>Ga0247611_10000497_pt1 | contig 80279 bp, 67 predicted proteins | sample 177DNAGHGhighgp2_FD_192422 | JGI IMG/M metagenome (GOLD analysis project Ga0247611, IMG submission 192422) | Sheep rumen microbial communities from Palmerston North, Manawatu-Wanganui, New Zealand - 1770 DNA GHGhigh gp2 | ecosystem: Host-associated > Mammals > Digestive system > Stomach > Rumen... | reverse complement strand
GCACGGGCATTGAGATCATCGAGGGCCTGCGCGGCCACACCAGTGGCTATTGCGTGCCCACCTTTGTCGTGGACGCTCCTGGTGGTGGTGGCAAGACGCCCGTGATGCCCCAGTATGTGATCTCGCAGGCTCCCGGTCGTGTGGTGTTGCGCAACTTCGAGGGCGTCATCACGACCTACACCGAGCCCACCGACTATCACAGCGAGTGCAACTGCCCCGAGTGCCAGGCTGCACGCCAGCGCGAGCAGGTGGCTGCCGATAAGGCTGTCGACGGCGTGATCTCGCTGCTTGAGGGTGAACGCATGAACATCGAGCCGCGTGCCTTGAAGCGTCATGAGCGCAACGAGGGTCGCAACAAGAAGTAATAACTGTCCAATTGGCAACGTGGGTGTGTCACCACGTGTGATGCACCCATCTGCCAATCTTGTGAGCAAGTGTTGCCCTTCATCGACGAAATATTGAAACACGATAGCCTGTCTATCGTGGGGCTGGAAAAGAACACCGGCAAGACCGAGTGCCTCAAGTATGTCCTTGACAACCTGCCCGTCGAGAGTAAACGCATCGCCGTGACATCGATAGGCATCGATGGTGAGACCGTCGACCAGGTGACGCGCACCCAGAAACCCGAAATCTCGCTGCGCGAGGGCACATACTTCGGTACCAGCGAGATGCACTATCGACAGCGGCGACTGGTATCGGAACTCATCGATGTGAGCGACGAGACCACGTCCCTGGGCAGGGTGGTGACAGCAAGGGCCGTCACGGGAGGTAAGATTCTCCTGTCGGGACCGTCATCGGCCAGCAGTCTCAAGCGCTGGATGGGCCAGATGCGGCAACATGGCATCGACCTGGTTATCATCGATGGTGCGTTGTCACGTCTCAGTTCGGCCTCGCCAGCTGTCAGTCAGTCGATGATCCTGGCAACAGGGGCTGCCTACTCGGCCAACATCTCGACACTGGTGCAAAAGACAGCTCATGTCGTTGATCTGGTGAACCTTGATCTCACGAGCCGTGACAATATTGACAAGCTCGCATCCATCGACAAGGGGGTGTGGTTTGTGGATGATCAGGGCACATTACATGACCTGAATGCCTTGACTTCCTTGTCACAGGAGATACACTTCGACGGAGTGGAGCATTGCAGCACACTCTATGTGGCTGGGGCACTGGTGGGATCCTTCCTCGAGAAGGTGAGGCAGAACAAGAACCTGCGGCAGGTTGAGATTGTGGTGCGTGACTTCACCAAGGTGTTTGTCACGCCGCAGCAATTCAAACTGTTTCTCAAGGGGGGAGGACGCATTAGCGTGATGCAGAGGAGCAAACTCATCGCTGTCACCGTCAACCCCACTTCGCCCAGTGGATATGTCCTCGACTCGGACACCCTGTGCGCTAAACTCAGCGAAGCCATCGGACTTCCCGTATATGACCTGTTAAAGAACAAATGACAGCAATAGCATGCAACTGAAGAATGCCATAGAATCGCCTTGCGGACTGCGCTTCATGCTCGACAACCTCGAGCTGCAGTCGGGCTTTGCTCGTCGCTGGTTGCTCGACCTGCCCATGATGTGTGATGCGGGGGAGATTGTTGCTGCCTATGATGAGCTGAGGCAATTCTGTGACTTTGTTCAGCAGGTCGAGACACCTTATATTAATACCCTGTTGCACCGCCTGTGTGGCTTGAAGGATATCCGCACCACAATCCGGAACCTAAAGCAGAAAGCCACGCTTGATGATATCGAGTTGTTTGAGGTCAAGCACCTTGCCCTGCTCGCTGCCGACGTGAAACACCTGCTCGCCCAGCATGGCATGGAAGGGGTCGTGCAGATTCCCGATCTTGATCAGGTGGTCAAGATTCTTGACCCCGATGGAATGAAGATTGCCACCTTCTACATCTATGATTCCTATTGTGAGCAACTCAAGCAGTTGCGTGCACTCATGCGGCAGCACCCCGATCGACAGGACGACCTGTTTCTCCAGGCTGCCCAGCTCGAGGATGACGTGCGTCAAGATTTGAGCATCCAGTTGCACCCATTTGCTACAGCAATAGCCCAGGCGCAAGTGGCCATCGCTCGCATCGATGTCGATGTTGCCAAGGCCATGCAGCTGCAGCACATGGGCTTGTGCTTCCCTGTTGTCTCAAGTGACGGGACCAGTGCCTACAAGGCCATGTTCCACCCCCAGGTGAGGGCTGCGCTCAATGCACGAGGCCGTGACTTCCAGCCTGTGGATATATCCATCGGCATGGAACCCACCTTGATCACCGGTGCCAACATGGGTGGCAAGACTGTTGTCCTCAAGACGTTGACATTGTGTCAATATCTATTCCAGTTCGGGTTTGGCATTCCCGCGGCATCGGCCCAAATTGCCGTTAAAGACGATATACATTTCTGCATCGGCGATGACCAGTCGGTCGAGAAGGGACTCTCATCGTTTGCTGCCGAGATGAAGAACATCGATGCCGTCATCAAGGCATCGCGCGAGAACAAGAAACTACTGGCGTTGATCGACGAACCCGCCCGCACCACCAATCCCACCGAGGGTGCTGCACTGGTGACGGCCTTGCTACAGGTGCTGGCAGGCAGGGACATGAGTCTGGTGATGACAACGCACTATGATATAGAGCCAGGTGGAGCCCGTTGCCTCAGGGTCAAGGGCTTTGAGAATGGCTCAATGGATTATGCCCTGGTCGAGGTGCTCGATGGCGAGGTGCCCCATGAGGCCCTCAACATCGCACAAAGCCTGGGCATCGACCCCGAGTGGGTGGGCAAGGCGCGGGAATTGCTCATGCCCCCGCAGCCCGTGGACAAGAACGACAAACATTGATACTATATACTATATACACTTATGCAGAAAAGCAAGTTAGGATTAGATTTTGAGAAAGTGGAGTATGCCAGAGGCTTGGCTAAAGGCATCGCCGAGGATGTGCAGTCCTTTGTCGAACAATACACCACTGTGGCCGTTGAGCGCACCCTGTGCCGCCTGATGGGCATCGATGGTGTGGACGACAACCAGGTGCCCCTGCCCAACGTCGTTGTGGAGGCACTCAAGGACAAGGGTGTATTGAGCGAGGGAGCCCTGTTCTTTATCGCCAATGCCATGATCCAAACGGGATTGAAACCCCAGCAGATCGCCGAGAAAGTAGCGGCAGGCCAGTTAGACATCACACAAGTGGTCACCCGCGATCCCAAGCAGATTGCCGCGGCACTGCAGCCTGTCATCGACGAGAGCATGGCACGCATCCGCACTCGTCGCTCACGCCGTGAGCATTACTTGGAAACTATTGGTGAGGGACCCAAACCCTACCTTTACATCATCGTGGCAACGGGCAACATCTATGAGGACGTGGTGCAGGCTCAGGCAGGAGCTCGTCAAGGCGCCGACGTCATCGCTGTGATCCGTACCACTGGTCAGAGCCTGTTGGACTATGTCCCCTATGGTGCGACGACCGAGGGCTTTGGCGGTACCTTTGCCACCCAAGAGAACTTCCGCATCATGCGCAAAGCTCTTGATGAGGTGGGCGAGGAGCAGGGACGTTACATCCGCCTGTGCAACTATTGCTCAGGATTGTGCATGCCTGAGATCGCCATCATGGGTGCCTTTGAGGGCCTGGATGTGATGTTGAATGATGCCCTCTATGGCATTTTGTTCCGTGACATTAACATGCAGCGTACGCTCATCGACCAGTACATGAGCCGCATCATCAACGGTTTTGCCGGCGTGATCATCAACACGGGCGAGGACAACTACCTCACCACAGCCGATGCCGTCGAGGCCGCCCACACGGTGCTCGCTTCCGACCTCATTAACGAGCAGCTTGCCCTCATGGCTGGACTGCCCGAGGAGCAAATGGGTCTGGGACACGCCTTCGAGATGGATCCTATGCTCGAGAATGGCTTCCTCCTGGAACTGGCCCAGGCGCAGATGACCCGCGAAATCTTCCCCAAGGCCACGTTGAAGTACATGCCCCCCACCAAGTTTATGACGGGCAACATCTTCCGTGGTCACATTCAGGATGCCCTGTTCAACATGATCGGCATCTGGACCCACCAGGGAATCCAGTTGCTGGGTATGCCCACCGAGGCCATCCACACGCCCTTCATGAGCGACCGTTATCTCTCGATCGAGAACGCCAAGTACATCTTCAATAACATGAAGAGCATCGGCGAGGAGATGGAGTTTGTCGAGGGCGGCATCTGTCGCAACCGCGTTAAGGAAGTGCTGGGCAACACCATCAAGTTGCTCGAAGATATCACCAAGGAGGGCCTGTTCACCGCATTGGAGAAGGGCATCTTTGGCGACGTGAAGCGTCCCAAGAACGGCGGTAAGGGCCTCGAGGGTGTCACCATGAAGGGGGACAACTACTACAACCCGTTTGTGGAATTGATGAAAGGCAAGAGATAACAACAATCATCTATAAGGTTACTATACAATACTATGAGCGAAGGATTATATAGCATGGAAGCTAAGGATTTTGACAAAACCTTAGACTTCACCAAGATAAAGCCCTACGGCGACACGATGAACGACGGCAAGGTGCAGCTCAGTTTCACCCTGCCCGTGCCCTGTGGAGCCGAGGCTGTTGAGGCCGCCAAGCAATTACTCCGCAAGATGGGTTTTGAGAATCCCAGCGTGGTTTATTACAAGGAGCTGACCCCAGGGTTTACCTTCTTTAACTGCTATGGCAGCTGCACCCACACTGTGGACTACTCCACCATCTATGTCCCCAAGGTCGAGTCCAACACCATGGACATGTATGAGACCGATGAATATATCAAAGAGAACATCGGCCGCAAGATTGTCATCGTGGGTGCCTCGACAGGTACCGATGCACACACCGTGGGCATCGATGCCATCATGAACATGAAGGGTTATGCAGGCCACTATGGTCTGGAGCGTTACGAGATGATCGAGGCCTATAACCTGGGCTCACAGGTTCCCAACGAGGAGTTCATCGCCAAGGGCATCGAACTCCACGCCGACGCCCTGCTCGTCTCGCAGACGGTGACCCAAAAGGATGTCCACATCAAGAACATGACCGAGTTTATCGAGCTCATGGAGGCCGAGGGCCTGCGCGACAAGATGATCTGCTGCTGTGGTGGCGCACGCATTACCCACGAGTTGGCCAAGGAGCTGGGCTTTGACGCCGGATTTGGCATGAACACCTATGCCGACGACGTGGCATCGTTCGTCGTGCAGGAGATGGTCAAGAGAGGAATGAAATAAACTTTTAGAAAACATATAATTAATCTCAAAAACCGTACTATTATTATGGATAAATATCAAATGAGAGAGGTCATCGCAAAACGTGCAGCCAAGGAGTTGCACAATGGCGATGTAGTGAATCTGGGTATTGGTATCCCAACATTGATCCCCAACTATCTGCCCGAGGGCGTTTCGGTGACACTGCAGACCGAGAATGGTGCCATGGGTATGGGCCCCACTCCCGAGGAGGGCAAGGAGGACAAGAACCTCATCAATGCTGGTGGTGGTGCCATCACTCTGAACCCTGGCGCTTGCACCTTCGACTCGGCAACATCGTTTGCCATCATCCGCGGCGGCCATGTGAACGTCTCGTTCTTGGGTGCCTTGCAGGTCGATGAAAAGGGTAACCTTGCCAACTGGATCATCCCTGGCAAGATGGCTCCCGGCATGGGCGGCGCTATGGACCTCGTTGTGGGTGCCAAGCGTGTGATCCTCACCATGGAGCACACCCAGAAGGGTAACCCCAAGATCCTCAAGGAGTGCACACTGCCCCTCACCGCCGCTGGTCAGGTCAACATGATCATCACCGAGATGGGTGTCATGGATATCACCCCCGAGGGCATCGTCCTGCGTGAGCTCCATCCCGAGTTCACCGTCGAGGATGTGCAGGCCGCTACCGAGGCCCGTCTCATCATCTCGCCCGACCTCAAGCCCATGGACGTTTAATTGCCGATGGTCATGGAATACGGATTCTTGAAGGTTGAGCAGCCCCAGGGTGGGGTGACGGTGATGAAAATCTCGGCTCCCAAATCGCTGAATGCTCTCAACTCCACGATATTGAAGGAAATCAATGGCTTTATCGATAGCCTTGATGCCTCGACCCGTGTCCTGATCATTACGGGTGATGGTGAGAAGTCGTTTGTCGCTGGTGCCGACATCAGCGAGATGGCCCACCTCAATGAACCGCAGGGTCAGGAGTTTGGCCGACTGGGGGCACAGGTGTTCCGTCGCATCGAGACACTGCCCATCCCTGTCATTGCCGCTGTCAATGGCTTTGCACTGGGCGGTGGATGTGAACTGGCCATGGCCTGTGATGTGCGTATCGCTTCAAGCAATGCCAAGTTTGGCCAGCCCGAGGTTGGACTGGGCATCATCCCGGGCTTTTCAGGCACCTATCGCTTGCCTAAACTCATTGGACAGGGTTATGCCAAGGAGATGATTTACACCGGCAAGGTCATCCGTGCCGATGAAGCTCTGCGCATCGGGCTTGTCAATGCTGTCTATGATCAGGCCGAGTTGATGGACAAGGCGATCGAGATGGCCCAGATGATGCTCAAGAACGCACCCGTGGCCATCCGCCTGGCCAAGCAGAGCATCAACGAGGGCTATGACCTGGATGCCGATGCTGCCATTGCGCTCGAGAACGAGCTCTTTGGCCACTGCTTCGCTACCCGTGACCAGAAGGAGGGCATGGATGCTTTCCTGAACAAGCGCAAGGCTGAATTTACCGGAGAATAATAATTAACATAATCAATAGAAAACCAGAACAGATTATTATGAAAATTTGTGTTATTGGAACAGGTACCATGGCCAAGGGTATCATCAAGGCTTTTGCTGCCAAGATGCCCGTTGTCATGAAGAGTCGCACTCAGGCCAGCCTTGACAAGGCCATGGCCTCAATCACCAAGGGCTACAACAAGCTTGTCGAGAAAGGTAAGATTGACCAGGAGAAGATGAACGCCATCATGGCCAACATCACCACCACGACCGATTATGCCGACTTTGCCGATGCCGACCTCGTTATCGAGGCTGCTGTCGAGAACATGCAGTTGAAGAAAGACGTGTTCATGGAACTTGACAAGATCTGCAAGCCCGAGACCATCTTTGCCACCAACTCGTCATCGCTCTCGATCACCGAGATCGCTGCTTGCACATCGCGTCCCGCACAGTTCATTGGCTGCCACTTCTTCAACCCGGCCGACCGCATGGCCCTCGTCGAGGTCATCAAGGGACAGCTCACCAGCGACGAGACAGCCCAGTGCATCGTCGACCTGACTACCCAGATCGGCAAGACTCCGGTTCCCGTTAACGAGGCTCCTGGATTTGTCGTTAACCGCATCCTCATCCCGATGATCAACGAGGCTGTGGGAATCCTGGCTGATGGCATCGCTACTGCCGAGGACATCGACAAGTGCATGATGTTGGGTGCCAACCATCCCATGGGACCCCTTGCTCTGGCCGACCTCATTGGCAACGACGTGAACCTGGCCATCATGGAGGTGCTCTATAACGAGTTTGGCGATCCCAAGTATCGTCCTCACCCGCTGCTGCGCAAGATGGTGCGTGCTGGTCTGCTGGGCCGCAAGACGGGCGAAGGTTTCTACAAGTATTAATCAACAAGTCGTCAGTTGGATGTTTTCAGTTTTCAGCGGCATACGCAACCTCTGAAAACTGAAAACTGAGAACTGAAAACTAAAAACTAAATAAAAAATGGATTTTAGCTATTCTAAGACTGAACAACTATTCCTGCAGATGGTGCGCTCGTTTGCCGAGAACGAGGTGAAGCCCCTCGCCGCCGAGATCGACGAGCAGGAGCGCTTCCCCATCGAGACAGTCGAGAAGATGGGCAAACTCGGAATGATGGGTATCCCCGTTCCCAAGCAGTATGGCGGTGCCGGTGGTACTGTACAAATGTATATCATGGCCGTTGAGGAACTCTCCCGCGTGTGTGCAACCACTGGTGTTGTCCTGTCGGCCCACACCTCGCTGTGCGTGGCTCCCATCATGGAGCATGGCACCGAGGAGCAGAAGATGAAATACCTGCCCAAGCTTGCTTCGGGTGAGTGGATTGGTGCCTTCGGCCTCACCGAGCCCAATGCCGGTACCGATGCAGCCATGCAGCAGACGACAGCCGTCGATGCTGGTGACCACTGGGTGCTCAACGGTTCCAAGATTTTCATCACCAACGCCTCCAATGCTCATGTCTTCATCGTCATGGCCATGACCGATAAGTCGCAGGGCACCAAGGGTATCTCGGCCTTTATCGTCGAGAAGGGTATGCCTGGCTTCTCCATTGGCAAGAAGGAGTTGAAGATGGGTATCCGTGGCAGTGCCACCTGTGAGTTGATTTTTGAAAACTGCATCGTCCCCAAGGAGAACCTGCTGGGGCAGCTGGGCAAGGGCTTCAAGATTGCTATGATGACCCTCGACGGTGGCCGCATCGGTATCGCCTCTCAGGCACTGGGTATCGCCCAGGGAGCCATGGATGAGACCGTCAAGTATACCAAGGAGCGCAAGCAGTTTGGACGCGCCATCGCCAAGTTCCAGAACACCCAGTTCCAGATGGCCGACCTCAAAACCAAGGTCGAGGCTGCCCGTCTGCTCGTGCGCAGTGCCGCCTGGAAGAAGGACATGCACCTGCCCTACAGCGCCGACGCTGCTATGGCCAAGCTCTTTGCTGCCGAGACCGCAATGGAAGTCACCACCAAGGCTGTTCAGTTCCACGGCGGATATGGCTACACCCGTGAGTATCCCGTTGAGCGCATGATGCGTGATGCCAAGATCACCGAGATCTATGAAGGCACATCCGAGGTTCAGCGCATGGTAATCGCTGGTCAGTTATTTAAATAAATCCAGTTGTCAGTTGACAGTTGTCAGCGGCATCCGCAGACATTGAACTGAAAACTGAAAACTGAAAACTAAAAACTAAATTATGAATATTATCGTTTGTATCAAACAAGTTCCCGATACCACTGTTGTCAAGATTGACCCCGTGAAGGGTACTTTGATTCGTGAAGGTGTTCCCAGCATCATGAACCCCGACGATAAGGGTGGGCTGGAACTCGCCTTGAGACTGAAAGACCAGTTCGGTGCCAATGTCACTGTCATCTCGATGGGTCCTCCCCAAGCCGATGTCATGCTGCGTGAGGCTCTCGCCATGGGTGCCGACCGTGCCATCCTGTTGAGTGACCGCAAGTTTGCCGGAGCCGACACGCTGGCCACTTCCTATGCTCTGTCTGGCCTGTGCCGTGTGCTGGACTATGACCTCATCATCGCTGGCCGCCAGGCCATCGACGGTGACACCGCCCAGGTGGGACCCGAGCTCGCCGAGCATCTGGGTCTGCCCCAGATTACCTATGTCGCCGATGCCAAGGTTCTCGATAATGGTAACCTGCAGGTCGACAAGGAGAACGAGGATGGCGTGCAAGTCCTCGAGGTCGAGGGCAAGTGTCTGCTCACCGTGCTCGCGTCGGCATTTGAACCCCGCTACATGAGCGTGAGCGGCATCATGGAGGCCTATGACAAGGAAGTCGAGGTCTGGAGTGCCGACAAGATCGACGTTGACGAGGGTAAGCTCGGACTTGCTGGTTCGCCCACCAAGGTGTTCAAGTCCTTCCCCAAGGCCATGAAGGCTCCTGGCGAGGTGCACGAGGTAACCCCCGAGGAGGCTGTTGAGCTGATTGTTAATCAACTGAAAGTTAAACACATTATCTAAAAGGGATAGTCGGTTTTCAGTTTATAGCTTTCAGTTTTCAGCGGCATCCGCAAACACTGACAACTGACAACTGATAACTGATAACTGACAACTGAAAAAAACTGAATATTATGGATAAGAAAGATTATAAAGACGTATTCGTTTTTGCTGAGCAGCGCGAAGGCGTTATCCAACCCGTTGCATTTGAACTTTTAGGTAAGGCTCGTGATCTGGCCGATGCACTCGGCGAGAAGGTTGTGGCCATGTTGCTGGGCTGCGGTATCAAGGACCAGGCACAATCGCTCATCGAGCAGGGTGCCGACGAGGTGATTGTTGTTGATGCCCCGGAGCTCAAGGACTTCCTGAGCGAGCAGTATTCCCAGGCTGTGGGTCAAATCATTACCGAGCGCAAGCCCAATATCGTCCTCTATGGTGCTACCACCATCGGCCGTGACTTGGCTCCGCGCATCGCCTCTCGACTCAAGACTGGCTTGACTGCCGATTGCACCAAGCTTGAGATTGAGCCCGACAAGGATGGTGAACCCGAATTCCGCATGACGCGTCCCGCATTTGGCGGTAACCTCATGGCAACCATCATCTGCCCCAACAACCGTCCCCAGATGTCGACCGTGCGCCCCGGCGTGATGCAGAAGATGCAGCGCCAGGCTGGCCGCGAGGGTGTCGTGACCGAGTTCAACCCCACCTTCGACGCCTCCAAGTTCAAGGTGAAACTCGTCAAGACCATCAAGGCCGACAAGCAGGTCGCCGACATCAGCGAGGCCAAGATCCTCGTCAGCGGCGGTCGTGGTGTACATGACAAGGAAGGCTTCGACAAGCTGCAGGCCCTGGCCGACGTCCTGGGCGGACAGGTGGCTTCGTCGCGTGCTATGGTTGATAACGGTGTGATGCCCCACGAGGTGCAGGTGGGTCAGACGGGCAAGACCGTACGTCCCGGCCTCTACATGGCCTGCGGCATCAGCGGTGCCATTCAGCACCTTGCCGGCATGGAGGAGAGCGACTTCATCATCGCCATCAACAAGGACAAGTTCGCCCCCATCTTCAGCGTTGCCGACCTGGGCATCGTGGGCGACCTCCACAAGATTGTCCCCATGTTGACCGAGCGCATCAAGAAGGAAATCGAGAAGTAATCCTAACTCTCGACCATCTATCAACACAACAGGGCGGGTGCCACACCACGGCATCCGCCCTTGATATATGCAGGCCGCACCTGCAACATCAAGGCCGTTTCGATCACTGGCAGGGCTGGAGTGAAGAGTGGCCCTCTAATAATCGGTGTCTTGCGAATTGTAGGGCCTCGCCTTGGCGTAGCCGATGCACCCGACAGATGCGTGCGGTAGCGTCAACGCCCAGGCGTGGCAGCTACGACCTGTCGTTTATACGGCAGTACCTCGCCTTCCACCGACTCCAATTGCAATGATTAGTGAAATTATGGAAAAGAGTAGGGAGCAGAGTTTTGCTCTCTACTCCCTAAATTCTAATCCTCATGTCCTTGAAGGGGTGAATCCGCTTCAGGAACTTGAATTTTACTTCATGACCTTAACGGTGCTTGTGGTGCCGTCGGTGTAGGTGGTCACAACGATGGTCAGGCCGTTAGCCTGCTGCATCTCCTGGCCAGCGAGGTTGTAATAACGAACACAGGCTACGGTCTTGCTGGCTGCGAGCTCCTCGACGTCGGTCATCTTGGACACGGTGAAACCGTCAAAGATGTGGTCGCTCTCGGTCTTGCCCTCGGCAATAGCATAGGCCTCAAGCATGTAGGAACCCTCAACATTAAAGTTGAGCACGTCAACATACTCCATCCACTCGCCATAGACATACTGTCCGTCGGTATCCATGAGTCCAATGCGGTAGTAGATGGTGCTGGGCTCGGTCTCGCTCAGGGTGATGGTGTAGGCGTTGTAGTACAGGTTGCCGTCGTTGTAAACATAGTTCTCCTTGGCACTCGAGGGTGCGTCGGTCTTTTGCGTGGGAACAACGGGTGCATCACCTGCCTCGTAGCCGAAGGTGGTCATGGGCAAGAAGTTGCGTTGCGTGATGCTGCCATAGGAAAATGCCAGGCTGGTGCAGTAGTTGGTTGCTACACCCTTGAAGTAGGTCATGCCATAGTCACCTGGCTGGGTGATATAGTTGTCAAATACCAGGTTGCCGCCATTGTAGTGATAGGGGGTGCTGAAGGTGATAGTCACCTCAACGGGCTCACCAGTGTGCTTCACCATCGTTGCGGTGCCAACCACAGTCAGACCCTCGATGTAGGTGCTCAGTGCGTTCACGTCGGTCTCGCCCATCGAGATGGTGAGCAGGCCACCGTTCATGTAGCAACCATACTCGTCGGTGTAGAACGTGATCGAGGTGATGTCCTTGTCTACCATCTCGGTCAAGGCATCGGCAGGATAGAGAACCTGGTTGCGGATGTCGGCCTCGTCAAACCACAGACTGTTGATGGGCACATAGTAGTTCCAAGAGTCACCCTCATTGAACACCGTTAGGGTCTCGGCTGATGCTGACAACATCATCAGCGCAGCTGCAAGTGTAAAAATCTTTTTCATGCTTGAACTTAGAATTAAATGATTATAAATGATAGTTATCTTGATAATTCCTTTTTAATAGTGTCTTTTAAATTGTTGCAAAATTAATACAAATTCTCCATCTGCCAAAAATATACTCACAATTATAGCTTTAAATTATTGAAACAATCAGGTGGAGCAGAGTGGCATGATTCTTGTTGGAAGCCTTGAACATGATGAAAAAGAAAAATAAACAGCAATCTCGTCTTGATGATGTCATCAAGGCGATGAGGCGTGGCAACCGTGAAGGTGAGCAACAAGTCTTGGGACCTGGCTTCCACGCAACTAACCGTGTTCACCGATCCAAGAAGGCCTATACCCGCAAGCTCAAGCACAAGCGCATGCCCGAGTGAACCCATGCACCAGCACGCTGCAGCTTCAAGCTAACGTGAGGGCAGTGGACAATGCGGCATTGGTGGTTGTGATGAATTGGCAGTCATGACTGCCTATTTGTCACATTATCACGAGATGGCACACCTTTTGAAGTGGAGTGGGGTAGAGAACTGAACAATCAACAAAATAAAAACGATATTATGTCTTCTAAAGGTACTATTGGGGTAACGACTAACAATATCTTCCCCGTTATTAAGAAATTTCTGTACAGTGACCACGAGATTTTCCTGCGCGAGTTGGTGAGCAACGCCGTCGATGCCACGCAAAAGCTCAAGACCCTCTCGGGGGCCGGTGAATTCAAGGGCTCTACCCAAGATTTGCGTGTCACCGTCAAGGTCGATAAGAAGGCCGGCACACTCACCGTGAGCGACAGCGGCATCGGCATGACTGCCCAGGAAATTGATAAGTACATTAACCAGATAGCCTTCTCGGGTGCCGAGGAGTTTCTTGAGAAATATAAGGATACCGCCAACGCCATCATTGGCCACTTCGGCTTGGGTTTCTACTCGGCCTTCATGGTGGCCAAGAAGGTCGAGATACGCACCCTGAGCTGGCAAGATGGCGCTAAGGCCGTCTCGTGGACCTGCGACGGCTCGCCCGAGTTTGAGATGCAAGACTGTGACAAGGCCGACCGTGGCACCGACATCATCCTCACCATCGATGATGATGAGAAGGAATTCCTCGAGCAGGCACGCATCGAGGGCCTGTTGCGCAAGTATTGCCGCTTCCTGCCCGTGCCCATCATCTGCGGCAAGGAGCAGGAGTGGAAGGATGGTAAGTATCAGGACACCGACAAGGATAAGGTCATCAACGACGTGGAGCCCCTGTGGGCACGCATGCCTGCCGACCTCAAGGATGAGGACTACCTCAAGTTCTATCACGCCATCGAGCCGATGCAGGACGACCCCCTGTTCTGGATTCACCTCAACGTGGACTATCCCTTTACCCTGACGGGTATCCTCTACTTCCCCAAGATCAAGAACAACCTTGACATCCGCAAAGACCGTATCCAGCTCTACAGCAATCAGGTCTATGTCACCGACAGCGTTGAGGGTGTCGTTCCCGATTGGCTCATGCTCCTGCAAGGTGTCATCGACAGCCCTGATATCCCGCTGAACGTGTCACGCAGCTATCTGCAGAGCGACCGTGCCGTCAAGAAGATTTCGACCTATATCACCAAGAAGGTGGCCGCCCGTCTCGAGGAAATCGCCAAGCAGCAGCCCGAAGAATTCGAGAAGAAGTGGAACGACATCAAGATCTTCATCGAGTATGGCATGTTGAGCGATGAGAAGTTCTGCGAGTCGGGACTCAAGTTTGCATTGCTCGAGAACACCGAGGGCAAGTACTTCAAGCTCGAGGACTACCGCAAGCTCATCGAGGGCGAGCAGACCGACAAGGACGGCAACCTCATCTGCCTCTATGCCACCGACAAGGAGGCACAGTATGCCTACATCAAGTCGGCTACCGACCGCGGCTATGATGTGTTGCTCATGAACGGCGAGCTGGATGTCCCCTTTGCCAGCATGCTCGAGCAGAAGCAGGAAAAGACCCGCTTTGTGCGCGTCGACAGCGACGTGCTCGACAACATCATCCGCAAGCAGGACGACAGCAAGCCGCAGTTCACTCCCGAGCAGCAGGATATCGCACAGACGCTATTCCATTCCCAGATTCCCCATGTCGATAAGGCCGAGTTCATGGTCAGCTTTGCTGCCATGTCGCCCGACGACAAGCCCGTGGTCATCACACAGGCCGAGTATATGCGCCGCATGAAGGATATGGCCCGCTTCCAGCCCGGAATGAGCTTCTATGGCGAGATGCCCGACATGTATGGCTTGGTGCTTAACACCAAGCACCCGCTGGTGCAGAAGATTGTCGACCAGGCCCAGCAGGCTCTCGAAGCCGAGCTCAAGCCAGTCAACGAGGAAATCAATGCCACCCAAAACGTCATCAACGCCCTGCGCGACCTCAAGAAGGATGACAAGCCCCTGCCCGACGACAAGAAGAAGGATCTTGAGGACAACGAGAAGAGCCTCGATGACCTGCGCAAAAAGAAGGAGAACCTCATCACGGCCTATGCCGCTGGCGAGAGCCGCGTGCACCAGCTCATCGACATCGCTCTGCTCGGCAACAACATGCTCAAGGGCGAGGGTCTGGACCGTTTCCTCAAGCGCTCCATCGGCCTGCTCAAGTAGTAATACGCGTCATCACATGAATTGGTCGAGTTGGCCCGATCGGGACCAATTCGACCAATTTGTTGTTGCGTGGAAAAAACTGGCATAAGTTTTTTTGGAATTTCGTTTTTTTGTGTACTTTTGCCGCTGTAATTAAGGTAGCCTTTTCATGTAGTGAATATAGGATTCATTAAAATTATATTTTTTATTAATAACTTTATTTTTAATCAATCATGAAGAAATTCTTTACATTTTTCGCTGTGGCCGCTATGGCATTTGCCGCACAGGCCAACGTGTTGACCGTTGCTGATGGTACCGCCACCAACAACTACGCTCCCATCTACGGTCTTTACACCGACACCCAGAACACCATGGTTCAGATGATCTATCCCCAGGACATGCTTGTTGACATGCAGGGTGGCAAGATCTCGCAGGTGAAGTTCTTCAACGCCGATGAGGCTGGCCTTGGAGCTAACCTGAATGGTGCAGAGATCCAGTTGTCGTTCAAGGTCGTTGACCAGGACGGTTTCACCGAGGGTGCTGTTGAGGCTGTTGCCGCAACCACCGTTGTGTCGGCTACGACCCTCACTACTGGCGCAACCGAGATCGTGTTCACGCTCAACGAGCCCTATGAGTACACTGGTGGCAATCTCCTCATCGAGACCCTGGTGACCACTCCCGCCGGCTACAAGACCGCCACTTTCTATGGCATCGAGACCGAGAACATCTCCAGCTTGTTCCAGTATGTTTGGTCAACCTGGGCTGGTCCTTCGGTAAACAGCAACAAGTTCCTCCCCAAGGCCGAGTTCACCTATGAGGCAGGCCAGGCTCCCGTTGATCCCACCGAGAAGACCGATGCCCCCTCGTCACAGAAGGCCAACTATGTCTACAACGACGGCAACCTGTACTACAATGCCTATCACGTGACTCTGGCCGAGACCGAGCCCAGTGATATCTACTACCGCGTGGGTATTATGACCGATGGCGAGTATGTTTATGGTGACTGGATGCTCTATACCGACATCCTGACCTTCGACGACGAGGGCTCCTACATGATCGAGGCCTATGCTATCGCCGATGGCAAGCTCGAGAGCGACCACATCTGGGACGGCTTCACCGTATCCAAGATGGTTGACGTTGAGGAGCTCATGGCAGGCAAGACCGTTGCCGGCGTGCGCTACTTCAACCTCGCAGGTCAGGAGATGGCTCAGCCCGCTGGCCTGACCATCCAGGTGACCACCTACACCGACGGCACCTCCAGCGCCGTTAAGGTTGTGAAGTAATCCACACTTCAAGCATCACACAAAAAATGGGCGTCCCCGTTCGGGACGCCTATTTTTGTGCGGGGCCTCGCTTTGGGACATGATTCCACAATTGTATCTGGGCTTAAATGGCTACCGTTTACGGTCATTTTAGCATTAAAGTAACTTTTTTGTTACAAATTATAATTGAAATCAAAGAAATATTGTAAATTTGCAGCCGATATATTTCCGCAATGAGTAAGGGAAATTACAAAATTCAGTATATTTTATTAACATTTAATCTTTTATTCATTATGAAGAAAATTTTTACTCTTTTCGCTGTGGCTGCGATGGCTTTTGCCGCACAAGCCAATGTGCTCTCTGTTTGCCAGGGTGAGTATCAGTCTAACATCACGCCTGTTTATGGCCTGTGGTATGACACCCCGGGTATGACCCAACAGATCTATCCCGCCGACATGCTCGCCGAGATGGCTGGCGGTGACATCACCGAGATCTCTTTCCTGACCCTTGCCAATGTCGATGGCACCCCCTATGGACAGGATTTCTCAAACTACACCCTGAACTTCGAGGGTGGCGAGGTGACTCTGGCCCTGATGGAGGTTGAACCTCTTGGCTTTGAGCAGACCGCTGCCATGACTGGTGCAACCGTTGTTGCCACGGCAACTCCCACCCGTGGTGAGCTCACGTTAACCTTTGTCTTGGATGAGCCCTTCCACTACAACGGTGGCAACCTGCTTGTCGAGGTGACTGTGACCGAGCCTGGTTTGTGGGGCTCAACCTACTTCTGGGGTACGGCCATGGTGGATGAGAATGATCAGGATATCTACACTCCCACCTACTACTACAACGAGAACTACAGTGGTGGCGTTAACGCCGAGGGCTTGAGCTCCTTCCTTGCAGCTGCCGACTTCACCTACGAGCCCGGCCAGACTCCCGTTGAGCCCACCGAGAAGACCGACGCTCCCAGCAGCATCAAGGAGAACTACGTTTACAACGACGGCAACTTGTATTACAATGCCTACACCGTTACTCTGAACGAGACCGAGCCCAGCGACATCTATTACCGCGTGGGTGTCATGGTTGACGGCGAGTACGTCTATGGCGACTGGATGCTCTACACCGGCGAGCTCAACTTCGACGACGAGGGCACCTACATGATCGAGGCCTATGCTGTTGCCGATGGCAAGCTCGAGAGCGACCACATCTGGGACGGCTTCACCGTATCCAAGATGGTTGACGTTGAGGAGCTCATGGCAGGCAAGACCGTTGCTGGCGTGCGCTACTTCAACCTCGCAGGTCAGGAGATGGCTCAGCCCGCTGGCTTGACCATCCAGGTTACCACCTACACCGACGGCACCACCAGCGCCGTTAAGGTTGTGAAGTAATCCACACTTCAAGCATCACACAAAAAATGGGCGTCCCGAACAGGGACGCCCATTTTTTGTGTGGGGCCTTGCTATGGCAAGGCCGTGTGCTGCGTCGGGTGTGACGGGAGCCCGCATGCCATGCCAAAGGCTCTGCGATCGGGCAAACGATTGTTTGTTTTTTGCCTTTTCCCTGAAGTGCACTTTTCTATCAAGGGAGAAACCTAAATGGCTAATATTTAATTTTTTAAAAACAAAAATCTAATAAAAGTTTTCCGAAAAAAATTGTAAAGCACTAAAAATCAGATGTGTAAATTTTTAATCAGTCCAAAAAGTTTTCCAAAATGAAAATTTTCCCCAAATTTATTGGCTATTTCATTGCCATGTATTAAATTTGCAATCCCAAACCCGTCACTACGGGCAATTAACAATGGTAAATTGTTGATAACCTTATCATTCTTGAAATAACGATATGATCCAGACAGTACTCAAACGCGATGGCCGCATCGTCGGCTACAACGAGGAAAAGATAAAAGCCGCGATACGCAAGGCCATGCTCGCCACCGAAGCCGGTGAGGACGAGAGCATGATACAACGCATTGCCGACCGCATCGGGCAGCGAGGTCGCAGCCAGATGAGTGTCGAGGACATTCAGGACCAGGTGGAACTGGAACTGATGAAGAGCCCTCGCAAGGAAGTGGCACGCTGTTACATCAACTACAGACAAAAACGCAGCGTGGCGCGCAAGGCCAAGACGCGCGACCTGTTCCTGGAAATCATCAACGCCAAGAACAACGATGTCACCCGCGAGAACGCCAACATGAATGCCGACACCCCCGCTGGCATGATGATGAAGTTTGCCAGCGAGACCACCAAGCCCTTTGTCGATGACTACCTCTTGAGCGAGGAAGCCCGCGAGGCTGTGCGTGGCAACTACCTTCACATCCACGACAAGGATTACTATCCCACCAAGAGCCTCACCTGTGTGCAGCACCCGCTCGACAAGGTGCTCAAGCAGGGATACATGGCTGGCCATGGTGAGTCGCGACCCGCCAAGCGCATCGAGACGGCTGGCGTGATCGCATGCATCACGATGGAGACAGCACAAAACGAGATGCACGGCGGACAGGCCATTCCCGCATTTGACTTCTATCTGGCTCCCTATGTGCGGCGATCGTTCATCGAGGAGGTGCAGAACCTGGAGAAGCTCATGGGTCAGGACTACAGCCGCCTCTATGACGTGCAACTCGATGACTACATCGAGCGGGAGCTCGACTTCCTGCAGGGCGATGAGCGCATCCTGCAGCATGCTATCAACAATACCGTGCGCCGCGTACACCAGTCGATGGAGGCATTTATCCACAACATGAACACCATTCACTCGCGTGGTGGCAACCAGGTGGTGTTCAGTTCCATCAACTATGGCACCGACACCAGTCCAGAAGGCCGTTGCATCATCCGCGAGCTGCTCAATTCGACCTACGAGGGCGTGGGTAATGGCTCGACAGCCATTTTTCCTATCCAGATATGGAAGAAAAAGACTGGCGTGAGCTACAAGCCCGGTGACCCCAACTATGACCTCTATCAGTTGGCTTGCAAGGTGACGGCACGCCGCTTCTTCCCCAACTTTGTCAACCTCGACGCGACTTACAACCAGCATGAGCTGTGGCGCGCCGATGACCCCGAGCGCTACAAGCACGAGGTGGCTACCATGGGGTGCCGCACACGTGTGTTCGAGAACCGCTTTGGCGAGAAGACCTCGATTGGTCGTGGCAACCTGTCGTTCTCGACCATCAACATCGTCAGACTGGCCATCGAGTGCATGGACATCAAGGACGAGAATGAACGCATCGACAGTTTCTTTGCCAAGTTGGACAACATGCTCGAGATCACCGCACGGCAGCTCGATGACCGCTACCAGTACCAGAAGACGGCCATGGCCAAGCAGTTCCCGTTGCTCATGTCGCAACTGTGGAACGGTGCCAGTGATTTGGGACCTAACGACAAGGTCGAGAGCGTCATCAACCAGGGAACGCTGGGCATTGGCTTCATCGGCCTGGCCGAGTGCCTCATTGCCCTCACGGGACATCATCATGGCGAGAGTGAAGAGGCCCAGCAATTGGGCATCAGGATCGTCACCTATATGCGCGACCGCGTCAACGAGTTCAGTGAGCGTTACAAGCACAACTATAGCGTCTTGGCCACACCGGCCGAGGGTCTGAGCGGCAAGTTCACCCGTCGCGACCGCAAGGACTTTGGGGAAATACCTGGTGTGACCGACAAGATTTATTACACCAACAGCAACCACGTGCCGGTCTACTACAAGTGTTCTCCCAAGCACAAGGCCCAGGTCGAGGCTCCCTATCACGAGCTCACCCGTGGTGGCCACATCTTCTATGTCGAGATCGACGGTGATGCTACCCATAATCCCGAGGCCATCGCACAAGTCGTGGACCTGATGGACAAGTACAACATGGGCTATTGCTCGGTCAACCACAACCGCAACCGTTGCATGGATTGCGGATATGAAGATGCTACCGACGACCTGCACGAGTGCCCCAGTTGCCACGGTCACAACATCGACCGCCTGCAACGCATCACTGGCTACCTCGTGGGCACCACCGACCGCTGGAACAGTGGCAAGCTCGCCGAACTCAAGGATCGTGTTGTCCACAAGTGAAACAGTTAATAGAGAAAAGGCAAAAGAGAATAGACAAAAGACAAAAGAGAAAAGAGAACGGCACTAACTCTTAACTCCTAACTCTTAACTCTTAAATGAACAATGCTCCGCGTCCTGCACATCGTTGAGGGTACCAGCGTCGATGGGCCCGGGTTGCGCACGTCAATTTATCTGGCGGGCTGTACACACCATTGCCCTGGATGCCACAATCCCGACTCATGGGACCCACAGGGTGGGGAAGAGCGCACTATCGATGAACTGATGAGCGTCATAGCCTACAACGAGGCCCCTGTCACCTTGAGCGGCGGGGATCCCCTGTTGCAGCCTCAAGGCGTGGGCCGCCTTGTGCACCGCATCAAGCAGGAACTGGGCTACAACGTGTGGTGCTACACCGGATATGTCTGGGAACAGATTGTTGCCAATGACATCCTGCGCAACGCAGTGAGTGAGGTGGATGTCCTTGTCGATGGACCCTTTGTGCAGGCGCAGCGTGACATCTCGTTGCGGTTTAGAGGCAGTAGAAACCAGCGTCTCATCGACGTGGCGCAATCGCTTGCCGCCGGAAATGTGGTCCTGTGGTCAAAAACCCATAGTTGAGCTTGTGCCACTCGGCAAAAAGCAGTACCTTTGCACCCACTATGCACGCAGTTTCAATCGACAAGCAGGTCATCAACGGCATGCCCATTGTCAAGTTCACAGGACGCATCCATGTCATCAATGCCGTGTCGCAGGTCAAGAGCGCCGTGACGGCTCTGCGCACGTCGGCCGTTGTCGGCTTTGATACCGAGACACGTCCAAGCTTCAAGCGTGGCGAGCGTCACCGTGTGGCGCTGCTGCAGCTGTCAACCGACACCGATGCTTTCCTCTTTCGCCTCCACAAGACAGGTATACCCATGCCCCTCAAGAAGTTTCTCGAGGATGAAAACATCATCAAAGTGGGGCTCTCCACAAGTGACGACTTTCACCAACTCTCCCGCGTCGGTGAACTCCATCCCGCCGGATTTGTGGAATTGCAGCAGATGGTCAAGCAATATGAAATCACCGACATGAGCTTGCAGAAGATATATGCCATCCTCTTTGATCACAAGATCAGCAAGAACCAGCAGCTCACCAACTGGGAAGCACCGCAACTCACCGAGGCTCAGCAGCAATATGCCGCACTCGACGCCTGGGCATGCATGCACATCCACCAATACCTCTCCTCGGGCAAATTTATCCCCCAGCAATCACCCTATTGGCATGAGATAGAGGCCGAAAACCATCAATAAGGCATCAATCACCACCGATTTCTTTAGTGGATTTGGTAAAAATGTGCCATTAGCGCTTGTCTGGCACAAAATTTGTTGTAACTTTGCACGCCAATTACAACCGGCAAACACTATTGGGGCTGACTGGCTTTGACAGCGTGTTGAGGTGGTAAGCAAGCATGCAGAGCGATAATGGCAATGCTCTTTAATCTCAGTCATTGACACAATTAAATGGCGAAAACAACTACGCTCTCGCTGCCTAACCGAAGCACAGTAAGTTCGGCTTTATCATTGCCCAAGGGGCAGTGACGAGACATCACCCAACTGCCCTCGCGCCGAGGCGGGTTGAAACGGTGGTGCAGCAATATCGGCGATAGGACAAGGTTAGCCTCGAGCCAAGTCCGAAGTTTAGAGGATAAGCCACACGTTGGCCGTCTTGGGCCTGCCTGCGGTCGAAAACCAAGCCAAGACTAAGCATGTAGAAACCTTATTAGTTCCACGTTTGGACGAGGGTTCAAACCCCTCCAGCTCCACAAAATCAAAAATTAAGTCGCTGATTTTCAGCGACTTAATTTTTGCATAATTTGTACCCCAATTTTTCTTCTTTTATGGGGTGTGCACTAAAATGTAGATGCCGAGGCTGCCGTGAATTGCCAGTAGCCATCTCGTTTGATCAGCAGGAACGAAAGCTGCAGCTTCCAGGTGTGGCGGTGCCCGCCAAAGACGGCGGCATTTACTCGGCTGCGGCCAGTGAGGGTGGCATGATTGCCATTGACCTGGATGTCTATCTGTTCATGTTCTGCCGAATAGTAGTTGAGTGTTCCGTTGGCGATAGACTGGATATACACCTGCTTCGATTGGCGCATTCCGGTCATGTGGATCAATGCGAACTCATCGGCATGAACGCGGTTAAGCGTTACCGTGTCTTTCTTGACCATCGCCTCATACATCTCGCGGTAGAGGGCTTCTATCTGACTCTTATCGTCCGTCATCTTATCGGATAAAATTTGTTGCGATGCGTTGGGGCTCTTGCTCAGGCAGCATGCTGCGCTCTCGCTCATTGCGAATGGCACGGATAAGAAAAGCCATGTTGCGACCCAGCACACGCATCGTCTGTAGTCCTTCTTCATCTTTCATTACTTCTTCGGCTGAGTTGCCATGCACGGCATTCCAGTAACGGCTGGCAGCCACGGGCATCTCACCGTGCAGGAAATATTTATTCAGCGTGTCGAGTGTCGCTGTGGTTCCCATGCGGCGAGCCGTTGCCACAGCGGCTCCCACCTTGAAACGCTTGTCAAACGAGGTGGAGAAAAACAGGCGGTTGAGGAACGAGATGAGTGTTCCATTAGGCCCAGCGTAATAAACGGGCGAGCCAATCACCAGTCCGTCACTCTCCTCGAACTTCAGGGCCACCTCATTGACCATATCGTTGCCGAAAACACATCGTCCTAATTCCCGACACTTGTAGCATGCGACGCATCCCCGTATGTCCTTATGGCCAACGTGGATCATCTCTGTCTCCACCCCGGCCTTGTTCAGCTCGTCAGCCACCACGCTCAGGGCCGTATGGGTGCAGCCATGAGCGTGTGGGCTTCCGTTAATCAATAGTGCCTTCATCGTTATGTCTGACTCTGATGAACTGCTCACGCTCGTCAGATTTCGTGCGAGCATGTATCAGCACTCGTTAACCGTAGGTCTCGATCAGATGTTTCACAAACTGCGGGTCTTGAAAGTTGATGGTGCCTGCATCATGCTGGTTCATCGTGGCAAGCTGTGACATATCATCATCCGTCAGTGTGAAGTCGAAGATGTCCAGGTTTTGCATCATGCGCTCCTTGTGGCTCGACTTGGGGATGGCCACAATGCCTCGCTGGGTGAGCCAGCGGAGGGCCACCTGTGCGGCACTCTTTCCGTAGTTGGTGCCAATTTCAGCCAGCATGTCGCTTTTTACGATGCCGTCAACGCCTTGCCCTCCAAGTGGCCCCCAAGCCATCATCTTGGTGCCGGTTTCGGCCAGCAACGGCTCAATGCCTGTCTGCTGAATCATCACGTTGCACTGCAACTGGTTCACCATCGGCTTCACATCTACATAATGGGCAAAATCGAAGAAACGGCCAGCCTGGAAATTCGATACACCGATGGCTCGCACCTTGCCCGTCTGGTAGGCTTTTTCCATTGCCCGCCACGAGCCGAACACATCGCCGTAGGCCTGATGAATGAGCAGCAGGTCGATATAGTCGGTCTGCAACTTGCGCAGGCTCTCGTCTATGCTCTTGGCTGCTTTCTCTTCACCGGCGTTACTGATCCACACTTTTGTTGTGAGAAACAAGTCCTCACGCTTGATGCCGCTCTTTGCGATGGCAGCACCTACGCCTTCTTCATTATAGTAGGCCTGCGCCGTGTCGATAAGCCTATAGCCCACGCTCAATGCGTCAGTCACGCACTGTTCTGCATCTTGTGGTGGCACCAAAAACACGCCGTAGCCCAGCAACGGCATTTCCACTCCGTTTGATAACTTGATAGTATCCATGTTAGTCATTTTATTTTTAATGTGTAGTTTTGAGATATTGCAAATCACCATACCAGTAACTGGCGGTGCAGCCGCCGTCGATGAGGAAGTCGGCACCGCTGATGAAACGGCCGCGCGATGACATGAGAAATTCAGCCAGGTCGCCCACCTCGTCGGGGGTGCCTGCACGGCGGGCTGGCATGCCCTCAATCATCTTGAGATAGCCATCCTTGCGGGGGCCATGCAACTCGTCGTTGGCCAGCGGTGTGATGATGATGCCTGGTGAGATCGAGTTGATGGTGGCACCGCGACGCCCCCAGCGGGTGGCCTCGTACATCACGCGCAATGCATTGCAACGCTTGGAATATTGATAGGCTTTCAGCGTGTCATCGATAGTTTTCAGGAACGGTAGGTCTAACAGCTCATCCACGGGAGTCGTGGCCAGTGCCTCGTCCTGTTCCTGGGACAAGGCTGGCAGTCGATGACCGCTCTGCGAGGAGATGATCACGCCAGAACCGCCCTCGGCGATCACCTTGCCAAATTCCTCCAGCAGCACACTCGTGCCGTAGAGGTCAACACGCAGGATTTCTGCCACTGGAGCCTGCGAGGGTGACACACCAGCGGCATTCACCACGTTTGTCACTTCGCCTTTGCTCGTAGCAGTGGTCACCAGTTTCAGGATGTCTTCCTTGGAACCGAGGTCACACTGGATAGTGGAGCACTCGAAGCCGGCATTTTTCAACGAATTGGCAGCCTGCTCGGCATGTTCCAGGCTATAATCGGCCAGCACAATGTGCTTTCCTGCTGACACACGACGGATGATGGCCTGTCCGATGCTACCAGCACCCACTAAAATAGAGACATGCTTTGCCATCTTACTTTCCTTGATAGCCTAATGTCTTCAGCCATTTCTCAACAGACTCCTTCCCTGTGCGCACATCGTGGCCATAGATAGAGAAGCCCTGCAGGACGTTAGCATTGGGATAGGCTTCTTTCACGTCCTCTACACAACTGCCGAGGCCAGAACCCTCATGGGTGGTGAAAGGGATGATAGTCTTGCCCGAGAGGTCGTACTTCTTGAAGAAAGTGAACATCACCTGCGGATAGGTGCCCCACCAGACAGGGCCGCCGATGAAAATAGTGTCGTACTTCGAGATATCAATGCTGCCCTCAAACGCGGGCAACTCGCCATGCTGTTGCTCTTCTTTGGCAAGGTCGCACAGTGGCTTGTAAGCCATCCCGTCATACTTGTCGGTTTTGATCTCAAACTGGTCAGCTGCCGTGAAGTCCGAGATATAGTCGGCGACAATCTTGGTGTTACCCACATTGATATTGCCCACGGCATAATTATCGCCAGCATGGGAGAAGAAGACTACGAGGGCTTTTTCCTTAGTGTCAACCTTTTGTGCGGTTTGTTCGCTACCTGTCTGCTGCGAGTCGGGAACCGTGTTCTTCCCGATGCAAGCCGTTGCTGTCAACAGTGCGGCAATGGCTATCAAGCACTTGAATATATTCATCATTTTATCGTTTAAAAATGTTTTTTTGCTAATGTTGCTATCTCTTGAGCTTCACGGTCGGCATGTGCTGCTTCTGCGCCGTGAATGGGTGTGCCATCTTCCACAATAGCACCTGGGCATAGCTTCTTGATGAAGCGAACACTACTACCCATTCCCGAGCCTTCATTGGTGCAGAAGGGGATGATGCGTTTTCCCGTGAAGTCGTATGACTCCAAGAATGTGTAGCACACCATCGGCATCGTGCCCCACCAGTTGGGATAGCCAAGGATGATGGTGTCATACTCATCGATCGACTCCAGCGGGTTCTTAACCTCGGGGCGTGCCTGGTCATGCAGTTCCTGCTTGGCCTCCTCGATGCAGGTCATATACGACTTCGAGTACTCGTGTGTCGTGTCGATCTGGAAGACATCGGCATCAGGCAGCAGTGCTTTAATCTTCTGGGCAACCACCTCAGTGTTACCCAGTTTCAGGTTCTTGATACTTCCGTTCACATAATTCTCTCCGCGACGAGAGTAGTACGCAATCAATACTTTATTTGCCATAATTTCATGTTTTTAAGTTTTTCTGGTGCAAAGTTACGGCTGTCTACCGAAAGAGGATTGACACAATTTTCGGAGGATTTTATCAAAATTGCCGTAAAGCGAATACAAAAGGAAAACTTGTTCCCTTTTTGTCGAGTGTCAGCAGTTTCGACGGCGTCAAATAATGACTTTTTTCATATGTGGTGTGTTGCTATTCTCTGAAATCCGATGGCTTTGCTCCTAAATTTGTTTGAACATATCGGCTGAAATGCGAGAGTGAAGAGAATCCGAACATGTCGCTGATCACCGTGAATGAGAGACTACGGTCACGCAACAGTCGGCTGATGTCGAGTGAGGTATAGCGGGTTATCCAGAAAGCGGCAGGCAGTCCGCTCACTTTCTTCGATACCTCGGAGAGATACTTTGGCGTAACACATAGCTTGTCGGCATAATAGCCAATGTCGCGGTTCTGTCGAAAGTCGCCATGTTCCAGCATCTCGATGAACTCCTCCATCAACTGATGTTGCTGTGACGATATCTTGTCGGCCCTGTATGACTGGGCATGGAAATCAAAGAAGTCAATAATCATACACTCGATGGCGTTCATCAACGCATCGTGGCGAAAGTGGTGCCCGGTCTGTTTCACTCTCCGCTTCACGGCATCAAAGTTCAAGCGGCACACCTCCTGCTGTTCGGGTGTCAGTTTCATGATGGGATTCTGAAATAGTGATAAGTGCCCGCGCATGCCATAGTTGGACTGCGGTGTGCTGATTTCAATGAACTGCTGTGTCACGTAGATGACATCTACCTGAAAGTCCTCGCTCTCCCGAAGGTTTTTCACCAGGTCACCCCTGCGCGCAATGATCATGCAGTCGCCCGCCTCAAAACGGAAAGCCTGCTCGTTGCGTTCGAAAGTGCAATACCCCTTATAGCAATAAGCATGGCAAAGGTAGTCGGTAAATGCCGCTTCGCCAATTCTTTTTAATGTGTTGTCAATGATGATGTGCTGGCTCATTTCGCTTTCCCGTTTCTGAAAAATTATCGAAAGATGCTACAAAGTTAAGCGTTTTGCTGCAAAATACATCAATTATATTCATGTTTATAACAATTATTGGCCTTTTCCTGGGAGAAAGAATCCCCGTTTATTTACCGTGGAAGAGCCACATGCGTCATTCACACGATGCCATGTGGGGCTGTGTAATCATTGCAACTCGGTAAGATTACTGTGTTGACGCACGCCCGTAGGGTGGTTATAATTGTTGCATTTGAATTATGGCACAAGCTTGAGTTGTCGAATTTGCCAAAGATCAGGGTGGCGATTACAGAAAAATTGCCTACCTTTGTCGGTAGAATGAAGCAAGGATATTTGATAGGGGCGACAATGAGTGGATCGGGCAAGACGACAATAGCCCGGGGCTTGATGGCGTTGTATGTGCGCAAGGGCTATCGGGTGCAACCGTTTAAGTGTGGTCCCGACTATATCGATACCAAGTTTCATGCGGCAGTTTGCGGCCGTCCCAGCATCAATCTGGACACATTCATGGCTACCCCCGAGCATGTGCGTGAATTGTTTGACCGCTATGGCGCTGATGCCGATGTGTGTGTCGTTGAGGGTATGATGGGGCTGTTCGACGGCTATGACCGCGACCGTGGGTCATCGGCCGAGGTGGCACGTGTGTTGGACATACCTGTGGTACTCGTTGTGGATGCCCGCTCGGCAGCCTATTCGATGGCGCCATTGTTACAAGGTTTCATCAACTTCCGCAAGGATGTCCGCATTGCTGGTGTCATCTTTAACCGCGTGGGTTCGCCATGTCATTTTGCCATGCTGCAGCAGGTGTGCGAGGACTTGGGTATTGAGTGTTTTGGCTATCTGCCCAAGAATGCCGATTTGGAGCAAGGCTCGCGTTACCTGGGGCTGGACTTCAGCGAGAAGGCCGAGTGTGAACAACTTGTGGAATTACTGGAAAAGCATGTGAGATGGCAACGCCTGTTAGAACTTTGATCGCACGCAACGATGAGTCGTTCTCCTTTATCTATCAGGAGAATATCGACTCGTTGACCAATGTTGAATTCTTTGACCCCGAGCATGATGTTCCCTGCTTGGATGATGTGTCATTGCTTTATCTGCCAGGAGGTTATCCCGAGAAACATCTGCAATCTTTGGTCAGCGCCCAGGCCACGAGGCTGGCCATCAAGGACTATGCACAGCGGGGTGGAAGGGTCATCGCCGAGTGTGGGGGCATGATGTACTTGTGCGAGAAAATTGTAACCGACGAGGGCGATTATCCCATGTGTGGAGTGCTGCCTTATGTCATCACGGCCCGCAAGGCCGACCGGCGTCTGTCGTTGGGATATCGCCGTTTTGAGCTCGATGGCAAGGAATATCGTGGTCATGAGTTCCACTACACGCAGTTCCTGGGCGAGGTGCCGCCATCGGTTTGCCAGGTCTATAATGCCGTGGGTGACCCAGTGCCCACACCAGTCATCCGTTACAAGAATGTGCTGGCCAGCTACACCCATCTGTATCAGATAATTAGTTGAGAGAGAAAAGATTTATTCCGGTTGACTATGCCGTGACTATGACGCGGCTACCGAGTATAGAACAATGAACCAAATATATACTAAAACAGGAGATAAGGGGCAGACCTCGCTGCGAGAAGGCATGCGAGTGCCCAAGGATGACCCTCGCATCGAGGCCAACGGCCAGATTGACCAGCTGAATGCTATGCTGGGTGTCGTGCGCTCGATGATGGGCGAGGATCCCGCGGCCGCCATGATATGCGACGTGCAACGCGAGTTGATGACGGTTATGAGCCACATCGCCACGCCCAAGGGGAGCACTAATCCTCGCGAGCTGCATGCGGCAACGCTGACCCTTGAGATGGAAAAAGCCATCGACCGCAGCGATTTTCAGGGCGGTTTTGTCGTTCCTGGTGGCGGCTCACGGTTGGCGGCATTCATCCACCTGGCGCGCACCCAGGCCCGCACGGTGGAGCGCCGTCTGTGGTCGTTGCATCGCGTGCATCCTGTCGATGAGGCTGTGCTGGTGATGATGAACCGTCTGTCCGATTATTTGTTTGTTTTAGCCAACGAGAAGGAATGAAACCATTGTATCCCATCATGCTGGCCGGCACGGGCAGCGACGTGGGCAAGAGCGTCGTTGCCGCAGCCTTGTGCCGCATTTTCAAGCAGGACGGCTATAGCCCTGCTCCCTTCAAGGCGCAGAACATGGCCCTGAACTCCTATGCCACACCCGAGGGGCTCGAGATCGGTCGTGCCCAGGCCGTCCAGGCCGAGGCCGCTGGCATTCCCTGCCACACCGATATGAATCCGCTGCTGTTGAAGCCGCAGAGCGACCACACGTCACAGGTCGTGCTGCACGGCCGTCCCATCGGCAACAAGAATGCCTATGACTATTGGCGTCGCGGCACTTCGGATATCGATTTCCGCAGCGAGGTGTGTGCGGCCTTCGATCGTCTGGCGGCACGTTTCAATCCCATCGTCATGGAGGGTGCGGGCAGCATCTCGGAAATCAATCTGCGCGATACCGACCTGGTGAACCTGCCCATGGCACGGCATGCCGGGGCCGATGTCATTCTCGTGGGCGACATCGATCGCGGTGGGGTGTTTGCCTCGGTCTATGGCAGCATCGCTTTGCAGCGGCCCGAGGATCGTCGCCTCATCAAGGGCATCATCATCAACAAGTTCAGGGGCGACATGCGCCTGTTTGATGAGGGGCGGCAGATGCTCGAGGACATCTGTCGCGTTCCCGTGTTGGGCGTGATTCCCTATTTCAAGGACATCCACATCGAGGAGGAAGACAGTGTGGCACTGGTGCAGAAGTCAATGCAGGCACAACGCGGCAAGGTCAACGTGGCCGTCATCATGTTGCGCCATCTGTCCAATTACACCGACTTTGACGCACTGGAGCGCGACTCGCGCGTGCATCTGTTCTATACCAACAACACCGATGACATCAAGCAGGCAGACATCATCATCCTGCCGGGAACCAAATCGACCTTACACGACTTGTATGAGCTGCGGCGCAATGGTTGCGCCCAGGCCATCGTGCGCGCCCACCGCGACGGTGCGGCAGTGCTGGGCATCTGCGGCGGTTACCAGATGATGGGTGTCGAGGTGCTCGACCCCGACCATGCCGAGGGCGACATTGAGCGGTTGCCTGGACTGGGGCTGTTGCCCATTACGACGACCATTAGCGGCGACAAGCGAACCCGTCAAGTCTCTTGCCAGTATGGTCACGGCTACGAGATCCACCAGGGCGAGACACACCCCGTGGATAGTGCCAAGCCGTCACCGCTGCTACGCCTTGATGATGGGCGTGACGATGGCTACATCGTCGATGGTAAGTGCATGGGCACCTATGTGCACGGCATCTTGGATAATGCCCCGTTTGTCGACCTGGTGCTACAGCCCTTCAAGGACAAGTTGGCCCAGGGTGAGGCTCCGTTCGATTACGCGGCATTCAAGCAGGAACAGTACGACAAGCTGGCAGCTCATGTGCGCCAGTATGTCGACATGGACACAATCTATCAAATTCTCACACACAATGATTGAAGGACATGGCGATGATCTGTATCGCTACAACAATAATATCAAGATGAACTTCAGTTCCAACATCTATGCTGGAACCGACTTGACCCTACTGGAGGACTTCCTGACGACCCGCCTGGATGTCATCCGCTCCTATCCCGAACCTTCGGCGGCCTCTCTGGAGCGCATGATTGCCCACGACTGTGGCATTAGCCCCGACGAGGTGCTGGTGACCAGCGGTGCTGTCGATGCCATCTACCTGATTGCCCAGACCTATCGGCACATGGGCTCTTGCCATGTGGTGCAACCCACTTTCAGGGAATATGAGGACGCTTGTCGCGTGTTTGGCTTCCAGGAGCGGGAGAAAGGTCGTTTGTGCTGGCTGTGCAATCCCAACAATCCCACGGGCAATGTCATGACAACCGACGAGGTGATGTTGATGGCTGCCCGTCATGAGTTGCTTGTGGTGGATCAGTCCTACGAGGACTATACATTGGCTCCCCTGCTGCAACCTGCCGACGTGGTTGGCCGTGACGATATTATTGTGCTGCACTCGATGACCAAGCGGTATGCCGTGCCCGGGCTGCGCCTGGGCTATGTCACAGCATCGTCTGCCGTCATCAATCGTCTGCGGCAACAATATCGTCCCTGGGCCATCAATGCCCTCTCGCTTGAGGCTGGCAAGTGGCTGGTACGGCGTGGCAAGACTGCCATCCCCGACCTGTCCGCCTATCTCGACGAGACTGAGAGGTTGCGCTTTGCTCTGGATGCGATCGACGGTATCGAGGCCCGTGAGACTCAGACCAACTTCTTCCTGTGCACCATTGCGACAGCAACCGCGGCCGAGTTGAAGGAGAACCTGGCACTGGAGCATGGCATCCTCATCCGAGATGCCTCCAATTTCACGGGGCTCACATCGCACCACTTCCGCATTGCCACGCAGTCGCCCGACCAGAACGATGCCCTCATCGCTGCCATCCGCCAATTTCTTAACCATTAATTTCGTGAATTAAACAGATGGAATCCGCATTGATTATGATACTGCCGCTGGTGGTAGGCTGGCTATTAGATTTGATTTTGGGTGATCCTGCGTGGTTGCCGCATCCTGTTGTGGGATTCGGTAAATTGATCTCATGGGGCGAGCATCGCCTCAATCATGCGACTCACCGCATGGCCAAGGGGGCCGTGCTGGCCATCGCACTCATCCTGATGGCTTTCTTTGCTGTGTGGGGCTTGAAACGACTCCTGCCCAACACGGCACTATGGCTTGTGCTCGACATCATCATCGTCTTTTATTGCCTGGCGGGGACGACACTCATCCGCGAGGTGCGTGATGTCTTCCTGGCCGTTGACCGCTCATTGGACGAGGGGCGACGCCAGGTGGCACGCATCGTGGGACGCGACACTACAAGCCTCACTGCCCAAGAGGTGCGTACCGCAGCACTCGAGACGCTGGCCGAGAACCTGAGCGACGGCGTGATTGCCCCTCTGTTCTGGTTCGCGGTGCTGGGCACACCCGGCATGCTGGCCTACAAGATGGTCAACACCTTGGACTCGATGATTGGTTACCGCACCGAGCGTTATAGGCAATTTGGTTGCTGGGCCGCCCGCATCGATGACGTGGCCAATTTTATCCCCGCCCGCTTGACAGCATTGTTGATGGTCATTGTCTCGGGCAAATGGTCGCTCATGAATTTCGTCTGGAATAATGGCCGCCGACACGCTAGTCCCAACAGCGGCTACCCCGAGGCGGCACTGGCCGGAATCCTCAACTGTCGCTTTGGCGGGCCGCACATCTACTTCGGCGAACTCTTTGACAAACCCTACATTGGCACCAACGACCGTGAATTGACTACTGCCGACATGCACATTGCCGTCCGCATCAACCGCCTCGCCGAACTGCTCATGCTTCTGGGGATAATAGGGACGGCTCTACTGATGACATTTTAGGGGACAGCAGCATGGACGGTGTTATGATGACATCGTTTCGCTGCGGCTATCAAAATCCTCCCAGCTGATGGTCGCACCTGCGTGCAATGACGCTTGGGCGCAAGTGGTGGTTCCCCCTTTAGAAGTATTTGGTGATGTGGGCAGTGTCAAAGTTGTTCATCTCGTTGATCATGCGCACCGACGAGTCGATGATGGGAAAGGCGCACAGGGCTCCGGTGCCTTCGCCCAGGCGCAGCCCCAGGTTGAGCAGGGGACGGGCACCGACGATGTCGAGCATGCGACGATGGCCGCTCTCGTCGCCACAGTGTGTAAAGATCATGTAGTCCTGGACGGCTGGGTAGAGGCGGATGGCGGCGATGGCGCAGGCGCTCATGATGAAGCCGTCCACCAGCACGACAAGGTGCTTCTCGGCACCCCGCAGCATGGCCCCGATGGCTGTGACCATCTCAAAACCGCCAAAGTAGCGGATGGCGTTGTGGGTGGTGTGAGGCATGGTCTCGTGGTAATGGTTTAATGCCCTTGCCAGCACGTCGCGCTTGTGCAGGATGCCAGCGTTGTCGAGCCCTGCTCCGGCACCGATGCACTCGTCCAGCGGAATGTCCCCGAACAGGCTCATCCAGATGCTTGACGGCGAGGTGTTGGCAATGCCCATCTCGCCGATGCCCAGAATTTGGCATCCCTGTGCGGCACAGTCGTCAACGAGGTCGCAACCCAACTGGATGGCACGGTCAAACTGCTCCTCGCTCATGGCGGGCTCGTGCAGAAAATTGCGTGTGCCGCGGGCGATCTTGCGGTCGATGATGCCCTCAACGCCACTCAAGTCATAGTCTACGCCCGTGTCCACGATGCGCAGGTCGAAGCCGTGCTGGCGGCAGAACATGTTCACACCTCCACCGCCGCGGGTGAAGTTGATCATCTGCTGCCAGGTGACCTCGCGCGGCGACACGCTCACGCCCTCGCGCTCGATGCCGTGGTCGCCGCCCAGCAGCAAGTGGCTGGGATGGTGCAGGGTGGGGGAGAGGGATTGCTGGATGAGGCATATCTGCAAGGCCAGTTCCTCAAGCCGGCCTAATGAGCCCTTGGGTTTGTTCAGGTGGTCGATTTTTTGCTGGATGCTTGGTTCCAGCGCTTTGTCGGTGGGTTGTATGTTGAATTGTTTCATTGGTTTAGTTTTTAGTTCTAAGTTTTTAGTTTTTAGTTGAATGCGGATGCCACTGACAACTAAAAAAACTCTCAACTCTTCACTCTCACTGGTATTCCCGAGACCATGAGGATGACCTCGTCGGCATGGCTGGCAACATACTGGTTCATCCAGCCTTGCAGGTCGGTGAAGCGGCGCTGCACGGCATCGGTGCTCACCCCGCCGCAGCCAATCTCGTTGGTCACGAAGATGAAGGTGGCTTCCTGGGCCGTGAAGCGGTCAAATTCCTGCTTGACGGCCTGCAACGTCGCGTCAACGTCTTGCAGTTCAAAGAAAAAGTTGGTGAGCCACAGGGTCACACAGTCGATGACGACCACGCGCCCCGTCAGGTCGTGACGGCTCAGGTGTTTCTCCTCCTCGATGTTGGTCCACTGGGGACCTCGCCGCTCCTGATGGCGGCGCACCCGCTCGCGGAACTCATCGTCCCACACGTGGGCCGTTGCGACATAAACTGGATTCTCGGCAATGCTCAAGGCCAACTGCTCGGCATGCTTGCTCTTGCCCGAGCGTTGGCCACCAGTGATCAATATTATTTTGCTCATATTTCAGGTATTCTAAATCGTGATTTTGATGTGACCGCCATAGTCGGTCAGATGGCTCCATGCATTTTCCCATTGATAGAGGCCGGCATGCAGCCCGGCACTGATCAAGACCCCGGCGTGGGCAAAGATGGCCACCCGCCGGTAGGGGTGACCCTTGAGCTCGTCGAGGAATGCCGCCACGCGCTGGTATTGCTGCTTGAAACTCTCGCCGCCGGTCGTGGGCTGGTTGATGTAGTCGTCATACCACTCTTGCAGATGCGGGTCCTGTATCTCGTCATAGAGCTGCATCTCCCACTGGCCCATGTTCATCTCCTTGAGCCGGCCGTCGGCCACGGCATCGGGGTAGCCGCAATAGGCTGCCAGCAGGCGGGCGCGAGTCAAGGGGGAACGATAGACTTTATCAAATGGCAGATATTGTTCCAGCGACTGCCGGGTCACGGCGGCCTCTTGCTCAAAGGTGTCCCGCACGGGCACGTCGGTCCACCCATAGCATGTCCCCTTGGGGACATCGACACTTGTGTGTCTAATCAGTATCACTTCCATATTATTTACATCATGATTGGTTGAGCGCTAATGACAAGATAGGTGGCCAGCTCGACCAGCAGGCATGAGGCTCCGCAGCAGTCTCCCGTGTAACCCCTGATCTTGCGCAGCATGAGCAGATACAGGAAATACATCACCACGGCAGGCATGCCGATGACGAGGTACCAGTTAATGCCTGTGAGCCAAATCATCAGCACCATGGGCAACAGTCCCTGCACGGTCAAGCTCAGGCCTGCGGCCAGTGTGGGCTTGCGGTAGACGGTCTTGTTCTTGGCCTCCTGCTCGCGCCGGGCATAGGGGAGCATCGACACCAGTTGGCTGGACACCATCTTGGAGAACGGGTCGGCAGCCATGACCGCCAGGGCCGCCACAGCGGGCGTCATGTTGCTGAGTGTGGTGAACAGCAGCAACATGTAGAGGACAAGTCCCAGAACGCCATAGGTGCCGATGTGCGAGTCCTTCATGATGGCCAGGATGCGGTCGCGGTCGCCACCACCGCCAAAACCGTCCATGAAATCGGCCAACCCGTCCTCGTGCAGCGCACCGGTGATGAGCAGCCTCACCGCGATGGCGGCTATCACGGTCACAGCCCACGGCAGCACCATGCTGCCAGCGTAGAGCGTGGCAGCCATCGCTCCACCCGTGAGCCAGCCAGTGAGTGGCCAGAACTCGACGACGCGCTTGTAGCTCGGTTGGGGAGGCTGGTAGATCCTCCAAAACGGTAGCCTGGTGAAAAAAATCAGCGCGGCCCACAGGCCGTCGATCCATCTCGTTTTGCCTGATGTATCTTCCATAACTGCAAAGGTACAAAGAAGTTTTCAGTTGACAGTTTTCGGTTGATGAGTTTTCCTGATAAAAAGCCTGCTGGTTTGCTCAAAAAGTAGTACTTTTGTACGCTAATAATCAGTAGGGCCTCTCGCCTTGGCGTGGCCGCTTTTGACATTTTAAACTTATGAAATATTTTTCTGCTATCATCGCATTACTGGTCTTGCTGTGTGCCTGCACCGCTCAGGGCGACAAGCAAGAGAAATCGGTCTCTGATTCCATGGAAGAGATTACCGTGAACTATGCCACAGGTTTCAGTGTTCGTGACTCGGCTGGCGTGCGCCTGGTGGACGTGGGCAAGAAGGACCACTTTGCACTCGTTGCTGATGCCGAGGCCGCTGTCCCCGAGGGCTACGTCAAGGTCAAGGTGCCCATCGAGCGCACCATCACCATGACGGCACTGCAACTGTCCAATTTCACCATCCTTGATGCTCACGACATCGTCAAGGGCATCACCGGCACCAAGAACCTCTTCAACGAGGACATCAAGGCTCGGGTCAAGGACGGCCGCATCGTCAAGATAGGCATGGAGGGTGAATTTGACCCCGAGGTCGTCATGGCTGCCAATCCCGATGTGATCTTCATCTCGCCGTCCAAGCGCGGCGGCTATGATGCCATCAAGGACATCGGCATCACGCTGGTGCCTCACCTGGGTTACAAGGAGCTCGATCCGCTGGGCCAGGCCGAGTGGATCAAGTTCATCGGCATGTTCATCGGCAAGGAGAAAGAGGCCGCCGAGATCTTTGCCGGCATCGAGAAACGCTATAACGATCTGAAGGCTAAGGCTGCCCAGGTCGAGAAGCGGCCCACCGTCACCAGTGGCGAGATGCACTACGGCAACTGGCATGCCGTGGGCGGCAAGAACTACCTGGCACAAATCTTCCGTGACGCGGGAGCCGACTATGTCATCAACGACGACGAGACCTCGGGCGAGGACCTGGAGTTTGAGAAAATGTATGCCTTGTCGGCCAATGCCGACTATTGGCGCATCCTCAACAGTTACCCTGGCGAGTTCTCTTATGATGCGTTAAAAGCATCAGAGCCCCGCAACGCCCTGTTCAAGCCCTTCAAGGAAAAGAAAGTGATCTACTGTAACATGAAGCAGACGCCCTACTACGAGAAAGCTCCTGTCATGCCCGACGTGCTCTTGAAGGACTTTGTCGCCATCTTCCACCCCGAACTGGTCGAGAAGGACTACCAACCCACCTTCTACCGCCTGCTGCAGTAATAATGAGGAATTTGGCATCCGCGTTCAACTGAAAACTGACAACTTATGAACCGCACAGTGCCGTTGATGTTGGCCCTTGTTGTGGCAATCGCCGTTCTGGTGATTGTCAACCTGTTTATTGGCTCGGTACGGATTCCTGTTCCCGACATCTGCCGCATTCTCGTTGGACAGGGCTGCGAGTCCGAGATTTGGACCAACATCATCCTCAGTTCCCGACTGCCGCAGGTGCTCACCGCCATTGTGGCGGGGGCGGGCCTTGCCGTGAGCGGCCTGATGATGCAGACCATTTTCCATAACCCGCTGGCGGGACCGTCGATTTTGGGCATCTCCAACGGTGCCAGTCTGGGTGTCGCCTTTGTCGTGCTGTTGTCGGGGCAGTTGGGTGGTGTGGCTTTGAGCAGCCTGGGCTACCTGGGTGATGCCGCCGTGTCGGTTGCGGCTATCGTGGGAGCTCTGGCCGTGATGGTACTCATCGTGTGGATTTCGGGCAAGGTCAGGGGCAACGTAACCCTGCTCATCATCGGCGTGATGATTGGCTACCTGGCCACAGCCATCATCGGCGTGTTGAAGTTCCTCAGCCCTGAGGAGGATGTCAAAGCCTTTGTCGTGTGGGGACTGGGTTCGTTCTCGCGCGTTTCTGGTGATGAAATGATACTTTTTGTCGTGATCATGTGTATCCTGCTGCCGCTCTCTTTCCTGCTCGTCAAGCCCCTCAATGCCATGCTGCTGGGCGACCGCTATGCCGCCAATTTGGGTATCAACGTGGAACAGGCACGCACATGGATCATCGTGTGTTCGGGAACGCTTGTCGCTATTGTCACCGCCTATTGCGGCCCCATCATGTTCATCGGCATGGCAGTGCCTCATCTGGCCCGCGGCCTCTTTCGCACCAGCGACCACTGGAAGCTGATGCCCGCCACAGCCCTCACGGGAGCCGCATTGGCATTGATCTGTAATCTCATTGCCCGCGCCCCGGGCTTCGAGGGCGCGATGCCCGTCAACAGCGTCACCGCCCTTGTCGGTGCCCCCATCATCATCTACGTCCTGTACTGCCGCCGCAAAACCTCCGTCGAGTAACTACTTAAAAATGCGGCCAGTGTCGGTGATGAGTAACAGGGTCAAGTCACCGTTGGGGAGTAGGGGGGCGCAGTGTCGGGTGCAGTGGGTGATTACGACCCGTGCGAAATCCTGTAATTTTTCTTGGGGGATACGTTCCCACAGTTCGCGGGCGAGGGTGAGGTCGCTCAGGTCGAGGTCGATGCCTGCCTCGTGCAGCATCTGGGAGATAAATGCCTTGTCCATGATGGTGTGGCGGCTGTGGGTGTCGAGGTTGCCTGCGGCGAGCTTGACGGCCTTGCCCAACATCACGCCCAGGGTGACATGCTTGATGCCGAGTTCATTAGCGATAGCCAGTGTCTCGCCGATGTAGTTGCCATATTCCACAAAGGCCTGTTGCGGCAGGTCGGGGTACAGCGCTTTGACAAAGCGCTCACTCTTGCCGCCGCTGTTGATGACCACGCGGTTGCTGCCCGAGGCCTGTGCCACCTGCATGCACTTGCGGATGCTCTCGATAAACGCCTCCTCGCTGAAGGGTTTGACGATGCCCGACACGCCGATGATGCTGATGCCGCCCTCGATGCCCAGCCGCGGATTGAACGTGCGTCGAGCAATGGCAGCCCCCTCGGGCACACTGATCGTGATGCTCACATTGTCGCGGATGTTGTCGCGCATCATCTGGCGCGGTGCCTTGTTGATGGCAGCTTCTCCTGGCGGGAAATCAAACCCTGGCACAGTGAACCGTCCCACGCCCTCGCCGCCATGGATCTCAAACTTGTCGCTCAACTCAACAATGGCCCGGATCTCGAGGCCGTTGGTCACGTCGGGATCATCACCCGACTGCTTGATGACCGAGGCATAGCCGTTGCCATATTTCACTTCCACGTCAATCGACTCGCCATTGGGCAGAATGACTGGCACTGTCGCTGGCTCTTGGCCTGTCAATAATCGCCGTGTGGCGGCAATGGCTGCCGCTGTGGCACAGGTGCCCGTGGTCAAGCCGCTGTGTAGCGGGTAGAACTCGGGCAAGAGGCGTTCGACGGCGCGACGCAGACCGTGGGGACCATTGACATGCTCGATCGCCACATTGGGCAGTGTTGGGTAATCGGGTCGCTCAATGACAAAGATTTTTATTCCTGCCTGTCGTGCGGCCTCGATTTTCTCGTCAAAACCGCCGCTGTGGCCGCTCTCCTTGGTGAGGATGGCTTGGGGACGCAGCTGCTCTATGAGGGTTGCTGTGTCATCGTTCTCGTAATAGACGATATGATTGACAGGAAATCCCTCATCCTGGGCCAACTGTTGAGATGCCTTGCGGTTGAGGATGCGGAACCAGCATTCATGCTTCTGCCAGTAGGGTCTTAATTTGCCGATGGTGTTCACACCAGTGAGGGCCAACAATTGATTGATATCGTGCGCTGATAATAGGCCAATGGCATCCTCATAGTCCTTGCACCAGATGATATCGGTGTCATGAGGCGGATAGATGCGGTCATAGCGGATGACAGGGATGCCTGTGAGACTGGCAAGCTCTGCCACGTTGCGGTGCAGGGCTTGGGCAAAAGGGTGGGCGGCATCCACCAATAGTCGAATGTCATGGTCGCGGCAAAAGTTCACCATTTCGTGAACTTCCATCGCTCCCGTGAGGCGGCTGCCATGTGCCAACTGAATGTCCTGCATGTTTCCCTTAGTGGAATACCAGTATCGGGCGCCCGACTCGTCGAGCACCTTGGCTGCCATGCGCCCCTCGGTCGTTCCACCAAACAGCAGGATCATTGTTTTTTTTCAGTTTTCAGTTGAACGCGGATGCCAATTCCTAATTCCTAATTCCTCACTGTTCTCTCCCTTTGCGGAAGAGGTGGGTGAAGTGCTTGTTGTAGAGTTCGGACAGACCCTGGCGGTTGTCGATGGCCTCGCCCACAACGAGCATTGTTGTGAGCGTCAGGTTGTTGTCGTGGACAATCTGGGCCAGGTCCTTGAGCACACCGCGGTAGATGCGCTGGTCGGGCCATGTGAGGTGATAGCAGGCGGCAACTGGGGTGTCCTCGGGGTACTCCATCAACAACTCTCGCTGCACATCATCGACGATGGCGGCACTCAGGAAGATGCACATCGTGCTCTGGCTGCGTGCCAGCAGGTGCAGCTGCTCCTTCTCGGGCATGGGGGTGCGCCCCTCGCCGCGGGTCAGGATGATGGTCTGGGTGCGCTCGGGGATGGTGAACTGACTGCGCAACTCGGCCGCGGCTGCGAGGAACGATGAGATGCCCGGCGTGATGTGGTAGTGCATGTCATGACGGTCAAAGAAAGCCATCTGCTCTTGAATGGCCCCAAAGATGCACGGGTCACCCGTGTGCAGCCGCACGATGAGTTTATCCCTGTCATAGAACTCCTTCATCAACGCACACTGCTCCTCCAGATTCATCCCCGCCGAACTGCGCACTGTAGCACCAGCCTTGGCGCACAGGGTCAGTTCTCGCGGCACCAGCGAGCCGGCATACAGGATCAGATCGGCCTGCTCGAGCATCTTGCGGCCACGCACCGACACCAGATCGGGATCGCCTGGCCCGGCACCCACAATCTCGATATGTCCTTTCTCAACATGAGGTAAATGCTTGTAATCGATCGCCAGAGCAACCGTGAAGTTTTTGCCCTTGAGTTTGGGCACAATCAACTTGCCATGATTGGAACCCAGGATGGCGGCTGCCTCACACACGCTGGGCGTGCCCACGTGCTTCTCGACCATCTCGCTGGGGTTGGGCACCTCGATGGCTGCCAATTGCCCAGATGAAAAGAATCGAAGACTCTTGTGGTATTTATCCCTCAACAAGCGGACAAACGGCTCGTCGGCCTTGACATCGGCCGTGCAGTAATTACAGGCACAAGGCATGAGTCCCGCACCGGTCAACGCGTCATTCATCTGGTCATAAATGTCAAGATAATCCTCGGGATGATGTGCCAATCCGAACCCAACAGTCGCCACCATGGGGACAAAATGCAGACTCAGCATGCCGCGAGGCACCTCGTGAACGTAGGGGGAAACAATGATCAACAACGAGTACAGCTCGGGGGCGGCTTCGCTGATATCATAGATGACATTTACATGGTTGGGCAGCGTTCGCTCTAAATAGTCGGTGCCCTGGTCCTTGACTTCCAGCAGCAAAGCGGTGGGTTTGCCACTGGTGAAAGCAAATATCTGGGCATTCAGGTCTTGGCTATCGCCTGCCAACGTCCAATTAAAACGCCCTGCCAGTGTGTCAAGTGCCCACAGTCCTGCATTATCGCTATAGGTGGTGATGACGGGTTCCACCCCCAAGGCTGCTGCCACTTTCCTGGTCAACTCATTAGCACCTCCCACATGACCCGACAGCACCGAAATGACATGTCGTCCCGTGCCATCCACACAAACCACCGCTGGATCCTCATGCTTGTCTTGGATATAGGGCGCTATCGTGCGCACACAGATGCCCATGGCACCAATGAAGATAAAAGCATCAAAGTCATTCCATCGCTTGCCGACGTCGGCTCTGACAAGGTATTGTGCGTTGAGGTCAGTTTTCAGGACAGATGCCAGCTGGCGGCTTTCCTCACTGATGTTGATCAGGGCTATCTTTTGCATTTCAATATCTCGATAGGGTTGTTGTCGTTCAAGACGATGCGGGTGGGTTGCTCCTGCTTGAGCCCCAGTTCGGCACACGCCTCGTCAAAGAGCTGGTGGCTATCGGTATGGACGGCGGCACTGGTGACACTGTTGATTACCATGCAGCCGTCATCGGCCAACACCGTGAGCACCTTCTTCATGATTTCCTTGAGGTGGCCGCCATGTCCGCCGATGAATACAGCATCGGGACGAGGCAGCTCAGTGAGGTCGGCATCAAGGAAATCACCCATGTGCGCGTTGATGCCCGGTGCACCATGGCGCCGGCTGTTCTCGAGCATCAGCTGCTCGCCTTCGGGCCTGATCTCGAAGGCCTCGACTTGCAGGTGCGGGAACTGCAGCCGCGCCTCGATCGAGACGCTGCCGGTGCAGAAACCGATGTCCCACAACACATGCTTTGACGGCAAGTCGAGCGCTTGAAGCGTGAGCAGGCGTATAGGCATCTTGGTGATCATTTTCTCCCTGCCGTTGAGCAGAGCAAATTCCTGATCGGGGACACCAAATTGGCGGGGCCTTGGGTCACTGCCCACGAGGATAAGGCAGTTGGGATGGGCAAACTCCCTGCCGGCCACATCGTTGAGTGACAAGGTATAGACACATTCCTTCTCGGGGTTGCCCAGATGTTCACCCACATGTGCAGTGTAGTGGCTGTAGCCGTAATCCAGCATGCGGCGGGCAATGACGGCAGGAGTGTGAACATGGTCGGTCAGCACGCCTATCTTCTCTGCTTTCTCGATGAGTGCCCTGTCAAAGTCGGGCCACGGGCGCCCCGTGAGCGAGACAATGCGCATGTCATGATAGGGCATGACCAAACGGTGTGCCAGCGTCTGTAACGAGTTGAATGTGGGGAAAATGACCACCTCGGCATCCGGCATCTTGCGCTTGATGGTGTTGGCAAAGCCAAAGAACAGCGGGTCGCCACTGACAAACAAGACCACCTCGTCGTGATATTGCTCAAACACGGCGTCAAGTGGTGTGGTGATGTCTATCCAATGCGAACCTTCGGGCAGATAGGCTGCAACAAGATCATGGTGGCGCTTGCCGCCCGAGAAAAGATTCCCCTGCATGATGATCTTGATCACCTCGGGCGGAAAGTATGGATGTGGTGCATCGTTGATGCCAATAACATAGAATTTCATATTATTTAGTTTTTAGTTTTAAGCTTTTAGTTTCGGATGCTAATTCCTCATTCCTCACAAGTCTCTTCCTGGCTTGAGCTGCTCGGCATCGTCAAAGGTCAGGATGGCGTTGCACAGCGTCGCTGCCAGGTTGCTGCCGCCCTTGCGGCCCTCGACGATGATTTTGGGAATATCCTTGAAGGGCTTGACCATGTGCTTGGACTCGCGCACGTGGACAAATCCCACCGGTGCCGCGATAATGCCTGCGGGATGAGCCTTGCCCTTGCGGATGAGGTCACACAGCTCCATCAAGGCCGTGGGCGCGTTGCCAAAGGCGAACAGCGCATCGGGATGCTCATCGACGGCCAGACGGATGCCCGCTTGGGTGCGGGTGATTCCTTGTGCGGTGGCCATTTCGGCAACACGAGGATCGCTCAAGTAGCACTTGGCCTCAATGCCCAGTCGCGTTAATGCTCCCTTGCGGATGCCGCTGGTGACCATCGTCACATCGGTCACAATGGTTTTGACCTCACCTGCTGCAACCTTGTTGTAGAGGGTCTCCACAGCATGGTCATCGGTATAGAGGATGCGCTCCATGTCAAAGTCGGCCGTCGTGTGGATGGCGTGCAGCAACGCCCACTTGTGGTCAAGGGGAATATCTGGGTTGCGCAGTTCGCTCTCGATGGTGCGGAACGACTGTATCATGATCTGCTGGCCAGGTTTCAACTCGCTGTTGCCGTGGTTACGGTAGTACCCTCGCGGTGTGATGATGCGGCCATCATGGACGTAGGACTGGGAGTTGCCGATGATGATGACGGTGAACATGTCCACGTCCTCGGGGACAAACTCTCCCAGGGTGGTCACTTTGATCTCCTGGTCGTCGCGGCCAGCCTGGCGCACATAGCCCACGGGGGTATCGGCCGACCGTTGCTGCAGGAACAGCTCCTGCAAGCGATACAACTGCCAGTAGCGGCCTTGAGACTTGGGATTGTAGACCGCAACGACAAAATCGCCCACGGCGGCGGCCCTAATGCGGCGCTCAATGACCTCCCAGGGGGTCATCAAGTCGCTCAGCGAGATGATGCACAGGTCGTGTCCGATGGGGGCTCCTAACAGCGATGCCGCTTTCTGGAAGGCCGAGATGCCGGGCAAGGACTCAATCTCAACTGCCGTGCCGCGCTCGCGTTGCATCTCATAGATGAGCGGTGTCATGCCATAGATGCCCGCATCGCCCGACGAGATGACCACGACCGTCTTGCCCTGCTCGGCCAGTTCAAAGGCCTGCTCAGCCCGGTCGCGTTCTTTCTTCATGCCCGTGTCGATGCACTCGCAACCCTGGGGAACATATTCCTCGATAAACTTGAAATAGTACTTATACCCCACAATAGCGTCGGCCTCCCGCACTGCGTCAAGCACCGCGGGAGTGATATCTTCTTTACTGCCGGGCCCGATGCCCGCTACAATGATCTTTCCCATATCGGTCGCAAATTTACAAAAAAAGTAATAAAAATGGAGGTATTATCTCGCGACAAACCTCCATCATGAAAAATATAAGGTTACTTGATTTTCAATTTCAACCCTATCACGAGCATGCGGCCCGGTGAGTATAGGGCATACTTGCGGTTGGATGAGTCGATGCGGCGGTCCACCTTGTCAAAGATGTTGTCGATGCCGATGCTTGGCTCTAAATACAGGTGCTTCAAGCCGTTGAACGAGTGACGCGTGTTCACGTTCCAGATGCCGTAACCCGGGGCGTCCTCATAGTCGGGATAATAGGTTTTGGACTGCAGGCGGCCATTGATGTTCACGTTCAGGCCGTAATTGCCCCAGCTGTGGTAGTAGTTGGCGGCAACGGTGGCCGCATGGCGGATGCTGCGCTCCAGTGGTGCCCATTGGTCGTTGCTGCAAGTGCGGGCATGGGTGTAAACATAGTTGGCCGACAGGTTAAACCCACTGAACAGATTGGCCGACACATTGACCTGCACGCCCTTCACGTCGCCCTTGTCGCTGTTCTTGTACAACGAGTAGCGCTCGAGCTTCTGCGCCTGGTCGGCGGTCATCTCGGGGAACTCGGCTTGGAGCATTGCGAGGGCAGTGGCGTCCACATCAATATTCTGTCTGATGACCATATCGTTGATGCGGTTCAGGAAACCAGTCACGCTCACGGCAATGAGATTGCTGCGATACTCGGCATTGAGCGAGAAATAGTTGCTCTTCTCGGGTTTGAGGTCCTTGTTGCCAAAGATGATCTGCGCCTTGCCGCGGTTGACCGAGAAGTAGTGGTAGTACAACTCGTCAAGTCCCGGGGCACGGAATCCGGCCGAGTAGGTGGCACGCAGGCGGAAGTTGCCTGGGGCATACATGAGCGTGGCCTTCGGGGTGAGGTGCCAGTTAAAGGTCTCATGATAGGTGGCACGCAGGCCCACAGTGGCCGTCAAACGTCCAAAAAATGTCATCTCGTGCTGGGCAAAGGCTGCTGCCATATAGGCATTCTGGTGGATGTTGCCCGATGTGGCGGTGAGGTAGTCCTTGCGCCAGTCGGCCCCGATGATGGTCGTTGAGTTTTTCAGCAGACCCAGGATGGCCTTGAGCTGCCCTTCCATTGAGCGCTGTTTTTTGGACTGCACATAGTCGTCGATGGCATAGGACTTGCTGGCCACGTCATACTGCTTGCCGTAGCGGAAACGATCGACGGTGAAATCGGCCTGCAACGAGTTGCGGTTGGTGAACTTGTAGATGCCACCCACGTTCCAGCGCAGGCCCTTGTAGCGCATTTCATAGTCGGTGCCGCCCGTGATGTCCTTGCGGCTATTGGGGCGGTCGGTGATCTTGTAGGAATAGTCGATGCCGGCATTCAATGCCAGGTGCTGGTTGGGGGCATAGGTGAACTTCTGCCCGACCAGGTTGGAGCGATAGCCTGTGAAGAACGGGGCAATCGTTGGCTGTGTCTCGGTGTCCGAACCCTTGACATATTCCACATCGTTGATGCGGTAACTGTCGGCCTGGTCACGTGAGAACGAGGTGTAGGAGCCAAAACCGTTCTTGTAAATGTCCAGCGCGATGTTCTCGGTCAACTGGCCATGGCCCGACACGCGCGTGTCGCTGGTGACGCTCACCAGGTCGCGGGTGGGCTGGTCGGTGATAATGTTGATCACGCCAGCGATGGCATCCGAGCCATAGAGCGATGAGGCGGCACCGTCAAGCACCTCGATGCGCTTGACGCGGGCCATGTTGATGCGGTTCAGGTCAACATTATTGGAAATGTCGCCCGTCAGTTTTTGGCCATTGATCAAGATGAGGATATACTTGTTGCCCAGGCCGTTCAGGCGCAGGAAGGTGCCCATCGAGTTGGGCGACATCGACATCTGGGGCATCATGCGGGTCAACGCGCCATCAAGGGTGGTGATGCCTTGTTCCTTGATTTCCTGGCTGCTGAGCACATGCACTGGTGTGGCGGTGGATTTCAGGCGCTGGTGGTGGCCCGAGCCGGTCACGACAACGGGATTTAAGGTGTGCATGCGGCTCATCATCGACGAGTCGCTGCGTTCCATCTTGTGGATTTGGGGAAAAGCGGCACTCCCCGTGAGGAGTGCCACTGAAATCAGTATTAATTTCTTAATCACTTCTTATTTCTCTATTTGATAAGTTCTCTATTTGATAAGGTCCTTAAGGACGCTAAAGACCCTAAGGACCTTATCGTTGAATTTATTCGGGATTCTTGCTGTGATAGAAGTCCAGAGGCTCGCCATTGATGGCTTCCTTGGTGTGGTTCATCCACACTTGACGGATGCTGGGCAACTCCAGCAGGCCCTTCTCGATCATCGTCGAGTTGTTGCACTCATAGCCCAGGTGGTGGAAGTACATCTTCCAGGAGGTGTCCTCAACCTCACCCTCGTCGTTGGGGGTGAACTTGGTGCCGTCCCAGTTGTCGTCATCGTCACCGGCCATGTCGTTGTGGCCGTGGTCACCGTCGATCGACATCAGGGGGTGGCAATATACCTTACCGCTGGTGATACCGGCAGCAAGCATGCGGGCATATACGTTGGTCTTGAAGTTGCCCATCATGTCAACGGTACCCACAAAGTAGTTCTTGCTGTACTGCTGCAAGGCTTCCTCGAGCTGCGTGTAGCGGATGTTGGCCTTGTAGGTGTCATAGCTGTCGGGATTACCGTGGCCCATGAAGGCAACCACGCTGTTGCTGGCCAGGCTGCTGTAGAGCTTGTTCAGCTCACTGGCAACAAGGTTCACGTCGGCATCACGGTCCTGCAACAGGGGCACACCCAGTTTCAGGGTAACATTGGCCAGGTAGTTGTCGTCGATGTCACCGTTGGAGTTGTTGGCAAAGTCCTTGATGTAGTTGATCACGCGGGTGTACTCCTCGCCGGGAATCACCTGCAGCGATTGAACAACGATCTCGCTATAGCGCACGCCATCCTGGGCAAAGGCATTGAGCCAGAAGGGGGGAGCATAGAAATTGCGCGGGTCAACATTCTCACCTGCGGCTGCACGGTTGATGCAGATGGCCGACGAGAAGGACAGATACACGTCATAGCCGGGGAAATCCTGCTTGTAGGCGGCTACGGTGGCGTCAAATGCGTCGTAGGCCTGCTCCCAGGTCGAGCCGAAGGCCACCAGCAAGATAGCCTTGCCGTTCTTCTTTTGAGACTTTACGGTCTCGTTAACGGCTTTCTGGTAAACGGTGTAGTTGTTCTGGATGGGATCGTCCTTGTCGTCTTTGCACGATGTGAAACCCATGGTCAGGCAGATTGCCATCATGGCAATCAATAAAGATTTAATCTTGTTCATTGTTTTGTTGTTTATAGTTTAACTTATACTTATTGGATAGTTTCTTGCCCTTGTTGAAGCGGATGGTCAGCGACACATAGGCCGTGCGGCCAGGGGTTGTTGTGCCCAGGTGCAGGCCGTGAGGCGTGCGGTCGCAGTAGTTGAAGATGTTGTCCACGCCTGCCTCGACGCGCCAGATGGTTGCCTTGAAGTGGCCCAGGTCGTGTGTTGTGGACACGCGCCACGTCTGGTAGCCCTTGCCGTTGCCGTCGTCCTGGTAATAGCGGGTGCTCGACATGCGGCCATACAGACCCACCCCCAGGCGATAGTCGCTCGAGAAGCGGTGCCCCCATGTGGCAAACCAGTTGCCCTTGTGATGTGCCGTGCCGTCGATGGTGACCTCACGCATCTTGTCATGGGTGGTGTCATACTGGTTGGCTTCTGTATCTAAATAGCTGTACCCCAAGCCGAAGGCAAACTCTCGCCACTGGTAATTGACATTCACGTCAACACCCGTGGTGCGGGCATCCTCGATGTTTTGATACTGGCGCGTCTTGACGGGATCATACTGGATGATATACTCGTCGGGTGCCTGATAATTGGGAATGGTCACCAGGGCAATCATGTCCTTGACCTTGTTGTAATAACCTGTCACCGTGATGCTTAATCCTCGCCAACCATACTCGCCGCTCACCGCAAAGTAGTTGCTCGACTGGGGTTTGAGGTTGGTGTTGCCTAGGTACAGGTAGGTGCCGCTCATCTGCCGCACATAGCGGTAGAACAGCTCGCGGATGGCTGGGGTCTTGAAACCCTGGCTCCACGTGGCCCGCAGGCGCCAGGGGTTGCCAATCTTCCACATTGCCGACACCTTGGGCGTCAACCGCGTGCCAAACTGCTCATTCTGATTCAAACGCAATCCGGCGGTGATGTTCAGGTTTGGGATGAGGTCAAATTCGTCTTGCACATAGGCGGCAGCTGTCCAGTCGCTGGCTTTGCCGCCCTTGACGCGGGTGGGGGCCTTCAACCAGTCATAACGGTATTCAATGCCTGCACTCAGGCGGTTGCTGCAGGGCAAGGTGAACACGCCCTTGAGGGTCGCCATGGTGCGTTGCTGGTCGCTCTGGAGCTCCGTCTGGCCGGGCAGGTAGGGGAAATAGGGATAATAGGCCGTGCCGGCACTTTTCTCGTAGTCCTCGACCAGTGTCGTGGCCGTGTAGTAGTAATAGTAGGCATGGCGGTTCCAGTCCACGTCGAGAGAAATGTAGTCGCTCTTGGTGCGCTGCCACTTGCCGCCCACGGCCGCCGACCCGTTGTGGTACTCCATGTCCCAGGTCTTGACGTCATAGTGCGGATGACGGCCGCTCACGCGGTAGATGCGTTTCCAGTACAGCGAACCGTCGGCATACAGTTCCAGGTTATTCGTCGGCTGATAGGTCAAGCGCTCGGCCACCTGCCAGTTGGTGTGGCGGTTCACCGTCTTGTTGCGGGAGTCGGTGATGGGCGGCTCTGAACCCTCGGTGTGCTCCACGGCGGTGTTCTGCCAGCCGTCGCTGTGTTGCAGCTGGAAGTTGGTGTAGGAGCTCACCTTGCCATAGTTCAGTGCCAGGCCGTTGTGCTGGCGCACGTCGCCATAGCTGCCCACACGCGTCGTGTTCTCGACCAGCACGCCCTCCTCGCGATGCTTGCGGGTGATGATGTTCACCACTCCTGCAATGGCATCCGAGCCATAGAGGGCACTCGATGCCCCCTTGACGATCTCGATTTTCTCGATATTCTGCGGGTCGATGAGCGACAGGTCGTTCTGGCCACCCACGTCGCCATGGATGCGCTTGCCGTCGATGAGGATGAGGATGTAGGAGTTGCCCAATCCGTTTAACTGCATCTGTGACCCCATGTCATCGGCATTGAAGGCAAACGATGCCGTGAGCCCACCCAGGATGTCCTCGATGCTCTTGCCGGCATAGTGCTGCAGCATCTTGCTGGTGATGACCTCGGTCTGTACGGGCGCATCCTTGAGCAGATGCTGGGTGCCAGTACCTGTAACTACCACCTCGGGCAGGCTATCCTGCCGGTGGATGTCAATCTGTGCCGTGGCAGTAGTTGCAATGCTCAATGCCAGCAATGCGACTGCCAGTCTTGTCTTTTTTCTCATTTCTGCATTCCGTCGATGCCTATTCCTGGGCTCGCGTACTTTATTGGTCGTTTTATGGCCGGTCTTCTGACTTACCCCAGTCTGATCTACCTTCCCAGCCCTTGACGGGCCAGTGGCGTGTGTTGATCAGACTTGTTGGCGGGGATTACAGCTGCAGGAACAGTTCCGGATTCTCACCGGATTCCCTCAAACCAAGCGTCGTTAAACACTCAGGTTGCCATAAATTTGCCGCAAAGGTACAACATTTCTTTTAACTCACAACAAAATAATGCAAAAATATTACATCGGTGGATTTTATACCCTTTGAGTTGACATCGATTTTTTTGGCGTTTGATGGTCTGGCTTTCAAGATAATTGATTACCTTTGTGATTGTGTCAACTGGTTGTGGCTATAGCCCGATCTAACTTTTTTAAATGATGATGAAAATACTGTATTTATATCGGCAATGGATGCGTCGCATCCTTTGGGTCACACTGATCCTGCTGGCCGCAATTAACGGTGAGGCCACTGGCGATCGACAAGTGAGAGTGGGCGTGGCGTGGCAGCAGTTGGCGAGCAATCGTGAACGTGTGGCCATGTCAATCCGTGCCGCTGGTGGTGAGCCCGTTTTCTTGCCGCAGATGCGGCCTGCTGGCTTTGAATATGTGGGCGATGAGGTGCATCCTCGTTACCTCGACAAGCAAGGTGTGTTGTTGCAGCCCTATGCCGACATCGTGAAGCGAGATACTTATCGCGGCACGGATATCGACTCGGTGATGCGCGACATTCAAGCTGTGGTGTTCTTGGGTGGTGGTGACATTAGCCCCACTTTGTTCGCTGTGCCGCAGCCGTGGCATGGCATTGAGGAGGAATGCAACTATGAGTCCACGCGTGACTTGTCCGAGTACCTCACGATGACCTATTGTCTGGACCATCACATCCCCATCCTGGGGTTGTGCCGCGGCATGCAGTTGCTGGGCGTCGTCTCGGGTGCTCCGCTCATTCAAGATCTGGGTGTCTATTATCGCTCAATGGGCAAGACCGACCGCTTTGTTCACCGCGCTTCACGTGGTGCCGATGGCAAGCGTCACTACACGCCTCACGATGTCACCGTGGTAGATACAGCTTCGATCATTTATGCCATTGCACGCACTCTGAATATTGATAATGTCCCCTCATGGCATCATCAGGCTGTGGGTGACATCACGGCAACGCCCTTGAGGGTGACTGCTGTCACCCGTGACGATGACATTGAGGTGATTGAGGCTATCGAGCGGACTGATGTGCGCTTTGCGCTGGGCGTGCAGTTCCACCCAGAGGAAGCCGTGCGCATGCATCTCGCGGGTGAAGACCAGGCTGCGCATTTCATGTCGTGCGAGCAGGGCGTTGATTACTTCAGGGCATTGATCAATGAGGCTGGTCGCACCATCAGGTCTAAGGCCTACTTGCGCTCCGACACGGCTGTGAACGGCAAGACAGCCGAGGATTGCTACATGTTCTTTGCCGTGTTGGGCAAGGCCGAGCAGGGTACCCCTCAAGGGGCCGAAGCCGAGTTGTCATTGCTGCTCAACCTTTACGAGAGCCGGCATCCTGGCGCTGACAACCCGTCTATCCAGGAAATCGCGCAATGGGCAACCGACTGCGGCTGGTTTGCCCATGCTGCCCGGCGGTGGGAAACGACTGCCGGACCCGAGTATGTCGCTGTGGCTCGGTCGGTGCTTGCTGGCAACCGTGTCATGCCTCCCTACATTCTGGAGCATGACTGCATGGAGGATTTGGCCTATATCGAGACCAATGGGGTGCGTTACAGCCCCTATCAGAAGGACAAATACATTAGTGGCGTGACGGTGTGCTACCAAGCGACGGTTCATGAGCACAAGGGGCGGCGTTTTGGCTTCAAGAGGCCCACACATTGGACCTTCTACAGTTTCCCCACTCCCACAAGTGACCCGTTTGGCTACTTGTGCGGTGAGGATTGTCCCCACCATAACTCCACCAGCGAGGCCGACATCATCAGGTAGATGAGTTAGAGACGGTCAACCTGTTTTACGCCCTTGATGTTGAGGATCTTGTGGATGAGGTCATCGAGCAGGGCAATGTCGCTGATGTTGACGCTCAGCATGCCCTCAAACAGGCCACCCTCGGCTTGCACCGAGATGCTCCGCAGCAGGCATTTGTCGGTCTTGTTGATGACCGATGTGATGGACGAGACGATACCGATGTCATCGCGGCCCAGCACCTTGAGTGTGGCAACAAACTGGCTGCCGGCTTTGCCTGTCCAGCGTGTGCGTATGATGCGATAAGGGTATCGCTGCTTGAGGTGCAGCAGGTTCTTGCAGTCGGCGCGGTGGATTTTGATGGCTCCGTCGCTGGCGATAAAACCCTCGATGCGGTCGCCAAAGATGGGACCACAACAGCGTGCCAGCTTGTAATTCACCCCTTTGACGTCGTCGCCAATGGTGAGGATGTCATCTCCAGGGCCATTGTCATGTGGCACTGTGGGTTGCAAGACAAATTCCTCGGCTGTGCCACGAGGGGTGGCTACCTCATTCTGCTTGGCAATGAGGCCCTCATATTGTTCGACAACGGTATTGACGTCGATGATGTCTTCCTGTATGGCCGCATAGAACTCGGTGGTGGTCTTGTAGCCCATCTTCTTGATCAGGCGGGCCAGTGTGGCGTCGTCAGGCTCTATCTTGCGGTTCTTGAAGCGGCGCTGCAAGGTTTCACGGGCCAGCTGGGCCATGCGCGCCCGGCGCTCGTTGATGGCATTCTTGATCTTGTTGCGCGCACGGCTGGTCACGGCAATGTTGAGCCAGTCGAGGCGTGGCGTTTGGGCCGATGATGTGATGACCTCGACGGTGTCGCCGCTCTTGAGGCGATAATTGATTTTCTGGTTCTTGCCGTCAACCTTGCCGCCCATGCAGGTGCTGCCCACCCGCGTGTGGATATGGTAGGCGAAATCCAACAGGGTCGCACCCTGGGGCAGGCGGATGAGGTCTCCCTTGGGCGTGAACACAAACACCTCGTCATTATACAAGTTGGTGTCCATGTTGCGCATCAGGCTCATCTGTCCTTCTTGTCCGCTGGCCTCAAGCATCTCGCGCACCTCGTTCATCCACTTGTCCACATCGCCGTCGCTCTTGATGCCCTTGTAGCGCCAGTGAGCGGCTACGCCGCGCTCGGCGGTCTCATCCATGCGGCGGGTGCGTATCTGCACTTCCACCCACTTGTTACCGGGACCATACACGGTGATGTGCAACGATTCATAGCCATTGCTCTTGGGTATGGTGATCCAATCCTTGAAGCGCGACGTGTTGGCCGTGTAGATGTCGGTAACGATAGAGTAGGCGAGCCAGCAGACGCGTTTCTCGTCCTTGAGTGGCGTGTCAAGGATGATGCGGATGGCAAACAAGTCATAGATCCCGTTCAGGTCCACTCCCTGCTTCTGCATCTTCTGCCAGATGCTGTTGATGGATTTGGTGCGGCCCTTGAGCTCAAACTTGAGGCCCTCTTGCCTCAAGCGCTCGTCAATGGGCTTGATGAAGTCTGCCACATATTGATCCCGCTCTTGCTTGGTCTCCTGAAGGCGATTGGCAATCTGGGTGAACACCTTGCGGTTCAGGTACTTGAGCGATGTGTCTTCGAGCTCGGTCTTGATGGAGTACAGTCCCAGTTTGTGTGCCAGCGGGGCGTACAGGTAGCGCGATTCACTGGCAATCTCATGAACAAACTTCTCGTTAGGGTGGTGATTGATGGAACGCATGAGAGCCAGACGGTCGACGGTCATGATGAGGATGACGCGCACGTCCTCGGCAAAGGTGAGCAGCAGCTTATGGAAGTTCTCGTTCTCGACTGCGGCCTGTTTCTTGTAGAGCGGTGCCACATGCAACAGACCATGCACCACATGGGCGATGTCTTCACCGAACAGTTGCTTGATGCGTGCCACGTTCAGGTAATTGCCACGACACAGGTTGTAGATGAGTGTCGCAATGACCATGACGCGATCGGGTGCGATGCTCTCACACAAGGTGACCGCCGTGGTCAAGTGACGGAGCACGGGGTTCAGGCCATACTGGTCACGGCGAAAGATACCCGCCTCGACAATACCACCGCGTATCAACTCATGCACGGTGTTGATGTCATGGCTGGTCAATTGCTTTCCCAGCTTGTCGTTCAAGCTCTTGACAAGCTGCAGCAGCACGGGACGTTCGTCTTGTGTGAAGTATTCTTGAGTAGGCATCACTTGGCTGTTACCTTAAAAATTCTGTGCAAAAATAATCTTTTTGTGATAAATCACTTGCATGAATGATACTAAAAAACTAACTTTGGGCAAAAATTCAAAACAACGATTGCTATGTTTAACGAGAAAGACCAAGAGCAGATGAAAGCCAAGGGCATTTCCATGCCCGTGATTGAAGCTCAACTCGAGCGATTCCAGACGGGTTTCCCATGGCTCAAGCTTCAAGCGGCAGCCACAGTGGGAAATGGTATCACACGCCTCGATGCCAAGCAGCAGACGCAGTGCATCAAGGCTTGGAAAACCTATCAAGCCGGTGGCGCCACCATCGAGAAGTTCCAGCCGGCATCGGGTGCCGCCAGCCGCATGTTCAAGAACTTGTTTGCATTCATCAATGAGGGGAAAACGGTGCCAGATACCGATTTTGTGCGTCGCTTCTTCGACGAAATCACACTGTTTGCATTCTACCCCTTGTTGAACAAGGCCTGTGTGAACCTTTATCAGCTTAATGTGACCGAGCTGGTCGAGGCTGGTCGCTATGCCGACGTGATCAAGGCCCTGCTCTTGCCGCAAGGCATGAATTATGGTGCCTTGCCCAAGGCTTTGCTTTGCTTCCATCGTGCTGCGGCAGGAACGGTCCACACGCCGCTCGAGGAACACCTCGAGGAAGGGGCGCAATATGCCGCCGACAGCCGCCGGCACGTCAGCATCCATTTCACAGTCTCGCCCGAGCATCGCATGGGGTTTGAGCGCCTCATCAAGGCCAAAGCACCTCTCATGGAAAAGGTGTGGGGCGTGAAATATGATATATCCCTGAGTGAGCAGAAGGCTTCGACCGACACCATTGCGGTCAACATGGACAATACTCCCTATCGTGATGCTGGTGGCAATCTGCTTTTCCGCCCTGCTGGCCACGGTGCTTTGCTCGAGAACCTCAACGAGCGTGATGCCGATGTGGTCTTTATTAAGAATGTAGACAATGTGGTCCCCCTGCGCCTGCGCAGCGTCAGCATCCGTTATAAGAAGGTGATAGGCGGTTATCTCGTCATGGTGCAGCGGCAACTAAAGAAATATCTTGAACATCTCGACAAGGGCAATGTCAGGAGTGGTGAACTCAAGGCAATGTTGCGCTATGCTCGCAACACGTTGTGCATCATCGATCCCGCGACCGACGCCATGGACGATGCCGCCCTGGCCGCATGGCTGCGCGACAAGTTCAACCGGCCCATCCGCGTGTGCGGGGTCGTTCCCAACGAGGGTGAACCTGGTGGAGGACCCTATTTGGCCTTTAATGCCGACGGAACGGCTTCGCCCCAGATCTTGGAGTCGGCCCAGATCAACCCCGATGACCCTGCTGCTGTCGAGATGATGAAGGGAGGTACCCACTTCAACCCCGTTGACTTGGTGTGCTACATCAAGGACTACAAGGGCATCAAGTTTGACTTGCGCAAGTTTGTCGACCATGAGACTGGCTTCATCAGTGTCAAGAGTAAGGATGGTGTCGACATCAAGGCTCTGGAGTTGCCCGGCCTGTGGAATGGCTCGATGAGCAACTGGAACACCATCTTTGTCGAGGTGCCCATCGACACGTTCAATCCCGTCAAGACGGTCAACGACCTCTTGCGCCGTGCCCACCAGTAGTGAGACGGACATTTTATGCTCAAGAAAGTATTGCTGATCATCATGCTGGCGCTGACGGCCATGGCTGTCAACGCCCAGCATGTTTTCGAGAACCCCGACACCGTCTACACGGTCCACAGCATCACACAGGAGCAGTTCAAGCAAGTCATTGCCGACTATGCTGCGCGCGACTGGGTCATGCTGAATGAAAGGCCCGTTGTCGTTGACTTCTATGCCGACTGGTGCCAGCCCTGCAAGCGACTGGAACCCATCCTGCGCGATGTGGCGCACCACTATCAGGGAGAGGTGGACTTTTACCGCATCAACGTCGATGAGAACAGTGACATCGCCGACGTGTTCCAGATTCGCAGCATCCCCTATCTGCTCATCTGCCCGCTGCAGGGCGAGCCCATGAATGTCATGGGCCTTTTCCCAGCCAAGGAATACATCCGAGTCATCAACCAGGCCCTTGGCCGCCAGTAAACCAGGCCTTAAAAAATATCTTCAAGGGGACTTCTATAAATTAGCTTGGAATGGATTTGGATTGATTTTGGAGCAGATTTTGACTTGACTTCGCAGGAGCATAGCAAGCTATGGTCCAAGAAGATAAGGCAAAAGATGCCGAAAAGCAACCAAATCCATCCAACAAGAAAAACTATCATTTTGGTAATTTATAGAAGTCCCCTTAATAGAGAAAATTGGCATTATCCCTTGTCAGTTCAAAAATATTGTGTATCTTTGCACCGCTTTTAGCGTAAAATTTTTATTAATCAACTTATTTTAAACGATTTATGAACAAGTACGAAACCGTTTTCATTTTAACTCCCGTTTTGTCTGATGATCAGATGAAGGAAACGGTAGAAAAGTTCAAGAAGGTGATTACCGACAATGGTTGCACCATCGAGAACGAGGAGAATTGGGGACTGCGCAAGCTCGCATATCCCATCGAGAACAAGAACACTGGTTTTTACACCCTGATCGAGTTTGAGGGTGAGCCCACCATCGTTGGCAAGCTGGAAACCGCTTTCCGCCGCGATGAGAAGGTCATCCGTTTCCTCACCTTCCGTCTGGACAAGTTCGCTGCCGAGTACGCCATCAAGCGTCGTGCCGTGCGCAAGGCCAAGCTGGAAGAGCGCGCCGCTCAGGAGGCTGCTGCCCAGGCCGCTCCCGTCGAGGAAGCTACCAATGAGGTAGAGGCACCCGTTGCCGAGGCTTAAGAAGAAACCAAAGAGTAAAACTTAAATTAGGAGGTAAAAAACAATGGCACAAGAACAACAAAGGCCCTACAATCAGGGCGAAATCCGTTATCTGACTCCCCTGTCGGTTGACACCCGCAAGAAGAAATACTGCCGTTTCAAGCGCAGTGGTATTAAGTACATCGACTACAAGGATCCCGAATTCTTGAAGAAGTTCCTCAACGAGCAGGGCAAGATCCTGCCGCGTCGCATCACCGGCACATCGCTCAAGTTCCAGCGCCGCGTGGCCAAGGCTGTGAAGCGTGCACGTCATCTGGCATTGCTGCCCTATGTGACCGACTTGATGAAATAAACAACACCGATTACACTAAGGAGGAATACAATTATGAAGATTATATTGAAAGAAGATATCGTCAATCTTGGTTTCAAGAACGACGTTGTGGAAGTGAAGAACGGCTATGGCCGCAACTATCTCATTCCCCAGGGTAAGGCTATCCTGGCTACGCCCAGCGCATTGAAGATGCATGCCGAGAACCTGCGTCAGCAGGCTCACAAGCTGGCTAAGGTGAAAGCCGATGCCGAGGAGGCTGCTAAGGCATTTGAGGGTGTTTCTCTCACCATCCCCGTTAAGGTTAGCCCCACGGGTACCATCTATGGTTCGGTTGGTGCCAATCAGATTCACGAGGCTCTGCTCGCCGCTGGTCACAATGTTGACCGCAAGATCGTGAGCGTGCATGAGACCATCAAGACCCCTGGCAAGTATACCGGTATCGTGCGTCTCCACAAGGAGGTTGCTGTCGAGATCCCCTTTGAGGTGATCGCCGAGAACGCCGAGGAACTTGCTGCCGAGCGTGCCGCTCGCAAGGCCGAGGAGGCTGCTCACCAGGCCGCTCTCGCTGCCGCCAAGGCTGCTGAGGAAGGTGCCGAGGCCGATGAGGCCACTGCCGAGGGTGAGGCTCCTGCCGAGGAGGCTGCTCCTGCTGCCGAGTAATAAAACAACATGATAACGATGAAAGCACCGGTCCTCTCCACATGGCCGGTGTTTTTTTGGATTCTTATGCCAGTCATGGCAACCAAGAGAAGTCTCTCTCAACTAAAAACTAAAAACAAACAAATAAAATGGTAAAGCATATTGTCATGTTTAAACTGCAGGGCTCTGACGAAATCCGTCGCACGGTGGCCCTGCGTTTCAAGGAGGCTCTTGAGGCCCTTCCTTCCCGAATCGAAGTGTTGCAAAGTATTGAGGTAGCGCTTAACGAGAACCCAGCCGAGGACTGGGACATCGTCCTGACAGCTATTGTTCCCACAATGGCCGATGTGGCCACCTATGCTAAGCATCCTGCCCATGTGGCCGCTGCCGCAATCATCAGCGATGTGAAACAGGCTCGTGCCTGTGTGGACTATAACTGCCAGTGATGCAAGATGCAGTTCCACGTGAACTGATCTCAATCATTGGTGCCGATTATTTAATGACCTATCGCTATAGCTGCAACTATTTGACAGGCACCAATTAATCATAAAAGGATAAACAACAAGAGAGAGGGGTTATACCGCGCAAGTGCGGCATAGCCCCTCTTCACTATTGGGTTAAGACTGTGGCAACCAGATTAGTTACCCAGGATCTTTGCGATCAAAGCGGTCACGTCACCAACGTCATAGCTGTTCTCGGCATCGCCATCCACGTTAGCCTCGCTGGTGTAGAAGTCAACGGGATCGTTACCCAAAATGAAGCTAATGAGAGTGGTAACATCAGCAACGTCAACCGAGTGGTCATGGTTCACGTCACCAAGCTCCCACTGGGTGGGCTCAACCTTGTTGATGATGACATACATCTCGTCAACGCTGACGGTGATGTCATAGGTGTTGCCACTGGGAACCTTGAAGGCTACCTCGCCATTGACAATGCTCAGGTTCTTACCCAGGTACTCGTCAGTAACCAGGAAGTTGCCCTCGGCAACGGCACCCATGCGTGAGCCAGCGATTGCTGCCCAGTCATCGGCAGTCTCGGCAAGCAGCTTGGTGAAGCTGAAGTAGCTGTAGTTGGCACCCAGCTCCTCGTCAAAGTTCTCGGCCTCGGCAGTAACCTCAGCAGTGAATACGGCCTTCTCGGCATCATAGGTCATCTGTACACCAGTGTTGGGTGCCCAGCTATTGCCGTTAACCTCACCCAGAATGTAGAGGTTGCCAGTGTAGGGCTCGGGAACAACGGTGTCAACGGGCCACTCGCCAGCGATAGCGAAGGTGTTGTTCACCAGGTCAACAGTAACGGTCCAGGTACCGGCGGGGATAGCGATGGAGTTGTAGCTGCCATCGGTAGCCAGCTTGCAGTTGGTGCCCAGCAGCTCCTTGGTCATCACAAATGCATCCTCGCTCTCGGGACCGAAGCGGTAAGCAGCGATGTCGTCCCAAGGTGTTGCACTCTCGGCATCGGCCAGCTTCTTGGTGAAGCCGAAGTAAGCTACACCCAGGTCACCCTGGTTCTCGGTGGTAATCTCGGCGGTGTAAACCTTGTTGGTCTCATCGTAGGTCATCTCAACACCCTCGGTAGCGCTCCAACCAATGTTGTTCACGTCACCAATGATGTAAACCTTGTCGGTCTCGGGCACAACGGTGTCGGTGGGCCACTCGCCAGCGATGGCGAAGGTGTTGTTCACCAGGTCAACAGTAACGGTCCAGGTACCGGCGGGGATAGCGATGGAGTTGTAGCTGCTATCGGTAGCCAGCTGGCAGTTGGTGCCCAGCAGCTCCTTGGTCATCACAAATGCATCCTCACTCACGGGACCGAAGCGGTAAGCAGCGATGTCGTCCCAGGGTGTTGCACTCTCGGCATCGGCCAGCTTCTTGGTGAAGCCAAAGTAAGCTATACCCAGATCACCCTGGTTCTCGGTGGTAATCTCGGCGGTGTAAACCTTGTTGGTTTCATCGTAGGTCATCTCAACACCCTCGGTAGCGTTCCAACCAATGTTGTTCACGTCACCAATGATGTAAACCTTGTCGGTCTCGGGAACGACGTCTGCCTTCTTGGTCAGCATGACGGTACCCTGGCTCAGATCAACAACAACGTCATAGGTTCCGGCTAATGCCTTGAAAGCATTGGAAATGCCCCACTCCGCCAGTTCAGCCAGCACGCCGTCGTTAACGATGGTGCCATCCTCGATAGCACCGCGACGATAGTCGTTGAAGCTCCAGTCATCGGCATTCTCGCCCAGCTTGGAAGTGAAGCTGAAGAAACCGTAACCCTCGCCTGCATCAGCAATAACAGCATCGGTCAAGGTGAAGATGTTGCCATCCTCGGTAGCCATGGCAGCACCAACGTTGCCTGCCCAGCCATTACCGTTCACCTGCCCCATCATGTACAGCTCACCAGTCAGCGGATTCACATCGGGACCATCGCTCATCTTGGTGGCGGTGAAGCCTACCTCATGAGTGGTGGCGTTGAAGGTGAACAGCAGGTTGTAGGTGCCGCTCTCGGTGATGTTGTAGGTGTAGTTGCTTGAAGGATAAGCAGTGCCCCAAGCATGATTTCTGGCCACCTTAAACTCAATCGTGGTACCATTGGCCAGCTCAATGCCATTCTTGGCCAGTTTGTACAGACCGTCGGCCTCATCAAGGGTCATGTCATTACTGGTTTCAGTAGTGCTCCAAGTTGGACCAAATACGGCTGCGGGTGTACCAGCAACAGTCCAGATCTCGGTTACGATAGGTGCTACATAACCAGCGACTTTTGCTGTCATCGTGGTGGGGTTGAAGGTGATGGTGTACATCTCACCAGCAGTCCCGGTGAAGGCAAAAGATTTGTTGGTGTTACCCTGAACAGGAGTGAACTCTTGGTTGGCAGTAACAATCATGTCGGCACTTGCATTGCCTGAATCATAGCGGCCAGCATTAATGGCCTCCCATGTGCCAATGCCAGTCGAGAATACAAACCAGATCGAAGCCTCGTTTTGTGCTGTGCCTGGCATCGTGAAGTCATAGGAGTAGGTCGCTCCATCTTCAAGAAGCGTCATCTCAACACCTGCGGCAGGATCCCAGTTGCCAAAAGGATCGCTACCCACAATGTACATTGCCGCATTAGCGTTGAGGCCAATGAGGGCAATCATCATTGATAAAACTAACGTTAATTTTTTCATTTTACTAAATTTGGTTATTAATTAAACAAAAAAGTTGGTTTGTTTCGATACCTGAAACTGTTTTTAAAGTCCCTCAAAGTTAATACTATTTTTGATGTTTACATTATAATATATAAGAAAAATCGCGTAGAAACAACGCAAACGATTGCGTTGTTTCTCGATCTCAGTTGTGTGTGATGATGTGTTTAGAGAGCGGTGCCCATCAGTTCAAAGGGCATCGCCCCGGTGATGCGCACCTGAGCAAACTCGCCCACGGTGAGAGGCTTGTCCTTGCTGATAAGCACCTCGGGATCCACTTCTGGACTATCCCACTCGGTGCGTCCCACGTAGTAATCTTCCTCCTCGCGGTTCACGATGACACGCAGCGTCTGGTCCACCTTCTGCTGCTGAATATCCATGGAGATTTCCTCTTGCAGGGCCATCAGTTGTTGTAGACGGTCCTGCTTTACCTCGTCGGGAATAGTGTCGTCAAGGTGTTCGGCGGCCCATGTGCCGGCCTCCTCGCTGTAGGCAAACGCTCCCATGCGCTCAAAGCGCGCCTCGCGGGTGAAGTCCATCAGTTCCTCAAATTCCTTTTCTCCCTCGCCAGGGAAGCCGACCATCAATGTTGTGCGGATATGGATGCCTGGCACCTCACGGCGCAGGCGATCTATCAGATCCAGTGTCTCCTGGCGGCTGATGTGGCGGCGCATGTTGGTCAGCACCTTGTCGCTGATGTGCTGCAATGCGATGTCCAGATAAGAACATACATTTGGGCGGTTGGCCATCACGGGCAGGATGTCAAGGGGAAATTGGGTGGGGTAGGCGTAGTGCAGGCGTATCCATTCCACACCCTTAATATCGGCCATGCGGTCAATGAGTTCAGGAAGCATCATGCGCCCCTCCAGGTCCAGACCGTAGGAAGACAAGTCCTGGGCAATGACGTTGAACTCCTTGACGCCGCCTTGGGCCAAGCGTGTTACCTCGTCGAGTAACACGGGCATGGGCACCGACGTGTGGCGGCCTGTGATGAGCGGGATAGCGCAGAAGGCGCAAAAGCGGTTGCAGCCCTCCGAAATCTTGAGGTAGCAGTAGTGGGGTGGAGTGGTGAGGTTGCGCTCATGGGCCAGGTCATCGCGGTAGGCATGGCCCATGTCATTGAGCATGCCTTTCCAGTCAAACTTGCCGTAGAAGCGGTCCACCTCGGGGAGGGCATCAATCAGGTCGGCGCGAAACCGCTCGGCCAGACATCCCATGACATAGAGGTTGCGGATTTTGCCCTGCCGCTTGGCTTCACCCAAGCGCAGGATGGTGTCGATCGACTCCTGCTGGGCATCGGCAATGAAGCCGCAGGTGTTCACCACCACGGTCTCGCCGTCGATGCGGTTGGCATTGTGTGCCACCTGGTAGCCGGCAGCCTTGAACTGCCGCATGAGGTGCTCGCTGTCCACCAGATTTTTGGAGCAGCCCAGCGAGATGATGTCGATCTTGTTTTTCCTCATGGATTTTCTTTATAGATGTTCTGGATCGGTTAATCCTTGTTGACGCCAAAGAGCGATTTCACAAATTCCCGCTTGTTGAAGATCTGCAGGTCGGTCATCTGCTCGCCCAAGCCGATGTACTTGACGGGAATCTGGAACTGGTCACTCACGCCGATGACCACGCCGCCCTTGGCGGTGCCGTCAAGCTTGGTGATGGCCAGTGCATTGACCTCGGTCGCTGCCGAGAATTGCTTGGCCTGCTCAAATGCGTTCTGGCCTGTCGAGCCATCGAGTACAAGCAGCACCTCTTGGGGAGCGTCGGGCAGCACCTTGCGCATGGTGTTCTTGATCTTGGTCAGCTGGTTCATCAGGCTCACGTTGTTGTGCAGACGACCGGCGGTGTCGATGATCACAACGTCGGCTTGCTGGGCCACGGCACTCTGGACGGCATCATAGGCCACAGCGGCCGGGTCGGTGCCCATCTTGTGCTTGATTACTTGAACGCCCACACGGTTGCCCCAAATCTCGAGCTGCTCGTCGGCAGCGGCACGATAGGTGTCGGCAGCGCCGAGCACCACCTTGTTGCCAGCCTGCTTGAACTGGTAGGCAAGCTTGCCGATGGTAGTCGTTTTGCCCACACCGTTCACGCCCACGACCATGATGACATAGGGCTTCATGTCCTGAGGAACGGTGAAGTCCTCAAGCTCAGCGTTGTTGTTGTCGGCCAGCATCTGAGAAATTTCGTCACACAGCAACTCATTCAACTCGTTGGTGCCCACATACTTGTCGCGGGCCACACGTGCTTGCAAGCGGTCGATGATCTTGACGGTGGTGTCGACACCCACGTCGCTGGTGACAAACACCTCTTCAAGGTTGTCGAGCACATCGTCATCGACGGTTGATTTACCTGCAACGGCATGCTTGATTTTCTCAAACACGCCTTGCTTGGTTTTTTCCAGACCCTTGTCGAGCGTCTCTTTCTTCTCGCGCGAGAATAATTTCTTGAACAGTCCCATATTTCGTTCAGTTATTTGATATTTGGGGACAAAGGTACAACATTTTTGGCATTATAGTTGCATTTTTGCCCTGTCGCTTAATTTTATTGCTAAAAATGTTGTAAGTTTGCATCAGTTATTTTTAGAAAGAGAAGATGAAGGAGTGTGACGAAATAAAAGACACAGCCTCGACGGTAGCCGAGGATAACGCGCCCAAGGCTCCTGAAGAAAAGAGGGTCAACCCCACCTGGGAGGCATTCGTTGGATTTTGATTTATTTTTGTGAGGATTTTGGCTTAGCTTTGCAGGTGCATAGCGAGCTATGGTCCAAGAAGCTAAGTCGAAATCTGCCAAAAAGAAACAAAATACAGCCAATATATAAATAATCATTTCGGTAATTTATAGAAGTCCCCGTTAATCTCAAGCGACCAGAAGTTCAAGTTCTATGAAGCGCAGGACCTGGAATTGATATTTAACGAGCGATAAATACAAGCCGCTACTGCATTCATTGTTTCCATTTTTTTGTGAAGTGACGTCATTTCGTTAATTTTGCACGCGTGTTGATCAAGTCATATGTGCTAAAATGAAACGAATTGCATTATACTTTGTGCTGCTGGCACTGTTAGGAGCATGTGCCTCCAAGCCAGAAACACAGCCCAGCGGGCCGTCTCAACTCGAGCAGGAGATGACTGCTCTCTATGGCGAGAACAAGATCATTGAGGGTGATTATCCCGACTCCTTGGCCGTCGAGACTGCCCAGGGGGTGTTTGTTGGCACTCGCAACGATGATTTGCTGGTGTTCAAGGGAATCCCCTATGCCGTGCAGCCCACGGGCGCTCGCCGCTGGCAGGTGGCACGACCCGAGCCCGATAGTCGACTGGTGCGTGAGGCGAGATACTTCGGCCACACGGCCATCCAGACCCGCAGCCAGGACAATGCCGCATCGCTCTATCCTCAAGGCGAGGACTGCCTGACGCTCAACGTCTGGACGGCCGCCCAGGGCATGCGCAGTGCCCGCCGTCCTGTGATGGTGTGGATACATGGCGGCTCCTATGTGAGCGACGGCACTGCCAATCCACGCAACTGGGGCGATAAGTTTGTCCAAGCTCATCCCCAGGTTGTGTTTGTCTCGATTAACTATCGACTGGGGCTGCTGGGTTATCTGGATCTGTCTCAGTTGCCTGACGGCAAGGCCTATTCACGCAGTGGCAACCTGGGCTTGCTCGATCAGGTTGAGGCCCTGCGATGGGTGAGAAGGAACATTGCTGCCTTTGGTGGCGACCCCGACAATGTCACCATCGCTGGCCACTCGGCGGGGGCAGGGAGCGTTGCCCTGTTGACCAGTATCGATGAGGCGCAGGGCTTGTTCCGCCGTGCCATCATGCAGAGTGGCAGCGTGGCCTTCACGAGCAGCCGTGAGGACTGCCAGCGTCTCACCCAGCGTGTGCTCGATGCCACGGGTGCCAAGACCGTGGCCGACCTCCAGGCCCTCTCACAAGACCAAATCATCGCTCTCAACGACGAGGTGGGTGAGTTTTACCGTTTCCCCGAGCGTGACGGCGTAGTTGTCCCCGAGGATCCATACAGCCGTTTTGACGGTTTCAACACGGGCATCGAGATGCTCATCGGCACCACGGGCGACGAGTCGCGCTATTGGGTCGATGCCATGGGCGGTGAGGAGAACTTTGACATGGCCACCCAGTTGTGGTACCGGTACATCACCATGTCGCTCGACAGCGCACAGCGTGGCTGTGCCAAGCGTTTCCTCAAGGCTGTACCCGATGATAACCCCTGGCCCGTTCCCGAGTTGTTGAACGACCTCATGTTCCGTGGCCCAGCCATCGAGATGGCCCAGCGTCATGCTGCAGCAGGTGGCCGCACCTATATGTACTATTGGACCAAGCCGTTGAGTGAGCCCATCTATGGCGCTTGTCATGGTGCCGAGGTGTCCTATGTCCTCAATACGGGGCGCCAGATCAAGAGTGGTGACCAGCACAATCCCGATTTGGCTTGGCTGGTGCAGCAGATGTGGGTGAACTTTGTGGTTACTGGCAATCCCAGCACACCCGCACATTACTGGCCAGCCTATGAACCGGTGCAGCGGGCGACCATGGCGTTGGGCGACAGCATCGGTATTCTGATGGATCCATTAGCGGTGCAGCGTCGGGAGATCGCTCCGCTCATGCGGGAATATATCTCGCCCATCTTCAGCGACCTGCTCGACAAGGCTCCGTGGTATGCCGGCATCGCTATCGGCACGCTGGTTACTGTGCTGTCGCTGCTCACGTGGCTCGTCCTGAGACTCCGCCGTTTGTTCAAGAAGAAAACAAGATAATCAAGATAATTAACAAGATGAAAAAGAAAATAGTTTTGGCCCTCATGTTGGCCGTTGCCTCATGGGCAGGCGTCAATGCCCAGCAGACCACTTATGTCCCGAGCGAGGAGAACCTCCGTGCCCGCCAGGAGTTCCAGGACAATAAGTTGGGAGTGTTCATCCATTGGGGTGTCTATTCCATGCTTGCCGACGGCGAGTGGGTGATGCACAACAAGAAGATCGACCGCGACGAGTATGCCCAGTTGCCCGCTGGCTTCTATCCCTCGCGCTTTAATGCCGACGAGTGGGTGCGCGCCATCAAGGATGCAGGTGCACGTTACATCACCATCACCTCGCGCCACCACGACGGCTTCTCGATGTTCAAGAGCGAGGCCAGCGACTACAACATCGTCGACGCGACACCCTTCAAGCGTGATGTCTTGAAAGAGTTGGCCGACGCTTGCCAGCGTCATGGCATCAAGCTCCACTTCTACTATTCCCACCTCGACTGGCACCGCCTGGATTACCCCTTGGGACGACACATGAATGATCTGCCTCACGACCCATCGACGAACAACTGGCCGCAATACTACAAGTTCATGAACGACCAGTTGACCGAACTGTTGACCAACTACGGCCCCGTGGGAGCCATCTGGTTTGACGGCAAGTGGGAGCACGACACCGACCCAGTGCCATTTGACTGGCAGCTCGACGAGCAGTATGCCCTCATCACCGCCTGCAACCCGCTTGCCTCATCGGCAACAACCACCACGAGGTGCCTTTCCCGGGAGAGGATATCCAGATCTTTGAGCAAGATGTACCTGGCGAGAACACGGCTGGCTATTCGGGTGAGAGTGGCATCAGCCGCCTGCCCTTGGAAACGTGCATGACGATGAATAATACCTGGGGCTACCGTATCACCGACAAGGCCTACAAGAGTGCCGACGATATCATCCGCACCATGGTCAATGCCGCGGGACGCAACGGCAATTTGCTCATCAATGTGGGGCCGCGCCCCGACGGTTGCCTGCCTACCGAGGCCGTTGAGCGCCTGCATGCTTTGGGCGAGTGGATGCGCGTGAACGGTGAGACCATCTATGGCACCCGTGGCGGCATCATCCCGCCTCACGCCTGGGGTGTGACTACCCAGCGGGGCAACACCCTCTATGTCCACATCCTCAACCTCAAGGACGATGCCTTGTTCCTTCCGCTCGATGCCAAGCGCATTAAGCAGGTGCGCATGTTTTCCGGCAAGAGCAGGTTGCGCCACACCCCATCGGCAACGGGTACCACCATCACACTCCCGATGGTGCCCCGGACTGTTGATACTATCGTCGAGATCACCCTCAAGGACTAATACAGGAAATCATTTATCACACATAATATTTGCAATGAAAAAGTCAATTCTTTATGCCATCTTGATGATGGCATTAGCCGTGAACCTCAATGCCCAGGACCAGGAACGCATGACCGAGTCCTGCACCAGTATCCTGGTCGGTAAGCAAGCCAGCGCCGATGGGTCGGTGATTACCTCGCACACCTGCGACGCGCGTTATCGCACATGGATGACCATGACCCCGGCCCGTGACTATGACCGCGACACGGTCACCGCCGTCTATCGTGACCGTTTCCACACCAGCTTGCCCGGCGACGTGACCGGCATGGTGCAGACGGGCACTATCCCCCAGGTGCGACACACCTATCGTTTCCTTGACACGGCCTATCCTTGCTTGAATGAGAAGCAGTTGGCGATGGGTGAGACGACCATCTCGGGGCGCGACACCCTGCAGAACAAGGCTGGCATGTTTATGATCGAGGAACTGGCTCGCATCGCTCTCGAGCGTTGCACAACGGCTCGTGATGCCATTCGATTGATGGGTGAACTGGTCAAGAAGTATGGCTACGGTGACAGTGGCGAATGTCTCACGATTGCCGACAAGCATGAAGCCTGGCTCTTTGAAGTCTTTGGCGAGGGACCCAAGAAGGTAGGCGGTGTGTGGGCCGCCGTGCGCATCCCCGACGACGAGGTGGCCGTGTCGGCCAACATCTCTCGCATCGGCGCGATTGACTTGAGCGACCCCGACCATTACATGGCATCCGACAACGTGTTTGAGGTGGCTAAGCGGCTCAAATTGTGGGATGGCAAGCAACCCTTCTGTTTCTGGAAGGCCTACAGTGGCACCAACTACCTCAAGCAGGTGAAGAATTACAGCACCCGCGAACTCTATATCTTGCAGCAACTTGCTCCGTCACTGGCCCTGACCGACACCATCGAGAACCTGCCTGTGAGCGTGAAACCCGACAAGAAGGTGAGCGTCGAGGATGTGTCGCGGCTGCTGGGCAGCTACTATGAGGGCTCCTCGCTTGACCTGAGCGCACGGCACAAGATCCCTAACCCCAAGCGCAAGGACAAGAAGGGCAACCTTGTCGAGAATGAGCCCGACAGCATCGTCTCGCCTGTCGCCAATCCTTGGATCACAAACGAGCAGATGGCGATGTTCTATGCCATGGGTGACTCGGCGATGAAGTGGACACGCACCGTGAGCGTGCCTTGGTGCTCCTACAGCACTGTCATCCAGCTGCGCTCGTGGCTCCCCGACGAGGTGGGTGGCGTGGCCTGGATGGCGTTTGATAACCCGGGCCAAAGCCCGCGGTTCCCCATCTTCTGTGGCAATACCGACCTGCCTGCATCGATGAAGGTGTGCGGCCACGGTGGCGAGCGCGACGATGCTGTGCTGTGGCAGTTCCGCAAGGCCAACCGTCTGGCATCGCTGCGATGGGGCGAATTCCGCAAGACCTTGGAACCCCTGCGCGACCACTTCATGGAAAAAGGCATCAGCGAGTTGCCCATGATTCAAAGCCGATGGCAAGAGCTCAATGCTGTCGACAAGGACAAGGCTACGCAACTGCTCAACGACTACACGGCCGACTTCCTGGGCGCCGAGGCCTACCGCTGGCAGATGATGGCGCACGATTTCTGGCTCAAGACCTGGAAGGGCTTTTAGTAGTCCAGTCATCGTGTTGTGACTAAAAACAAGAGAGGCCCATGGCATTGCCGCCAGGCCTCTCTTGTTGCGTTCTGGCTGTCGTGTGATTTACCAGCTGCCAGTAAGGATAAACTGGATGAGGGCTGTCACGTCTCCCACATCAATGGCGGTGTCATCGGTGCAATGTGCATTGGCAACCACGATGCCGGTGGAATCGCCCGAGAGGATGTAATTGATGAGTGCTGTCACGTCGGCGACATCAAACTCGCCGTCATTGTTGACATCACCCTTGACAACCGGTGTGGGCTCGGTCCATTTCTCGACAACAAGGATTCCCTGGCTCAAGTACAGGGTGAGGTTGTACTTGCCTGTGCTGATCTTGAAGGCGTTCTCACCCGTGACAACCGACAGGTTGGTGCCCAAGCGTGCGGCGCTGATCAGGTAGTCGGCAGTCGTCGCTCCCATGCGGCAGCCTGCAATCTCATCCCATGCCGTGGCCGTGGAGGCCAGCGCGGTCGAGAAGCTGAAATAGCTATAGCCGCCATAGGGGTCAACAAAGTCGATGGTGGCTGTGTACTTCTCACCGTTGGTCGTTGTCATCTCGATGCCATTGTTGGGCGCCCAACCCGTTGCATTGATGTTACCCAGCACATACACGTGCTCATAGCTTGCTGCTCCGGCGCCAGCATATTTCTCGGTCACGTCAAGATAGGTGTCGGCTGCACTGTAGTTGTAGGTCGACACATCGTTGTTGGGATAGATGAAATATGCGTCACGGGTCACATTGATGACTCTTGTCTGGTTCTCAAAGCCTCCCTCGCCGTTATTGAAGATGACCGACACTTGGTCGGCATCCACATGCAGGCGGTACCACTCGATGTCGTTGACCGTCACCTTGTCCAAGCTGCTGATGGCCTTGCCTGGCCAGTTGCTGCCTGTCACGCTGCCCTCGCTGGTCCAAGCCCAGATGTAGGCCTTTGCAGCCGCACTCTTGACATAGACGTTGATTCCCGAGGTTGCGGCACTGGTGATGGTGTAGACATGGGTTTCCACATTCTCGACCTGGTCGCCGTTGAGCACGCCCACCTTGAGCGTCGTGTTCTCGGTGAAGGTCATGGGAGTGGAAGCGCTGATTGTCGCACTGGCAGGCGTGGGGATGCTGCCGTCGGTGGTGTAGACCAGTGTGGTGCCGCTGTTGCTGGGTGCCACAGTCAGGTTCACGCTGCCCACATAGTTGCCGGCCTCCTTGCTCACCACAGGATGACCCATGATGCTGCCATCCTTGGCTACATGCTGCCAGTCGATGCCATAGGTGATATACATCGCATAGCCATCACCCTGTTGAACCAGTTCATAGCCGTAGGGGCACCCGTTGGCAGTCGCTCCACCCACCTGCACATACAGGTTGCCGCGCGTGCCTTGGGTCTCGAGGATGTAGCCACCATTGCTCTCCTGCTGGGTGAGGATAGCACTCTGGTTGTGGACGCCTGCAGCACGGCGTGCCTTGATGCAGTTGTTGATCTCGTCGGTGTAGACAAGGTAGTGCTTGTAGAAGATGCACGGCGTGCCAGGCATGGCCAGTATAAAGGCGTTGGCCGGCATGACGTTGGTCTTCAGACAGTCATAGTTGGTGTTTTGGCCGGTGTCGTGATTGTCCACAAAGGTCACCGAGTAGCGCTGGTAGTTGGGGTCGGCGGCAAGGCCCTTGTCGTTGAGGGCGCTCCAGTTGCCGCCGCCAAAGGCGCTCTGCATCGGGTACTTCAACGCAAAGTCAAACACGGCGGTCTGGATGCGGTCGTCCTGCTTGGTGCTCTCTAACCACCAGCGCAGGGTCTCGGCATTGCCGTCCCAGTACTCGCCCACCGAGAATGTGGGCTCGCTGGCCTTGTTGTAAAGACCCACATAGTAGCCTGCATAGCCCTTGCACATGTCGTAGCGGAAGCCGTCATAGCCCAGTTCCTGCATGAGGTACTTCTGGTAGGTTTTCACGTTCTTCTGCACATTGGCGCTGGTGTGGTCCAGGTCGCGGCTGCCGTCAAAGTTCTCGCCCTCGTCGTTGGCTCCTGTAGCGGCATAGCCCGAGCTCACGCACTCGTCGTTTTTGCAGATGTCGGCAAGCGACCAGGTCATGCTATAGGTGTCTCCGGTGACGGGACCGGTGACGGTCTCGGCAGGGAAGTCTACCCAGCCGGTCTTGCCGCTCTTGTGGTTGATCACCATGTCCATCAGCACACTGGTGTTGTGGCTGTGAAGGGTGGAAATCATCTCTCGCAGTTGAGTCTCGGTGCCAAAGCATGTGTTGTGCTTCAGCCAATAAACGGGCATGTAGCCCATGCTCTGGCTGTTGCCCCACTCATCAATGCTGCCCGAGTTGGGAACCCACACCACGTCGAAATATTGCCCCAGCTGTTGGGCGTTCTCGGTCAGGTTGGTCCACTTGGTGGTATTGTAGCTGTCCCAGTAGAAACCCTGAAGCATCACACCTCCGTACATGGCTGGCCAACCCTTGCCGGCAACGGTGCCGCCTCCGCTCTGGCGGGTGATGACACAGGTGCGGCTGTTCACGTTAACCGTCAATGAGTAGGTGCCGGCGGGAATGCGGAAGGCCACATCAATGTTCACGCCGGGGGCATTCAACTCAATGAGTTGGCCCAGCATCGACGTGGTTACCCAGAAGTTGGTACCCTCATCGGCAATGGGCGAGATGCGGTAAGACTTGATGCCGTTCCAGTCGTCGCTGCTGGTAGCCAGCTTGGTGGTGAACGAGAAGTAGCTCACGTTGGCATCCTCCTCGCTGTTCTCGCCGTTAAAGGTCAGCGTGCCGGTAAACACGTTGCCGTCGGTGGTGCTCAGCGGCACTCCCACACTGGGATCCCATGTGTTGCCGTTGGCCTCACCCAGGACAAACAGGTCACCAGTGATGGCATCGCCTCCGCCCTCGCTCACGGGTGTGACGGTAAACTGGTTGTTGCTGCTGTTGAAGGTGAAGGTGTACTTGCCATTGCCGGTGAACTTGAAGGAGTTGCTGCCCTGGCCGGTATAGGCGGTGTAGGTGTTGCCGGGCGTGACCACGGTACCGTTGGAACGAGGCCCCATGCGGTAGCTGTCAAAGGTGCTCCAGTCATCGCTGCCCGAACACAACTGAGTGGCAAACACAAAGTAGACCTCGGCGTTGATGTCGACAGTGGCGGTATAGGTGTTACCGCTTGCCGTCATCGCAACGCCAGCATTGGTCTTCCAGCCGCCAAAGGGGGCATCCCCCACGATGTACATGGCGGCATTGGCTTGCAGCCCCATCAACGTGCATGCAAGCCACAAAAAAAGTGTCAGCGTTTTTTTCATATTCTGATATGGTTTAAAGTGTATAACATGATTAATCTTGGTTATTCAGATGGCCGGGAAATGACAATCCCTATAGTTTGCTGTCCCCAAAGTTAATAGTTTGAATCTATTCGCCTTCATATCTTTCAGCTAATCACTCCCAAATTTTTGCGCAAACGATTGCACTCCAGCCTATAAAACCCATTTCTGATAAAAATATTCACAATAGCCTTGCTTATACCAAATTTTTGAGTACCTTTGCAGCCGAAAATTTGGTGCCGCAAGCGCAACCCTTTGGCGTGTTGCGGATTAAAAGGGAATCAGGTGAGAATCCTGAGCAGACCCGCTGCTGTATATTCCACCAAGTTGTCACGCAATCATTTAGCGTCACTGTCCGCCCGCCGGATGGGAAGGCCGCATGACAATGGAATGAGCCAGAAGACCTGCCAAGTTGGACATATTATTGCTTTGACTCTCGTGGAATAGGGTCGGACAATCCACAACAGGCCATCACCCGCTGCACGCTAACGCTGCGAGTCCTCGTTGCCAAGCTGCGAGCCATCGCAGTCCATTCCATTATCATTGTTCCATGCCCGCGCCACAGTCAAAGTTACATTAAAGCTTGATTGTGCAGTAATGCTTTGTGCATCTCCACAATAGATAAAAGATTAATATATATAGTAACTTTTTGTTTTTTGGTGGCGCAGCCATGCCGCATTTCACATTTTCTGCCAACGTGGCGGCATGGCTGCAATACTGAAGGGCAAGACAACAGACCACAACAATGAACATGACAAAACGTAGTTTAATCACGATTTACACCGGTGACGGCCAGGGCAAGACCACGGCGGCATGGGGCATGGCCGTCAAAGCGCTCAACGACGGCAAGTCGGTTTACATCGGTCAGTTCACCAAGGGCGAAATTGGCCAGGAAAGCCAGTTTGCCCTGGAATACAAACAGCTGCAAATCGAGCAGCTGGGATTCAACGGCTTTGAAGACAGGCGCCCTAACGAGAACGACCGTGCCGCAGCCCTGGCAGGTCTGGACCGCTGCAAGACGCTCATGGCCAGCGGCATGTTTGACATGATGATTATGGACGAATTGTGTGTTGCCATCCATCACGGGCTCATCGGCAAGGAGCAGATTCTCGACATGCTGGAACAACTGCCCGACGGCATGGAACTCATTATCACGGGCCCCAATGCCCCGCAATGGCTCATCGATGCAGCCGATCGTGTCACCGAAATGCATGAGCTCAAACACGCCGCCGATGACAAGGAAAACATCTTGTGTGACGCCATCGATAGTAAAATCTGCAGGGCAACCGCACCAAAACACATAACTAAAGTCTGAAGTGGTATCGGGCTGTCGCCCGAGAAATTAAATAAAAATTATAAATAAAATTAAAATAAATATTTTATTTTGTTTGATTATATACAAAATTCTGTTTAATTTCTCGGCCTTGCGGCCGATAATAATTTGGTGCGGTTGCCCTGAAAAACTGAAAGCCGACCACCAACAACTGAAAACTTTGTAGTACCTTTGTCAATTCAAACAAAAGATTGCACAATGAAGAAGCTGGTGATATTTGACCTGGACGGCACCCTGCTCAACACCATCGAGGACCTTGGGCAGGCAGCGAACTATGCGCTCGAGCGCAATGGCTATGCTACCCACAGCATGGCAAGTTATCCCTATTTTGTGGGTAATGGCGTGCGGCGGTTGATGACTCGTGTCTTGCCCGAGGATGCCCGTGACGATGAGACGGTAGATCGCGTGCTCGGGGATTTCATGGCCTACTACAACGAGCATTGCACCGACTACACCAAGCCCTACAGTGGCATGCCTGAGCTCCTGCAAGACTTGCGAGACATGGGGGTGGCAATGGCTGTCGCCAGCAACAAGTATCAAAAGGCTGTCGACAAGATCATCCCGCACTACTTTCCCGACATCGACTTTGTTGCCGTCGAGGGACATCGCGAGGGCGTCAACGTCAAGCCCGACCCCAGTGTGGTGTTTACCATCCTGGCACAGGCTGGAGTTGCCAAGAGCGACACACTCTATGTGGGTGACAGTGGCGTCGACATGGAGACGGCACGCAGGGCTTGCATCGACTCGGTGGGTGTCACTTGGGGATTTCGCAGCAAGAAGGAACTGGTCGAGTATCATGCCAATGTCATTGTGGGCAATCCCGTCGACATCCTCGATGTGGTCGAGAACGGCATCCGCATCAGCTGAAAATAACTGAAAACTGAAAACTGAAAACTAAAAACTGAAAACTAAAAACTGAAAATTAAAAACCATGAATTGGCTAACTGATTTATTCATCGGCAATAGTGTAGCTCACACACTGCTCATTTATGCCCTGGTAATCGCCATCGGCGTTATCTTGGGCAAGGTCAAGGTGTTTGGCATTTCGCTGGGGGCGACTTTTGTGTTGTTTTGCGGCATCCTGGCTGGGCACCTGGGGGTGGTGGTTGATGGCGCGACGCTCAAGTTTATCCAGGAGTTTGGCCTCATCCTGTTCATCTTCTCCATCGGCTTGCAGGTGGGACCCAGCTTCTTCTCCTCATTCAAGCAAGAGGGCATCCAGCTCAATGGCATCGCCATGCTCATCGTGGGGCTCAACGTCGCTGTGGCATTTGCCATCTATTTCATCGCTGGCAACATCTCGATCACCGACCTCGTGGGGGTGATGAGCGGTGCCGTGACCAACACGCCTGGACTGGGTGCAGCCCAGCAGGCGCTCATCGAGACCGTGGGCGACCGTGCCGCCGACCTCAACGAGTCGATGTCGTTAGGCTATGCCGCGGCCTATCCCTTGGGCGTGATTGGCATCATCATGTCGATGGTGATTGTCAAACTCTTGTTCAAAATCAATGTCGACAAGGAAATCGATGACATCGAGCGCGAGAAGGAGGACAGCCAGCTCAAGCCCCATGTCGTTACCTATCAGGTGACCAACAAGCTCATCTATGACATCACGGTCACCCGGTTGCACAGCATCATTGACCACAATTTCACCATCTCGCGCCTCAAACGCGAGGATGGCACCGTCGAGATTCCGCAGGGCGAGACCATCATCCGCAAGGATGACGTGCTGCGCATCGTCATGAGTGCTCATGATCAGGACATGTTTGATGCTGTCATCGGACCGCACGTCGACTTTGACTGGCAACTTGAGACGGCCCCCAAGGGCATCGTGAGCCGGCGCATCGTCATCACCCAGAACGACCTCAACGGTCGCAAGATCGGCTCCATTCGCCTGCATGAGGGCTACAAGGTCAATGTCACCCGCGTCTACCGCGCTGGCGTCGAGCTCCTGGCAAGCGCCAACCTGTCGCTCCAGGTGGGCGACCGCCTCACTGTCGTGGGACGCGAGGAGGATGTCGATCGCCTGGGCAAGCGCATGGGCGACAGCTACAAGCGCCTGGAGCATCCCAACCTGTTCACCATGTTCATCGGCATCTTCCTGGGAATCATTGTCGGCTCAATACCCTTGATGTTGCCGGGCATGTCGGTACCCATGAAGCTCGGCCTCGCTGGCGGACCGCTTGTCGTCGCTATCCTCATCGGCCGCTATGGTTACAAGGCCAAGCTGGTCACCTACACCAGCACCGCTGCCAGCCTCATGCTGCGCGAGTTGGGACTGTGCCTGTTCCTCGCATCGGTCGGCCTGGCCGCCGGCGGACGGTTTGTCTCTACGGTCCTGAGTGCCAACGGCGCCCTGTGGGTCCTCTATGGCTTCCTCATCACCATCATCCCGCTGCTCATCGCTGTTGTCGTGGCCCGCGGCAAGTTCCACCTCAACTACTGCACCATCATGGGCCTGGTGGCAGGTGCGACGACCGATCCCCCCGCCCTGGGTTATGCCAACACCACGGCCGGCAACGACGCACCGGCCGTAGCCTATGCCACGGTCTACCCCTTGACGATGTTCATGCGCGTCCTCATCGCCGAACTCATCATCATTTTCGCCGTCGCTTAGAGGTCGCATGCTAGCATGCACAATTCACAGTCTCCGAATTAACCGAATTAACCGAAACAGCGAATAAGCCGAATGCATGCGCGTGTATTAAAAAAGATCCATTAATTCGTCTAATTCGGAGACAATTACAATACGTCGTCAGCAAGAAAAGATCCTTTAATCCGTCTAATTCGGAGACAATTTTTTTGTCCAGCGCCCGACTTTTCGTAACTTTGCACTCATGACACATGATAAAATGAAACATCTTTCCATTGCCATTGTTGCCATGGCAGTGCTGTGTGTGATTCAAGCCGGGTGCCGACATGAAGAAAAAGGCATTCACGAGCAAGTGCTTGACCGCATTGCCCAGGCCGAGGAGATGCTCGACGAGGTTGACCTGGATTCTTCCATCACAATCCTGCAGCAGGCCTATGACTTCTCGGCCAGCAAGAATTATCAGTGGGGAATGGCCGAGGCCTGTCTCGACATCGGTCGTTGCTATTTCATGATGGATAATCCCGATTCGGCCTTGGCCATGCTCGACAAGGGCATGAAAGTCTTTCCTGCTATGCCCGATTCCATGAGGGCCGAGTATTATGCCGACTATGCCGCCGACTTTGCTGTAATAGGCGAGGTGCGCAAGGCCGTGACCTACATGAGGCAGGCCTTGCCCTTGATCAAGGAGAGCGGCGACGACGAGTCCTATTGCATCACCTGTGCCAACATTGGCATCCAATACCGTCACATGGGCATGAACGACTCGGCGGTCTATTTCTACCAGCAGGGTTTGGACCTTGCCGTCAAGATGGGCGACCTCGAGAGCCAGGCCATGCTTGCCAACAATCTCGCGGTCCTGTATGGCGACATGGGACGATATGAAGAAAGCCTCAATCTCGCCGACAAAGCCATCAGCAATTCCCGCTCCATCGGTGATGTGCATGAAGAAATCTCCGATATTGGCACCAAGGGCGACATCCTGGTGCTGAGCGAGCGGTATGAAGAAGCCGCTGATGCCTTGCTTGACGCATACTTGCGCTCCGACAGTGTCTCCAACCCACTGACGATCAAAGCCCGACTGCTCTCACCCTTGCTCAAGGCATTGTACCACAGCAAGCGCCCCGAGCACAAGGCCCTGTATCCGCGCTACATGGCCCAGTGCGAGCAACTCATCCCGCAATTGAACCCCAATAGCGTGCAGGGCTCTGGGCTGTTGATGACGCAGCTCACGCTGCAAGTGGATGAAAAGCAGTATAACCAAGGATTGAAGACCCTTGCCCTGATTGAGGGAATCCATCCCATGCAGATTGCCACATCCCGCAACAAGTTTTATAGCAACAAGGCCAAGTGCCTCGCCGGATTAGGACGCTATCAGGAGGCCTACCAAGCCCTTGATGAGGCCTATCTTGCCGCCGATTCGATCAAGAACAAGGAAATCAGCGACAAGCTCAGCCAGCTCACCGCATCCTACGAGATGATGCAAAAGGAACTTGAAGTGTCGCGCTTGAGCCAGCAGCACGAGCGCAACAAGACGCGCATCACCATCTTGGTGGCCATTCTCCTGGCCTTGCTGGCGGCCCTGGGTGCCCTGGCATTATGGACCAGGCAGCGGCGTCAGCAGGCGCGCATGCGCGAGACCCGCCGTTGGGTCGAGGGCGTTGAGCAGGAGCGTGCCCGCTTTGCCCGTGAGCTGCACGACGGTGCTTGCAACGACCTGTTGGCCATTGGCATGCAGTTGCACGGCGACATGCCCGACACGGCCCAGATAGGGCAGCAGATTTCCACATTGCGTGCCACATTGCGCAACCTCTCGCACGAGTTGATGCCGCCTCAGTTCACCCAGGGGGTGCGTCTGGATCAGGCATTGCAGTACTATCTCTCCCACATCGACAGCCCCAAGGTCGATTTCCGTGCTGTGGGCGAGGGCTGGGACATGATTTCCGCCGACACTGCCTATCAGGTTTATCGCATCACACAAGAGGCTATAGGCAATATCATTACTCATCAGCCCGAAGCCCAAGTTGTGGTGTCTCTCACGCCTGCCATGCTTCACATTGTCTCCAAGGGCGAGAAGCGTCAAGGCGACGGCAGCGGCATTGGCTTGCAGTCGATGAAGGGGCGTGCCGACAGCATCGGTGCCAGCATTAAAATGACCGACGAGGGAGATGCCTTCACTGTTCAACTCGACTTTCCTGGGAAGGGGAGGAACAGTTAATTCAAGTTTCTAAAGTGGTCTCCGAATTAACCAAAATGATTGAATTAGCTATTCGCGTGTCATGTCAATAAAAAATTAGTTTAATTTGATTAATTCGGAGACAATTACAATTCTGTGCCCGCAAGAGTAATCCTTTATTTCGATTAATTCGGAGACAGAGTCACCGTGTGGGACTTTTTAAAGTGGACTCAATAGTTAATTGAACGCTCGTTAGACGAAAATATGTTGCTGGTACTCAAGCCTCCCCTAAGAGTATCTATTCTTAGAGGGGGAGCTGCCAACGCACCGATTGTTTAAAAAACTTGTCGTTTTGCTTGCTGCTCTCCTCGCTGCCGGATGCTTGAGGAGCCCGGTGTGTCCCGAAGCAAGAAAACAGCTGCCCCGATGGTAAAAACGGGGCAAAACATCCACGGCGCGCCGTAGTTTTCACCTTTCCAAGGCCATTTTTATGGCTTCGGGGCTATGATTATTGGTGCCAATGCCGTAACTTCGCAGAAAAACAATCCAAAAACTATTCATGCAACCAAACGAAAAAGCCGACCTTCTCATCATCGAGGATCATGATATTGTTGCCCTGGGTCTCGCGACGCTACTGAGCACCAATCCTGCCCTGGGTGTGATTGACAAATGCTCTACTGCCAAGCAGGCTATCGAGCTCACTGTCAAGCATGCCTACCGCCTGTATATAATAGATGTGGAATTGCCCGACATGACTGGCATCGAACTGATGAAGAGCCTGCACACCTTATCGCCCGACAGCGCTTTTATCTTCCACACGATTCATGACGAATTCTGGACATTGCGGCAGATGGTCAGTGGCGGAGCCGATGCTATCGTCATGAAAAGTGATAACCCGAGCGAACTGGTCACCGCTGTTGAGCATGTGCTCAACGGCGGGAGTTACTTCTCCAGCAACTATCGTCGGGCTTGTGAGGACATGGAGCGGTATCAGGAGCTTTCGGTGCGGGAAATTGAGGTGCTGCACTTGATCGCCGAGGGGCTGGTGACACGGGACATCGCCGAGCGTCTCTATGTGAGCGACAACACCATCGAGTTTCACCGCAAGCGCATCATGCGCAAGATGGGCACTACCAACATGGCGCAGCTTGTCAAGGAAGGGATTGCCCGTGGCTACATCAAGGCAAATAAACATTAGCATCCCAAATACACGATAACCACTTCAATCTTTTATTGCTTATGAAGAAATGTTTACTAACGTTGTTGCTTGTGCTCACCTGCTGGGCACAGGCTGCCGCCTACGACTTCACGGTCGATGGCATCTATTACAACAAGAATGGCACCAATGCCACAGTGACCTTTGCCGACAACAACTACAACAGTTACAGCGGCGAGGTGAGAATCCCTTCATCCGTCCTCCACGACGGTGTGTTCTACTATGTCAATGCTATCGGCCAGAATGCTTTTCGCAACTGCGATAGCCTGATAAGCGTTGTCATTCACCCCGATATGACGAGCATTGGCAGCTACGCGTTCTCTGGCTGCTCCAAACTGACCAGCGTCAATATCCCCGCAGGCGTGACGAGCATCGGCAGCTATGCGTTCAACGGCTGCACGTCCTTGGACGGCATCGTGATTCCCGAGGGTGTGACCAAGATCAACGCGGGTACGTTCACGAACTGTTCGAGCCTGACATCGATCAACATCCCCGCTGGAGTGACGTCGATAAATCAAGAATATAGTTCTTCTTCTGCTTTCACTGGCTGCAATGCCTTGACGTCTTTGGTATGGAACGCCCGCTCCTGCTCGACCCGAGGTCGCATGCCGACATCAAACATCGAGCGTGTGACTATCGGCAGCGAGGTGACGAGCCTGCCCGAGAAATTCCTTGACGGCTCGAAGGTGACCGAGGTGTCGATACCTGGCAGCGTGACGAGCATCGGCAGCTACGCTTTCCGCAACAGCAAGGGCTTGACCGAGCTGGTGCTTCCCGAGGGCCTGACATCCATCAGCAGCTATCTGCTCTATGGTTGTACGAGCCTGACCAGCGTCAGCATCCCCGCAGGCGTGACGAGCATCGGCGAGTATGCTTTTTACGGTTGCACGAGTTTGCCCACGGTGGCCATTCCCTCTGGCGTGACGAGTATCGGCGGCTATGCGTTCTACGGCTGCACGTCCTTGGACGGCATCGTGCTTCCCGAGGGAGTGACCAAGATCAACGCGGGCACGTTCTACAACTGCTCGAGCCTGACATCGATCAACATCCCCGCTGGAGTGACGTCGATAAATCAAGAATATAGTTCTTCTTCTGCTTTCACTGGCTGCAATGCCTTGACGTCTTTGGTATGGAACGCCCGCTCCTGCTCGA
>Ga0247611_10000496_pt1 | contig 80410 bp, 78 predicted proteins | sample 177DNAGHGhighgp2_FD_192422 | JGI IMG/M metagenome (GOLD analysis project Ga0247611, IMG submission 192422) | Sheep rumen microbial communities from Palmerston North, Manawatu-Wanganui, New Zealand - 1770 DNA GHGhigh gp2 | ecosystem: Host-associated > Mammals > Digestive system > Stomach > Rumen... | reverse complement strand
TGTGCCAAGGTCATTGCCTGTGTCAATCACGATGCCAATGCCATTGCATCCCATGCTGCCAACCATCCCGATGCGCTCCACTTCACGGAGGACATTCGTACACTTGAACTATCTCCACTCGTTGCACACACAGAACGTATGCGATTACTCCATCCCGATGCTTACCTGGTACTATGGGCTTCACTTGAATGTACCAACTTCAGCAAAGCAAAGGGAGGAATGCCACGCGATGCTGACAGCCGTACACTTGCAGAACATCTGTTCCGATACATCGAGGCTCTGCGTCCCGATTACATTCAGATTGAGAACGTGGAAGAATTTATGTCGTGGGGAGACATGGACGAGAACGGACACCCTATCAGCAAGGACAAAGGAAAATCGTATGTCCGTTGGGTGAACAACGTCTGCAAACATGGTTATTACTTCGACTGGCGCATACTGAACGCTGCCGACTATGGCGCATACACCAGTCGTAAGCGTTTCTTCGGGCAGTTTGCCCTGCATGGTCTGCCTATCGCTTTCCCAAAAGCCACCCATGCCAAATGCCCTGCAAAGTATGAGCATAGCCTTTTCCCAGACTACAACATGCAGCCTTGGAAGCCTGTGCGTGAAGTTCTGGATCTAAATGATGAAGGTACGAGTATCTTTGCAAAGAAGAAGCCTCTCTGTGAGAAGACCTTGGAACGTATCTATGCCGGTTTGATAAAATTCGTGGCAGGAGGTAAGAAACAATATAACGATTTCATTCTGAAGTACAATTCCATGAATAGCAAGGGCAATTATCGTCCTGCACCGACGGATGAGCCTTGCCCTACTGTTGCCTGTCAGAACCGCTTAGGATACGTTAAGTTCAATTTCCTCAGTAAACAGTTCTCTGGCGACCCTATGAGTAAGAACCAGAGTGTAGAACGCCCGGCAGGAACCGTCACCTGTGTTGACCACCACGCTTTCGTTACCGCCTATTTCGGTAAGGACACCACTGCTGAGAATGTCAGCATCAACCTCAATGAGCCTATGCCCGACGTTCCTCTGGAGAAGGTTACTATACAGTCAAGTCGGTTCCTTGACAGTCAGTATGGTAATGGTGGAGCATCATCTATAGAGACGGCATCCCCTACCATCGTCAATAACCCCAAGCAGAGTGTTGTCACCGCCGAGCGTTGGCTGGCTAATCCTTATTCTTTCAAGAGTGACGGAGGTAGCATAGAAAAACCTTGCTGCACCCTTATCGCCCACATGGATAAAGCCCCTCTGTGGTTGGTCATGGCAGAGCAAGGAGAGCTGTCTATCGTCATCAACGACAACGACTCTCCTATGACCCGGAAAATTAAGGAGTTTATGGCAATGTATGGCATCATCGACATCAAGATGAGGATGCTGAATATTCAGGAGTTGAAACGTATCATGGGATTTCCCGAAGATTACACACTCATTGGCACCCAGTCAGAGCAGAAGAAGTTCATTGGTAATGCCGTAGAGGTGAACATGGCAAGAGTGCTGTGCGAAGCTCTTTGCACAAAACTCTGTTCTGTGAGCTGATATAAAAAACATTCGGGCAAGTTGTATTGCCTTAAGCTGAGGGTGTGACCACTCGGCAAGTCACTACCAGCAGGTATGTTAAATCATACCCGGTGTTCCTCACCGTAAAATGCAAGTGACATACAACGAATACATGTACTCCAAAATCACCTATAAGGTGTTTCTCGCCGTAAAAAAATGCAAAAAATGAATTTCCCATATAACCACGTAATTTAGTTAGTTGATTTTTTTAAGCACCCAGTCCGTGAGGATAGGGTGTTTTTCTTTTCCCTGCTCAAAAGTCTGATATTTTGCAATTAAAATCTTTCAACTGTATATTTTATGTTTTCCCTTATATACAGTGTATTAATAACCCTTAAAATTTTGGGGAAATACTCAATATTTTAAGGTGTAAGTCTTATTTTTTTATTACCTTTGTAGTACCTCTTTAAAGGGGAATCATTCAATATAGTTAAAATTCAACGCAAAAACAGATGAACGTTTTTATTATTTTGGCAATAGCGATAACAGTGGTTTACATGATATATTATCCTGTTATGATATATCTTGATTTAACCAAGCGTGCAGGAACGAAGAAATCTTCAGTGGAGGAAATCGGAGTAGAAGGAGCTGCCGAAGACAACAATGACACGTTTGTTGTCAGGGAAAGTGAAGACGGCAGCTTTGAAGCTGTTCACCTGTCATCATCAGCCGAAGGAGAAGAAAGGGACTTAGAGAACAGTTCCGAACTGCCTGAGAGTGAAACGACATGGATTAATGGCGGTGAGGATGTTCCTTCAGAAACCAATGTCGAAGATGCAGTGGAAACCGGGGAAAACTTCTATGGCTCTTCTGATGATGATGTCTATTCAGGAACAGAAGAGACTTCCACGGAAGAAAACAATCCTGACGAGCAGGAAGATGAGAATAACGATGAAGTTCCTGTAGAGGAAACTCCTGATGAATATTCACCAGAAGGTGTTTCCGATGAAGAAGGGGTAGTGATTCCTCCTTCTGACGCAGAGGATGAAGAAAATGAGGTACCAGGTGCCGACTATCCGCAGTCTCACACCGTACAGGATTTTGTAGAAGAATTGTTGGATGAACTGGAGCCGGCTTGCTATATACACTTCGGTGAAATGTCAGCCGAAGCTCTGGAAAAGGAAATAACATCGGAAGATACAGAAATTGAAACGCAAGTGATTTATGAAAATCTTTAAGATGAATATCAAGAAATATACAGGTCGGCTGACAGCTTTGCTGACATGTGCGGTGTTCTCACTGCCAACATCAGCATCTTCAAGCGGTCCCGACAGCTGGAGAGGCTGCGGTGCAGTGGATTATTCTTGGGGCGCAGATGCCTTGCAGAACGCCTTTTCTTATTCTTCTTATATCCTGACGATGTGCGTAGGAATACTGTATGCCGGATGCGCCGTCCTTTCCATTGTGTCGGCGTTTCAGATATATATAAAGATGAATACTGGAGAAGGTGAGATAATGAAGAGTGTTCTTTACCTCGTAGGTGGTGTACTTTTCATGTTAGGAGCCTCGTTTGCTTTACCAGCATTTTTCGGATTCAACTATACGCCTTTGGGCAACTGATTATCAAAGATGTACTCAATGACAAAAACGTAATAGATTTAATTAAAAATTAACAAATGTTTAACACAAAAACCAAACAAGATGAAAAATTTACTTAAAAGTTTTTGGAAAGGTCTGTGCAACCTCGTTTGCAAGTTCTGGGAAGGTCTGTGCAATGTCGTTTATATGCACAGATACAAACTTGCAGCGTTTTTCGCTGTTTGTATGTTCACATGCTTAGAAGCAGCAGCACAGACAGGTGATTATTCACAGGGCACCGCTGCCCTTTCCACCGTGACAACGGAGATTGCGAAGTACATTCCGATTGTCACAAAACTCTGCTATGCGATTGCCGGCATCGTCGCTATCCTTGGAGCTATTAGCGTGTATATCGCTATGAACAACGAGGAGCAGGACGTAAAGAAGAAAATCATGATGGTTGTCGGAGCTTGTTTGTTCTTGATTGCAGCAGCTCAGGCTCTTCCTGCTTTCTTCGGAGTCGGACAGTAATCAAAAGCGTAAAGGGAAATGGCAGTTAATGACTCCTATCCTGATTATCCCATATTCAAGGGGTTGCAGAAACCCCTTGAATTTATGGGATTACAAGGACGCTACATCTATTGGGCAGCGGCAACGGCAGCAGTAGCCTTGCTTGGCTTCATGACAATGTATGCCATTATAGGCTTGTTAACAGGATTGATTTTCCTTGTTGCTGCTTTGAGCTTTGGGATAATACTTATCCTTATCAAACAGCGTAAGGGATTGCATACGAAGAAAGAAGATAAGGGGATATTTATCTATCACCATTCGGAAGGACTGTAGAACGTAGTTATAGATAATATTTTAGGGCTTTTGCCTCTTCTCGCAGCGATAGTAACAAGTTCCCTTGTCCTCTTTTTCTCTTATATATTGTCAAAACCATATTTACAAAAATAAACTGAATCTGAAAAATGTTCTGGTATGTTATAATAGCATTTGTAGCAATACTGATAGGAATGTGTATATCAGTATATGCTTTCGGTACAGGAGCGAAGCGCAGCCGTATTTTCAAGGAGATATATTTCTCCGTAGAGGATATAGACGAAAAAGCCGTTATATACACAAAGACTGGAGAATATTCCGCTATCCTGAAATTTGAGAATCCTGTGCGAAAATTCTCTGCTGACATTGATAGCTATTATGACTACTCAAACCTATTTACTTCCATTTTTGCCACATTGGGTGAAGGTTATGCCATCCATAAACAAGACGTTTTCATCCGTCGTAAATTCAAGGACGAGAGCAACGAAAAACACGAGTTCCTGAGTGACAGTTATTTCCGTTATTTTGAAGGTAGGGAATATACAGACTGCCTTACATATCTGACTATCACGCAGGAGAATAAAAAGAGTGCTTTCCTCTCTTACGATGCAAAGAAATGGAGAGATTTCCTTGTCAAGATACAGAAGGTACAAGACCAACTGAAGGATCGTGGAATAAATGCTATATTCCTTAGTGAAAAGGAAGCTACGGATTTTATCAACCGCTATTTCACCATGGATTTTATAAGCAAGAACCCTTCAAGGAATAACTTCAAGGTCGGTGACGAAGGTATCGGCATAGGAAACAGGTACATGAAGGTATATTCCCTTGTTGACGTGGATAACGTCAACCTGCCTACGCTGATAAGACCCTATTGCCAGATAGAGGTCAACAATACCGAAATGCCTGTTGACTTGATGAATATGCTTGACTCTATTCCCGGTATCGTCAGTGTAGTATATAATCAGATGGTTTTTATGCCGGGGCAGAAAAGGGAAATGGCGAAACTTGAAAAAAAATGCAACCGCCACTCCTCTATTCCTTCACCATCAAATGCAATAGCCGTTGAGGACATCAAAAAGGTGCAGAGTCTCATATCAAGGGAGAATCAGCAGCTTGTATATGGGCATTTCAACATTATCGTAACAATAGCAAAGAACAGCGACATACAAAAGAGTACGAACTACATAGAAAATTCTTTGGGTCGCATAGGCATACATATCAGCAAACAAGCCTACAACCAACTGGAGCTGTTCGTCAACTCCTTCCCCGGCAACTGCTATTCAACAAGTGAGGAATATGACCGTTTCCTCACCCTCGGCAATGCCGTTTCATGCCTGATGTATAAGGAGAGCATATCGCACAGCGAGAAGTCGCCGCTGAAGATATACTATACCGACAGGCAGGGTGTCCCTGTAGCAATAGACATAACAGGAAAAGAGGGAGAAATAAAATACACTGATAACTCCAATTTCTTCTGTCTCGGTCCCTCCGGCAGCGGCAAGTCCTTCCACATGAACAGCGTAGTCCGTCAACTATACGAACAGGGTACGGACATTGTGATGGTCGATACAGGTAACTCGTATGAGGGTCTGAATGAATATGTCGGTGGTAAATACATATCCTACACCGAAGAAAACCCAATCACGATGAACCCTTTCAAGTTCGACAAGACAGAGCTGAATGTGGAGAAGACCGGCTTTCTGAAGAATCTTATCATGCTTATATGGAAAGGTAACTCTCCTGACGTAGTGATAACGAAGACGGAAGACCGTATGATAGACCAAGTGATAACGGAGTATTATCAGGCGTACTTTGAGGGCTTTGAGTGCTTCTCGGAAGCCGAAGCGACGGCGATGCGCCGTGACATTCGCAAGACTCTCCTTGCGGACCTGAAAAACTCAGCTCTTACGGATGAGGAACTGGAAAAGAAAACATCTTCAATACTCCTTGACAGGGAACTGCGCCGTGCGGCATTGAAAGTTACCGAACTGAACTTCAATTCATTCTATGAATATTCTACGGAGCGTCTGCCTCAGATAGTCAACGAAAACCACATCAGGGATATAGACCTCAATTCCTACAGCTATATGTTGAAGGACTTCTATCTGGGCGGCAACCATGAGAGAACGCTGAACGAGAATATGGACGGTTCACTGTTTGAAGAGAAATTCATTGTCTTTGAGATAGACAGCATCAAGGATGACCCTCTTCTTTTCCCTCTGGTCACTCTTATCATCATGGATGTTTTCATCCAGAAGATGAGAATAAAGAAAAACAGGAAATGCCTTGTCATCGAAGAGGCATGGAAAGCGATAGCTTCGCCGATGATGGCAGAATACATCAAATACCTGTATAAGACAGCCCGAAAGTTCTGGGCGATGGTTGGTGTGGTGACGCAGGAGATACAGGACATCATAGGCTCTGAAATCGTTAAGGAGGCAATCATCAACAACTCTGACGTTATGATACTCCTTGACCAGAACAAATTTAAGGAGCGTTTTGATGACATTCAGAAAATTCTCGGACTCACGGATGTTGAGTGCAAGAAAATTTTCACCATCAACAGGCTTGACAACAAACAGAACAGGGCGTTTTTCCGTGAGGTTTTCATCCGTCGAAGCACTATCTCTGATGTGTATGGTGTGGAAGAGCCTCGTGAGTGCTATATGACATACACGACGGAGAGAGCCGAAAAGGAAGCCCTGAAGCTCTATAAAAGGGAAATGAAATGCTCCATTCAGGAAGCCTTGGAGCAGTACGTCCGTGACTGGTACAAGTCGGGCATTTCCCGGTCTCTGACTTTCGCACAGAAAGTAAACGAAGAAGGTCATGTATTGTACCTTTGATTTTGATTAGCTGTTAAAGAGTAAAATGAAATTCTTATGAAAAGGTTGATGTTTTCCATAATAGTGCTGACCTTGGCAGGGATTGTCCCTGTCAGGGCTTCAGTGTATTATTCCGTCAATATTGACAAGAAAACCATAGAAGCAATGACTGCGGCATATCTTGCGGCGTATGGTGTGGAAGACATGTATCACAAGGATGCCTCTGATATTTCAAAGCATTTTCTGGGAGCAGAGGCAGCGATGGCAACCGTTTGGGTCACCAAATACAGTGACCGCAGGGCAATGACGAACCTCAGCTATTGGGATTCCGATGAAAACTATTATTACAAGCGCATATACAAGCTGGTCTTCAACCAGATCCTTCCGAAAACGATAGTGGTAACGAAGGAGTGCATGAAGGACCCTTCAACGGCTTTGTACTGGGGCAGCTACATAGCAAAGGTGTGTGCTGACACAAAGAGCCTGTGCCAGCAGTTTGAGACGGTTGTAACAAACGGTCGCCTGTCCTTTAAGGACATTCCTTTTCTTGAACTCACGGCAGCTTTCAAGAAAATTGTCGATATGGCGAAAATCGGCAGCGTCGATTGGAATCAACAGCTGAAGAACCTTACAGAGCGTGCAAAGGCTTCGGTGAGTGAGGAAGCAATGGAGAATTTCTATGACCAGATGATAGACTACGGCGTGCAGCTCGCCGCCGCCGGGGTCAATGACCTTATGGGAGGATTCCCAAGCAGGTTTTTCGGCACGGAAACGCCAAGTGTCAGCTTTACCTCTGTCTTCAACGAGGTAAAGAACACCGTGACAGGAGGCGCATTTGACATCATAGACTCTTCTGTGATGGACGTGGTGAACAGCGCAGCAGGTCGCCAGTTGTTTGAAGACGGTGATTTTACCCGGATTCTCACGTCAGGGGAGTATAATATCGCAGGGTGGATTTCAAATTACGTAAAGCCGCACCAGAACCAGTATTATACCCAGAAAGCAAGGATAGTTGCAGTTAATAGCGGCAGTGAGATTCTTGCATCTTATACTCCACCAATGGATATTGCCAATGTCGCTTATGGCAGTCATTGGCTTAGAAAAGAGACACATGTTGCCTTTAACCATTTGACGTTTCCTTCAGAGCCATCCACAGCCGAATGGCAAGCAGCAAAGGCTAATTCCTTGCAACAAGCGGGTTTTTCACAGTCATACATTGACCAGTTGAATAATAACAACGAGGGGTCACATTATGAGGTAACTTATACCGCTGACCATCTTTTAAAGTATTGCTACGGCAGTTCTTTAGATTATACTTTCGGTTGGGACCAAGGGATTTCTTTACATAACTCTTCTTTGGTAGCTTATCTACGTGGAGTAAACTTTGGGTATGCTTTCGCATATAGCTTACAGGTTACACGCAGTTGGAATACCAACGTAGTTGCCTATGAAGATGTCTTTGACTCCTTTAAGATGGATTTTTCCACCTTTGAAAACCGTATGAATACCCTTTGTGAGCAGTACAACAAAGATGCACAAGATGGTGATGCGACCAGTAATCCATACTACGGTATGAAATTCAAAGTGGAATATGACAAGCCTGTTTATTATTCCATTGAGGACAAGGAAAAGCTGAAGGATGCAGTCCACTGTCGCCTGATGCTTGAATGTCACGATGTCACCGACCTTTTACAGGGTGATATACAGTATAAGTGTAATGATGACTGTGAGGACCCAGGAGACAGTCACATGAAGATTTGTTCCATGATGACCTCTAACCCCGGTGGAACAAAGACAGACGAGTTCGCACCGAAGATTGCAGAAGTGCAGCAGAAGATAGACAGACTGACTCAACAGCAGTCTGATATAGAAAGTCGCCGCAATGACCTTCTGCGCCAGATGAGCAGTGCGTCAGGTAAAACGCTGATAGATTTGCGCAACGAGTGGACGGCATTGGCAGAGCAGTCCCAGCAGTTGCAGGGAGAGATAGACAGCCTTGAAGAACAACTGCAACAACTGCGCCATTATCAACAGTTGGCAGATGAAGAGCGTCTATCCGTAGATGATAATTACCAGCGTATTCCTTATTTGGAGCAGAAGGTGCAGAAGCTTTTCAAGCTGACTTGGACTGATGAAGGCAAATGGAGCAGGAGCGGTAATGACTACATATATACCAGACCGTGCAAGCTGTCTGCAATCGACAGCAGACTGGAGTTCACCGCCACTGTGTCAATGTATGACAAGGCGCATTTCTTCCTCGGAATACGCTACCACAGGGCAAAGATAAGGATTTCATGGTCCCTGCGTGGCTACGGTGACAGCGAGACTATTGCAGACGAGTTTGACCTTGACCCTGAGACGGCAGAGGCAAATGCAGAGAAGGTAAACAAGAGGATGAGCGAGATAAGGGAAGAATTTCCTTCTTGCAGCGTAAATCCAGTGTATGAGTATAACAATCCTGAGAAAAACGACTCTACGGAGGACGTTTATCACCTTCTCTGGTCTTCCGACCGCTTGGAGGTTGCACGTCATGTAGAGATAAGACTGGCAGCGATATACAATGACTTGGTGATACTTGAAAGATACCTGCATTACAAGCACTCTATCATAGACTGGCTTGCCGACCTCGTTCCGTTTGTGAACGACAGTTATGGAAGACATAACAGCATTGCGGAAGAGTCTCACCGTAGGTGGATGCACTTCACCGGGTCACAGCGTTTCGATGATTTCAAGGATGAACGACATAGAAAGGAGGAACAGCAATGAGAAATTTCAGAAACATATTCTTGACGATAGTGCTTGCTTTCGTGTCCGTCACGGTACGGGGGCAGTTCGTCGGGGACTTGGCTTCGATAGAAGCCCTGATAGCCGACCATAAGGCACAGCGCAAGGTTCTTGCCGTGCGCTCCATTACCGAAGGGTCTGTATATGCCCTCCATAACCTTTCGCAGACATCGACATCGGACTGGAAGCATATCAACATCGAGCTTGACAAGTACCGTCGTGCCTTTGACTGGCTGACGCTTGCCCTTGATGCCCTCGAAACTGGTGTAAACACCTATACCCTGATAACGGAAATAACATCAAGCGACGGCACGGTACATAAATACAACAGTCTTATAGACAATTACTATAGGCAGTGTGTCTTGACTGGCAACGTGTGTATTGAAGACACCTTGATAGTAAGCATAGCAAGGGGGTGTATCAACAGCATCAAGGGTGACGTGAAGGATTTAGAGATAGCCATGACAGATCTCTTTCTTCTCTGTTCGGGTCAGGTACAGTGTACCACCTACACGCTGTCCTTGATATTCACTCGCCTGAACAATGCAGTGGAGCATATCGACAGGGTGCTGCACCGCTGCTATTTTGAGTCTTTCAAATTCATCCATGCCCGGACATCGTTCTGGAAGCGTTCAATACACAAGGATTCAAAATACAAGAAGACTCTTTCTCACGAGGCTATGGAGCGTTGGGCTTCAAGCCGTCACAGTGTTTCACAAAAAATGGCAGAAAGGATTAAGAAATGAAGGGAAAAGAAAACATATTTATATTGCTTTGTCTGATGATTCTGTGCAGCAGCCCAGTATTTTCTCAGAATATGACTTATATCCATGATGATATAAAATACAATCAGATAACGGTAATGGAACAGGGTTTCGGCTCTCTTGATGACTTTTGGCACTGGAGTCTGCATCACTCCTATTCAAAGGATGCAACTGCATCAAATAAGATGCTTTTCCGTGGCACGGCAATGGAAGCCAATATGTTACAGGTGGAGAAAAGCGACAGCATCAGGTCGGACTTCAAGGCACGTGCCGTAGTGGAAGTAGAAAATCTCATTGACCGAAATGCAGACATTGTTTGGCTGACAGAACGGTCACGATTGGAAAGCTCCTTGCTGAAGTTCAAGAGAAACTATGACAATTTCTGTTTCTATGGACCCTCGACGGATGAGAGGGAATATTGGAAAGAGAAATATGACCGTTTCAACTGGGCTATCAATGTCATCCGCAAAGGCTACATGCCGAACTCCGAGAGAAAGAAAGCCTATGTGCAGCTGAAGGAAGACATTGATGCGGCAAACAAAAAACTGGTGGCTTGCAGCTATGTCCTCTACGTCAAGGGAGAGATTGCACGTATGAACGTCAATCGCAAGCCACGGCTCCGGACGGTTGAGGTTATTGCAAAGAAGTCACAGAATGACTGGTACGGCAACCTTACGAGAGTAGGAAAGAAACAGTAACGAATAAAATATATCAGTATTATGTTAGATTCAAGTATCAGCTTCTTTGAAGAAGAGATTGATGATGTCATATTCATGACGAATGAATTTTTGACGGACAGCACCCTGATAGGTACTCAGGGGCCATTCTGGTACATCCTTCAGATGTCGATGGCTCTTGCTGCCCTGTTCAGTGTCATCCTTGCAGGAAACATAGCCTACAAGATGATGGTCAAGAAAGAACCGCTGGACGTAATGAAGCTTGTGCGTCCGCTGACCATTTCCTTTATCCTGTGCTGGTGGTACCCGCCATCCATGACAGGACTGGCAGGGTCTCAGTCAGGTTGGTGTTTCCTTGACTACATCGCCTACATCCCGAACTGCATAGGCTCATACACCCACGACCTCTACGAAGCAGAGGCGGCGCAGGTGAAAGACAGGTTTGACGATGTTCACGAGCTGCTTGCCCTCCGTGATACGTGCGTGACGGATGTACAGGCAAAGGCACAGGTGGGTGATGAAGCCATGAAGGATGCTGGTAAGCAAGCCGCTGAAAACAATTCGGTAAACATCGAGTCCCTGCTTCAGTCATTGTTGAGCGGCAAGACACAGGCGTTGACTGCCGGCGAAGCAGGTCTTGTATGTCTCTTAGACGAGATAATAATGTGCATAGCCATTATAGTATTCCGAATAGGATGGTGGGGTACTATCTACTGCCAACAGATACTATTGGGTATGCTTACGATATTCGGACCCATACAATGGGCGTTCTCCCTGTTACCCAAATGGGAAGGAGCATGGGCGAAATGGCTGATAAGATACCTGACGGTGCATTTCTACGGTGCGATGCTCTACTTCGTCGGGTTCTACGTTCTCCTACTGTTTGACATCGTAATAAACATACAGTATTACGACCTCGAAGCTGTCACGGCAGGAGCGCAGGAGATAGCAGAGTTCACCAAAAACTCTTTCTTCTCGGCTGCATATCTCATGGCGGCAAGCGTAGTGTCCCTGAAATGCCTTAACCTCGTTCCTGACCTTGCAGCGTGGATGATACCAGAGGGCGACACCGCTTTCTCAACACGTAACTTCGGTGAGGGTGTTGCAGGAGAAATGAGAAGCAGCGCAATGAGATTAGGCGGTAAGTTCCTATAATTATAACATTCAATAACATTCAAAAAACATTCAAAGATATGGTTATAAAGCATCTGGAAAATAAAATAAAGCTGGTAATGATAATATCCTGCCTGTTTATGGCTGGTTGCATTATTATCAGCCTTGGGTCTCTCTTCCTTGCCCGGACGATGGTTGACGATGCACACAAGAAGGTGTACGTCCTTGACGGCACCGTTCCTGTCCTCGTCACTCGTTCCACTATGGATGAGACATTGGACGTGGAGGCGAAAAGTCATATAGAACTTTTCCATCATCTGTTTTTCACGCTTGCCCCGGACGACAAGTATATCAAATATACTATGGAGAAAGCGATGTATCTTGTTGACGAGTCAGGTCTTGCACAGTACAATGCACTGAAGGAAAAAGGCTTCTATGGTAACATCATGGGTACGTCAGCCGTATTCTCAATCTTCTGTGATAGCATCAAATTCAACAAGGAAGACATGACTTTTGTATACTACGGCAGACAGCGCATAGAACGAAGGACATCAGTCCTGTACCGTGAGCTACAGACAGCCGGTTCTCTCCGCCGTGTACCTCGTACAGAAAACAATCCTCACGGTTTGATGATTGTAAACTGGCGAACTCTCCTGAATAAGGATATAGAACAGAAAAACAAATCCGTATATTAATACTTAATCCTATGAACATCAAAAAAGTAATTTTGGGGGAAAAGATGCCTGACAAAGAAGACCCCAAGTATAAAGAACGCTATGAGCGTGACGTAGAGGCAGGCAGGAAAGCAGCTCGCTTTCTGAAATTGGATAAGGCGGCGTTTCACATGCAGAAATGGGCGCAGAAACACAGCGGACTGTTCTTCTTTCTCGTACTGTTGTTCGTCGTTGCGACATTTTTCCTGAACATCTACCGTATTGCAACGGCAACGAGGACACCACGCCCGACGGTGACGGCGGTACAGAAACAGGAAGAGAGGTTGAGAAAGAACGGAATCGAAAACCGGCATACGATAGAGACGTACAAGGGGCTGGAAGAATCCGTGAGCAATAGAAAGAATGAACCAAACAAATAATTGAAAGGTTATGAAACTGGATGACATAAGATATATTAATTTCAAGCAGCCAAAGTATATGATACCTGCTATCATATACATCCCTCTGCTGTTTACGGCATACATGGTATGTGACATGTTCGCCTTTGCTCCAGAAGAAAAGGGAAACGGCATGGAAACTACCGAGTACCTGAACAGTAAACTGCCCGATGCCAACCTGAAAGGTGACGGCATAGACAGCAAGTATGACTCCATGCTTGATGCCTACGGCAAGATTACTGACAAGACAGCCGTCAAGGATGCAGGTGAGGACTCCCTGCGTCACGAGGAATACGAGACAAAGTACAAGGATGCAGAGGTTGCGGCACTGGATGAGAGTTCAAAGGAACATCAGCAAGCGATGGAACACCTGCGTCAGCTGCGCAACGAGATAAGGGCTGCGGAACAACAGCAGCAGACAGCATCAGCCGACCGTACAGGCGGCAATACACCTGACGAAGACAAGACCTTGCAGGAGTTGCAGGAAGCCTTGGCAGAAGCAAAGAACACGGCAGAGAACGGCGGTTCCGTGGCAGCGGCAGGTGTAGAGACAGCAGGCAGGAATGCAGCAGGTGCAGTAGGCGATGTCTCCGCAAAGGTATCAGGAGAGGCTATCGTCAAGGGCAATCCGGCAGCAGTCACCGCACCGACGGAGGAAACCCCGGCTCTGGAAGTCGTAAAGGTACAGAAGAAGGAATCAGAATACTTCAACACCATTGCATCCAACGAGTCAGAGACAAAGCTGATAAAGGCTATCATTGACGAGGACGTAAAGGCTGTGGACGGTTCAAGGGTGCGCTTGCGCCTTCTTGATGACCTACAGGTGGGAGTGCATACCATTCCTACAGGAACATACCTCTATGCCATCATGTCGGGCTTCGGCTCTCAGAGAGTGAAGGGACAGGTTTCATCAGTCCTCATAGGCGATGACCTCCTGAAGATTTCTCTCTCGATATACGACACTGACGGTCTGGAAGGTCTGTATGTCCCAGAGTCGAATTTCCGTGAAGTAGGCAAGGATGTTGCCGCAGGTGCGCTTTCATCTGGCGGCGGCAATTTCTTCGACGGCTCTGCGCCCAATACCCTCGTACAGATGGGGTATCAGGCAATACAGAACGGATATAGCAAAATATCCAATGCCATCAGCAAGGCTGTCCGCAAGAACAAGGCAAAGCTGAAATACGGCACCTTCGTCTATCTCATCAACAGTCAGGAGAAAGAAAAGGCAGACAAGAAAAAGGAGCGTGAGTTGGAAAAGCTTCAGCAGACCCAGCAGCAGGATGCTTCAAACATTTATTCAAGATATATGATGAACATGAACCAAAAAAGATAAAGATATGAAAAGTATAAAGATAATAAGTGCGATTGCTTGCACAATGATTACGCTGTCAGCATCAGCACAGCGCACAATGGATGACATGCAGCTGTTGACCGTCAACAACAAAGTAACAACAGTATTGACCGCAAGCGAACCGATAAGGTTTGTTGACATATCCACAGACCTCGTGGCAGGAGACCAGCCTATCAACAATACCGTGCGACTGAAGCCGAAAGAGGGTGTGGAGACCCATCAGGACGGCGACATCCTCGGCATCGTCACGATAGTAACGGAGCGTTACCGTGTACAGTACGCCCTGATATTTACTCAGGAAATGTCAGAGGCGGTATCTGACAAGGAGATAAAGCTTCAGGAGACACAACAGTACAACAACCCGGCAGTGTCGATGTCAACGGAAGACATGACTCGCTACGCAAGGAGGATATGGTGCTCCAAGGCGAAATACCGTGGAGTGTCAACGAAAATGCACAAGATGGTCATGCGACTCAACAACGTGTATAGCGTAGGCGAATATTTCTTCATAGACTTCTCTGTGGAGAACTCCACAAATATACGCTTTGACATTGACCAGCTTCGTGTAAAGCTGCAAGACAAGAAAACGGTCAAGGCGGCAAACAACCAGACAATAGAAATGACTCCTGCACTTGTATTGGACCCGGCAAAGTCATTCCTTCACGGCTACCGTAATGTGATAGTCCTGAAAAAACTGACCTTCCCCAATGATAAGGTTATGACGATAGAGCTGTCAGAGAAGCAGATTAGCGGCAGGAATATATACATGAACATAGACTATGAGGATGTCCTTGCAGCAGACTCCTTCAGCCGTGATTTGCTGTATGAGGATTAAAAAATCAAAGACTTATCTTTATCCCTAATTTCAAAAATATGAAGACAATGAAATTCTTAGCCGTCGTTCTGCTTGCGGCAGTGGCGGCAATGGCGAAAGCCCAGACATACAGCGACCATATAAACCTTGGTGTCGGTGCTTACTATGAGCGGCAGCTGGACGGTACTTTCGCCTATGAGCATGAGACGAAGTATCATAACAGTTGGGAATATTTCTTCAATTATTCCATAAAGTACGACAAGGACGAAGAAGCCGGGCATTATACAAAGAAATCCTTCTGGCACAGCTATAATGCTTGGGGCCTCGGCATAGCTTGCAAGCCGTGCATCAACCGTGGACGCAACCACCACGGAAACCTTCGCCTTGGTGCAAGCCTTGGCGGTGCAAAGGAATACGAAGGGGAGTCGAAATTTCACGGCGACCTGCACCTTGGATATGAACATTCCTATCAGTTGCGGCAGGGCTGGCATCTGTACTGGCAAGCGAAAACCGACATGTCGATAAACGGAAAGGACTTGCTGCGTGTCGGCGTGGCTCTCGGTATCAAGCTGCCTCTCGGCAGAAGATAGTATGTTACAAGTAAAATAGAAGGGAATTAAAAATACAGCGTTATGGATAAGATACGATTTTTACTTGCTTCTCTCCTGCTTGTCACCGTCCTTGCGGCGTGTGATGAGCATGAGAAGGAGTATATAGATACAAGAATGTATGTCGGTCAGATAGTTCTTGACAACGGCAGGGTGGTTAATCTCAGTGACTACGACAAGGAAACGATGAAAGCCCTTGGAGTTATCTATGCCGTTGACAATGACGGTTCAAGGTTTAACGGAAGGGCTTATGCCGTCCTCCTGAAAGAACTGACCCCGAAGCAGTTTTCGGACAGCCTTGACTTCTCCCTGAAGACATCAACGAGCATGACGGACTATAAGGGATTTGACAATACCTTTTCAATGTACGACTCAGGATGTTCGCCTCTTGCAGTAAGCGTCATGTACCGTCTGCCTTATTTTCAGAGTGCGTTCATCCCTTCCTTGCAGGAAATGCGCCTGATGTACGAATCAAAGAAGGTGGTGAATCCCATCCTGAAGGAACTTGGTGGTGACGGTTTCCCCGAAGATGCTTCGGAATGCTACTACTGGACTTCGACAGAGGTAGCCAACCATGAAGGGTACCAGGCATACACCTATTCCATGAGTGGAGGACAGCCGCTGCCAGCGGTGAAGACGATGACCTATCCGGCTCGTCCTGTTATTCTTCTCTATGACTGATTAACAAACAAAATTCAATGCTATGGAAGAAAGTAAGGAACTACAGACTTTGTATCTCATATTCCGCACGATGATATACGTATCATTGGCAGTGGAGTTTTTCGAGTATGTATATACTCCGAGCCCGACGGCAACAGGCGTGGCGGCGGTAGTCGCCGATATATGGGGACGTATGCGGATATGGTTCATATACCATCCGGGTAATCTTGTTTTCAGCAAGATAACGACATTCATACTCGTATGCCTCACATGTATAGGCACACGCAACAAGAAGCAGATAGAGTTTGACGGACGCAGGTTAGTCCTCTATCCTCTCGTTTCGGGAGTGTTCTTTGTGTTCGTGTCCGTATATATGTTCTACAAGAACTGGGAAACACAGGCATACGGAATAGCCCTCAGCCTGTGGATATACATTATCCTTTCAGTTGTCGGAACGATACTCGTACATATTGCCCTTGACAATATATCGAAGTATCTGAAGGATCAGTTTGGAAAAGACCGTTTTAACTTTGAAAACGAGTCCTTTGAACAGACGGAAGAAAAGGTAGAGAATGACTACAGCGTGAATATCCCGATGCGCTATTACTACAAAGGGAAATTCCGTCACGGATGGGTGAACGTGGTGAATCCCTTCCGTGGAACATGGGTCGTAGGTACTCCGGGTTCTGGTAAGACATTCTCCATCATTGAGCCTTTTATCCGTCAACATTCGGCAAAGGGTTTTTCCATGGTGGTATATGACTACAAGTTTCCCACACTGGCTACGAAACTGTATTACCACTATCGCAAGAACCTCGCGAAGAACAGGGAAAGAGGCAGGGATTTCAAGTTTAACATGATAAACTTTGTAAACGTGGAGTATTCTCGCCGTGTCAATCCTATCCAGTTGAAGTATATCAACAACCTTGCTGCTGCAAGTGAGACGGCAGAGACTCTTCTCGAATCCCTGCAAAAGGGTAAGAAAGAGGGCGGCGGCGGCAGTGACCAGTTCTTCCAGACCTCTGCGGTGAACTTCCTCGCTGCCTGTATATTCTTCTTCTGCAACTACAAGAAGGAACCGTATGACAAGGACGGAAACCTCTTGCAGGGTGATATGCAGATAGACCGTGAGACAGGAATGATGAAGCACACAGGAGTGGTGCGCAATGCCCTTGGTGAACGTGTAACTCCTGCCTATTGGCTTGGAAAGTATTCAGATATGCCTCATATCCTCTCTTTCCTTAACAAGGACTACAGTACCATCTTTGAGGTTCTGATGACCGACAATGAGGTTGCTCCGTTGCTCGGTCCCTTCAAGACGGCTTACGAGAACAAGGCGATGGAACAGTTGGAAGGTATGATAGGAACGCTGCGAGTGTTCACTTCCCGACTCGCAACGAAGGAATCGTACTGGATATTCCATAAAGACGGTGACGATTTCGACCTGAAGGTTTCCGACCCGAAAAATCCTTCCTACCTGCTCATTGCCAATGACCCTGAAATGGAAAGTATCATTGGTGCGTTGAACGCCCTTATCCTCAACCGCCTTGTCACTCGTGTCAATACTGGTCAAGGAAAGAATGTGCCTGTGAGTATCATCGTGGACGAGTTGCCGACACTATATTTCCACAAGATAGACCGTCTTATCGGTACTGCCCGAAGCAACAAGGTAAGCGTGGCACTCGGCTTTCAGGAATTGCCACAGCTGGAATCAGACTACGGCAAGGTGGGTATGCAGAAAGTCATCACGACTGTTGGTAACGTCGTTTCCGGCTCTGCCAGAGCAAAGGAAACCCTTGAATGGCTTTCTAATGACATCTTCGGCAAGGTGGTACAGACGAAGAAGGGCGTGACGATAGATCGAGACAAGACTTCTATTAATATCAACGAGAACATGGATAACCTCGTTCCGGGTTCTAAGATTGCAGACATGCCGACTGGCTGGATTGCAGGACAGACGGCAAGGGACTTTATGAAGACGAAGACAGGCATGGGCGGCTCGATGAACATTCAGGAGAGCGGCGAGTTCAAGACTTCAAAGTTCTACTGCAAGACGAACTTCAACATGGATGAGATAAAGGAAGAGGAAGCTCATTATAAGGATTTCCCTCTCCCGGTGTTCTACAAGTTCTCTTCCCCTGAAGAAAAGGAACGTATCTTATACAAGAACTTCCTGCAAGTAGATCAGGATGTTCAGGATATGATAGACGAAATCCAGAATTTCAATTCAAAATAAGGTCGTAAGATAAAGGTTTTTTCATTTTATTCATTTAGTATGACAGTTTAAGAAAGCCCCTTCGTTTTCGTGAGAAAATGGAGGGGTATTTCTTTCATTTCATATTTATTATTATCTATCCCATTCCCGAAGGTTACAGGAGTTTTCTATCCTGTCCTGTATTCTTTCTGGGACGTTGAAAAATAAATCCATGTCAATCATATTCTCCACATCCCTGATAGGCAGTGCTGCCTTTTCCATGGTCTGGGTACCAGGAATGTTGTGATAGAAGAAAGCAATGCCTTTTTCCTTGCCTTTCTTCAGACAGATAACAGCCTTGAAAAATCCTTCGGGTACTGTTATCTGATGCCTTGCCTCTATGGTCTCGTGAAAAGGTCCCTTCCATACGGGGCCACAACAGACATAAACCTCTCCCCATTTCCTCGCCCACCGTCGGCAAGCTTCTTCCAACCTCTCCCACGACTTTTCGTTTAGGTCGTGGTCTTGCGGACAGATGTTCGTCATGTAAAAGCTTTCTTTCATGGCTACAGCATTCCAGCGGTTATCAGCAGCAGGACACATGTGTCCCCGGTCATAGCCGCTACCGCTGTATTCCATAGGTTCTATCCTGTATTCTTCCGGCACGGCTGGGTCGGGAAAGAAACTGTCACAACGCCTTGCCGTTCCCGAAATCCTGTCTTCCGTCAGCTTCCATGCAACCCAATAGGGTATGCCGTTTTCGGAAGAGAAGCATGTGGTATAGCCTGTATGCCTGATGCAGACGGCATCTTTCTTTACTGTCATCATCCTTGCACATTCGTATGAGTCAAGAGTGGTGTCTTCCTGAAAACGGTCAGCAACAATGCAACTCACATCTTCCTCTTTATCACAAAACATCTGTTTGAGGTTATTGACGAAAGTGCCTACGTCGGCTATGTCGGTAACAGTGGCAAGGCTGCTGCCTCCCAATGCAATGAAGAGAAGGGAAAAAATTCTTCTCTTCCATCTTCTGTAAAAATAAAAACGATGTCTCATAGTTCTATGTCTTGTTTGTTTGTTTCCTTGCTATGAACCTCAGTAATATAAGAGGGTCGAAATAGCGTTTTTTGCTGTCATCGGAAAAACGGCAAGAGATATGCAGGTGTGCGCCTGTGGAGCGTCCTGTATTGCCGCTGACGGCTACTATCTGTCCTGCTGAAACGTGACTACCTGCCTTGACGAGAACATAAGATAAATGCAGATAGGAACAGATACATATACCGTGCCGCATGGTGACATAGTTTCCTGCCGTCTTGGAACTTCCAACGGCAATGACCTCACCGGGCAGCATGGCATAAACAGGTTCATACTTGGCTTTCAAGTCAACACCGTTATGTCTCTTGGGCTTTTTGTTGAAAGGGTCTCTGCGCACCCCAAAAAGGGAATTGACCTTGATTTTCTTCAGGGGCATAGCCACTTGTGGGAAATAAGGTATGTCAATCACCGTGTCATTGACAATCTCCGTGGTGTCCGCACAATCGCTTTCTTCATCATCATCAATGTCATCATCGGTCTTGTCCTCTGTAATCATATAAACGGTGGGTGTGTGGTCGTTTTTTTCAACGGTATTGAAAAAAGAGACCTGCGCCCTGACAAAGGAGGGCAATAAAGAAGTTATGCTTATGAATAATATTATATATGTTTTTGCCATGTTGCAAAAGTACAAAAAACTGACTGCTTACGCAAGAAAATGAGCAAATAATAATATAATATTAGGGAAAAATAAGGAGAGAAGGGGTTTCTATAGTAGATTTATATAATTCTGTTAATTAATGTTTAATTCCTCTTATTATTGAGCAAAAAATTTTATTGAACAGAATTATTTTTGTACTTTTGCAATACAAAAACAAAACTTATCTCGCTACTGAGATTCTGGTAAACTTCAAAAACTTGCAAATTTCAAAAACGTAATGAAAAATCTGTTATCCATTTCCATACTGTTCATATTCTTAACGGCTGTAACGTCGTGTGAGAAAGATGACAGTTTCTTTTATCCGTGCGGAAAGAGCGGCTCGCCGATAGATGACTGGGGACAGGGTGACACGATTGTACCGCCGCCACCATCCGATTCAGGTGGTTTTGACGTGAGGCTGCACCACTGGGAGGATGCGATTGGTAAGGATATAGAAATATAATTGTTCCGAGGGCATAGACGTTTCGGAACTGTATCATGAAGTCCGCCTTGAAGGTGTACCTGTCAGGTACACCTTCTTTTGTTTATCAAGGACTTTGCTATCTTGCGGACTTTGTTCGTATAGTCCGGGTCACCTGCATATTTTATCCTTCTGAGGAAAGCGAGATAATCACCGCCGGAATAGCGATACTGAATATATCGCTTGTAGGCTACCACGCTGTCCTCCCATTTCGTGAAACGGTAGTAGTCGTTTTTCCTGCTGTCAAACAGTCCAAAGAGGTTGTTGTATTCCCTGAACACCCTGCTTGTGAAATACCCTGTTTCCAGACAGGCTTGCGCTATGACATAAAGCTGCTGCCTGATACCCACCTCATCCATGACCTTCACGATGTTGCTGTATGACAACGGCATAGAGCTGTTGCTATTGTAAAGACTCAGGGTGTTCCCGATCCTTATTACGTTTACGACGTTCCTGCGCATACTGTCCCTTTTGGCAAGGTATGCGTTTATTTCATCTTGTAGTTCCTCGACTGTCTTCTTTTTCTCCGGCTCTTCCTCCGTAGCGGTGTCGATATACTCTTCTTCCACTGTCATATATACGGTGGGTGTATGGTCGTGTTTTTCAACTGTGTTGAAGAAGGTGGGCTGTCCCATGAGAAGAGCAGGGAAAAGAAAGTTTGCCGCCAATGTGATATGTATGCTATTTGCTTTCATAATGCAAAGTTAGCAATATTATCCCTTACTCAGTAATATATTGAGCAAAAAGAAGTGATTGTGCGCAAAAAAATAATCCATCTGTATATATTTTTGTTCGATACATATACAGTTTAACAAAAAATGTTAATTGTTTAATATGTTGAGGTGCAAAATAACTCTTATTTCAAAGGAAATAAGTATTTTTGTACTACGATAAAAAATAAAATACGATGGCAAAAATTTTTTCTTACAGTGAAATTCCGTTTGAAAAGTTGAGCAACTTCGGCTTAACACCGCCAATGGTTGCAGACTTCCCTCAGAAAGTAATCGACAGGATTCTGTCAGGTGGCACCTCTCCTTTGTTGCAGCTGCGCTTCAATACAGCCGACGGCAACAGTCATCTTTCATTCAAGGCAAGATTTCGCCTTGCAGTGGACGAAGACGGCGAGGTTAATGTGTATTTCCAGCCAGTAAAGAAGAGCGTTGACATTTCAAACCTCAACCTTTCTGACGAAGACCGTCACGACCTGCTTCTCGGCAAGCCTGTAACGGTGACTTCGGACATGGCGGTATTTGATGACAATGGCGAGGAAACAAGCCAGTCCGTACCTCTGTACCTGCAACTGCACACAGAGACAAACAGCATCGTCGGCGTGCCGTCACAGATTGTCGGACGGAATATGAAGACCGTAGCCAGTCACCTGAACCTTGATTCCGACTCTCTCAACTTAATTCAGTCGGGAACCCCTGTCACGGTGCATACCGATGAAGGCGATGTTACGGTAGGCATCAGCCTTAACTCGGAAAACTGCATTGCAATAGTAGCAGGCGACGTGGAGGAATGGAAGAACACCTATGACTTCACCCTTGAGGAATGTCACTATGGTACTTCCGGTTGCTGGAAATTCCAGAACGGAGTGATGGAATATATGCCGGCAGAACAGGCTTCGGAAGAAAAAACGCAATCCAAGGAAGAGGATTTGGAAAGAACATCCCAGATGGGCGAGTCTATCCAGACCGACGAGGAACAGCGTACAGCAATCAAAATATAACTTTTAACCCCTAAATTCAATTATTTATGAATACGAAAGATTACTTGTCCGAAGAGCAGCTTATCTGCGGCATACAGGAAGAAGGTAAGTCATGGCTATGGTACATAGAGCATCATAGCGACGAACTGCGGAATGACTACACTATTTTCTGTCTTGATGAAGACCTTGACCCTTCCCTTGAAGGGAGTGCCGTCGCTTTCATCGAGGAAAGGGAAAGAATGTTTGCGGAAAGTCTGGAAGAGCAGCCTATGATGCTTTGACAGACACGTTATTAGATTAACCAACATAAAATTTTAATTATATGAGTTCTTTACGTTCAAACATCAGAGGGACTGGAGGCAACATAGCTCCTGAACTTCGTGATACGCTTTACCGAAACGGTATGAAAGCGGAAATAGTCAAGAGTGCCGACGGCTGTCAGCTTGTCGTGCAAAGTCACGACTCTCCGGCATATACGTATAATCTTTCAGAGAAACAGTATTATGCGTTATGTGACGGAGGCACAAACTCGTCAAACCGTCTTGCCTACAATACCTTCGTGAATATTGTAAAGGACAACTTTGACTGCCCGAAGGACTGGATTCACGCAAGAAATGCCAACGGATGTGTGACAATGGGGCTGCATGGCTACCGTCAGGATGTCGGTTACGGCTATGTCCGTCCTGCATACCTCCGTCCAGTCCGTGGCGGTTTCTTCAGTATGTTCCATCCTGATTTTCTCGGCTGGACTCCCCGGCAGCAGCAGGGCTACCACGGCAGGAGAATAGGCGGCGCATACTATCTTGCAGGTGGCGGCATGGCACCTGTAAGAAACAACAACTATATGCGTCCGGGTGAGCTGACGAGTGGAGGGTATGGTTTCTATCACAACCCACGTCAAATGCCGTCACCTCCACCTCAGTCCGTTTTCGACCAGCTCGGTCAGATAAAGGTGGAGGACTTGCCGCAGCGTTCCAAAGACCCAGCCATTCCCTACTCACAGATGTGGAGCAAGTCTTTGGTGACAAATCCGTTTACTAACGTAAAATGGAAAGAGTGCCTTGAAAGTCATGGAATACTTATCGACACGGACAAGAAGACACTGACGATCCAGAGTGAAGCCACGAAGTACGACCGTACCTATCAGCTTTCGGATGAAGAGTACCGTGATTTGATGTCTAACAGAATAGACAAGGTTTCCTTGCAGAAGAGGGTTGATATTATCAACAAAGCCATTTCTTCAGACTATTCAGAGCCGATAACACTGGCGATGCTTGACAGTACAGAGCGCATAAAGATACCTCTTAAAGAAAGCATTTCCAATGACCTTGCTTTAAGGGAACAGGCGGCAATGAGACAGCAGCAGGTAGAAGCCATCGCCGACCCTCTTTCTCAGGAAAGGCAGAATGAGGAAAGACTGAACAGGGGAACTGCCAGCGTACACGGCGCGGACTTGCAGGAACTCAACGAAGCAAAGGGATGGTTTAGGGAAGGCTCTCACGGCAGGGAAGTTTCCGTAGGCGAGATTTGGGTTGAGCCTGTAAAGGACACAAAGCCTGACCAACTGGTATGCAAGACAGCTGACGGCAAGTATATCCCTGTTGACTTGTCCTTCAACGATATGCAGTCTTTGGATAGAAATATCATATCCAAGGAGCAGCTTTTCGAGAAGCTGACAGGACGCACCCTTGCAGAGGGCGAGGGAGTGCAGCGTATTCCGGCAGGACAGGTGACTATGGATGAAAACGGAAACTACCGTTTCAACAAGAACCCTGTGAAGACAACGGTAAAATACCAGATGTCAGCAGTGATAAACGGTGAGACGGTGACACACGAGATTTCCGAAAAGGATTTCAACAAGTTCGTGGCACAGGATGACTACCACCGTATGAAACTGTTCTCTAAGACATTCGGAGAGGTGGATATGAAGACCTTGCCCGGTATGAGGGTCAACTTCATGCAGGGCTTTGAAATGGCTCTCGGTGCCATTCACGGTCTCGCAAATGCGGCAGGTGATGTAGCCTACGGCATTGGTGCGGTAAGGGCTTCCCTTCGCAATCCTCACCACGAAGATTTTGAGCATGGTCATTCTCGCAGCGGAATGTTCATAAAACCCGATGTTGACTCACCGCAGGAGATAGCTGAAAGGGCTTTCGCCGTCGGTATGCGTGAGGGTGAAATGAATGAGCAGATGAGAGGCAGGGGAATTTGACGCAGTGTTTACAATGACAATACGTTTCCCCGGATTAAATAAAAGGGAAATAAAAACTATATAATAGGATGGCATTATGGATTTGACTTACAATGATTATCTTCAGAGAATAAAGATGCAGGAGCTTCTTCTTGATGCAGGATATGTCCTGAATAAGCGTGACGGTCTTCGATGGCCTGTATATGTCATGCTTGACTCTACAGGTCGGCGTGTGAGCGGTGACAAGTTCATTGTCAATCCACGTACCAATACCTGTTGCCAGCCTCCTGCACTGCGTTCATACAATATCATATCCTTCATCAAATGCCATCCGTACCTTTTTAAGGAAAATTCCTCTGACATAAACCCGGACAGGCTTGTAAACCTCGTATGCCACAGACTCCTGAATGTTCCTGAAGACATTCGCAAGGAACGCAGGATAGACTATTCAAAGGCTACGAAACCGTTTGACATCGACGATTACAAGATAACGTCTATTGACGGTAAGGACTTCGACACTATGAAGCCGTTCTATCCTTATTTCAAGAGCAGGGGAATAAACAGGTGGACGCAACTGGCTTTTCATCACGATTTCTGCCTTGCTGAGAAACGTTCACTTGACGGTTATGCGGTATTCAGGAATCTGTCTTTTCCCCTGCGTGTCCCCGGAACGGACAAAATATGTGGTTTTGAGGAACGAGGAAAACCACGTCTGGACGGTTCTTCGGGATATAAGGGCAAGGCATCGGGGTCTGACGGTTCCAGGGGCTTGTGGCTTGCCAACCTTTCGGGAAAGTCCTTGGAAGATGCAAAAAACGTCTATTGGTTTGAATCAGCATACGATGCAATGGCATTCTATCAGAGATATGCCAAAGACAGCTCCATCCGCAAGGGCATCTTCATATCCACCGGCGGAAATCCGACGATAAAGCAGTTCGACGGAGTATTAGACTGCTGTCCTGAAGCCGTGCATCATCTGTGTTTTGACGTTGACGAAGCAGGAAATGCCTTTGTAGAATCCTTCAAGGATGAGGTAAAGAGGCGGTCAGGCTTGCAGGATGAAGTGCCGTCTGAGATAGCGGAATACATAGGTCTTGCAAAGGACATTGCCGCAAGTGAGGAATCATCCTGTTCCCTGCATGAACTGATTTACAATCCCTCTCCAGACATGGCGGCAAAATTGCCTGAAAGTGCCTTGGCAAAATACAAGGCATATATGGAGCTTAATGAAAATCTTCTCGTCTCTGGCGGCAGCTCAAAGAATCCTTCTCAGATAAAGGAGGAAGCGAAAGAGTCCTATGATGCTTTCCGCAAGGAAATAAACAACATCTTGGGGGTGCAGCAGGACATTCAAGATGTGGCAGTAAAACGAGAGTCGCCGATGGAAGGTTATAAAGACTGGAACGAGGAGCTTCTTGGAGAAGAGAAGAAGGAAGCCCCCTTGCACCAGTCAAGAGACAGCGGCATTGACATAGACGGTGACGGCATCACCGAAACAGTCGAGGAAGACTTGCCTGTAGATGAGAAAAAACAACATTACAAGACACGATGACACCAGATTTCAAATACAAGAACATAACGATACATCCGCACTGGGGGGAGTTTGTCATTGAAAACGGCATATTCCTAATCCTGATACCTATTGCCCTGTTGGCACTGGGGCTGAAGGAGTTCCCTTTCAGGTGGGTATGCTACGGAATCCTTCTAATCATGGCGTTATACCTTCTATACAGGTATCAATACCTTGTCTCAATGAAGTATAACGTAGGTGACGAGCAGCTGATGATACAGTCCGGGATAGTGGCGCAGCGTTGCGACTACATCGAAATGTACCGCATAGTGGACTATAACGAGACGAGGACAGTGCTACAGCGTCTCTTCGGACTGAAAACTGTTACGGTATTTTCAGGTGACAGGACATCACCGCAACTGCCTATAAGGGGAGTGCCGAAGAATCTGGATCTCGTCAGCATCATACGTGAAAGAGTAGAATATAACAAATTAAGAAAGGGAGTTCATGAGCTTACAAATCTGTAAAAAATATCAAAGGTGGTTCTTCAGGTATTTCTCATGGCTGGATAACCCCACGGTGCAGAAGACAGGCAGGATAGTCCTGACAGTCCTCCTGCTTCTGACGATGCTGCTTGTCTTCGTCTCTCCTGCAAGCGCACAGTTCTCTTCTTCCAATCCCGGAGAATGGGCTGCATTTGAAGCAGGAAACATACAAATCAACAATGCAGTAAAATCCACTACGATAGAGAAGATTAAGACCAACGGCTACATGGCTCTTATCAACGGAGAGCTGACACAGATAGATGGATGGGAAGAAAAATACATGTCCTACCTTGAAACGGTACAGGGCTTTGCCTCTACCATGAAATCCAGCTCCATGATAGTTGCCGACGGTGTGAAGATATACATGTCCCTGAACAAGCTGACAAAGGCTGTCCGTGCAAATCCTTCTGGACTTGTAGCTACGGCAGCACTCAATGACACGTATATGGAAGCGGTATCGGAGTTTATCACAATATATTATCTGCTGGAGTATGTCGTGGCAAAAGGAGGGAAGAAAAACCTTCTCGACGGTACTGCAAGGTGTACCCTGTTGTGGTCCCTTGAAGATAAAATGTCGAATTTCAGTAAGAAACTGAACAAGCTGGTTATATCAGTAAGCTGCAAGAATATGTCTGACGTATGGTTTCAGGCTACGGCAGGACTGTTGGTGAATGACAGACCCAGCCTGATAAGGAACGCTTCTCGTCAGGCTTTGGGGTCATGGAAGAGAACAGGCGTAAACACTTGGAAAATCAACCATTGAAGACATGAAAAAGATACTATACATATTATTCTGCATGGTACTCTCATTGCCGCAACTGGCTTCTGCGCAGGGTTCTGACCCTGTACTTGCTGGCATGATTGCCACTAACACGAGTAAGGCAAAAAAGCAATATGAAAAACAAGAAGCGGCAATAGCAGCCTTGGGAGCGCAGCACATGTATATGCAGAAGATGGAAAACCACATGACGGAAATGGAGGACTCCTTTAATGTATATTTATCGACGTTCCATGACTATATAGTATATGCAGCAGAGGGCTATGGTTTCTATATCGAGATAGAAAGCCTAATAAACAATATGTCTGACCTCTCAAACCAAATCCTTGCAGCTCCGACAAATGGGGTGGCGGTGGCACTGGTTGACAGGAGAAACCTATATACGACGTTGTTAAAGAAGGCTACAGGGATTGTAAAGACCATCAGAACCCTGTGCATGAAAGACCCGAAGACCGGGAAAGCGTCGAAGATGACACAGAAAGAGCGCATAGCCCTTCTGCTTACCATCCGTCCGCAGCTTCAGTCCTTTAACAAAGACTTGCGCCGTCTGGTGGTATATGTGAAATACACCTCGCTAAATGACGTGTGGCTGTCCCTTACGCACCGGCACCGTCCATACGAGCGGAATATTGGAGCAATATCGAGGGAGTCTATAACCCACTGGAAGGCAAATGCGAAGAAAGCTAAGATTAGATAACGTAAACAAGAAAGGAATACTACTATGAGCAAACTGAATTTATTGATTAAGGGTGTGAAAACCGCAGGTGCCGGTACTCTTAAATTCATAGAAAGAAATCCGAAACTCTCCGTCGGCGGCGCAGTGGCTTATGCCGGATGGGATAAAATTTTCGGTAAGGAAGGTGTCACGGACAAAATAGCGAAAGACGGTGTTTTGGGTGTCACGTCAAGTTTAGCCATCGGCAATGACCGTGCCGATTACGTGAAGGGTAAGGTCGATAACATAACAGGCTTCCGCAAAGAGGATGCTCCTATGGAAAGCAGCCCTTCAGTAAACCAGAGCTATGAAGCACAGAATTACGGTGGGTACCAGGAGCCCCAGATGATGCAGTCTCAGCAGGACGGCGTTTCCTCCTTCCTCGGCAACACTTTCGGCGGCAACGGCATGAACATGTTCGGCAACTTCTTCAGCAACCTGTTCAGCGGCAGGGTGTCAGGTATGAGCATTGCCGGACTGTTGGCAGGTGCATGGATGATGTTCTCACGGTTCGGTATGTGGGGAAAGATAGGCGGTGCCCTGCTTGCTATGATGATGATTGGCAACAATTCTCAGCAGCAAAGCATGACTCCTTCAGCCCAGATGTCTAACGGACTGGCACAGAACGCTAATCAGGGCATGGAAAACGGCTATGGCAGGGGTAGATAAGTTTTATTTCGTCAATAATGTAAATAAGTCAAGAATATGGATTATACAAGAAACATGAATTTGGAATCTCCATCAGGATATGCGATGCCCTTTGAGGACCCGCAGGGTTCTCCGCAGGTTCTCTTGCCATTCGGCAGACAGGTCAATCCGAAGACTGGAGAAGAGTTTGACCATCAGGGCGTGGATTTCCGCTGCAAGACACAGGAGCTGTATGCCGTAGGCTCTGGTGTGGTGACAGGTGTCATGTCCGACAGGGTGACAGGCTTTCAGCTCACCGTAACGTATGGAGATTATGATGTGACATACCGCCCAATCACTCAGGCGAAGGTGAACATCGGTCAGTCGGTACGTGCAGGGATGCCTATTGCCGTCAGCGGCTCTTCATTCCTGCATATAGGTGTGAAGTATAAGGGCGAGGTCATCGACCCTATGGAGTTTCTTCAGATGATATACGGAAACTATCTCTCATACAATACCGTGAACAAGGACGGTTCTACGCAGTATGCTTCCATCGACATTGACGTAAAGACAAAGTTTGATGCTGACCAGCAGGAGGTAGAAAGCATGATGAAGAAATTCTTTATTCCGTACTTCGCTGACATCATCATGGGAGCGTACAAGGTTCCTGAAAGTACGACTACTGGTATTTCGGAACTGTTCAATCAGGCACGCAACGAAAAGCTGTTCTTTGAGTCGATACCATCCCTTGCCAATCCTCTCGGTCTCGGTGAGCGTTCATCGTCCCTTGCCGGGATGATGCTGAACTTCCTCATCGGTGACTTCCTTAACTATATGGCTGTCCGTCACAGGGTTTTTCTGTCAACGTGGGGAGAAGCTGAAAAAAAAAACATACTGGGGGGGATGATGTAGTCAGTTCGTCGGGTGGTGAGATTATCGACCCCCTCGCCGACCTTAACGTAGATATTCAGACTTTCGACATTCCCCGAAAAGTCAGCATCTACCCTGACAAGTTCGGCATACACTGGTGGACTAAGGCATGGTTTAACAACAAGAAGAAAGGCGAGGCGGCAGTGGAGATTACAAGGCTCCAGGCAATAGCGTTTATCAATGACAACATTGTTAAGAACGACTGGCTGGAGCAGTATTTCCCCCGACAGATGGAGGTTTACCATAAGGCTATGGCGCAGACTCGTGAACAGATAATAAAATCAATGCAATAATATCATGGCAGTATCAGCAAACATATCACGCATAGTAAAGGATGAGATTGCTCGGTTCAACAAAGATGAACAGCAGCGCAAGACCGCCAAAGTAAAAATCATCCGTATAGGCGATCCATCAGAAGAATTGTTCATACGGATAAGGAACAGTCTCGTAAAACAAGGAGCTGCCCCGGCAGAGGATTTCAAGAAGGGTTTCTTGGGCTTTGGAGGTTCTGAAACGTATGATTACGTGATACAGGAGATTGCAAGAAACAGTCCCCTGAAAGGTAAGCTTGATTATATACGCTCTCTTGCATCTTCCTCGACAGGGGAGAGGAATTACAATTCTGCACTGCCAAAGGAATTGAAGGGTAAGGTTGACCTGAACCAATTCCATGATGACTTGCTGACAGCCCGAAAAGAGCAGTATCAGCAGCGCACTGATATGTCTCTCGCAGGTAAGGCAGCTTCTACGGTAGTGGAATTGGTGTCAAATCCTATTGAAGCCGTCGCTGGAGGCGGTGTAGCCGGGAAGATGATGAAAAGTGCAAAATCAGTGATTACCCCGGTCACAGGTACGGTGGCAGCGAAGACCACAATGCCGTCCGTAGTGAAATATACCCCTAATGCCCTCGGCAAGATGGTCAGCAAGGTTGGTATCATACCAGAGAAAGCTTCAAAGGCATTGCGTGCCGCCGGGACTCTATTAGGAACAAGCCTTGTGGTAACGCTTGCTTCCTGCGGTCAGCAGGAGAAGATAGAAGGGAAGACCCTCACAATTCCTGCATGGATGCCAAAGAAATTCGGAGTTGAAGCATATAGCACCGCTGATACGGAAACCTTGAAGAAGGCTTTGAAAAATGCAGAGCATAATGCTGAATACTTCAAGAAGGCAGCTGACAATGCCGAAAAGACAGGTCACAACCTCGTTATAGGCAGCAGAAAATTCACTCCTGCAGAACTACGGCAGCGTGCCATCGAATACTCCTTGTTTGAAAAGGACTTGCGCAAGGCTGTTGCCTTGCCGTCTGGTGTTTCCTCGTCGAAGATAAAATCCGCTTCTGACAAAGAGTTAGAAGGCTACATGAAGAACGCAGAGGCGAAGATGAACACCTACGTCTCAATGGCTAAGGAGATAGGAACAAAGAATAAGGAAGGCAAGATGATTACGGCTGTCAAAGGTCCCGACGGCTCGGCATACTCCCTTTACGACATAGACATCCGTATGTCCCAATACAGAAACTACATCATAGAATTAGACAAGGAGCAAGACCGCCGTATTCAACAGCATATAGCAGAAGAGAAAACCCAACAGCAATTCTACGCAGCATCCGAAGAAACATCCACCTCGCCACAGGAGCAGGTGCAACAGTCGGAGTCAGGACAGGAAACACCGATGCAACAGCCCTTGCAGCAAATGCAAGACGGATGGGGACGGTTCTTCCAGAACTCAGGACTGTCCGACTTCGTAAAATACCCCGGACTGTCATTGGCGATGCTGCCGGAAATGCTTTTCGGTATGCTGAAAGATGACAATGAAAATTCTTTCGGACTTAACAAATCGACGATGATGCCGTTGGCTGCAATAATGGGGTCAATGTTCATCAGTAATCCCTTGCTCAAAATATTGTTGCTTACAGGCGGTGGTATGGGATTGCTTTCAAAGACCGCCAAGGAAGTTTCGCCTGAACGGTCAGCGGCAAAGCAATACAAGGCATATCCCGACGAACAGCTGAACGACCGTGTCAGCAATGTAACCATCAACGGTTACACAGTGATAATGGATATTGACGGAGTTCCCCGGTCTATTGTGATACCAGAGAAAGTAGCTGAAGCATACCATACTGGAGCTTTGTCACAAAACACCCTTGCCAATGCCATCCTGAAGAAATACGATGAGCAGTCTCAGCAGATGGCACAGAACTTTGAAAAAGAAAAGACACCGACCGTAGGAATAGGAATAAAATAGGTTATAGTTATCAATTTTCATCATATTATTTGTGAGCATATCATCTTGCCCGTGAGGGTAGGATGATATTTCTTTTCCTCAAAATATTAAATGCAATAAAAAATAAGCAAAGTGTATATATTATATTTTACGTGATATACAGTAAGTTAATATATCAAAAAAGATTGAGCAAGTGACCCAATATATTGAGGAAAACCGCAGAAAAATTAGTATTTTTGTACAAAAGAAACAGAGAGAATAATCATATCCAATATTTTCCCTTTTCTTTTATCGGTCAAGGATGTGTCAAACATCATATATAGGTAACGCCTCTTTTTGAGGCACATTATTAACTTCAAAATTTTACAATTATGGAAGACAAAACTTCAAAAAAAAATGCTACGATGCTTGCTAATGCCCTTATCGAGGGATTGAAGAAAGCTCAGGAGAGTGGTGGTGTACTCTTGAACACCGCAGGAAAGCAGACTCCTATGATCTGTGAGTTCAAAAAAGCGAAAGACAGCGACGATGTTGTGCTGAAGACGAGGGAAATTCCTTCTGCTTTCAATGCTGTCCTTATAGCTGTCGCCGGGGACGAGAAGAATCACAAGACAAACCTTGTCATGACTTTTTCAGAGGCTCGTAAGGCGAAGCTTGCTATACAGGGCGGTGAGCATAGCGTACCGTTCCAGTGGTATTCTTTCAGCGAGTTCCAGAACAAGGCAGATGCTTCGGACATTCTCAGCAAGAAAGAGTATTTTGCTCTCGGCGAGGAAGAGCGTCAGCGTTACAAGGCTATCCGCAAGCGTGAAATGTCCCATGTGTTCAACATCGACCAGACAACGATGCCGTTTGTCCTGAAGGAGATGTATAAGCACGCAGTGGCAGAAAACGGTGTAAAGCGCATGGAGGGCGTTGATGCAATGGAAATCCACAAGGATTTCAACAAGTACCTTAAAGCCGTTACTGAGAATCTTGTTTCGGTGAAGAAGGACGGCAAGCCTGTTTCTTATGACCCGAAATCCGATGTCATTCACCTGCCCCATCAGAAGGACTTCGCTACCTACGAAGAGTACTGTCAGGAGGCTAACCGTCAGATTTTGACGGCTACAGGTCATCAGGAACGCCTTGACCGCAAAGGCATGGATATGAATACAAAGCGTGGCGTGGCTACCGGGTATGCCAACGTGGAGCGTCTTATCATCGAGCTTGCATCAGCAAAACGTCAGATGGATTTTGGCATGGGTGCAAGGCTTTCGGCTGAAAGTATGCCGCTTGTCGATGGTTGGATTAAGCTTCTCGAAGAAAAGCCCAGTATTGTCTATGCTATCGAGCGTGATGTAAACATGAGTGTCGATATGGTCAAGGAGGCTGCTGAAGGCAAGAAGGTCTCTACGAAGAGTGAAGAGACACTGGCAGAAATCGAGAAGATGACTGCTGAGAAAGGTTTACTGTACGACGAGCTGGAGAAGTTCTCGGCTGTCAAAGTTGACGGCGGCAAGTATGCTTTTTATATCAAGCCGAAGGGCGAGGACGGTTTCACCGTCATCCCCGAAGAGTCTGATGTAAGGCTTTATTTCAAGACCGTCGGCGGCAGCAATGACGAAGCCGTTGAGAACATCAAGAAACAGCTTGCCAGCAAGTACGGCAGTGACACCGAAGGAAAGTTCAAGCGTGTCAATCCGTTCTATGACGGTATCGAGGGCAAGGAGCGCATAGCCAATGCCATGACCATTCGCCCGAAGGATGACCCGAAGAAGTTCCAGTTGCTCGTCACTCTCCAAGATGGCAAGAAGCGTAAGTTTAACATTACAGAAAACCAGTGGCGGCGTGTCTTCATCGCCCCTGACCGCAAGGAGTACCTGAAAGGTCTGGCGGCTGCTGTCATTGCCAAGGCAGAGGCGAAAGAGGCTGCAAACAAGGCAAAGCAGGAAGAAGAACGCAAGGCTGCTGAAGCAAAGCAAAAGGCAGAAGAGCCAAAACGCAAGGAACAGGAGCGTAAGGAAGCCGAAGAGCGAGAGAAATTCCGCAAAGAGGTTATCCTTCCTGCCATTGCCACTATCGTAAAACTCCGTCAGGAAAAGAACTACGAAAATGGCATTGTCCTTGCAAATTCCCATGGCAGCATGGTTGCTATTGGTCTTGATGCCGAAAAATTGTCTGAGTCTCTGAACCTTCCTATCAATGAATTTGAGATAGAAGACGCAGGTTCTATGAAAGTTGTTACTTTCAGCGACACGGAGTTAGAGGCGAAGACTGAGCTGCTTGACACTCTGAATGTTGACTATACCGTTTCCGATGAAAACGGTGAGGTAATCCTTTCTTCTGTGGAAGACTCCAAAGATGAGAATGTCAAAGAGAGTGTTTCCAACGATGTTTCAACTTCAGAAACAGAGGATGAAGATGAAACCATCGAGGAAGAGGAAGAAGAGAATGTATCTCGTGGTCGCAGCCGTTGACCTTCAACGTGAAAGTTTGGAGGAAGGTGTGTTCATCGCACATCTTCCCCCTCTCTTTTGTGTTTTCTTTTGAATTTCAAGAAAAGGGAAAAAGTAAAATTTTTATATTCTTCTTATGGAAAATAAATATGAAAACAAATCCTTGATGGATGTTCTTTCTTCATCAAAGGAAAAAATAGAGAATGTTCGGAGGACTCTCGGAACCCTGCAAAAGGAACTGAGTGACTATTACTTGTCCTCAGTGCAGAATACTGACGGCATCCCTGAAAGTCAGAAGGAAGCGATGGCATCCATGCGCCTGTTGCTGAATGATGCTTTGGGAAACCTTTCCAACAGCGTCAAGTCCGTCAAGGCTTTGACAGGTGAGAAAGAGGAAAAGGTGGAAGAAAAGAAATATCCTCTCCTGAATGACATAGTAAAACAGCAGTTTGAGGATAAGGATGCAATGTATATCTTCAAAGAAGATGAAGAGAACTATTGCATTTATGGCGAGAAAGCTATACAGGCTGCAAAGATTCTTGATGTCGAGCCGTGGCTGAAAGATGTCACTATAGGGACAAAGACAGACAAAGCCCTTCCTTTGCCTGTTATGTCGATTGAGCATTTCCTCAATATCCTTGAAGTCGCTGGCATCGAGACAAAATTACAGAAGGAAGACATGACTTTTGAGACTCGCAAAAGTCCTTTGAAGCAGGATGTGGATTTACATTCTTCAACCGAGGTAAAAGAAGCTGCTATCATTGAAAGACAAAGCAATCCCCTTGCCAAGGATAACGTGAAGGATGAACTCAAAGACTATGTGAATTCCTTCCGCAAGCATCCCGACGACATCCCAAGTGTCAAGGAGGTACTTCATCCCCATGACAGCCAGATAGACTTGCTTCCCAAATCGCTGTGTCAGCTCTATGCACATTATGAAACCCTCTATGAAGATGCCTACACCATGCAGCACTCGCGGCTTGTGGCACCTGAGGATAAGGAGGAAATCAAGGAAAAGGCTCTGGAGGCTGGCAAGGCATTCAGGACAGAGCTTGCCAATGCCCTTGGTGTCAAGGAAGAGACAGAAGCAGAGGATGCCGAAAAGCTTTTATATAGCACTTTGGCACAGGAAAGTCTTTTTGACAAAGTTTTGGATGTGCCGGAAGAAATAAAAGCTGACTTCAAAGGAAAAATCTCCGCACCTCACTATGTCGTGTTTGATGACAGCTTCCCATTGAAACCATGTTTTTACTATTCATATAATGATGCAGCAGAAAATGCGTCATTACCAACGAAGAAAAGTCAAATCCCAGATAATTTCTTTGAGAAAATAAACAAACGTCTGAATAGTTCTGAACCTATACGTTACTATCTTCCGTCGGTAGATATTCCTGTATATGCAGTAAAGGCTCTGATAGACGGTAAACTTGACGGTCTGACCGAGAAAGAGAAAAAAGACATTTCCGCTTACATAGGGAAGACAGGGGCTGGGATTATCTATGCAAGAAATGAAATGGATAAACCCATTCATCTTCCATTTCCGGCTTTCGGTCCCGCAGCAGACTGTCAGGTATTAGACAGATACGTTAATGTCGTTCCTCGTGAGCTGAAGGATGTTTATGTTTCTGATGACGGAAGGCTTCATCCGAAGAAATATACGATGAATCCAAATTACGACGGAACATTCAATATTGTCCTTCTACACGATATAGGTAACATACCAACGCTGAAGAAAGGCGAAATCGGCGGTGTGATACACACCGAGAAGAACCTTTCCCATGAAGGAAGGTGTTGGGTGTTCCCCGGCGGTGAAGTCAGTGGTCAGGCAAGAGTTGAGGGAAATGCTTTTGTCGAGGACGGCGGTAAGGTAGAAGTTTTCGCAAAAGTTGAAGATGCTGCAACAATTTACGGTAGAGTGGGCGGCAACTCAAAAATCTCAGGTGATACCGTTGTAGAAAAGAGTGAGATTATCGGATATGACTCGTTTCTTGATGATTTCCGTCAAGGAGAAGCTGAGGATATAGACGAGACAGAGAACATCCATAGAGGAAGGTAATAAATTTCAAAAAACAAATAGATATGGCAAATAAGATTTCTCCAAGCCGTCAGGCATACATAGACAAATATGCAGAGGCAGCAATGGAACAGATGAAACGCTATGGTATTCCTGCATCAATAACTCTTGCGCAGGGCATCATCGAGTCCGGCGATGGAAAGAGCGTCCTTGCACAGGAGGCGAACAACCATTTTGGTGTTAAAGGAACATACAACGGTCAGTATATGCTCCGCAAGGATGACGGCAACAAAACTTTCAAATTTAAGAAGTATGATAGTGTGTCACAGTCTTATGAAGACCATTCCAAGGTACTTTGTGCCTCACGCTATACTCGCTATACAAATAGTCTGGCAAAGACGGACTATGTAGGATGGGCAGCGGCGATAAAGAAGGGAGGCTATGCCGGAGACCCAAATTATGTAAGCACAATAACTGGCGTTATTAAATCCTGTGGACTTGACAAATATGACCAGATGGTCATGAAGGAAATGCAAGGTAAGGAGTGGGGTGTAAAAGCGAACCCTTCAAAGGTCGCTACGGTGAATGAAATGACAAAACCGCATGAGTCCCACGTCAACCTCCATCAGAATGTTTTGGGAGCTTCCGGGCATTATTGTATGCCTCTGAAGGTGACGGACAACCTCGTAGTAGTCACCAGCGGCTTCGGCGTTGACCGCAAAGACCACAGACATGCAGGTGTTGACATCCGTACGAGAGAGCCTATACCTCTCCTTGCAACGGAGGATAACGGAAAGGTCATAAAGGTTGACAATGCAGGTGCAGGAGCGGCAGGAAAATATGTCGTTGTGGAATATGACCGTCCTAACGGAGAAAAATTTCGCTGTACCTACATGCACATGAGTAATATTCAAGTGCAGACAGGTCAGCAGGTAAATTCTTCAACGGTACTGGGACTCAGCGGCAATACAGGACGCTCCACAGGCGCACACCTGCATTTCGAGACGGCACGAGTATCAGCAGACGGAAAAGTGGAGAAGATCAATCCCTGCGAATATCTTGCCCGGATGACCGTTGCCGCAAACATGCCTGTGGAGGTGAGGGAAAAGGGTACTTCCAAGGACTTGCTTGCTGAATACAAGGCAGAAATGACGCAGGACCCGATAAAGCAGCAGCAGTACGACATTCAGGCAGAAGAGACCCTTGAACCCGATGACTGGTTTAAGAAACTCCTGATGTCCGACAATCAGTACATGATGGCAGGACAGGGTGGAGATTTGTTCTCAAAGATTCTTGAAATGATGCTGATGCTGTGGCTTGTTGCCTCACAACAGCAGAAAGACCAGCCGAAAGCGCAGCAGATACAGGCAGCAGCTGAAGCAGCCCTGAACAGGACTATCGACTTGTCAGCTTTCTGCGCAAGGTACAAGTCTGTGCAGATTAAGATTAATGACAACAACAAAGCCGTCCTTGTCGTTGATGACGGCTCAGGCAAGCTGACAAACCATGTTCTTTCTCCCGAAGAGGTGGATAGGATTACCTCAATAGCAAAGGGACAGGGTGACGAAGAGACAAAAGGCAGGGCTATCGGCAATGCCGTCAACGGCATCATGTTCTCTCAACAGGCATCCATGAACTATGAGGAACTGGAGAAGCAGCAGCAGACGCAACAGCAACAGATGCAGCGTTAAGCTTAATAAAAGGGAAAAGAGTAACTTTTAATTATGCCGCCCTTTCCGGGACGGTGGGTATTAATTCAAAAACACAGTATATAATGATTAGAGCAAATGTAAATATCAGCGGTACGGTCAGTAAATCAGCATCCATACGCAATGACAGGGAAGGTAAGCCTCGTTTTTCCTTCCGTGTGAAGGTTATACTTCCGTCAGAGACGAGTGATAACAATGCAATGGATGTATATGTTACCGCCAACACTCCAAAAAATGACTTCCTTCAGACTCTCACGGAAGGCAAGAGGGTTTCTATATCTGGTGTAATGGATATTCACCCCGGTAAGAAGAATGAGCAGAACCGTCAGGAACCTCCATCTTTCTACCTTGCCGCCGACGATATTGTAACGGATAACGTGGCTGAGATAGACTCTGTTTCCGGCTCACTGACATTCATCGGCGGTGTGGCAAAGGATATAGAGATAAAGGGTACAGACCGCCGTCAGTTCCTTGTATTCTCAGCATATTCAGCCGAACAGGACAGACAGAGCGAGAAATGGAAATATCAGTATGTCCGTTTCCTGAAGTTCCTTCAGAAAGACGAAAGTCCCGAAGCTCTCCGACCAGACTGGCTACAGTACAAGTCAAAGGTTGAGATTCACGGTGACTTGCAGCTGTCTTCCTATAAGGGGAATATCAGCATTTCCTCTCGCATAACGGAACTGAAGCAGCATATAAAGAAAGCACCATAAAGCAGGGGGAAGGTGGTATTGCTCCACCTCTCCTGACTCACAGTTTACCAACATAAAGAACTTACGACTATGGCAAGAACACGAGACATAGACTATAATGCAGGTTATACGACCCGACAGGACGGCACAGCCCTCTCCAACCGTGCCTTGTACGCCGAGGAAGAGGGAAAATATACGGAAGGTAAATTCCGCAGGATGTATAAGGTTTCCCAAAGGGACTTTGCAATCCTGAAGTCTCTTGGATTTATAGTCAGCAACGAATGGCATCATACAGGACGCTCGTTCAACAGAAATGATTTCTTTGAATGGGCTGACGCAGAGGATGTGGAATATTCGGAAGACAACCTGTTTCCAGAAAATTCCTTGGCAGAAAAGTATTTGTCTGTCAAAAAGGAAGTGTCCGCTCTTGTCAAAGACTACGATAAGAAGAACTGGGAGTATCAGCCTGTATTCCCGACGAGGAATATTCCTTCTTTTGAGGAATACAAGGAAAGACTGATTAACATTTCGGGAGGATATACACCTTCCCACCTTGATTTTTTCTCCTATCTATCCGAAGAAGAGGAAGCCCGGCGCAAGGCAGAGCATAAGGAAATATCCCTCGCAGGATATACCATCGGCAATGCCTTCGACAGGGCCTTGATGCACAAGAATATAGATGACAGATACCGTTCTCTTGCCATCAAGCATATAGGTGATGACAAGATGAGAGAAGAGTATTTCCATTTCTATAAGGATGAAATAGAAGACAACGAGAAAATCATCAAACAGAACGAGACCGCACGACAGCATAACGTACAGTCCGACGGTAAGGAAAAAGTGCTGACAAGGATTGCCGGTTTGATGGGGCTGAACACGGAAGAAGCCGAAAGAAAGACCGAAAGCATTTTCCTGTCAGTCCTTTCAAAGGCTCGTTCTGATTTTGAGAATACCCTGCGCAACGAGTATGACGGCAAGGTTAAAGCCGTCCGGGAAGAAATAGAGAAAAAACAGCAGGACTACATAAAGAAGCTGCTGAAGGACGGCAGGGCAAGCCGTCAGGAGCGTGTGACAAGACAGCCAGAGTATTTCATAACCGAGAGGGAAGAAATGCAGGGGCGTTACGGATGGTTTGATGCTTCATCAAGATACAACCTCCCTATATACTATAGCGGCATTTCCTTCAATGACAAGCGTTCCTATAACCATTACTACAAGATTGCACAGAACTACAGCGAGAAGATTGATGCTCTCCGTGAGGAACTAAATAAAAAGGTGGCGAATATTCAGTACTCCGACATCAAACTGCATAAGGATGTTTCCGACGAAGACACTTCTCAGCAGAAAACCGTGTCCGATAACGAAAGTTTTCTCCGTGACGGTCTTATCTCCATTATGAGAAAGGCAGGAATGGAAGTCATCACCGATACTGATGCAGGGGAGAGGGTCATGGCTTCTCTTTCAGGGAACCAGGAACGCCAACAGAAGGTATTTGAAGGTGACGGCACAATTACTGTTACGGATGGAGTGAACAGTTCCATCTTTTACTCCAATGCCCTGAAAGCGACACTCGACATCAGACAGGAGAAAGCCACCCCGGAACAGTGGTTGAAGATGCTTGAAAAGAATGGTGGATTAAAGGCTGGTGAAGACAAGTGGTTAGGACTCCGTGAATGGTTACAGTCACGGAATGAGCCGATTGTTACCAGACGAGAGATAATTAATTTTATCAACAGTAATGAGATAGACATAGAGGAAGTACATTACTACGAAGAAGCAGGTCAAATTCCTCATTATCTGGATAATCTTGAAAAGTATAACAGGGAATTGCAGGACATTCTCACCAGTCTTGAACTGGAGAAAGAGGCGACGGCAAAGGAAATGGAAGCCTTTGGTGAAGAAATGGGTGTAAAGTATGGTTATGGTTGGCTGTCTCAACTAAACGAACAGGAAAGAGCCTTCCATGATGCCATTGAGAACCGTTATATGAGTATTGACGATTCCCCTGCGACGGCGTTTGTGGAAATGACAGAACGTTACGGCGATGATTTTGAAGCAGCTTTTGAATTAAGGTCTGGTGAATTAGAAGCTACACGTGATTATTCCACTGATGATTTGTCTGATGCAGCAAAACATTTCTTAGAGGTCTATGACAGTGGTATCATTGATGATGTCCGGCTGTCCTATACCACAGAGGAGCTACATAACAAGCATGAGATAGCCCTTACTGTCCCGGCGATAGAGCCATACAATGAGAGTGACAGAATACATTTTGGCGATGCCGACGGCGGTACAGCCGTTGCATGGATAAGGTTCGGTGAAACACCCAGTCCTGACGGAGAGCGTGTACTTGTCATTGACGAGATACAGAGTAAGCGTCATCAGGACGGCAGGGAAAAGGGCTATAGAACAAACTCTGTTGAAGAATTGAATCGTCTTTCTACAGAGGCAGAGAATAACCGACATGCGTATAGTAATTACGAAAATGAGATTATTCAAAAATACGACATCCTTAAAGGAAGAGCACTGTCTTCTGATGATGTTGTGGGCGAAATTCTTAAAGTTGCCTCTCCAGATGAAATCAAGAAGCTTCGGGATTTAAGGGAAGCAGAGCTAAATTCTTTAGCTGCAAAAGAAGAATATGAGAAAACTCACGGGGTGAATCGTAGGGACCTGGTTCCTGCTGCTCCCTTTGAGAAAAACTGGCATGAGCTGGCAATGAAGCGTATGCTTCGCTATGCAGCGGAAAACGGATATGACAAGATAGCTTGGACTACAGGAGAACTACAGGCAGAAAGATATAGTTTAGGTAAAGTTGTTGACAGAATTACTGTCAATGCTCCTGATGACAATGGTAAGCGTAAGGTTGCCCTCCAGCCTGTTGAAGACAGCAGTGGGCATATTGACATGATGTATTTCTCTGTTGACAAGGACGGTATTGTATATTCCAACAGCAATCCAGATTGGATAGAGCGTCATATATCGGATGTTGTCGGTAAACATTTGGCAGACAAGATTATGTCCGTTGAAGAGTTCACAGTCTTTGAAGACAATGCTCTCCGTATTGGTGCCGACGGCATGAAGGGTTTCTATGACGAGATACTGCCACGTTTCATAGATAAGTATGCAAAGAAATGGGGTGTCCGCACGGAAGACATAAATTTAAAGGAAGTGGGTGACACATGGCACTCCATCAACGTGACTCCCCAGATGAAAAGGGATGTCATGCAGGGACAACCGATGTTCTTCAAGACAGCCAACGGCAAGGCATACGGATTTACCGTAAACAACAAAATTTATATTGACCCGAAGATAGCTACAAGCGAGACTCCTATCCACGAATACAGCCACCTTTGGGCAAAGGCTGTCCGTGAGGGCAATCCTGAGAAATGGGACGAGATAAAGAATATTCTCCTTGGTGACAAATCTCTTTCTCCCTTTATTAATGATATTCGCAAGCGATACCCAGAATTGGAATCGGAAGATGACCTGCTTGACGAGGTGCTTGCACATTACTCAGGCAAGCGTGGAGCGGAGCGTATTCGCAAGATGGCGGCAGACATGGCACAGTCAAGCGGCATGGCTGACAGTGAAACATGGTTCAACTATCTTGCAAACAAGATGATAACGGCAATAAAGCGTTTCTGGAAGGTTTTTGCCGACTTCATGCACATACCATACTCCAACAAGGAAGAGATTGCCGACCGTATAATGACGGATCTTCTGTCAGGGGTTAATCCGCTGACCGAGCTGGAGAAAATACAGGCTAATGCCTATAAAGCAGCCCAGTTGGAGATTATAACAACGGCAAACCCCATGACAGATGACTATCATATAGGCATTAGGTCGATAGAGGATATAAAGACCTTTGAGGAAGCTGTGCTTGAAGGAGAAGGTTTCGACTCTTACCCTGACTATACGGCTGAAGATGCCGCAGAAGCTCTAAGCAGCGGAGAGATAACGGTATATAGCAGTTATCCTATAGAAAACGGCACGTTTGTTTCTGCAAGTCGTATGGAAGCCGAGGACTACGCCGGTGGTAGCGAAATATATAGCAAACGTATTCCTTTGGAAGATGTTGCTTGGATATATGCTTCAGAAGGTCAGTTAGCGAAAATTGATCGCAATGAAAACCTAAAGGAATGGTTTGGGAAATCTCAGGTAAAGACAGAGGACGGAACACCGTTGGCAGTCGAGCATCGTACAAATAAGGTGTTTACCGAGTTTGATATTGCTCATCTTGGAGAGAATAGCTTGGATATGGGTAATTATGGCTCAGGATTCTATTTCGGTACCGCTAACCGAGTTCCATCTTACTATGGAGAGAATAGCATGATGGTATATCTGCGTATTTCCAATCCTTATACAGTGGAGAGGAATATGCCTTCTAACCATGACATATATAGCTACCTTGCCGCCAAGATGAACGAGCCGGAGCTGAGAAAGCTCATCATTACCGAAAACGGCAAGAGTATAAGCGTCGGTGAGGTCATCGACAATATCAAGGCGGTGGATGCAGCCCTGAGCGCAGGAAACTATGATGCACAGATGGCTACGAATGAGGAACTTCTGAGCTATCATCCGAGAAGCAGACGCAGTGTTTTCCGCGAATGGAAAATATGTGAGAGGATAGGCTTCATAATTCCTGCATCCATTCCATACGTCGTTAAGGAAATGATTGGTTCGGAAGAATTTTCAGCGGCATTGAAGCGTCAGGGCTATGATGGTGTCATTGCCGAAGATGCCAGCGATGGCAACTCATACAGGGAATACGTGGCTTTTGAGCCTAATCAGGTTAAGTCTGCTACGGAGAATATCGGGACTTACCGCACGGCAAGCAGGGATATTCGTTACCAATATGCCGAAACCCTGAAAGAGACATCTGCAAGCGAAAGCAAGTCAGAGAGCGAGAATGTCACCGAAACTTCTGAGGTTGAAAATACGAAGCGGAAGCTTACCGCCGAGGACATCGAGGCTGGCGGTGCGCTTGTTGACCACCTGCGCAGCATGGGTGTTGCGGTGAATTGCGACTTCAACGGCAACCGTAAGGCTTTTAAGACAGCAAAACAGGATAAAAGCGAGACCGGGAAAATACGGGCATTTGTAAATGACAAGGGAGAGCGTTATGGATTCTCCTATAAAGGTGAGATATACCTTGACTCACGAAAGATAGACGCAAACCTTCCAATCCACGAATATGCTCATCTGTGGTGCGAGGCGTTCCGCAAGCTGAACAGCGAGGGATGGAACGAAGTGGTGTCGCTTATGAAAAGCGATGCCGAGTCATGGACTGCGGTAAAAGACCTTTATCCGACTCTCGACAATGACAGCGACATTGCCGAAGAGGTTATAGCGAGGTATAGCGGTAAGCATGGCGAGGAACGTTTCATTTCGGAGCTTAAACGTATGTCCCCGAAGGATGAGGTCTATAGCAGCCGTTGGGGTAACATCTTCAAGAACATCAGCAAGGCAATACAGGATTTCTGGAAGAAGATGGGTGACTCCATCCACATGAGGTATTCGTCACCAGAAGAGGTATATGACCAAGTGATTAAGGATTTTGCCGACAAGGTAAATCCGAGAAAGAAGGTAACTGATTACCTCGTCAGCAGGGATAAGGAATACATGGAAGCGGTGGAAAGCGGAAACAAGGAACTGTCTTCCAAGATATTCAACGAGGCTCTGAAGGAGAATATCGGCAACGGCATCACTCCTTTTGTTTCCGTCGGCGGCTATCGTGGAAGCCTCCAGCATCTTGCGCATGAGGTGAAGACAGGTAATCCGGCTGTCATTGAGCGGATAGCGGATATGATGTCGCCCCTGATTCCGTCTGAAGCCGTACTTATACCTGCACCGTCACACAAGGGCTACGCAACGGATATGCTTGCACTGTCCGAAGCGATTGCCCAGAGGACAGGAGCGGAAATCGCTGATGTCCTGAAAAGCGATACAAGGGTAAGCCAATATACGGCGAAGAAAGAGACAGGAAAAGCGATTGACGCTGACAAGTTAGGTATCTATGCCGTCGGTGAGATTCCTAATGGCAAGCTTCCTGTCATAGTTGACAATGTGGTAGATAGCGGCAACACAGCGGAAGCGTGTGTAAGAGCGATAGGGAAAGGCATAGTCATCAGCCTTGCGGACGCTACCAAGCCTTATGCTCATTCCTCCACACTCAGGAGCGCAGCACCGATATTAAGGGACAGGAACAATAAGGTTGTTCCTCTAAGCCAACGATTTGACATGTCAACAGGAAAATATCTGGGGAAGACGAGGGTATTCTTCCACAAGGTAGAAGACCCTGAAGAGGTAAAGATTCAGGGATTGAAGAATTACACCGTCAACGACATAAAGGATGCCGTAAACGACTATATCAAGGCTTTGTTTGACGGCAACGACATAGGCGTGGAAAACATTACGGTCATCGGCTCCAGGAGCCGTAATGAAGCAAAGCCTGACAGTGACCTTGACATCCTTCTTGAATATTCAAACAAGGAATGGAAAGAGGATGCCGTTTTCAATGTCCTTCACGATAAGGCTTACCATCTGGAAATAGAAGGGATAAGGGTTGACATCAATCCTATCAATCCCCATTACTCACTATCCACGAAAGAATGGCTTGCCCGTGATGCGAAGTGGAGGGAAGAAGAAGCAAATAAAAATAGGGATAAGACTATCCTTAATATTAACGACATAAAAACTGCAAAGACTATGGCTTACGATGAACTAAAGGAGAAAGCTGTCAAGCTTTTCGGAAAGGATTTCGAGTTTGATTTCAGAAACGAAGACATACCCGGACTGAAAGATATAGAAAGACTGGTTTTCGGTGAAATGCTCGACACGATTTCTATAGACAAGATTATTGTAAAGGACGGTGCCTTGTCATTGTATTCTGACGATTTGGGCGGTGGAATTGATTTTGATTCTCTCTCTCAGAATGATATGGAGAGAATTAGTGAGAAACTGACAGAGTTGGGTGAATACCTTCAGCCTGCCCCGAAGATTTCTGTTCCAACGGTCAGCGATGACGAGGAAAATGTGTCAGTGAAAGATGCCAACGGCGTTGAGACTGAATACACTCGTATTCACGGCTGGACGCATGATGACCCTGCTCTGATATATGCCAATACTGAGATAGATGTCTATTTCTATGACAGCGAGAAGAAGACAGTGGAAAATATTGATAATGCCAACGGTATAGATTCCTATGAAGACCGTGAAGGATTCTTCCTCGTCCGCAGCGATGAATATAGCGAGGCTTACAGGCAGTTGGAGGAACATGATAGGATTGAAGATGAAGACATCGAAAAGCCTTACAAGATAACGATAGGAACAGATGACCGTCATATTGTTCCGGGAGAGTATCATGTGGAGTTTTCTAAGGATATAAATGCGGTGTCCTACAAAGAGATTGAGAAGCTTGCCGCAGAGTACGGAGGCTATGCCCGAATTATGAATAACAGTGAATGGGCAGACTTCTATGATAAGACTTCTGCCGTATTATTCGCCGACAAGGTTGCAGCCTTGAATGATGAACGAATGAAAGCGGAGGCAGAAAGCGTAAGACTTTCGGGAAGAAATGAAAATAACAATTTAAATGATAAAGCCATGAAACAAGAATCTAAACAGGAGGAACTTTCTCCGATTATGAAACAGTTTTTGGATTTAAAGAGCAAGCATCCAGACTCTCTTATGCTGTTCCGCACAGGCGATTTCTATGAGACTTATCAGCAGGACGCTGAGAAAGCCTCTAAGATACTCGGCATCACTCTCACTAAGAGTACCAAGCAGAAGGGGCCTGATGGCAATGCTGTAAAGATGGCAGGTTTCCCTTACCATGCCCTTGACACCTATCTGCCAAAGCTTATCCGTGCCGGAGAGCGTGTAGCTATCTGTGATCAGTTGGAAGCTCCCAAACAGACGGCAAAGCGTGGAATCTCGGAACTGGTATCACCGGGTGCAGCTGCCGATAATAAAGAAACGCAAGCGAAAGCATCTAAGCAGGATGTTTCTGACGGTGCAGTTCAAAAAGAGGAAATGAAAATCATTGAACCAGAGAAGGAAGACAAGAAAAACATATTGTCAGCAAACGTCTTTAGGGATTCAGGTTCAAAGAAGTACAACCTTACCGTTACGTTTGAGGAAGATGGTGAGAAAAAACGTGTGGTGTTTACTCCGACAGCTGAAGACCTTGACAAGTTTTTCTCTGAGGCAAAGGGCAAATCTAAAGAAGTCGTAGATTCTATAAAGATTGCTCTTGCAGAGAAATATATGTCTGCCGCCCAGAATGACGAGCAGAAGGTATCTTCTAAAACTATTTCATCTAAGACTTCAGAAGAGAAATATTCTGAGAAATTCGCAGAAATGATGATTGAGAGGATAGAGCAATGTCAGTCAAATTGGAAAACGCCTTGGTTAGCTCCAATGAGCAGACCCGTAAGTATGTCTGGTCGCCCTTACAATGGGGCCAACTGGTTCTTCCTGATGATGCACACGATGGAAAAACAATACAATGTGCCTGTTTATGGAACATTCAAGAATTTCACAGACCTTAACTATAACAAAGACAGCAAAGGAAAGGTAACTCAGGTGACTGATGAAAACGGAAAACCGTTGCCGAAGGTTACAATTCTGAAGGATGAACATTCCGTGCCTGTTAATTTCCATTCTGTTAAAGTTGAAAATAACGAAACAGGCGAGAAGATAAGCTATAAGGAATACAAGGAACTCTCAAAAGAGGAACAGGAGAAATACAGTATTAAGTCCTATGACGGTTGGCATCCAGTATTCAACATTGACCAGACCAACCTTAAAGAGGCACGTCCTGAACTGTATAACAAGCTTGTAGAACAGTTCTCTGCTCCGAAGGTTCAGAAGGGTTCCGAAATGTCTATGCCGTCATTGGATGTCATGGTGGAAAATAACCTCTGGTTGTGTCCGATTAAGCCCACCTATGGCAATGATGCTTACTACAGTATCAGCAAGGATGAAATCGTCGTCCCGGAAAAGAGACAGTTTGAACACGATGAAATGTACTACGGAAACATGCTGCACGAAATGACGCACAGCACAGGTGCGGAAGGTCGCCTGAACCGTTTGAAGCCAAGTTCTTTTGGTTCAAAGGAATATGCAAAGGAGGAACTGGTGGCAGAAATGACAGCTGCAATGATAGCTTCTCAGCATGGCATGACGAAGTATGTAAAAGAAGACTCCGTAGCATACCTTAAAAGCTGGCTTGAAAGCCTTAAACAAGAACCGTCCTTTATCACTTCCGTTATCAAGGATATTGACAAGGCTTCGACGATGGTCAACAGAAGAATAGAAGAAGTAGAGAAAGAGCGTGTAAAAGGCATTGCGGCAGACTACAGCGCAATTCTTGAAGAAAATGAGCAGCTGGCAAGCAAGACTAAGGTAAACGTCATGCCTTCCATCCCTACCCCGGCTCCAACGGAGGAGTCCGTCACCGAAGAAGAGAATATCAATGTCGATGAGGTGGAAGAGCAGGGACGTGGACGGTCTCTTTAATAAAATGTCAATAAAAGGAGGGGGTAAGTCCTCCGTATGGACTCCCCTCTTACTTTTTCATCAATAATAAAACTTTTACTACAATGAGAATAGTCCCAGTAATTTCAAAGAAGAATAAGAAAATCTTCATTCTTCAGTGTCACAGCAAAGAAGAGGTAGAAGCCCTGAAAAACGCTGTGCAGAACATAAAGGAAGTATATAAGGATTCTGATGAGGTAATAAAGCCCTTCGTCCATACTCTGGAAAAGATATTCGCAAGGTTTGACAACAAGTATGAGCGTAAAAAGGAGAATGTGGCTTATTCTGCCTGTATCTTTGAGGAAGAAATGGTAAAATTCGCTTCAAGGTCGCTGATATTCCTGTGTATGCAAGCAAACGACATAGAAAACCGCCGTTTGGAGGGCATCATCAACGAGAAGGAAGAACGTCATTCCCTTCTTCGGGAAAAGGCTTGTGACAGTGAAATCAACTACAATGCCAAGAGGGATGATGCTACCGAGTCAGAGGAACTTGAAGACGAGAAAAAGAAGCGTATGAATGGAAAAAAATAAAAGGGAAGCAAGATGTTTTTTGTTAAAAACAGATGTATGAAAATTTTATAATCTGGAAAAATTTTAGTAACTTTGTAAGAGAAATAATAAGGTAAACAGCCGTTTATAGAAACGACATTTTTAAACAGAAATTAATCAGTTAAGCCCAGAAAAGGGAAATGTAGAACTTTATAAAATTTTAATGTTATGCCAGTAATGAATCAAACAAACGAAATTGCGGCGCAGCAGGAAACCGCTGGTCGCATCTATCACGAAATCGGTGGTAAAAACTTCGGTATCGAGGTAACGCTTCAGGAAATGAACGAGTTAAAGAAGATAGGCAACAACCCTGATGCGCTTGATGTTGCCTTCAAGTCTATGCTCAAAGAGAAAAATCCAGAAGCATACAAAAAGGCTATGGCATTGGAGCCAGATAACCTTGTCGATCAAATCAAAAGTACACATCAGGGCGCAATGAAGGATGCTGGCAAGTCTATTGACAGGGCTATGGCTATGGCATCTGCAAACTTTGATGAAGCCATGAAGAGTATGCAGGGAATGGATAATACAGCCCTTCATCGCTAAATGAAATGTTCAAGTAATGAAAAAGAGAGGTGTATCAATATGGTATGCCTCTTTTTTTTGTCCCAGGGATGAATAAAGAAAGAGAGGTGAAGAATTATCTCCACCTCTGAATTGAACTAATTTTGTGCAAATCACAATTTTTGAAGATTTGAGCTAAAACCTAAAGGAGTTTATGATAATTTTGTCTCACAGCCGTTATTGATTATTCGCCACCGTTGCCATTTGATTTGACAGGTCAATAATATCCCTTGAATAATTAATGACTGGTTTGGCGGCAGCATTTGAAACATCTTCCACCGCAGTAACGACAGTGGTAATGCTGTTTGTCTTCAAATCGTCGATGTCTATGTTTTCTATGGCATCGGACATTTGTTGCAGCATTTCCTTGTCAACATGGACGTTGCTGACTTTACCGTATCGGTTATAGTCAGATATAATGCTTTCTTCTGCAAGGTAGATGAAGGCAAGAACCGCAAGTATGGTGGCTGTCCTCATATTGATGCTATGTTTTAGTGTTCTATATGCGAAGTTACACAAAAAAAATCAGTCTGCATAATTTTTTACAAAAAATGTGCATAAAAAAAGTGATTTTTTGTGTTTTACTCTCATTTGCCGGATATATAGCAAAAGAAAAACCCCAGAAGATATTTTCTCTGAGGTCTTTTCTTTCTTATTAGTCTTCGCTGTCTTCTGACAAGTCAACATAGATAGCAACCTTTGCATGGCGGTCTTCCTGTATTCTCTTGTGGTCTCTTACACCGCCTCTGCTTACACCCTTGATGTTCTTCACCTCTACCCCTCTCTTCTTCAATTCGTTCACGAGGAAACGGCATCGCTTGATACTGAGCTTGCGGTTAATCTTCGGCGTACCTGTGGCAGCATCGGCAGCACCTTCTACCCTGAGTGTCAAGCCGTGTTCCTTTGCCACACGAGCAAGTTCTTCAAGGTTGAGAAGCTGCGACCTGTCAGTAAGTATGACAGTGCCTTTCTTGAAGAAGAAATAGATAGGGAAGTTATATGCTCTTGCTGCACGCAGAGAGTCGTTATATCGCTGCTGCTCTGCTTTGAGACGGTCAAGCTCCATCTTGTGACGTTCCATAAGCCTTGCCTTCAGAGCTTCAAGACCGCTGTAGGTACTGTTATTCTTGTCCTTTTCCTCACAGTTGTCTGCAATGTCTTTGAGACGCTTGTATTCGGAAATCAGGTAGTCATTCTGTGCAATGTACGGCTTTGCATCAATGGCTCTATCCCATCCTGATTTTCCTAATGTAACAGCCAGTCCGACAGAGACGGAAGGCATGTTGTCCCTCATGCTTCGGCGGTTGCCTAAGTTGTCGAAGTCAGACATTGTAGTAAAGTTGCCTATCTCTCCTGTCAGGTGAAGATACTCCCCTATCCTGTACCTTGCCTGTACTCCGTAACCGATGGTGAAAGGATAATTGGAACCGTTACAAGCATGGCAAGGGCAGTCGGTGTGGTGTAACACTGCACCTCTGGAAACTCCGATACCTACATAGGGCAGTAAGTCCCATTTGGAATTTGCTGTACTCTTGCTGCGAAAGAATGTAGCGATGTTAAACATAAAGTCGGCACGCAACGTAAAGTAGTTATGCGTTTCCTTTACGGTGTTCTTGAATTTCATGCCCTGATAGTAAAGGCGCAACGCCACTTGTGGAGTGATGAACTTGCCGAAAGAGATATTGAGGTTAGGCATTATCCTGTCCGTCATATCTCCACATCCTACCGGGTGCCCGCAGAAAGCTGAGATACCACCTTGCACGTTTAAGAACCAGTTGCTACCCCAGTAGTCGGTACGGATATAGTCAAGATAGGTTGGCGTAAGCCGTTCTGTTGTGAGATAATCCCTGCTGTCTATGACAAGGGTATCTTCCGAAGCTGCGACATTGCCGCAGAACAGAGCGGCACATGCCATGAATAAAAATAATCTTTTTTTCATAATTAATAAGTTATTAAATTAATAATGTTATCTTCCAAATGCCATCATGCAAAGGACTGTCATCAGTACGGTGAAGGTCATGCCGAAAGCCGCCAGTGCGATGACATACTTTTTCTTCAGTCTGAGCAAGGTGTCTAACACTTCTGTATTGTCTTCCACCTTTTCAATGATATTGTCGTTTACAGCCATGAGTTTTTTCAGTTCCTTCTTGAAGAAATTGTTTGCATCTTCAATCTGGTTGAACATCATCGCCTGATGTGCCTCCACTACCTCGTTGAACTTGGTTTCTATATTGTCAAGATCCTCTTTCTTTAACGAGAAATTGACCTTGAATCCTTTTGCAGCTGCTAACAGTCTGTCCTTGCGTTCCTCGAAATACGCAAGGTTACGCATGACATCCGCAAAGGCAAGATTTATCTTGTCAACATATATCTCTGAAATATGGAAAATCGCTTCTATTTTGGGTAGGTTTTTCTCCAACCATTCCAGTTTTTCCTTCACCCTGTCAAGTTCTTCTTCCTTGATAGGAAGCTCCTGACTATGCTCTTCCTGCTTCTCCACCACTTCGTTCTCTCCATTGACAACTTCCTCTTTATTCTCAGGAGCAGGAACTTCACCGGGTGCTTCGCTTTTGTTCTCCGAGGTAATCTCATCATTACTGTTTTCCTTGTTACTATCATTTTGAACATTGTCCGTGTCTTTGTTATCCTCATTCTTATGCTCTGCTTTGGAATGTTGATAATAGTTAAGGACATCTATTTGCTTCTCGTAACTCATAACTTAATAATGTATTATGTTAATAAATTAATATTATCTTCTTCGTCCTCTGCTCTTGCCGCCGGAACCTGACTTCATGGCTGATGAAGCCGCACGTCCTGCTCGTCTTGCAAGGGCAAAAAGGTCTTCGTCCTTGTCTCTTCCCCAAGAGGAAAGTTCGCCGTGGACTCCACCGCCGCCACCTCCACCTTCCTGTATCTGAGTGGCGAGATTGATGTATTCCATCACGGCATTTCCTGATATGGATGCAGCACACCACAATGCTGCTGCAATAGGATAAATTTGTTTTTGCAGGTCTGCAAACTCTTCCCCATTTTCATCCTGACAGTATGCCGTTGACTTAATTTCGTTGAAGATGTTCCACGGAATAGATATAGTTCTGATACCGTCTTCAAGGTTGATATTGCAGACATATTTATTCTTCTCTGAAGAGAAGGATTCCTGATGTTCTGCGATGGAATTAAAGACAGGGCTGCTATTAGCAGCGACCTTCTTTTCTTTGTCTTTTGCATCTGGATTTTCGACAGTCGCAAGCTGATGATTGTACTGTTTTTCTGGATGCAGTTTCAGCCATGTTTTGAAAATGTGCGCTGCCGTGAGCTGCTTTCCTTTTCCAATTTCGGATGCCTTGAAAGAGGAATTTCCGAGATTGACACGATAGGAAACAACCTTGCCTTTTGAGTCTCGACGGAGAGGCATTTTGTACCCTTTTTCCTCCATCTTCCTCTTATATATATTCCAATCAAATTCTGGCATTTCTTTCAAAGATTGTATTGCATCTTCATAGATTTTATCAAGATGGTCATCATGGATTTTCTGCGACTGCACCCATCCACGTTTTTCATTAACGGCATTTGCCGCCAAGGTTGCATTGCGTCCGATGTTGTTATCTTTGTTTGTTGTTCCGTCTTCTCTTACTCTGTTTACAATGAGGTGAATGTGAGGTTTGCCGCTGTCAAAATGACACACTGCAACGTATTGGGAATTTTCAAAATCAAGCGATTTTGGTTTGCCTTTTTTATCCTTTTTATTGCAGATTTTTTCCATTTCCCTCATCCAATCTTCTAACAGTTTTCTGAAATCCTCTGGAGTTTTTAAATTGCATGATTCTTCCAAGGAAGGAGCCAGTTCTATACGAATAACGTTCTTTGTCAGTTTTCTTCCTAACTGGTTCTGAAATTTTTTGTGGCGTAGGCTCATAGATTCCCATATAATACCGGGTTCAGCATCTTTTCCGATTATCAATCCATCGGGAAGATGATGAAACTTTATCGGCATGGCATCTTTCTTTGTGCAAACATAATTGAGAGCATTATAGCCATGCGAAACACTTGAAGCCTTTGCTACCATATTATTACTTGTTAATATGTTTTTTATATTCCTCAAAGAAATCAATGACAGAAGAAATACTTATCCCCCAGTCGTTGATTGTCCTCGCATTAAGAACGACTTTATCTCGTTCTTCCTGAGTCATGTTCTTTGTGAACTCCTTAAATGCACTGTTGAATTTTTTAACATCTGTTATAGCATCAAACAGCATGTTTGCAAAACTCAATTCCTCGTTAGAGAATGTTGTCGGAGGCTTATAGCCAAGAGAAACATTTCGTATAAAAGTTGAGAATGCAAGTCCGCAGGATTTGCTTTTTTCCTGTATTGCATCATACTCTTGCGGAGTAAACCGAATAGTGATAATTTTGGAAAGATTGTCTGTTTTCATATCCCTTTTATTTTATTATTTTCAACTGTGAGCCTGCGAGCAGTTCAAGAAGAGAACAAAGAAAAAGTGTATTACATTGTATTACATTGTAATACGGAAACTTTTTCTTTGTTCGGAGTTTTTGTTGTATTACAAAAACACTTCTTGCTAACAACTAAATTTTTTGTATTACACGTTTTGTAATACAAAAGTGCCATTTTTGTATTACTTTGTATTACATTGTAATACGTGGCAAATTTTTGCACAAAAACGGCATTTTGTGCGTTTTTGGTTTTCCAAGCAAAGGGAAGAGTGTTGCATCCCTCTTTCCTGCGGTTCGCAACTGGTGTATGGCAGTTGTTCATTTCAAGAAAAGGGAAAAGAAATTCCATTGTCGGACATTTGTCCGACTGCGGATTTCCACTCTTGTTGCAAAGGACTTTTTTATCAGAGTCCAGAACAACATTCATAAAGCCGGGGCGATATGTTTGCTTGAAAATCATAGTTATTTCACTTGTGAATATTTGTTTCTTTTTGTATAATTGTGTTTAATTTTACTGTTCTCTTTGTTTTTGTTTTTCTTCGGAAAACGATTGCAATGATAATGCTTTTTCCGTTTTGGTTTTTCTGAAACTTCGTCTTTTACGGTTTCCGTTTCTTCGTTTTCCGATTCGTCGAATACTTCCGTAAGAGCTTCTTCAAAAGCTTTCATTCCTAATTCTGCAACTCTTTTTCTATACTCTTCAAGTAGTTTACCCCCATTAACAGGCATGATATACGAGAAAATCAGAATATAGCCAAGAGTAATAGCGGATGGTAGAAAATCGACATTCCAGAAAGACATTATCCCCATTACTAATGTAATGGTCATTAAGAAAACGTTGACCGATTTTATACTGTTGATGGCATCCATCAAATTTATAGTTCTTTGCCTTGACACAAGAAAAATCATTATTGCCGTAGTGGGTATTAACCCGATGATGTGTTCAGGGGAAAAAGATACCCACGCAACATGGAACCAGGCAAGCACCAATAATAGTATCTTTGATACGAATTGACAACCTCTGTTTTCATCAAGAAAAGGATTTCCTTGTGCCAATTTGTCACGCAAGGTTTGGATAAACCTGAAGTTGAATCTCTCCGCTATCGCAAGAAACAATAGAAGAGAAGGGAAGAAAAAGTAGAATAATGTCGTAGCCATTTTCTGTTTTTTTAGTTTGTACTTATATCACTGTTTGACTGACATGAAAGATTGATAATGCCACCAGTGACTTTGCTGATAATTTTCACTGCGTCGCTATAGGTGATATTGTCATTCATCCTATTGGTGATTTTCTGACCTCTGTTCATTTTCTTTATTTCAGTGATTATGTCTGGTTCATAGACAGTAATCTTCCTGCCTTTTCTGATCTTTCCCAAATCGTGTTTTACGAGAATCAGAAGTGAACGGACTTTCAGAAATTTACCACTGCCGTTTTTCATTACGGCAAAATAGTTTACGTCCTCATTGTTGACGGAAACATCAACATAGTACCTGTCCTTTCGGAGAACGGTTGCTATTCTTTCCAAAATTCTTTCTGTTTCCATCTTAACTAAATTGCTTAATAATCTGCTCCAGATTTTTTGAGCGTAGAACATCGTAGTTGCTTTCGCAATCTTCTAATTCAAGTTCAAGCTCTGTTGCCATGTCTTCCTTATTTATGTAGATAGTGGCGACCACGACAGCCACATAACCGTTATCTTCCGAAGATAGGACAATTTTGTTCAGGAAGTCATTTTCCGGCTTTGAATAAAGAACGGCATGATTGATGAACGGTGCCGATTTTGAAAGGCAAGATGCGAGCATCTGCATTTCTGCATCTTCCTCCAACATGACAAGAATATCATCATAAGTGTACTTGTCTTTTTCAAGGAAAAAGGAAATGATAGTCTTGTCTCCTTGGACTGCCACATCATAGTTATCCTTTTTTACTATCATCGGCAGCATCAATGCTTCAAGCTGAAGGAATTTCCTTACAGACTCATTAGATGACTTTTTCATATCAAATCGTAATTTTTGTTAAAGATTAAGTATATACATTTTAAGCAACTGTTGCGGCAAAAGGTATCTCAGGACAGACAAGTCGATGTTGAAAGTCTGTGCAAACTGGTTTGAGTTTGACAGCATTTCCGAAATGTAATGAAACTCGTCCTTGTCTTTCTGGGTAAGCGTAGCGATGGAAAAAGCATCTATACCCATATAAGGCTGTAGTATCATCCAAAGATACGCATTGCCCTGTACCTTGCTTTTCATTTTGTAATTGTTGATGTCGTTGACGCACACCGAAGAATTGAGAAGTATTCTTCTTGTCGTGCGCATACACATATACACCATTACGTCCCTTGCAGGGATTTTTCCTTGTTTTGCCAGAGAGAATATCGTCAGGCAAATATCTTCTGTGTTTTTGGTTATATCCGAAAGCCGGTCATTCTCCATTTCATACAAATGTGAGAGGAATGTCCTGTAATACATATCCTCATCTTTTATGAATGACAGCATTTCTTCCTTGTTGCTGATACCGTTGATTTTCGTCCTTTCAAGGAAGGAACGGTATTTTGCTATGGCAGCCGTTTTGTTGAAAACGTATTTTTGGTTTTTGTCAAGAGACTCAAAAAATGGTGTAGCCTCCCTTACGGCTTCCTTCAAGTCTTGGTCTTCTATCCATGAAGAAGTGCGCACCTTGATATTGAAAACATCGTCGTATGTCACTTTCCATGTCTCGGTAAGACGGAAAAACTCTCTCTTGATAGAATCAGAGATAGCATAATATCTGAGACCTAAGTCCTGCTTTCTTGAAAATGCGGAATCCTTATACATGTACTTGAATACTGTATCGGAAATTTCCCTCCATTTACAGATGTCATCCGCAAAGGCTTTGCCGTCGGATTTTTCCTGTTGTCTCAGCTTTCTCAGGTAATTGTCGTATCGTTCTACTGCCTGTTCTGAAGACTCAAAGTTATAGTCTTCCTTGTTGGAACATGATGCGGCAAAAGTACCTGCCACAAGCATTCCGGCATACAGCCATTTTTTTTTGAAGTACAATCGCATTTTTGTAATTTTTTAGTTTTTGTATTTATATTGCAAAGGTACTAAAAAAAAATAATATACAGAAGAAAATCCTCAATATTTTGTGTTTATTTGCTCAAAATAATGTATTTTTCGGAAAATAATTAAGTAAACAGTGCATTTTATAGCGAAAAATGAAGATTTTCAGTAAAAATGCTTGTATAATTCCGTTTTTATTTGTAACTTTGTAGCAAAATAATTATACACTATGAGGTATGGATATTTAAACAATGCTCAAAATGTTGAGTATGCAAAAATGAGGAACGAACTCGAAGCCTTTCAGTGTGATTTGATTTTCTGCGATGAAGAATATTCAAATTCCACACGCCCGGCTTGGAGAAGCCTTATTGATTGTTTGAAGGAAAATGACGAGTTTTTCATTCTGTCATTTGGTAATGCCTTTTGTGACTTAAACAGCTTCTTCTATTTCATGCGCTATATCGTCCTGAAACATGTCCGTCTTGTTTCAGTAAAGGACGAGATAGACACCAAAGGGGAACTGTTTGTCAATTCCCATAATGCAGGTGACATTTTTTCTCATTGTTTCTCTGTTCTGGGGTTGCTGCCTCTTCGTATCGGGAAAAACAGGTTTTTCCAAAAGGCAACGGAGACGGAGCCAGAGCATAAGCTGCTGTATAAGCAGAAGAAGAACGAATGTTCCATGAAAGCCGTCAACATGTATGCCGCTGGCTACACGGTTGACGAGATTAGAAGGACTTTGGGATATAAAACGAGAAAGTCAATATATGACATTATCCACAAGAAGAAGCTGGGTTTACGACAGCCTCATATTCAAGTGAAAAATTCCAATTATCCCACGACGAATTTCGTGGTAAAGAAATTAAAAGAGTTGGGATATAAGCCTGACCAGATAAAAAAGATTATCGAAGAGCAACGAGGTTTGGAAGATATTGATGTTTCGTCACTTGAAGAAATTGTCAAAGACAATAATATAGTAAATAATAATAAATAAAGGTAGTATGACAAAGAACGATTTTATTTTGCTTGCTATTGCAAGCATGGCAGGGAAGGTGGTTGATGAGAATGGAGTTATAGATGACGTTGTAGGCATTAACATTGTAGAAGAGGGTCAAAACCTCGCTGGATATGCCGAAAAGAAAGGTATAGTATTTGAAGAATAGCAAATACGAATTTGGTAAACACTGTTTACCCGATTTTGAGAGATAAGTCCTTCTGGACTATTGGGCAGGTTGTACTGCCTTGAGCTGAGGGCATGACCACTCGGCAAGTCACTACCAGCAGGTATGTTAAATCATACCCGGTGTTCCTCACTGTAAAATGCAGGTGACATACAACGGGTGGGTTCCTAATTTCAGTAATTTTGTGGTGTTCCTCACTGTAAAATGCAAGTGACATACAACTCACAGATGCGAAAAAGGCTTAAAGTTGAATAATTGAATTTAATAAAAGGGAAGAAAAATGAGAATAGTGTATATTGCCGAAAAGCCGGATATAGCGGCTTCAATGGCAGAATATCTTTGGAAAGACTCAGCAAAGCGGTACAAGTTAAGTACCCATTACATTGACGCTGGTTCTTCTACAGGTAACGAGATTGTCGTTACTTGGGCGTATGGTCACATACTGATGCAGGCTATGCCTGAAGAGTATGGTGACAGGTTTAAGGATTTTTCTTCCTATCCTGTAATTCCTGAGGAATGGAAAAAAATCCCTTCTCCATCGGCAAAGGAACAACTGAAAGCAATACAGATGCTTTTGAAGAAAGCAGATGTGGTAGTGAACGGTGGGGACCCTGACCGTGAAGGACAGCTGCTTGTCGATGAAATACTGGAATACTGCGGATATAAAGGCGAGGTGCGCCGTATCTTGATTAACGCAAAGGATAACGAGAGCTTGAAGAGAGCGTTTTCGTCAATTCAGCCAAACGATAATTTCCGAAGCCTGTATATGGCAGGGCTTGCGAGGGAGAGGGCTGACTGGCTGGTAGGCATGAACCTTTCACGAGCCTACAGTGTCAATGCACAGAAGCAGGGGCTAAGGAATACGTGGAGGATTGGACGTGTAAAAATGCCTACACTGTCTCTGGTGGTTGCAAGAGAGCGTGAGATAGAGAATTTTAAGCCAGTGAAATACTATGTCCTTACTGGTAAGTTCGTAAAGGACGGAGTACCTTTTGAAGCTAATTTAGTGACTCCAGAGGATGCACCGTCTGACAGTGAGAACAGGATAACGTCACTGGATTATATAAAGAGAGTAAAGTCTGAGGTAGAGAATAAGACGAGCAGTGTATCTAAGTGTGAGAGGAAGTCAGGAGTGGAGCGTCCACCTCTGCCTTACTCTCTCGATACGCTGCAAGCAGACACAAACAGACGCTTTGGAGTGTCCCCCAGTACTACACTGAGTATAGTGCAGGGCTTGTACGAAAAGAAGTTCGTAAGCTATCCTCGCTCAGACTGCAATTATATTCCTGACAGTCAGCACGGCGACGCAAGACGCATCATCAACGGCGTATATGGTGCTGACTCTTCCTTGGCAAGTGGTGCTGACGTTAATATCAAGGGCAAGGCATTTGATAGCAGTAAGGTGTCGGCGCACCATGCCATCATACCTACAGGGGTAAAGCCGTCCGGCTTGTCGGACTTGGAACAGAAGATTTACGATACCATAGCCTTGCGCTACCTGATACAGTTCTATCCACCTTGCCGTTACTCAACCGTTACATACGAAATGGAGTGCAACGGATATAGGTTCTCAGGTTCGGGTAAGGTAGTGACGGACAAGGGTTGGAAAGCTGTAAGTTCTTCGTCAGAAGAGAAAGAAGACGGTCAATCTATCCTTCCTGCAATAGAGAAGGGAATGAGTTGGTCGGACGGTGTTTATACCATCGCTGACAAGGTGACTTCACCGCCGAAGAGATTTACGGAGGGTTCTTTGCTGACGGCAATGACAAACATCTGGAAATACGTTAGTCAGGACAATCCAAACAGAGAGCGTCTAAAGGAATGTAAGGGACTGGGAACGCCAGCGACGAGAGCCACGATAATATCTGAGCTTATGGAGCAGAAGGGTACGGTAAAGCCTTGCATCGGCAAGGATGGAAAAGACCTGTACCCTACACCGTTTGGATGTTTTCTCATAGACAACATCGACGAGTCTCTGACGAAACCTGACTTTACTGCTGAAATGGAATATAACCTGTCACAGATAGCCGTAGGGAAAAAGTCTCTGGAGGAATACATGTCAGAGACAGAGAGGCTTGTCAGCAGGAATATCTCTTTTGCAGAGTCAAGCGATTTTCAGGGCTGTCAGTCTCTTCGTGAGAATGAACAGAAACCGCTTGTTTGTCCTGTCTGCGGCAAGCTCTCGGTGGTAAGAAGACTGTCAAAAAAGACAAAGAAGTATTTTTGGGTTTGTTCAGATCAGGAGTGCAAGCATCCAGTGACAAAGGAAACCGTCTTCTATGATGATTCAAGAAACAAGCCACTGATAGGACTTTGTCCTGATTGTGGTACGGTAATGTCTCATGTTTTCTCACAGAAGACGAGAAAGTATTATTGGCGGTGTCCGAAATGCGATGCTTTCAAGGACGATGCAAAGAAATATAAGGGTTAATAATTAAAAGATAGAATTATGGGAGTATCAAAAATCATCAAACGTGACGGCTCTCTTGAAGCATTCTCGTTTGATAAAATTGTCAAAGCCATTTTGAGGGCTTTTGCTGCATCAGGCAGAAATGCAGACATAACATCAGCTACGAAGGTTATTTCTCACTTGGATTTTCCTGATGACAAGGAGATTTCCGTGGAGGATATTCAGTCTATGGTTGAGATTGGTCTGATGATGGAAGGATATTACGATGTTGCGAAAAACTATATCCTCTACCGTCAGCGTCATGCTGACAGCCGTGAGGATATGGAGCGTTTGAAGTTCCTGACAAATTATTGTAAGGAAGACAACGCTGCGACATCATCGAAATTCGACCCTAACGCCAACGTGGAGCATAAGAACATTGCGACGCTGATAGGCGAGATTCCTAAAGGTGCTTTCCTTCGCCTCAATCGCAGAATGTTGACGGACAAAATAAAAGAACTGTACGGCAAGGAACTTGCCAATAAGTACATGGAATTGCTACAGAGTCATTTCATATACAAGAATGACGAAACGAGCATTGCACCTTATTGTGCGTCAATAACAATGTACCCTTGGCTTATCGGGGGAACGACGGCAATAGGAGGGAACAGTACCGCACCGACAAACCTCAAATCCTTCTGTGGAGGTTTTATAAACATGGTGTTCATCGTCAGCTCTATGTTAAGCGGTGCATGTGCCACCCCGGAGTTTCTGATGTACCTGAACTATTTCATAGGCAAGGAGTACGGCAAGGATTACTGGCAACATTCCGACAAGGTGGTTGACTTGTCTGTTCGTCAGCGCACGATAGACAAGGTGATAACCGACTGCTTCGAGCAGGTGGTGTATTCTCTCAACCAACCGACGGGAGCCAGGAACTTTCAGGCTGTCTTCTGGAATATCAGCTATTATGACAAATATTATTTTGATTCCCTGTTTGCTGATTTCTATTTCCCTGACGGAAGCAAGCCGGACTGGGAAGGTCTGAGCTGGTTGCAGAAACGCTTCATGGAGTGGTTCAACAAGGAACGTACAAGAACATTGCTGACCTTCCCGGTTGAAACTATGGCATTGCTGACGGAAAACGGTGAATGTCGTGACAAGGAATGGGGCGACTTTACTGCTGAAATGTACGCAAAGGGACATTCATTCTTCACTTACATGAGTGATAATGCAGATTCTCTTTCTTCCTGCTGCCGTTTACGCAATGAAATACAAGACAATGGTTTTTCCTATACGCTTGGGGCAGGTGGAGTATCTACTGGCTCAAAGTCTGTGCTTACGATAAACCTCAATCGTTGCGTCCAGTATGCGAAGAATAATTGTCTGGGCATTTCTGAATACCTTGGTGATGTCGTTGACCTTTGTCACAAGGTTCAGATAGCATATAATGAAAATCTGAAGTATCTGCAAAAACATGGTATGCTGCCGTTGTTTGATGCAGGATATATCAACATGGATAGGCAGTACCTCACCATTGGCGTGAACGGCATGGTAGAAGCTGCCGAGTTCCTTGGATATGATATTTCTGACAATGCAAATTACAGGGAATTTGTGCAGTCAACTCTTGGCATCATCGAGAAGTATAACATGCTATATCGGGACAAGAAAAAGGGACTGATGTTTAACTGTGAAATGATTCCTGCGGAGAATGTAGGCGTTAAACATGCAAAATGGGACAGAGAGGACGGTTATTTCGTTCCTCGTGACTGTTATAACTCCTATTTCTACCGTGTAGAGGATGACAGTCTGGATATTATACAGAAATTCAAGATGCACGGTAAACCGTATATCGAACATCTTACAGGTGGTTCGGCTTTGCACATGAATTTGGAGGAACATCTTTCTAAAGCTCAGTATGCACACCTTCTGAAGGTGGCAGCTCGTGAAGGGTGCAATTTCTTTACCTTCAACATTCCGAATACGCTATGTAATGACTGTGGTCATATAGACAAGCGTTATTTGAAGGAATGTCCTGTATGCCACAGTAAGAATGTTGACTATATGACGAGGGTCATAGGTTATCTGAAGAGGATAACGAATTTCTCAAAGGCAAGACAACAGGAAGCGTCCAGACGTTACTATGCTGACGCAAACAAATTAATTTGTAGTTAAATTTGTGATATATGATAAAATTATTTAAGTCGTATAGGAGCAGAAACGAATTGGGAAGCATCAGAGGCGAGTATAAGGTCATGCCTGTAATGGGAGATCCTTATGCCTGTGAAGCTCCTAAGACATGGTGCAATAACTGTCAGTTGTGTTTCAATGGCAAGATATATGAGAAAATCGGAGCAGATGGTCTTACATTATCCGAGAGGCTGCACGGTGTGGATGCAAACCCAAAATGCAAGAAGCCCGACTTCGTGGGGCTGACTGCCTCTCATTCGACAAAAAAAGACTGGATAGTTTTTTTCTTGTCTATTTTATTTGTTATTTTTTCTTGTGACAGTATAACGGAGTACATTGGAAACTGGTGGAGCCAGTTTTGTTGTATCTCTGCTTTACTCTGCGGTTTTTATTTTGTCATACGACTGTTTTGCCTCTGGCAAAAGGAAATGAAATTATAATTTATTAAATTAAAACATAAAAACTAAACAGACATGCAAAAGAAAGCAGAATTTTGGTGGGAAGGAACCGTAGCGTTAGACAAGACGCAAGAGGACGGTTCCACAAAGAAGGTAAAGGAAAAATATCTTTTTGACGCTTCTTCATTTACAGATGCGGAAGCTCTGTTGCTTGATTATGTGTCGCAATATGTTTCCGGCGAAGTGGAGATAAGCGACCTGAAAAAGCGCAAGTATGTGGAGGTTTTTGAATCAGACCATTCTGGGGATGACTACTGGTTTGCCGTCAAGTGCGAGTTAATCGTTCTTGATGAAAAAACAGGTGAGGAAAAACGTACCGCATTATTATACCTCCAACAGGGAGCGACGGCAAAGGGTGCTTTGTCAGCATTTGAAAAGAACATCAACAGCGAAGTAAGCGTAGATTACGAGATTATAAAAGTCGAGAAGACATCTATACTTGATGTATTCGAGTCGAATTTTGAGAAATAAGTCCTTCTGGGCTATTGGGTAGGTTGTACTGCCTTATGCTGAGGGTTAGTACCACTCGGCAAGTCACTACCAGCAGGTATGTTAAATCATACCCGGTGTTCCTCACCGTAAAATGCAGGTGACATACAACCTGACAGAATCTTGTTGTCTTCGAGAAGAGGTGTTCCTCACTGTAAAATGCAAGTGACATACAACATAGGTACAAGATACGAAATTTATGGCAAGAAATTATCTTGCTGCCGAAATTCAAAACAAGAAAGAAAAAATGCGTTTTCATAGAAAACGCCGCTGTTTGTGTTTGTTTTGAGGGTGTGATATTGTCACACCCTCTTTCTGTACTATAATAGTACATAAAAATAGGAGGGGGATAAAAATGTTCCTCTCCTATTTAGTTTCGTCATTTGTTCACATAGTCAAGAAAGATAACAAGAGCGAGAGTAGTTCCCAATTCTGTAAGCATTGTGTAAAAATACTCTTTCACTTCTTCCGTGTGCAGGAAATTGATAAATTTTGTTTTCATACCGAATATTATTAAAAGGTGTAACTATAAATAAACTTCATCGTGAACCTCCATTTTTCACTTTAATATCAATGCCATCAAGCAGGTTTATCACATCACCGAGGATATACAAATCCGATGGTTCAATAAGTCCTTCAATATCATCATAGATTTTTTGCAGGGTTCCGATTGCTGATTTGAGCCAATCATTATATTCTTCCTCATTGAATGATGTTTCGGTCTGCCAAACCATTTCATCAAAACTCTCTGTGTCAATATTGAGAGATATGCGCTGCTTGGAAGTTTCTATCTGTTTTGTCAGTTGTTTTACAGTTGCCATAATCTCAAATTATTTATAATATTGATTTATGATTTTATTTGCTTCATTCTGTGCTTCAGTCATTTTAACATGTGCATTTACTTCGTCAATAGCGTCTCTGGCACAAGTTTCAAAAGTAAGGATTTGAACTGGTGCTAACTTGTAGTTGCCGTCAGTGATGATATGCTCTGCCTCTTCGTGCATTGACACATCACAGCCGACATTGTGCGCTGAAAGAATAATGACTGCCAATTTATCGCCATAAGTGAATTTTCGTGTCATAATCTTCTATATTTAGGGGTTATACATTAGTCTTTATCGTAGAGCCGTGAGAGAAAATCTTGCAGTTCTGCGTCCTCAATCTCTGCAAGGGTGCAAGGCTTGAAATTCTTGTCCTGCTCAATCCTTAATGTGCCAAGTCCGTACTCGCTTGCATCGTAGGTTATACTTGCCATTTCGGTTGCAGACTGGTAGCCGTACTCCGTCTCTTGCAGTCCAGTAACGATGCCAAAGAGTGTGAAGTCATTGCCTTCCTGCTGTCCTTCCATGATGTACCATCGGATATTGCCAAGGTAAAACACTGCGATGCAAAGTGCATCCTTCTTCTTAGCGTCCTGAGAATACAGGGGATAACCTGCCAGAGCCTCTTTCAGTTCTGGGGTAATCAGTCGGTTGTTGAAATTTGTCGTTGCCATATTGCTTAAAGTTTTATTTTCCCTTTTATTTTATCCATTGCTGGATCTGAGGGAATTATTTTCTATGTACGTTTCAAAAGTAAGGCTCCAGGCGTTCAGGATGCAAGGAATTTCCAAAAAAGCGAATGGAAAACCTTAATCTCTGATTCAGGAAGGCTTCTGGTCGCCTTTTTTGTCGAAATATACCCTTCATGGGTGGTACTTGCATCTACAGACTGAGCCACTAACTTTGTACGTAGAAAATGCTTCCCCCACCAGAGATACAGCAGGTATATAAGGAAAGAATATTTTTTTATTGCAATCATGGCTTAATAATTTAGCATTCTGATAAGTTATTAAGATGACAACATATTATTATATAATCATAACAGCGTAGTATATTATTAATGTATTAACCTAATAACATAGTAACATAATAGTGTAATAATGTAACAACGTATTAACGTATTAAGGCATCAGCCTGTTATATTCTCAATATGACAGTATCTTGTATTACCATCAACAGCGTAACGAGAGCGTTTCACCGGGAACGGTCTCATTGCACTGTGTCCGAAATTGTGCTTTCTTTGAGAGAAGGGAAAAGAAAGAATTGGCAAAGCCAGTGGGCGGTAAAAGGTGTAAGTCGCTTACTTTCGATAGTCAGAGCAGGAGAACGTTGGGACAGTCAAGCTCAGTTATAGTGGACTGACAGCAGTATAGTGGAGAAAACAGGTGATGTGTATCTCGTCAGTCTCTCACTCAGTCATATTATGTGCATCGAGCTTGTCACGATGTTCTGAATATGACAGGAAAGAGTGAGGAATAAAGACGGACGGAAAAAAGATACTCTTTACAGGTTTTCGGGAACGACTGCCATCAGTGCCACCTTGACTGCGACGGCGTTTGAATGTGGCGGCATCGAAAGCAAGTAAGTGACCTGCACCTTCAGGGTGGGCGATGTCCCTGATTGAAAAAAGGGAAAAAGGAATTTTGTTCCTTTGTTTGGCACCTGGGACAGGCGGCATAGTTGCCGTTCAAGCATCTTGATACCTATTCGGCATACCTACGGCTTTATGCCGTTTGTTTCGCCTTTGTCATGCAATGAGCAGAGCTTGTCCTGCCCTTTGCCTTTCTGTCAGGCGATAGGACAGTATTATATAATGTACGTGCGCACGCATGAAAATGTTTTATAGTTGTAGCGAAAATTTTAAGAAGGATGTCTTTTTGTAGCGAATATATTCCAAAAACCTTGTTTTTAGGTGCTTTTTAGGGTTAATTGTAGCGAAATAACGAAATTGTAGCGAAGATTTTTCTATTTAAGACGTTGATAATTAACGCATTAAGAAATTAGAATAGTCTTCGCTACTTCGCTACAACTTGAAATGTGTCTTTATATATAGGATTTTTTTTCTGAAATTATAGGTTGCCCTTGAAATGCTTTGTTTCCTCGTGAACCATTTTACCACCGCCTTTGGTATAGAGGTTGGTGACGGCAATGCTCGTATGCCTTGCCTGATCTCTTGCATTGACGGCTCCTTCTGCGGCTATCAGGTCTATGATGCCGGAATCTTTGAGGGAGTAGAATTTTCGGTTATGAGGTATATGTAATTCCTCTCGGATGGTTGACCATCGTTCACGGAATATCCTTTCATTGGCATATTCTCGTGATGGACGAAAATCCTTCCCGAAAAGGAAATAGCCGTCTGGCGAGTCAAAGATGTGCAGCTCTATCATTAGCCTAATGATGTTGTCATTAAGTGCTACAGGTTCTTCCCGGTGGTTCTTGCTTATGTCTTCAGGGACGATAACTGTCTGATGCTTGATGCTGAAATCACGCAGCTTCAAATAAGAAAGCTCCTTCGGTCGGATAAGAGTGTAGTATTGCATCATTACGGCAAGAAGGAAATGTTTGTCGGTTTTAAGAAGATATTCTTTAAGCCTTGTAAGCTCCGCAGGGGACAGGGGAGAACGTAGTTTCTTCCCTTCCCTGACGTTCTCGATGCTTTTGCACGGATTAGACTTCAGATAGTGTCTTTTAACACACCATCCGAAGAAAGCAGAGAGAAAGGTTCGGTTGTTGTTCCTCGTTCTGGCACTGTTTCCCTTGATGACAAGGTTTCCTTGTAGGTAGTTGTCAACAACTCCTTCGGTACAGTGCTTGATAAGGACTATATGATGTTCCTTTGCCCACTTATGGAACATCTTCAGCCGGGAAAAATAGTCAACCTTGGTTTTTTCCTTCTTGATTTTCTTGCGTACCTCTGCAAGAATGGCTTCCTTGAAGTCGGAAACAACATCATCGAGAAGTGTAGAAGAACGGTCTTCCATGTCAGGGATGAACGGATTCCAGTTTTGCTGAAGCCGTGAAAGGACATTGGCAAGCAACTGTGATGCCATGACCTCACGCTCTTCTCCTTCTCTCCATTTCAGAAGGGAATACCTTTTTTCCTTTAACTTGCCAGTTTCAGGGTCTTTTGCCTTGAAAGTGACGTAATCTGACGTTGGGGTTTTTACCCTGCGAGGATAAGTCCAGTTCAGGAGTTCCTCAAAATTTAACGAAGTTTTGCTTTTAGAGTTCATTTTTTTTCATTCTTCGGCGTGCAAAGAATGATAATTGAACCTTTTTTTAGAGGTTGAAATTTCGACTTTCATACCCTCAATATATTGCGAAATCCTCCACTGTGCTGATAACCAGCATGGTAGGAGGATTATAGTTGCGGAGGCAGGACCCAAAAAATCCGCAACGTTGAGCATCGCAAAATAAAATATTGAGCAATCGGCATTTGTAAAATGCTGATTTTCTGATGTTTGAAATTCATTTCCTCTATTTATTGAGGTATTTAAAATTCTTTGCACTTAATAAATACTGTTAATTGTTTCCTATTCTTTGTTTGTTATGGCAAAGATAGGAATAATTTTCTGAAACCTTAAAAGGCAGGATTGCATTTTAATAATTATTATACATTGTATGTATGTGCGGATAAAATAAAATTTTATTCGCACGAGGTATGATGTTTTTATGTATTGTTGTAGCGAAGTTGTAGCCTTGCTGAAAACCAATAAGTTAGCAATATATAAAGTTGTAGCGAAGTTGTAGCGAAATGTAGCGAAGGCTATTATATATATAAAATACTATATTATATAAAAAAAAGAGATACTAAAACTTTGTTTTTGTAAGGGAATAAGCAGCTGCCTTGCCGCCTATTCCCAATATGAGTTACTACCCTATCTCTGATATAATATAGTCTATTTGACCTGCAAATATATCGTCAATATTAATATCATGCTCATTGCCTCGGTCATTTTTCTCATCGCCAATGACCGTGAAATTTCCGTCCTTGTCAACTCTGACCGCAAGGATAACCACATCACAAGGGTCTTCGTAATCGTATGCGGCTATTATCGGGCATTCACCCTCAAAGTGCCATTCGTAGCCATCATCTACCTTTTCACCATACCTTTGTAGTTTTTCGGCAAGTTCTTTCTGCTCCCGGTGCTTTATTTCCTGCACACTTTCATATATTGATAATTTCTTTTTCATAATTATTTCTCCTTTAATTTTTTATGCCGGTTGTCGGCGGTTAATACTATCTTAAAATTGAAAATTGATATTTTTCACTCGGATGCTTGCCTATATAAATCAGATGCAGTGTGTCACGGTTCTCTCCATAGTAGATAACCTCACCGTCCTTAACTTTACTCCATTTCCCGAAGGTCAGTTGCAATGATGTTATCTGTCTATTAGGGATAAGACAGTTATCAAAGAACAACTGTTCAAACTCTCTTGCCTTTCTCCAGTCTTCCCCCAAAAAAGCTGCTATCTGCTGATATATTTGTTTTCGTGTCATAATATAATTCTCCGATATTATAATTCTTCTATATGTTCCAAATCACAGATATATTCTGCTGCCGTCCACCTGCCTTGTGTTCCTTTAGGGCGTAGATAAGCACACGCCCAAATACCTTTAGCCTCTTTTTCGTCAAACCAATGCAGAGATATAATTTCGTAAATAGTATCGTCCTTATATTCTCCCAATAAGGCAGATTTCTTAGGTTTTGTTCTTTTCACCAAAGAGCCTTCCTTACACCACTCCGGGCAAGCGTCTGGATATGGAGAAACAAATGTTGCACTTAACAGTACCCTCATAATAAATGTAATTTAGTGGGAGTTGGTTAGGCTCCCGTTACCTTTTATCCGGCATTAGGGTAGATTTTACCGTCACTGCCCACGATTTGCATACTCGCATCCCCTTCTCCGGCATCAATCATACACTCTCTTGCCAGCTGAGCTGCGAATAAATGCTGTGTCGGGTGAAGCATCTGTTTGCCTTTCTTCACGTAGAAGAGTAATTTGTCATTCTTTGCCATAGCTTTATTTCTTTGATTTAGTTGTGGTTTGATTATTTCCCTTTTATTTTATCCATTGCTGGATCTGAGGGAACTATTTTCTATGTACGTCTCAAAAGTAAGGCTCCAGGCGTTCACGATGCAAGGAATTTCCAAAAAAGCGAATGGAAAACCTTAATCTCTGATTCAGGAAGGCTTCTGGTCGTCTTTTTTGTCGAAATATACCCTTCATGGGTGGTACTTGCATCTACAGACTGAGCCACTAACTTTGTACGTAGAAAATGCTTCCCACCACCAGAGAGACAGCAGGTATATAAAGAAAGAATATCATTATATTATAATAGTAGCGTATTATATTATTAATGTATTAACATAATAATATAATAACATAATAACATAATAATGTGTTAAGTTGTCATCCTGTTATATACTCAATATGACAGTATCTTGTATTACCATCAACAGCGTAACGAGAGCGTTTCACCGGGAACGGTCTCATTGCACTGTGTCCGAAACCGAGCTTTCTTTGAGAAAAGGGAAAAGAAAGGATTGGCGCAGCCAGTGGGTGGTAGAACCGTGTGCCGTCTTGTCATGGGATGAACGTCATGGAACTCTTGCCTGTATTGGAAGCGGAAGTGCAGACTGACCCCCTCTGCAATAGTCTGTCGTAGATGTCGGCGGTTGTCGGCATCTGTGCAGCGTAAAGTTGCGTAAAGAGGTGTGTCCGTCGGAGCGAGAGATGGAGAGTAAGGTATGTGTTCCGTTCATCCGTCCGAAGCCGTGTTCAAGTGTACGGAGTGAAGTGGAATTTAAGAGGGGTGCTGGGGGGTATCTATATAGATACACCCCCCTGCACCCCTGCCCATCCAAATCCTAAAAAATGGAACTTTACGCAGTTCTCTTGAACATGAAAAGCGGAGGACTGGCAAGACAGTCACGGTGAAGGTTGGCGGAGTGTTATGTCGTAAGACAGAAATCGGTACGGTCAGAGGGAACGGATGTCCGGCATATTCTTCTCTTCCACATCCCTTGAAAAAGGATATGGATGAGAAGGTATATTTTTTGTGTGAACTGTATATTTCTTATTTTTTTACGTAAACAGTGTGTTAAAAAATCAATAAAAATGCCCTGTCTATAGGTGTTTTTTACTTTTATTCCACAAAAAGTTTGTAAATTTGGATGCACAAAAATTTAAATTAGACTTTTTTTTAGTTTGTTTATGAAGAAGAAAATACTATTTTCAATCTGTTTTTCTCTTACTTGTATTCTGTCAAGTTGCTCCAACGAGGACATACTTCAAAATGCAGGTGTTTCGTCATTGGATAAAAGCTCAGTGGTGTCTTTTTCTTGCTGTTCCAACGGACAGAAGGGCATGACCCGAAGCGGTGCGACAGTCACGAGCCTCACGACATTCAATGTGTGGAGTTCTACCGCTGACGGCAATGCGTACATCGGCAATTTGAATGGTAATAATAGCAATTCAGGCGAGGCATTCACCTACGATGCACTGTCTGAGGTGTTCAAGAGCGATGTCAATCACTATTGGCCATCGGTCGGCACACTGAATTTCTTTGCCTCGAATGTATTCACACAGATGAGTGGATACAATTCTGGACTGACTCCACATGATGCAGTTGTAGGGTACACCAACGACGGCAGTAAGGATATTGTCTGCGCCACTGTCCGTACAGGCACTAAGACGATTCCATATCCTTTGCTGTTCCATCATGTGCTGTCTCAGGTGAAGGTAACGGCAGAGGCAAAGGACAAGACACAGGACTTGCAGTATAGGGTGGTAGGCATAACGATGACCACACAGGATGATGGAATTTACCACTATGCTACATCGACTGGTGGCATCGGCACTTGGAATCTGCTCGATGAGGAAAGTACCAGAGCGTATGCTTTCGGTGCTAATATGCCGGCAGTGTTTGAGAAGGACGGCAGTTTTGCCTCTACTGACTACTGGAACGTTCTTCCTTGCGTGAAAGACATCGTTTTCAGCATCCAGTATCAGGTAATCCAGAACGGCGTAGTCATCAGCGACTTCACAGGCGAAAATGCGAAGACTGTGACTGTGAGCAGTCCGGGCTTATTGTCTGAGAAGAAATATACCTATAACTTCAAGTTAGGCATTGACAACGACGATGTAATCACGTTGGACCCTGGCATTTCAGATTGGGATGATGAAGACCCTGTAGATTTGGATGTTCCTGTGGATTTGTCGTTTTCTCTGTCTCCAAAGACCATGAATTTTACAGTTTTGCGTTCAACACAGGATCTAATTGCTACGGTATATCCTTTGACGGTGTCGCAGAATGTGACGTTTTCATCCAATGACCCGAAGATAGCAACGGTATCGAGTGACGGCACTGTAACGGCATATTGTGACGGAGTTTGCAAAGTGACTGCAACAAGTGTCCTTGACCCAACTTTGAAAGATACCTGTTCTGTCACAGTTACGCCTCCACGAACAGCAACCCACTACGGCTGTTGTGATTTTGACGTTTCAGAAGGGAATGATCAAGCTGTGATTTTTGACCATATCACTCCCATGATAAGACTTCGTGGCGATGATTATCCTTACTCAGATGTAATAAAGATATACTATACCATTTCAAACGAGTATGGTGATGCAAGCTGCTTTATTATCGATCCGTGCACTTCCTACGAATATGCGCCCAGTTCTTCCCCCACATGGGAACGTTGGCAGCGTCTTCAGCAGGGCGGCAATGTATATGTGAATGGTCAGCCGACTATTTTCTGGCATGCAGAGGACTGTTTCTATATCAGAAATTATCCGGAGCGAAACGAATCGAGTATCGAGGTTGTTTTGTCTTCTTCAAGTTCCGCCGGAGCATTTAGACTTTGTCCGAAGAAACTATATATTAATGGAACGGAGGTTGCATTTCAATAAAAAACAATTACGATAATCCAGAATTTCAATTCAAAATAAGTAAAGGCAATTTTTAATTTTTTATTTGATTTATTATGAAGAAATTATTTTTGATGGCTATTTTAGCCACTGGTACACTTGCAATGTCAAGTTGTTCCAACGAGGATGATTTAGCATCCTCTGGTCAGGTTTCGACTCTTGACCCCAACGTTGTAGCGTTCAGTACAAACGGACAGAAGGGCATGACCCGAAGCGGTGCGACGGTCACGAGCCTCACGACATTCAATGTGTGGAGTACTACCGCTGACGGTAATGCGTACATCGGTACATTGGATGGTTCAGGCGAGGCATTTACCTACGATGCACTGTCTGAGGTGTTCAAGAGCGATGTCAATCACTATTGGCCATCGGTCGGCACATTGAATTTCTTTGCCTCGAATGTATTCACCCAGATGGATGAATACCATAGTGACCAGACTCCACATGATGCAGTTGTACTCTACACCAACGACGGCAGTAAGGATATTGTCTGCGCCACTGTCCGCACAGGCACTAAGACGATTCCATATCCTTTGCTGTTCCATCATGTGCTGTCTCAGGTGAAGGTAACGGCAGAGGCAAAGGACAAGACACAGAACTTGCAGTATAGGGTGGTAGGCATAACGATGACCACACAGGATGATGGAATTTACCACTATGCTACATCGACTGGTGGCATCGGCACATGGGAGCTGAACGATGATGAAAGTACCAGAGCGTATGCTTTCGGTGCTAACATGCCAGCAGTGTTTGAGAAGGACGGCAGATTTGCCTCTACTGACTACTGGAACGTTCTTCCTTGCGTGAACGACATCGTTTTCAGCATCCAGTATCAGGTAATCCAGAATGGTGTAGTCATCAGCGACTTCACAGGCGAAAATGCAAAGACTGTTACTGTGAGCAGTCCGGGCTTATTGTCTGAGAAGAAATATACCTATAACTTCAAGTTAGGCATTGACAACGAAGATGTAATCACATTTACTTCAACAATTAGCGATTGGGAGGACGCTTCACCTGACTCGTACACTCAGGATTATCTCGTTCCAGACCTTAGAGTGTCAGCAGCTGAAGGTGATGGAGACTTCAGTTTCTTGGAATTAGTAAATAACAACAGTATAGGTTCTTATTTTAAGTATTCCTCACAAGATATTGAGAACTTAACCATGAGAATCTACACATCAGAAATTGATTTGACCAATATAGATTATTCAAAGTTCTCTTTTTATAGGGGTGTTTACGGTAACCCTTATACATGGACTTTAGTACCTGCAAATCAATATGACACCTATTGGGATTACGCTGAATATCCTATAGAAAGTGTTGTTAATGGGGCTTTGAATTGGCGTTGGAGTAGTAATTATCCCGATGGTTGTTCTAACATTTGGAAGGTTTGCTATGATGGCAAAGAAATCTGTATTGTACAGGTTGTAGACTATCGATGAAGATTCTTGATAGCGAAATGTAAATTAGCAAATATCAGAAGGTGTGTCGAAAGACACATCTTTTTTTTTTATTTTTCTTCAAAATATATAATTTTGGCAGTAAATCATAGTTTTCTTTTCAATATTCAGAAAAAAGCTGTACCTTTGCACCCAAAGAGAATATAACAATGGCAAAAGAGACAGTTAAGTTCATAGACCTTTTCGCTGGTATCGGCGGCATACGCTTGGGACTGGAGCAAGCCCTGAAAAAGGCTGGCTACAGTACAAAGTGTGTCTTTACGTCCGAGATTAAAGACCATGCGATAAGGGTTCTCATACAGAATCATCCGAAAGATAAGATAACCGGGGATATTACAAAGGTGGACGCAGCGGACATCCCGGACTTTGACATCCTCTGCGGCGGTTTCCCCTGTCAGGCGTTCAGCGCAGCAGGAAACCGTGACGGTTTCGCAGATACCAGAGGGACGTTGTTCTTCGACGTGCAGCGTATCATCTTGAAGAAGCAGCCGAAAGGCTTTATCTTGGAGAATGTCGAGGGACTGGTAAACCACGATGGCGGCAATACCCTTAACGTCATCGTCCGTAACCTGACGAAAGCAGGTTACAGGGTGGCTTACAAGGTCCTCAACTCAGCGGACTTCGGTGTTCCACAGGAGCGTAAGCGTATCTATATTGTTGGAGTGCGTAAAGACCTGAGTGATACAGCTCCTTCTTTGGATGATTTCACCGTAAAGAATACTGTGTTAGGCAAGATATTGGAGTCTGGCAAGCCTGTATCTGACAGTCCTTTCGTGAAGCTCCTTTTGGAGAAATTCACAGTAGAGGAACTTGCTGGCAAGGCTATCAAGGATAAGCGTGGCGGTGACTCCAACATCCATAGCTGGGATTTGGAAACGAAAGGTCCCGTGACGGACGAAGAGAAGCATTTCCTCAATATCCTGCTTACTGAGCGCAGAAAAAAGAAATGGGCTGAGAAGATAGGTATTACATGGATGGACGGTATGCCGCTTACGAAAGCCTATATAGAAGAGTTCTATCAGAACGATAATCTTCAGCAGATGCTCGATGACCTGACCGCCAAAGGCTATGTGAGGTATGAGCATCCAAAGAAGCAGGTGGTGGAGAGGCATACCGCTCCGAATGGTAAGAAGGTAACGACTTACAGGAGGGTCAGCGACCCCACTAAGCCAAAGGGGTACAATATCGTTGCAGGAAAGCTTAGTTTCCCGGTCAGCAAGGTATTGTCCCCCAATGAGGTTGCCCCGACGCTCGTTGCCACTGACATGCAGCGTCTCTATGTCGCTGACGGCAGCGGTCTGCGCAAACTCACTCTCAGGGAAGGACTCAGGCTGTTCGGCTATCCTGAATCCTTTAAATTCGACATCGGGGAAGCGGACGGTTTTGACCTGTTAGGCAATACCGTCGTGGTCCCGGTTATCAAAGAGGTAGCAACAAGGCTTATAGAGAGATTACGATGAGAAGTTACGAGATTGTAAGCGGTGGTGTGGCAGATACCAGGTACGAGCTTACCGCCCATGAGGTTTATAACAAGCTGCTGAACGAAGAGCAGATTTGTAACGAGAAAGGTCAGATACGTTTCTATCTTGGTAATGTGGATATTATTGTCAAGCAGAAGGACGTGGTGGGTAACATTATTCAGGAATGGCTTCAGGGGTGGTTGACAAGCCGACATATCGACTTCGACCCTTCAACCAATCCGCAGATGCCACCTGACTTCTACCTCTGTAAGGCAGACCATGACAAAGAACTACTGGAGGTTAAGGCATTTAACAGTGAGGCTTCACCAGCCTTTGATATTGCAGATTTCAAAGGATTTGCCAGAGCTGTTCTTCAATCGCCTTCTGCTTTAGACACTAACTTTCTTATCTTCGCCTATAAGATGTCTGATGATGGCTACGTCTCCATCACGAAGATATGGCTGAAGAAACTCTGGGAGATAACAAGAGCAAGTGAGAGGTGGCCTGTCAACGTTCAGTTTAAGAACGGAGAGATTAACAAGATACGTCCGGCAGCATCCTCCACTTGGAACAAGGCACCGGTAAAACAGAAGGGAAACAAATATCCCCATTTTGCTTCACTGTCTGATTTCCTTTCTGCCTTTCAGGAAACGCTACTGCTGTATGGCGAGACTCATTCCATCGGCTCGACATGGAAGACAGACCTCAATAACGCTTTCCGTCAGCATGGTATGCCTGAGATAAATTTCCCATGGTGGGACACTATTAAAAACAAATATGTATGAAGCTTGCTATCATTGGCAGTCGCTCATGTCCTCCTGTCAGGATCGAGGACTATCTTAAATATGTTCCTGACACTATCGTTTCCGGCGGTGCCGTCGGTGCGGACACTTACGCAAGGGAGTTTGCCAAACGTAAGGGGCTGAAGCTTATAGAGTATTTCCCCGATTACGAGAAATACGGCAAGAGGGCACCGTTAGAGAGAAACAAGCTGATAGTGGAAGAATGTGACTGCGTGCTTGCGTTCTGGGATGGTCAGTCACGAGGAACGAAGTACACTATGGACTATGCCGAAAAGAACGGCAAGCCTGTTAAGGTTATTCAGATTTAATATTTTCACCCTGTAACTCACTATTTTAAGGACTTGCCTAAAATATTGAGCAAAAAATTTTGTTTCCCCGAAAATAATTATTACCTTTGCGCTTGAAAAGATGATAATTACATTATGAGGAATAACGCTTGTCGCATATTGCTGTCTCTGGGACTGTCAGCATTCACGCTGACGGTATTTGCAGACAATGCCGTAGGTATAGAGAGTGTTTCTGGTACTGCTGATAGTATCAGTAGCTATATGCCGGCAGTAAGAGTTCTTTGTTTTTCAATCGCCGCAGTGATAGCCATCGTTGGCGCTTACTATGGCTATTATCAGATTCAACAGGGGCAGGAAACAAAGAAGGTGATGCTGATAACCGTCGGTAGTGCCTTAGCTTTCTGTGTAATGGCAGTAGGCTTACCAAAATTCTTTGGTTATGATGATACTGGAGCTTTCTCTTCTATGATAGCAGAGAACAGTGGAGGGGTACCAGGTTACGATGGTGGAACAAGCTCTCTATCTTCCGATGTTCAGGGTGTTCCGTCAGGAACGATTGATACGAGTATTCCAGACATGGATAATCCTGCGTGGCAGGAAGCGTCAGTATCTTCAGGTACGCAGATACCAGCATCTACAGAAGCACTTATATATAAATGGATGTCTTACGGAAATGGAGGCGATGCCGACCTATATATGAATGAAATTATATCAGCCGTTAACACAATGGGGTTTGACCAAGCATATAGTAAGTATTGGGATGAATACACTTTTGCTTTGCAAGAATATACCAATGGTTTCACTGATACATACAATTTTATTCCTGAAAGTAAGTTGAATGCTCTTCAGATACTTGAAACCGCCTACAAATATCCTGAAATGTTACAGTCGTATTTCCCTTCGTAACTTTCCTGCTCATACGATAAAAAGGAAGAGGATGTACTTCATTACTGGTACACCCTCTTTTCTTTTATCTATACCTGTTTACGTCATTTTTTTTGAAAAAAACCTCCGTTAGGAAAATAATCTTTTGGGTAGTCAAAAGAACTTTTTATCAAAGCATCACACAGGCTTTTGTTGGCAGTGTTGCCCATAGTAAGACATACGGATGCAATGGAGCAACGCCCACAGCCATTAACCAGTTCTTCAGGGAGCTTTACCAGTTGGTGACGCTCGTTGCACATTTTAATTTCAATCGTCTTTGCCATATTCAGTCCTCCTATCTTTTGTCGGCACATTCATTCCAACGACGAGCAATCTCTTCGCCCAACTTCTGGGCATCTTCCATTGTTGCCTTGAAGTCCTTATACAATCCGCTGTCGAAAAGTTTAATCTCGGCAAACGGAATGTTCCAGCCACAGTCCTCTTCCTTGAAGCAGAGTTTTACTGTGCCATGATTGCCACTGGCAATGACCAGCATCCTGTTTGTCTTGGTGTTAAAGCTACCTTCGACAAATTTGAATTTAGGTGTAATGTCCATTTCTCATTCTCCTTTTTAGAAATTTAAACTAAGTTGTCTTGTTGGCTCTCTGTATTCTGGATGCGTTGAAAGATACCTGCTACGCAAAGCTTCCAAGATTCTTTGTCTCTCTTTCCCTGAAACGTTATTCTGGTCTGCAAGCGCATTTTGCCTGAGAGCTTCCTCTACGCTTCCTTGCACATGTTTATCATCAAGAAAAATATAGTAACAGGTAAATACCCTGTTAGAAAACCTTGCATCCTCTGTTTCCTTCTCCGTCTGGCTTCTCTCATAGACAACATCGAGCAGCTTCTTTAATGTCTTATGGCTGCGCTTTGTTTCGCATCCTGCACCAGACTCGTTTTCAAAGATGACGGCAATAGCCTCACGCTTCTGTATCTTGTTGATTTTGCTCCACCCATAGTAAACCTTCAGATGTTTCCTCGCCTGACTGTGTGGCTGATGTGTGGCTTCCAACATTTTGAGTTTGTCATAGGTTGTTTTTTCCATATTTGTATTAAGTGTTAAGTTATTTATTCCTACGTTTTAATTATTCGTTTTGCCACACCTCGCAGCGGCATCCTATCTCTTGGTGCTCGCCAAGCATGTAGCCGATGTCTATACTCTCACCAGGCAGAAGTTCAAGCTCCTGCATTAGTTCATCGAACTTCTCTTCAAATTCTTGTTTACTCATTGTTCAGTCCTCCTTCTTTTCTTCTGTGTTCATATTGCTATTTGATTTTGCTGGGGTTCTCTATTATTCCACCTCCAAATTCCTGAAAGGTAGGAGAGCATCGTGTCCTTTTTGTCATTTTCGTATAGTATTCTTGTCTTTTCTTCCCTGTAAGCAGGAAAGACGCCCAGAAATTTTCCGTCAAGGAAATACTCTCTCATTCCTCTCCCATTCCTCTTGTAATTGGCAGAGCGGGAAAACAATCCTGCTTCCGGCACACAAAGAAGAAACCTTTTGTCTGCTGTGCCATACCCTCGCATTTCTACAAGGGTATGACCATCAGGAACAATAACATTTTCGGCATTATGTGTGCAATGCCAAGCACGTATTAGCTTTTTCATTCTTCTACTTCTCCAAAAAATGAAACATAATCATCATAATCCATTTGTTCCTCGGCAAACCTTTTTGCCTCGTTCTCGTCAACAGGTTCTATCCATTCTCTATGACCAAATTCGTTTAACTCATGGTGTTCAAAATACTCTCCATTCTCTTTTTTATAAAGAGTAACCTCTTTACAATTAAAGTTTCCGAAAAATCCAGTGCAAATTTCCGTAGCTGTTTCTGTGTTATACAGCTTACCATTAATTATTTTTTTCATAATTTTCAAGTGTTAAGGGTTAATTTTCGATTATATCATTTTCTTTCAAACTCTGAATAGTCACTAAAAGTACATTCCACTTTACGCATGGTGTACTCCATTGCCAGAGTGCCGTCGGCAGCTATTATTATGGTATCTTCATAATATCCTTCTTTCAGAATTGCGTATGTGTCAGGACACTGGCAGACCTCTTCAATAAAAGCAGGTATCTCTTCCCTTCTGGGATTGCTTTTTGAGATTTTAATTTCATTTACTTTCATAATATTTTCTCCTATATTGTGGGGAGCTGGTTAGACTCCCCATTACCTCCATTTATAAATCTTCCACTACTTTAAGAGCATTCTCCACTTCGCTCATTCTCTTCTGTTTGATTTTATCTATCTCTTCTAAGATGCTCTTTGCATCGTTGAGAAACTTTAGCCTATCTTTACCTTTTGCCGCCTGAATCCAACAGTTGAAATCCCCGGTATAGTAACCACTCTCAGAAGTTTCGAGACTGCAATATTCGGGTATTTCTCCCCAGTTGCCATCCACTCCCACCTCTATATATAATGCAGTATTGCTGAACCCTGAATTTGTTCTAACCGTGCGAATGGAATAGTCACCGATTTCTTCTATCTCTGCTGACAGCATCGCTTCTCTGATTTTTTCAGCAAGTTCAATACTACGTTCAACTAATGCGCCATTCAACTTTGTGTAATTTCCATTGTTAATAATTTCGTCTAATGTCTTCATAATATTCGACTTAACCGTGTTGTCGAGGGCTGAATTTGTTTGTTTTATTTTCCCTTTTATTTTATCCATTGCTGGATCTGAGGGAATTATTTTCTATGTACGTTTCAAAAGTAAGGCTCCAGGCGTTCAGGATGCAAGGAATTTCCAAAAAAGCGAATGG
>Ga0247611_10000495_pt1 | contig 80420 bp, 77 predicted proteins | sample 177DNAGHGhighgp2_FD_192422 | JGI IMG/M metagenome (GOLD analysis project Ga0247611, IMG submission 192422) | Sheep rumen microbial communities from Palmerston North, Manawatu-Wanganui, New Zealand - 1770 DNA GHGhigh gp2 | ecosystem: Host-associated > Mammals > Digestive system > Stomach > Rumen... | reverse complement strand
TGCTCAACGACGTTGAATTTGTTGATGTGATCGGCACAACCAAGGGTAAAGGTTTCCAGGGCGTCGTGAAGCGTCACGGCTTCGGCGGCGTGGGCCAGACCACTCACGGTCAGGACGACCGTCAGCGCGCTCCCGGTTCCATCGGTGCCTGCTCCTATCCCGCCAAGGTTTTCAAGGGCATGCGCATGGCAGGCCAGATGGGCAACAAGCGCTGCACCGCACAAAACCTGCAAGTGATTAAAGTATTGCCCGAGAACAATCTTCTCATGGTAAAAGGCTCAGTACCGGGCAGCAAAGGTTCAATCGTAATTATTGAGATTTAAGAGAATGGAACTCGCAGTTTATAACATCAAGGGTGAAGACACTGGTCGCAAGGTGACCCTTAACGATGAGATTTTCGCCATCGCCGAGCCTAACGAGCATGCCGTTTATCTCGACGTTAAGCAGTACCTGGCCAACAAGCGCCAAGGCACCCACAAGGCTAAAGAGAGAAGTGAAATCGCTGGCTCGACCAAGAAGCTCGGTCGCCAGAAGGGTGGCGGCGGTGCCCGTCACGGTGACATCAAGTCTCCGCTGTTCCATGGTGGTGGCCGCGTCTTCGGTCCCCGTCCCCGCAACTACGGCTTTAAGCTGAACAAGAAGGTGAAGGCCCTGGCACGCCGCTCGGCGCTGACCTTCAAGGCCCAGAACAACCAGATCATGGTCATCGAGGATATCAAGTTTGACGCCCCCAAGACCAAGGAATTTGTCAACATCACCCGCAACCTCAAGCTCGAGGGTCAGAAGTTGCTGCTCGTCCTCGCCGGACAGGAGCCCAACCTCTACCTGTCACTGCGCAACGTGCCCACCGCAAGCGTGATCACCGCCAGCGACATCAACACCTATCGCGTGCTTGACAACCGCATGATTCTCGTTACCGAGAGCTCGGTTGACCAGCTCAACAACTTAAAGTAAAGGAGGACTGACAATGGATAACATTCAAATCATTCCCGTTGTGACCGAGAAGGCCAACGCAATCTCTGAGAAGGGTAACCGCTACACTTTCAAGGTGTCCCCCGATGCTAACAAGTATCAGATCAAGGATGCTATCGAGAAGCTCTATGACGTCAAGGTCATTGACGTGAGCACCATGAACTATGGTGGCAAGAACAAGCAGCGTTACACCAAGAGTGGTATCATCAAGGGCAAGACCGTGGCTTTCAAGAAGGCCATCGTGACCGTTGCCGAAGGACAAACTATCGATTTCTATAGTAATTTATAATAAAAAATGGCAGTAAGAAAATTGAAGCCCACAACACCGGGGCAAAGACACAAGATTATTGGTGTATTTGACGACATTACCAAGCGTACACCAGAAAAGTCTCTTACGGTCGGCAAGCGCTCCACCGGCGGTCGCAACAATGAGGGTCACCTCACCGCCCGCTATCGTGGTGGCGGCCACAAGCGCAAACTGCGTGTGGTTGACTTTAAGAGGAACAAAGACGGTGTGCCGGCAGTAGTGAAAGCCATCGAGTACGATCCCAACCGTTCGGCTCGCATTGCTCTGCTCTACTACGCAGACGGCTACAAAGCTTACATCATTGCCCCCAACGGTTTACAGGTGGGTGCAACGATCGAGAGCGGTGAGAACGTGGCCCCCGAAGTGGGAAACGCGCTTCCACTGAGCAAGATTCCTGTTGGTACTTTAATTCACAACATCGAGTTGCGTCCCGGTCAGGGTGCCGCTATGGCACGCGCAGCCGGCACCTTCGCCCAGCTCACCAGCCGCGAGGGTACCTACGCAATCATCAAATTACCCTCGGGTGAGACCCGCAAGGTCCTCGCAGCCTGCAAGGCCACCGTTGGTGTGGTTGGTAACAGCGACCACGCGCTCGAGCAGTCCGGTAAGGCCGGTCGCTCACGCTGGTTAGGTCGCCGCCCCCACAACCGTGGTGTCGTTATGAACCCCGTTGATCACCCCATGGGTGGTGGTGAAGGTCGCCAGAGTGGTGGTCATCCCCGTAACCGCAACGGCCTGTATGCTAAGGGCTTGAAGACCCGCGCACCTAAGAAGCAGTCTTCGAAGTACATCATTGAAAGAAGAAAGAAGTAATTTGATTAAATTCGATTAATTATGAGTCGTTCACTTAAAAAAGGCCCTTACATCAGTGTGAAGTTGGAAAAGAAGGTTGACGCCATGAACGAGAGTGGCAAGAAGAGTGTGATCAAGACCTGGTCGCGCGCATCGATGATCGCTCCCGAATTCGTGGGACACACTTTCGCCGTTCACAATGGCAACAAGTTTATTCCCGTCTATGTTACCGAGAACATGGTAGGTCACAAGCTCGGCGAGTTCGCTCCCACGCGCACCTTCCGTGGCCACAGCGGCAACAACAAGAAATAATGGGCCCGGGATTATTTAAACGTTTTCTAGAACAAAAAAGAATTAAATACAATGGGTAAAAGAAAAAAAGAATCAGCCAACTTGAAGAAGGAAGCTCGCCGCAACGAGTCCTTCGCTAAGTTGCGCAACATTCCTAGCTCGCCCCGCAAGATGCGTCTCGTGGCCGACATGGTTCGCGGCGTCGAAGTCTTCAAGGCACTCGGACTCCTGCACTTCTCTAACAAGCAGGCTGCCGCCGACGTCGAGAAGCTCCTCAAGTCAGCCATCAGCAACTGGGAACAGAAGAATGGCAAGAAGGCCGAGAGCGGCGAGCTCTATATCAAGACCATCATGGTCGATGCAGCTCCTATGCTCAAGCGCCTGCGCCCCGCGCCCCAAGGCCGCGGCTACCGTATCCGCAAACGTTCTAACCACGTGACCATCTACGTGGACACTATTAACAAAGAAAAAGACGCATAACGAAAATGGGACAGAAAGTTAATCCAATCAGCAATCGTTTGGGCATCATCCGCGGTTGGGAATCCAACTGGTTCGGTGGCCGCAAGTATGGAGATACCCTGGTAGAGGATGATAAGATCCGCAAGTATCTCAACGAGCGTCTTGCCAAGGCTAGTGTATCACGCATCATCATTGAGCGCACGCTCAAGCTCGTCACCATCACCATCTGCACCGCCCGCCCCGGTATCATCATCGGCAAGCAGGGTGCTGAGGTCGAGGTCCTCAAGCAAGAGCTCATCAAGCTCACCAACAAGGACGTTCAAATCAACATCCACGAGGTGAAGCGCCCCGAGCTCGACGCACAGCTCGTCGCAGCTAACGTAGCCCACCAGATCGAGGGCAAGATCGCCTATCGCCGTGCCGTCAAGATGGCTATCGCCAGCACAATGCGCATGGGTGCCGAGGGCATCAAGATCCAGGTCAAGGGCCGCTTGAACGGTGCCGAAATGCGCCGCAGCGAGATGTTCAAGGAAGGTCGCACTCCGCTGCACACCCTCCGTGCCGACATCGACTACGCTCTCGTTCCCGCTCACACCAAGGTGGGTGTTATCGGAGTCAAGGTTTGGATCTGCCGTGGCGAGGTCTATGGCAAGCGTGATCTGGCTCCCAACTTTGCCAATAATGCCAACGAGCGTCGCGGTGGCGGCTCTCGCGGTGGAGAACGCGGCGAGCGTCGTGGTTTCCGCGGTGGCAAGAGAAACAACAATCGTTAAACCCAGTCACAACCAGTAACTTGAAGTGTGACTTTAAAAAACGAAATTTAAAATGTTACAACCTAAGAGATTAAGATATCGCCGTCCCAGTGACGGGCATCCTCGCCAATACAGCAAGCGCGGCAACCAGCTCGCCTTTGGTTCCTTCGGAATCAAGACCCTGGAGAGCAAGTGGATCACCGCTCGCCAAATCGAGGCCGCCCGTGTCGCCGTGACACGTTACATGCAGCGCCAGGGACAGATCTGGCTGCGCATTTTCCCCGATAAGCCTTACACTCGCAAGCCTGCCGATGTCCGCATGGGTAAAGGTAAAGGTGATGTTGCAGGTTATGTCGCTCCCGTTCACCCCGGTCGCATCCTCATTGAGGTTGACGGCGTGAGCTTTGATATCGCCAAGGAAGCACTGCGCCTCGCCGCTCAGAAGCTCCCCGTGGCCACTAAGTTTGTCGTTCGCCGCGACTATGATCCCACTCAACTCGTTTAAATTTTGACCAGATTATGAAGAAGGAAAATATCAAGGAACTGACCGATAAGGAATTGCAGGACCGCCTCGAGCAAGTGCAGAAGGAGTACGTCCAGGAGAAGATCCAGCACACCATTTCCCCGCTCGATAATCCGGCCAAGATTACGCTTGACAGGAAACTCATCGCGCGCCTCAAGACCGAGATCCGCGCCCGCGAACTCAAGAACAAATAATCCCAAAACTAACCAATCAAATGGAAGAAAAACGTAATTTAAGAAAAGAAAGAATTGGGGTTGTTTCCAGCAACAAGGGTGACAAGACCATCACTGTGACCATCAAGTGGAAGGAGAAACACCCAATCTATGGCAAGTTTGTCAACAAGACAAAGAAGTACCACGCTCACGACGAGAACAACGAGTGCAACATCGGTGACACCGTTCGCCTGATGGAGACCCGCCCGTTGAGCAAGACCAAGAGGTGGAGATTAGTTGAAATCATCGAAAAAGCCAAGTAATTATTTATTATGATACAGACTGAAAGTAGATTGACAGTTGCCGACAATAGCGGCGCTAAGGAAGTGCTCTGCATCAAGGTGCTGGGCGGCTCTGGCCGACGCTACGCTTCGGTGGGTGACATCATCGTGGTCACCGTCAAGAAGGCTATCCCCGCTTCCGAGGTGAAGAAGGGGACCGTTTCAAGGGCAGTCGTTGTGCGCACCAGCAAGGAAATCCGCCGTCAGGACGGTTCCTACATCCGCTTCGACGATAACGCCTGTGTATTGCTTACTAATACCGGTGAGCTGCGCGGAACGCGCATCTTCGGTCCTGTTGCCCGCGAGCTGCGCGCAACCAACATGAAGATCGTTTCCCTCGCTCCCGAGGTTCTTTAATCAATTTTTAAAAATAGCAATAAACAATATATGGCTACATTAAAAATCAAAAAGGGTGACACCGTCTATGTGCTCGCAGGCGACTACAAGGGCCAGACCGGCCGCGTCCTGAGCGTACTGCCCGAGAAGAACAGGGCAATTGTCGAGGGTGTCAACATCGTGTCCAAGAGCACGAAGCCCAATGCCAAGGCCCCCCAGGGCGGCATTATCAAGAAGGAAGCCCCCATCCACCTGAGCAACCTGGCAGTCGTTGACCCCAAGAGCGGCCGCGACCCCAAGCCCACCCGCGTTGGTTTCAGGTTCAATGAGGACGGCAAGAAAGTTCGTTATTCTAAAAAATCTGGAGAGGAGATCAAGTAATGAGTACCACGCTGAAGAAACAATATGACGAGAAGATTGCTCCCGCTTTGATGAAGCAATTCAACTACAGCACCCCGATGCAGATTCCGCGTCTGGTCAAGATCGTCCTCAACGAGGGTTTGGGTGACGCTACCCAGGACAAGAAGATCATCGAGACCGCTATCAACGAGCTCACCGCCATCACCGGCCAGAAGGCCGTGCAGACACTCTCGAAGAAGGATATCTCCAACTTCAAGGTGCGCAAGAAGATGCCCGTCGGCGTCCGCGTGACCCTGCGCCGTGACCGCATGTACGAGTTCATGGAGCGTTTCATCCGCATCGCCCTGCCGCGTATCCGCGACTTTAAGGGTGTGAACGGCAAGCTCGACGGCCGTGGCAACTACACCGTTGGCGTGACCGAGCAGATCATCTTCCCCGAGATCAACATCGACAACGTGACCAAGATGACCGGTATGAACATCACCTTCGTCACCACCGCCAAGACCGACGAGGAAGGCTACGCATTGCTCAAGGAATTCGGAATCCCGTTTAACAACAAATAATTGAGAGTTAAATTATGGCAAAAGAATCAATGAAAGCCCGCCAGGCCAAGCGTGAGCGCCTCGTCGCCAAGTATGCCGCCAAGCGCGCCCAGCTCAAGAAGGACGGTGACTATGAGGCACTGCAGAAACTGCCCCGCAACGCTTCGCCCGTGCGCCTGCACAACATCTGCAAGATGTCAGGCCGCCCCAAGGGTTACATGCGTCAGTTCGGCATCTCCCGCATCAACTTCCGCGAGATGGCTTCTAACGGACTCATCCCCGGTGTGCGCAAGGCCAGCTGGTGATTTTCAACCAACCTTTTCTATTAAACAATTAAGTATTAAATATTGTTCGACAAGGTCGAATCAATTTAAAACAAGTTACAATAATGACAGATCCTATTGCAGATTATCTGACTAGATTGAGGAATGCGATCAAGGCACAGCACCGTGTCGTTGAAATCCCTTCTTCCAAGCTCAAAAAGGAGATCACCAAGATCCTCTTCGACCAGGGTTACATCCTGAACTACAAGTTCGTCGAGGAAGAGAACTCTCCCCGTGGCACCATCAAGATCGCGCTCAAGTATGACAACGTTGACCACGTTAGCGCCATCAAGTGCCTCACACGCGTTTCAAGGCCCGGCCTGCGCCAGTACACTGGCTACAAGGACATGCCCCGCGTGCTCAATGGTTTAGGTATTGCCATCATCTCGACTTCCAAGGGTGTCATGACCAACAAGGAGGCCAAGAACCAGAAGATTGGTGGCGAAGTTTTGTGTTACGTTTATTAATGGAGGAACAGAGCTATGTCAAGAATTGGTAAATTGCACATCGCCATCCCCGCTGGCGTAACTGTTGAACAAAAGGACAACATCCTCACCGTCAAGGGCCCCAAGGGCGAGCTCAAGCAGACCCTGAACCCCAACATCACCATCGAGGTCGAGGATAACGAAATCAAGGTGACCCGCCCCAACGACGAGCGTGAGTCACGCGCTCAGCACGGTCTGTACCGCGCGCTGATCAACAACATGGTTGTTGGCGTGAGCGAGGGTTTCAAGAAAGAATTGGAAATTGTCGGCGTCGGTTACCGTGCTACCAGCAACGGCCAGGTGCTCGAGCTCGCTCTCGGTTACTCACACGCCATCTACTTGAAGATGCCGCCCGAGGTGAAGGTTGAAGCTAAGACCGAGCGCAACAAGAACCCGCTCATCACCCTCGAATCGTGCGACAAGCAGCTCCTGGGACAAATTTGTGCCAAGATCCGCTCCTTCCGCAAGCCCGAGCCTTACAAGGGTAAAGGTGTTAAGTTCGTTGGCGAGATTATTCGCCGCAAGTCTGGTAAAACGGCAGCTGCCAAGTAATTTTAAGTAGAAAGGAAACGATATGATATCCAAATCAGATAGAAGAAACAAGATCAAGGCCCGCATCCGCGGTCGCATCTCTGGCACGCCCGAGCGTCCCAGGCTGTGTGTCTTCCGCAGCAACAAGCAAATTTATGCCCAGGTCATCGACGACATCGCTGGCAACACCCTCGTTTCGGCTTCCTCTAAGGGAATCACCGAGGGCAACAAGAGCGAGATCGCCGCTAAGGTGGGCGAGGCCGTTGCTAAGAAAGCCCTCGAGGCTGGCATCAACACTGTTGTGTTTGACCGCAATGGCTTCCTGTTCCATGGTAGAGTTAAATCGTTGGCCGATGGCGCACGCAAAGGCGGACTTAAATTTTAAGAATCATCATTATGTTGAATAAGAATAATCGAGTAAAGATCGCTGCCGACGCCGAGCTCAAGGAGCGTCTCGTAGCCATCAACCGCACCACCAAGGTTACCAAGGGTGGTCGCACGTTCACCTTCGCCGCTATCGTCGTTGTTGGCGACGGCAATGGCGTTATCGGTTACGGCTTGGGTAAGGCCAATGAGGTCACCACAGCCATTTCCAAGGGTACCGAGGTGGCCAAGAAGAACCTCATCAAGGTCCCCATCCACAAGGGTACCATCCCCCACGAGGTGGTCGCCAAGTTCGGTGGCTCCCGCATCATCATGAAGCCCGCTAGCGCCGGTACCGGTGTGAAGGCTGGTGGTGCTATGCGTGCCGTCTTTGAGACCGTCGGCGTGACCGATGTTATTTGTAAGTCCAAGGGTTCGAGCAACCCCCACAACCTGGTCAAGGCCACGCTCAAGGCCCTCGACGAGATGCGCAGCCCGGCCATCGTGGCCCACTATCGCGGCATCAGTGTGGACAAGGTGTTTAACGGTTAAAAATTTGTTTACTAGTTATGGCTAAGATACAGATTAAACAAGTGAAAAGCCGCATCAATCGTCCGGCTCGTCAAAAAAGAACCCTCGATGCACTGGGGCTCAAGAAACTGAACCACACCGTCACCCTCGAGGCAACCCCTCAGGTGCTGGGTATGGTAAACGCTGTTCGTCATCTGGTGGAAGTCACCAATGTTGATTAATTCTTAACACTAAACAAGGAGACAACATTTATTATGGAATTACATGATTTAAAACCTGCTGTAGGTTCAAATAAGAAGAAAACTCGCATCGGCCGCGGTCCCGGTTCGGGCAAGGGTGGTACATCGACCCGTGGTCACAAGGGTGCCAAGTCACGCTCGGGTTACAAGCAGAAGGTCGGCTTTGAAGGCGGCCAGATGCCTCTCCAGCGCCGTGTGCCTAAGGGTGGTTTCAAGAACATCAACCGCGTGGAGTATAAGGCCATCAACGTTGCTGTGCTCGAAGCACTCGCCGAGAAGAATAGTCTCGAGAAAATCACCGTTGCCGACCTGCTCCAGGCTGGTATGGTGCGTAAAAACCAACTTGTTAAAATTTTGGGCCAGGGTCAACTCAACCACAAGATTGAAGTTGAGGCACACGCCTTCTCCAAAAAGGCTGAGGAGATTATCACCGCTGCCGGTGGCTCAATCGTAAAACTCTAACCCTAAGATGAAACTCATTGAAACAATAAAAAACATCTGGAAGATTGAGGACCTGCGCAAGCGCCTCGCCACCACATTCCTGTTCATCCTTATCTATAGGTTTGGATGCCATGTGGTACTGCCGGGAATCAACCCCGCCGACCTCGAAGCCATGCGCAACTTCACCAGTGGTGGTCTGATGGCTCTGCTCGACATGTTCTCGGGTGGTGCATTCGGACAGGCCTCGATCTTCGCGTTGGGTATCATGCCCTACATCACCGCCTCTATCGTTATCCAATTGATGGGTATGGTCGTGCCTAGCTTCCAAAAGATGCAGCGCGAGGGCGAGAGTGGCCGCATGAAGCTCAACCAGTACACCCGCTACTTGACTGTGATCATCCTTATCGTTCAAGCTCCCGCCTACCTGATGAACCTTCAGTATCAGGTAAGGGCTGCCGGCGGTCAGGCCAACATCTCGTTCTGGATGATGATCTTCTTAACCATCGTCCTCACCGCGGGTGCAATGATGATTATGTGGCTCGGTGAGAAGATGACCGACAAGGGTATCGGTAACGGTATCTCGATCATCATTCTGGTGGGTATTCTTGCCCGCTTCCCCGGTGCCATTGTTCAAGAGTTCACCAACCGCTTGAACACCGCTCAAGGTGGTCTCGTGATGTTCCTGGTAGAGATCGTCATCCTCTTTGCCGTTACCGCCGGTGCAGTCATGCTCACCCAGGGTACCCGCAAGGTCCCCGTGCAGTATGCCAAGCGCATTGTCGGCAACAAGCAGTATGGTGGCGCCCGCCAGTATATCCCCTTGAAGGTTAATGCTGCTAACGTGATGCCCATCATCTTTGCCCAGGCGCTCATGTTCATCCCCATCACCCTTGCCGGTTTCGGCCAGAATCAGGACGCCTCAGGCTTCTCTGGTTGGGTATCGCGCAACTTTGGTGACATGAACGGCGTGTGGTACAATGTGATCTACTTCATCATGATTGTCCTCTTCACCTATTTCTACACCGCCATCACTGTGCGTCCCACCCAGATGGCCGAGGAGATGAAGAAGAACAGCGGTTTCATCCCTGGCGTGAAGCCCGGTAAGAAGACCGCCGAGTATCTTGACTCGATCATGTCACGCATCACCCTGCCCGGTTCAATCTTCCTGGGTATTGTCGCCATCCTGCCCGCATTTGCCCGCTTCTTTGGCGTCAACCAGCAGTTTGCCCAGTTCTTCGGTGGCACCTCGCTGCTCATTACCGTGGGCGTCGTCCTCGACACCCTGCAGCAGATTGAGACCCACCTCATGATGCACCACTATGATGGTCTGATGAAGTCAGGTAAAATCAAGGGTCGCAACCGTTAAAATCAACGTTACTGCCTTTAAAAAGAATTTCAATCACAATGATATATCTCAAGACAGACGAGGAAATCGAGATGCTGCGCAGGGCTAACCTGGTCGTGGCAGGTGCGCTGGCCGAGGTGGCCAAGTGTGTAGCCCCCGGTGTGACCACACGCCGTCTGGACCAAATCGCTGAAGAGTATATCCGTTCTCAAGGCTGCACGCCCGGCTTCAAGGGGCTGTACGGCTTTCCCGCCACGCTCTGCACCTCGGTCAACGAGGTTGTGGTGCACGGCATCCCGTCGAACTACGTGCTCGAGGATGGCGACATCGTGTCCTGTGACTGCGGTGCCGTCACCCCCGAGGGGTTCAACGGCGACAGCACCTACACCTTCTGTGTCGGTAACGTCGCCGAGGAGACCCTGCAGCTGCTGCGCACCACCAAGGAGTCGCTCTACGTCGGCATCGAGCACGCCGTGCCCGGTAACCGCATCGGCGACATCTCCAACGCCATCCAGCAATACTGCGAGCGCCGCAACTACAGCGTCGTGCGCGAGATGTGCGGACACGGCGTGGGACGCAAGCTGCACGAGGACCCCGAAGTGCCCAACTTCGGCCGACGCGGAACCGGTCCGCTGCTGCGCAACGGCATGACGATCGCCATCGAGCCCATGATCAACATGGGCAGCAAGAACATCGTCACCGAGCACGACGGCTGGACAACCCGCACGCGCGACCGCAAGCCCAGCGCTCACTTTGAGCACTCTATCGCCATCCATCATGGCAAGCCTGATATCCTTTCCTCCTTTGAGCCCATCAAGGAAGTGCTGGGAGACAGGTTCATCTGATTGAAACAACTCCACATTTTTAAAGACAACCCGATAACGTTAATTTAGGATTTTATATGGCAAAACAGACAGCAATAGAATTAGACGGCACGATCGTTGAGGCATTGTCCAACGCGATGTTTCGCGTGGAACTCGAGAACGGCCACCAGATCACCGCTCACATCAGCGGCAAGATGAGGATGCACTACATCAAGATCCTCCCTGGTGACAAGGTAAGAGTCGAGATGTCCCCCTACGATTTGTCTAAAGGAAGAATATCTTTTCGATACAAATAACAAAACAGCATAGACATTATGAAAGTTAGAGCATCTATCAAGAAGCGCAACGAGGACTGCAAGATTGTACGTCGCAAAGGGCGCCTGTATGTGATTAACAAAAAAAATCCCAAGTTCAAACAGCGTCAGGGATAAAAAAAAGTATTAACTTTGCAAAAATTTTTTGAATTAGTATATGGCAGTAAGAATTGTCGGGGTTGATATCCCCCAAAACAAGCGCGGCGTCATCGCCTTGACCTACATCTTTGGTATCGGGCGCAGCTCAGCCGCTACAATCCTCAAGAAGGCCGGCGTCGACGAGAACACCCGCGTGAAGGATTGGACCGATGCCGAGGCAGCCGCAGTGCGTGAGGTAATCGGTAACGAATACAAGGTAGAAGGTGACCTGCGCAGCGAGGTCCAGATGAACATCAAGCGATTGATGGACATCGGTTGCTATCGCGGCATCCGTCACCGCAACGGACTCCCCGTGCGTGGTCAGAGCACCAAGAACAACGCACGCACCCGCAAGGGACGCAAGAAAACTGTTGCTAACAAGAAGAAAGCTACTAAATAACATTACTGAATTATGGCTAAAAAGACAGTCGCAGCTAAGAAGAGAGTCGTTCGCGTTGACGGTATTGGTCAACTGCACGTGCATTCTTCGTTCAACAACATCATTGTGTGCCTCGCTAATGGCGAGGGACAGGTTATTTCGTGGTCCTCGGCCGGCAAGATGGGTTTCCGCGGTTCTAAGAAGAACACCCCCTATGCCGCTCAAATGGCTGCCGAAGACTGCGCTAAGGTCGCTTATGACCTCGGCTTGCGCAAGGTGAAGGCCTACGTCAAGGGTCCGGGTAATGGCCGCGAATCGGCTATCCGCACCGTCCATGGCGCTGGCATCGCTGTTACCGAGATCATCGACGTCACACCGCTGCCCCACAACGGTTGCCGTCCTCCCAAGAGAAGAAGGGTCTAAGAGAGTTAGATGCTTCGCTCGCTAAAACTACTGTTTTAACAGGTTTTATTAACAAACTTTTTCGCGAATCTCTATCAGTGAATGGATTGCATTTTTTAACGACCTCTCTGCAATCGCGGCTGCACTGTAGCGATTCCAATTCACAATGTTAATCAATTTTTAAAAAGACTATGGCTAGATACACCGGTCCAAAATCTAAAATTGCCCGCAAACTGGGTGAACCCATCTTCGGTGAAGACAAATACTTTGCCAAGAAGAATTATCCCCCGGGCCAGCATGGTGCAAACCGTCGCAGGAAATTGTCCGAGTACGGTACACAGCTTCGCGAAAAACAAAAGGCTAAGTACACCTATGGTGTCCTTGAGCGCCAGTTCCGTAACCTCTTCAACAAGGCTTCGCGCATGAAGGGTGTTACCGGTGAGGTACTCCTGCAGCTTCTTGAGGCTAGGCTCGACAACGTCGTTTACCGTCTGGGCATCGCTCCCACCCGCGCTGCCGCACGTCAGCTCGTGTTGCACCGCCACATCACCGTTGATGGCAAGGTTGTCAACATCCCTTCCTACTCGGTGAGCGAGGGTCAAGTAGTTGCTGTTCGCGAGAAGTCCAAGTCTCTGGAGGTTATCCAGGACGCTCTTGCTGGCTTCAACCACAGCAAGTATCCTTGGATTGAATGGGATGACAGCGTTAAGGGCGGCAAGCTCCTGCACATGCCCGTGCGTGAGGATATCCCCGAGAACATCAAGGAACAGTTGATCGTCGAGTTGTATTCTAAACAGTAAAATTTTTATCCATGGCTATTTTAGCATTTCAGAAACCCGACAAAGTCTTAATGCTGGAAGCCGACGGCTCGTTTGGCAAGTTCGAGTTCCGTCCTCTGGAGCCTGGCTACGGTGTCACCATTGGTAACGCCCTGCGCCGCATCCTCCTCTCAGGACTAGAGGGCTTCGCCATCTGCAGCATCCGCATCGATGGCGTTCAGCATGAGTTCGCAACCATTCCCGGTGTCAAGGAAGATGTCACTAACATCATCCTTAACCTCAAGAAAGTGCGCCTCAAACGCATTGTCGATGATACCGACACCGAGAAAGCCGTTGTCAAGGTTTCAGGTCAAAGCGTCTTCAAGGCCGGCGATATCGGCAAGGTCCTCAGCGCATTCGAGGTGCTCAACCCCGAGCTCGAGATCTGCCACATCGATCCCGCCAGCGGTTTCCAGATTGAGCTTTCAATCAACAAGGGTAGGGGATACCTTCCCGCCGAGGAGAACCGCAACGCCAATGACCCCATCGACGTGATCGCCATCGACTCCATCTACACGCCCATCTTGAACGTGAAGACCGCTGTCGAGAACTTCCGTGTCGAGCAGAAGACCGACTACGAGAAGCTCGTGATCGAGATCACCACCGATGGATCCATTCATCCCAAGGACGCTCTCAAGGGCGCTGCCGAAATTCTGATCCAGCACTTCCAGCTCTTTACCGACCGTGAAATCGTTCTCGATAATACCGAGAGCGAGGGCAACGAGGAGTTTGACGAGGAAGTACTCAAGATGAGGCAACTGCTCAAGACCAAACTTGTTGACATGGACCTCTCAGTGCGCGCGCTCAACTGCCTCAAGTCGGCAGAGGTCGAGACGCTTGGAGAACTCGTGGTCTTCAACAAGACCGACCTGCTCAAGTTCCGCAACTTCGGAAAGAAGTCGCTCAGCGAGCTTGAGGAGCTGTTGGCCACACTCAATCTGCACTTTGGCATGGATATCACTAAATACAAATTAGAAAAAGAGTAAAAAACGATGAGACATAATAAGAAATTCAACCACCTGAGCCGTAAGAGCGCCCATCGTGATGCCATGTTGGCCAACATGACCATCTCGCTCATCATGCACAAGCGCATCATCACGACCCTCGCCAAGGCTAAGGCCCTGCGCGTCTATGCCGAGCCCCTCATCAACAGGGCTAAGGACGACACCACCGCATCGCGCCGCCTCGTCTTCAAGCACCTCCAGAACAAGGAGGCCGTTAAGGAACTTTACTCGACCGTTGCTGCTAAGATCGGTGACCGCCCCGGTGGCTACACCCGCATCCTCAAGCTCGGCAATCGTCTGGGTGATAACGCTAAGACCTGCTTCATCGAGCTCGTCGACTTCAACGAGGCTATGCTCGAGGCCAAGGGCCAGGAGAAGGCAGCCGCTAAGAAGACTACCCGCCGCAGCCGCAAGAAAGCCACTACCGCTGCTCCCGCAGCCGAGGAGGCTCCCAAGACCGAAGAATAATTCACTACTGCTTCGTAATAATTCAACGAACCCCGCGTCAATCATTGGCGCGGGGTTCGTTGTGTTTAGTACGACTGATTTGACGGTCTTTACATCGGCTTTGCCGCTGTTTGGGGGACGGCCTGGGTGGGCTCAGGCTTCACAACAGCCTCCATCAGGGCCTCGTCCTTGTTGAGCGTGTCACCTGCGGGAGAAATGACATACATCGCCTTGAAATTTGACTCGGGTTTGTCCAGGTTCTCCACGATGATCTTCTCCATGCGGCTGAAATACTGCTTCAAGGCGTCGGTGTCGTTCTTTGCATCGATTGTCTCGACCTCTTCCTTACCGTCGTTGAGCTGTTTCACAAAACGGTAGTGTTTAGGCTTCTCGTTGCACGACATCAAGCATCCGCAGCACACGGCTGCCATTGCAATGCCGAAAATGAATTTCCTCATCTCGTCTTTACTCTTTCACTTCCCAACCCAGTGCACTGGCGCCCAGCACGGCTGCGTCGCTCTCCTTCAGTTCGCTGATGAGGATCTTTACCTTACCCTTGTAGATGCCCAGCACGTTGCGGTCATAGGCCTCCTTCACGGGATTCATGATCAGGTCACCACTCTTGGTCAAGCCGCCAAACAGCACAAACGCCTCGGGGCTCGAGAAGTTGGTGAAGTCGGCCAGTGCCTCGCCCAGGATGTTACCCGTGTACTCAAAAATGTCCTTTGCCAACTTGTCACCGGCAACGGCGCAGTCATACACATCCTTGCTCGTGATAGCCTCAATGTCATATTCGCGCAGTTTTGACGGCTCGTCGCGCAGTTCCAGGAACTCACGTGCCGTGCGTGCAACACCCGTTGCCGAGCAGTAAGCTTCCAGACAGCCAGTGCGACCGCAGCCACACACGCGGCCGTTGGTGCGCTTCACAATCACGTGGCCCAGCTCACCGGCAAAGCCATCGTGGCCATAAACCATCTGGCCGTTTACCACGATACCGCTGCCCACACCAGTGCCCAGCGTGATCATGATAAAGTCCTTCATGCCGCGAGCCACGCCATAGGTCATCTCGCCGATGGCTGCTGCGTTGGCGTCGTTAGTGATCAGGCAGGGAATACCAAATTTCTTGGTCACCATCTCGGCTAGGGGGATGGGCATCGGCCAGGGCAGGTTAGGAGCCTGGTCAATCATTCCGGTGTAGTAGTTGCCGTTAGGGGCACCGATGCCGATGCCGTTAATCTTGCCCTCGGCGTCATTGTCCTTGATCAAACGGGTCAGCTCGGTGTGAAGCTCGTCGATATAGTCATTAAAGTCGCTGTGTTTGCCAGTCTTGATTGAGCTGCTAGCAATCACGTTTCCGCGAGCGTCCACGATGCCAAAGACGGTATTTGTGCCGCCCATGTCGATTCCGATTACATAAGGTTTTGCCATGATTTTAATTGGTTTTTATTAAGAGTTGATAATCAATAATGTTTTTTCTGTCAAAGGGCAAAGATAATAAAAAATCATCAGTGCCCACACTCCAGTCCGTAATTTTTTACACTTCCTCCTCTTTTCTATAGCCATCTATAGTGGCTCCCTTTTATCTCCCTCTAGAACGTGGCCGAGAGGCGCACGTTGAGCTGACGGCGGGTGAGGTAGTTGGGCACAGCATACTGGATATCGTTCACGTCGGTCACCCAGTAGTAACTGCTCACGTTACTGATGTCCAGCAGGTTGAAGCAATCAACACCCAGCCAAATCTCCTTGAAGTGGCTGAAGAAGCCGCTATAGGGGCGATGCTCCTTGCCGATGAGCTCGTAGCTCAGTCCCACATCCACACGCTTGTAGGCGGGCTGGCGCACATAGGAGTCGGCACGCGTCAAGTGAGGCGCCGTGGTGGGCAGACCGTCGCTGACGATACCCTTCAGGCTGAACTTCAAGCGCGGAATGTTGGGGAAATAGTCGGTGAAGAACAGGGCGATGCTGTAGCGCTGGTCGGTGGGTCGGGGCACCTTCACGCCGTTGAGGTCCTCCTGGGTCTTCATGAGCGAGACGCTGAGCCATGAGTCGGTGCCCTCGACAAACTGTCCGAACAGCTTCATGTCGATGCCGGCGATGTAGCCCTTTGACCCATTCACGCCGCTATACACGAGCTTGAGGTTATCGATCTCATAGGGGATGAGGTTCGTCAGGTTCTTGTAATAGGCCTCGGCCGTGAACTTGAAGGGACGGTCAAGGGCCCTGAAGGTGTAGTCGCTGCCCAGGATGACCTGGATGCTGCGCTGTGACTTGATGTCCTTGTTGAGCAGGATGTTGCGGTTATTGAGCGAGTCCATCACCTGCTGGCGGTATTCCTTGTAGAACGGCGCTTGATAATAGACGCCCGTGGCAAGACGCAGCGACAGGTTGCCGTTGCGCTCGGGCACGAAGCCCAGACTCACACGGGGCGAGACAAGCGTCTCGCCGTTGAAGTTCCAATGCGACAGCCTCACGCCAGCGTTGAGCGACCAGTAACCCGCATTGCTGTTAAAGCGCCACGTGTCCATGAGCCATCCGGCGATGCGTGTGGTGTTCAAGTCGTTGCTCGACGTCTCGGTGAAGATGACGTTGACCTGGTCGGGGATGTGGGGCAGGGAATAGCCCGCGCTGTCGCGCCATTGCCACTGGCGGGAGCGGTCATAGATGTCCTCGTTGCGCATCGACAGGCCATAGGAGATGCTGTTGTTGCTGATGCCAACATGACCGCGCAGGGTGAGGTCCATCACGTTCATCTTGAGGCGTGTGCGCTCGTGCTCGTGGTACTTGCCCACACCCAGCTCCTGGCCCGCCTGGTCTAGCCAATACTCGCCGTGGATGTCATAGGACACCAGCTCGTCAGTTCGGAAACCCGAGGCTTGCAGCGTCAGGTCGGTGCCCTTGTCGTTGAAGGTGTAGGTGACGGCACCGGCGCCAAAGTAGGTCTGGAACTTGTCCTTCTCATAGCCGTCAAAGAAGACGGTGAACGAGTGTACATCCTCGCTGGTACCGAAGCTGGTCTCGCGGTTCACCGGGGTGAAGCGGTAATCGTTGATGCTCACGTTGCCCAGCAACGAGATGCGCAGTTTGGCAGTGGGCTTGAAGACTAGGCTCGTCTGATAGTCAAAGTATTGCGGGTCATACTCGCCCTTGCTCTCCAGCGAGCCCATGAGCGAGGAGTTGCGCTTGTAGCGCACGCCGTGCATCTGGGAGTAATGGCGGGTGCTGTGCCCCAGCATGAGGCTGCCGCCCTGGATGCTGGCGGCAAGGGCGCCCTCAAAGGCCTCAGGCTCGCGGTAGGTGATGTCGAGCACCGACGACATGCGGTCGCCATACTCGGCGCTGAAGCCACCGGTCGAGAACTCCACCTTGCGCACCATGTCGGGGTTGATGATACTCAGACCCTCCTGTTGGCCGCTGCTGATGAGCTGCGGGCGATACACCTCGATGCCGTTGATATAGACGCTGTTCTCGTCGTAGGAACCGCCGCGCACCATGTACTGCGAACTCATCTCGTTCTTGCTGCTCACGCCAGCCATCGTGGTCAATACGGCCTCGACACTACCGCCCGACGCGTCAGGTGTCCGACGTAACATGTCCACGTCGATGCCTTGCATCGAGTTGGTCTGCTTTTTATACTCAGTGATCTCAACCTCACCCAATTCGAGCGTTTTCTCATACAGTTTGGGATTGATGGACACAGTCCCCTCGGGCTTGATGAGTTGACGTGTTATCGTGGTATAACCCAGGCAGGAAAACTCCACCCTGATGGTGTCGGCCTTGGGGACGGTCATCTCATATTCACCCTTGGTGTCGGTGTTGGTGCCCACAGCGGTGCCCAGCAGGCGCACTGTGGCAAACTCGATGGGCTCGCCGGCGGCATCGACGACCTTACCAGTGATTTTGACTTGGGAAAACGCCGTGACAGCACACGCGAGGCACGCCACAAGCAACAGTATGCGATGTTGAAACTTCATTGACTTCTTTACGTTATATATAATAACATAACGCAGAAAACGGTGATAAAGTATATCCAGTTCTAGCTTTTAGTGATTTGGCAGAAAGCTAGACACCCCGGAACGCCTGCGGCTAGAATAAGGAGAACAGGCTGGAGGCGCTCATGCGCTTGTAGTTGCTGGGGATGCTACGGTCCACCTTAACCTGCTTGTTCCAGTCGATGTCCTTGTAGTTGAGTGAGAATGACATTTTCTTTTTCTCGACAGTGGCATCAACGTTGATATCGTGGGCAATATTGCCCGCGGTGGTGGTCTTCACGCCGCCGAACTTGACTTGATAGGCTGCGGTGGTGCTGCCCTGGGGCACGATGTCGAGCGAGGTGATGCGGTTTGATTTGTCAAAGGTGAACGAGTAACCATAGCCCTTGTAGCTCTCGTTAGGCGTCAACACGACGGTGTTGTGCTCAGCGGTAACGGTTACCATGGGCTTGTGTTCTGGCTTGAGCGTGCCCTTGCCGATGATGAATGGCCTGCCCAGGAAAATGTCTTGCACGTCGCTCACCGTCACGGGAATGCCAGCGGTGAGAATCGACACCTTCTCGGCAATGTAGCGCTTGTGCACCTTATCCACGGCATACAGGCTGTCGGCCGTGATGAGCAGTCTGCCCACTTCGATGCCGAACACTGGCTTGAGTGAGATGAAAATCGCCTCGTTGCGAATCATGCGCACCTGGATCGACGAGGAGAAGTTGTTGCCGCCCTTCAACGAGATGTTGCCGCTCGTCTGGAGCGTTTGCCACTCGCCCAGCGTGCCCAGGATGGAGGCAAACTGATCTTTAGTGCCATCATCTGTCGTGGTAGTTGTGGTCGTGTTGATATCGGGCTTGACAGCACCTGATTTCTTGAATGTGCCACAAGCGGTCATCGATGTTACAAGTATAATCAGTATCGCAATATTTATCTTCTTCATAATCATTTAATAGTCAATAACCTCAAAATCTCTTTAATCTCTAACCTCTAACCTACTATGAATAAAGTCATTACAACGACTTTATTCATAGTAAGTCTTGTCTTTTACTTTGCGTTGCAACAGCTCGTTGTCGGGATCTTTCTCGAGGGCCTTGGTCCATTGCTCGACAGCCTCGTCTTTCTGGTCGTTGAACCACAGGATGTCGCCGTAATGTTCCAGCAAGTGGTTATCCTTGTCCTTTTCGACCGCGCTCTTGATGTAGAGCAGCGCCATGTTGTAGTCTTTCTTGGCGAAATACACCCATGCGTAGGTGTCGATGAAGTTGGCGTTATCGGGTTGGTCCTTGACAGCCAATGCCGCCATGCGCTCGGCGCGGTCCAGATCCTGGGCGCGCTGGGCGAGGTAGTAAGCGTAGTTGTTGAGTGCACCCGAGTTGAGCGCATCCAGCTCCAGCGCTTTCTCATAGCACTCAACGGTCTTGACCGAGTCTTTCATCTCGCTATAGGTGTCGCCCATGCCGCAGTAGAGCTCTGATTGTTTCTCGACATCGGCCGAGTCGGTCAGGGCAAGCGTGTTCACATAGGTTTCTATCGCTTTGTCATATTCTTTCATCTGGTGGTAGCATCCCGCGACATAGCCCATCAGGTCAAGATTACCGGGATTGTATTCAAGGGCTTTCTCTGATGCCTTGATGGCCTCGGCATAGTTGTCGTCAATCATGTTGAGAATAACCATGTTGCGCCATCCGCTGGCATCGGTGGGATTCACATCAAGGCTGTAGCCCAGTTGCTCGATGGCACCCTTGACGTCATCCCTGGCATACAGGTACTCGCTGTATAGCTGGTGGATGCTCGCCTCATGGGGGTGCTGCTGAATGAGCACGGTAAAGAGGTCGTTGATGCGCTGAGTGGTGTCCTCCTGGGCGAGTCGTTCGCGTATGAAACTTAGCAGTACGCCCAGTTTGGAGTCCACGTCAAGTTGCTCGGCAGTGAGGGCATTATAGATTTGCTGCTCGTAGCCTACGCTATCGCCCAGCTGGTTGTAGTAATCGGCCCGCACGAGGTAGATGTAACCGTTATCGGGCTCATATTCTTGGGCTCGGTCCAGGTAATAGAATGCGCTGTCGGTGTATCCGTAGTGCTGGAACAGGTTGCTCAAGGTGATGTTGTAGTCGGCGCTCTTCGGGGCCTTGTAGAGCAGGCCACGCATCTCGTTGAGCGCGCCGGCGCTGTCCTGCATGGCTTGGTAGTTGTTGATCTTGCCGGCCGTTAATTGGATATTGTCGCCAAAGATAGCAGCGATGCTGTCATAGGTGGCATTGCTCTGAGCATAGTCGCCCGATCGCGAATAGGCCTCGGCAAGACGCATTTGCAGCTCCAATCGGTTGGGGTTGTGCTCGTTGAGCAGTTTGATGGCGCGCAGGGCCTCCTCGGGGTGACCCAGCTGCATGTTGGCGTCGCTGTAGAATGTCGTCTCGTACAGATCCTCGGGTTGTGCCTCAAAGTGCTCTTTCATCAACGCCAGCCCACGCTCGCACCGCTCCTTGGTGGTGTTGTTCATTCTCACCAAGCACATGCCCATGTAGAACGAGATGGCAGTGTTATTGGGGTCAATCTCGTGGGCATGGGCCATGAGCTCATAGAAAGCATCATAGTTGCCCTTAGTCTTCTCGTTCTGTGCCTCCAAGAAGATGTATTCGGCCTTGCGCTGGTCGGCTAGGCTTACAGTCTTCTTGGTCGGCTCATTCTTGCCTGCAACGGCACTCAGGGCCAGCAACGCTATGGTCAGTATTACAATATGTCGTTTCATCGTTATGGTTGTCAATGATGAAAAGTTCATTAATCTCTAATCACTAATAAAGTGATGACAATACACTAATCACTAATCACTAATCTCTAATAATCAAGTTTTCAAATACTTGAAAACTTGATTACCTCGTTCCTGTGTGTCCAAATCCGCCAGCACCGCGCTGCGTCTCGTCGAGGTCCTCGACAAGGGTCCACTGCACCGTGCTGTGACGGGCAACCACCATCTGGCAGATGCGTTCGCCGTCCTCGATGGTCTGCGGCTCGTTGCTCAGGTTCACCAGAATGACCCCCACCTCGCCGCGGTAGTCGGCATCGATGGTCCCAGGGGTATTCAATACGGTCAAGCCGCGTTTCAGGGCCAAGCCGCTGCGAGGCCTGATTTGGCACTCATAACCCTCAGGCAAAGCAATATAGATGCCAGTGTGCACCAGTGCCCGCTGCAAGGGCTGCAACGTCAGCGGCTCCTCGATCCACGCCCGCAGGTCCATCCCCGCGCTCAGTACTGTCCCGTACTGCGGCACCTCATGCGGCCCACGGTTCACTATCTTCACATTTATCTTCTCCATAATGATGTTTTAGATAAGAACTACAAAATTACATCAAAAGTAGTGCAAGTCGAATACAAAAACAATTTTTTTTTGTTTTTGTTGAGATGCAGCCGATTTTATCCAAAATTGATTACTACTACTATCTTCTTCCATTCTTCTTAAATACATCCGTCAAATCCGTTCTCTCCGTTTCTTCCGATTGTCCATTTTTTTTACACTTTTTCGCTTTTCCTGGAAAACGAGTGTTTTTTCTAGGGGAGAAGTTTTGACCCCAAAGTAGAATGTCGTATTTTTGTAGCAGTAAAATTTATTAAATCAATATCAAAATGAAAAGAAGTATTATTATCACGTTTTGCATGTTTTTAGGCTTGATAGCCCTTGCCCAGTTGCCCGAATTGACAGTCGAGCAGAACCTCGAAGACTATGACTTCGCCGTAAAGTACATCGAGGACAACTATGCAGGATTTCCCAATAAAGTCGTTGATAGCACACGTGCCGACTATGAGTCAATGAAGGCTCGCCTGCGCACTCAGGTCGAGCAGGGTGAGCGCACTGGCTGGGATGCTGTGGCTCAATACACGGCGTGGTTCGATGATTTCCACACGAGGTTGAACTATAGTGCCAGGAATGAGAAGGGTAATTGGGAGAGTTACGGAGACCGATACAGGTCCCGCAAACCGATTGATTATAATGCATTTATGGGGGAGTACCGTCCCAAGGCTGTAGCCTGCAAAGTGACTGATAAGACATTCCTGATCCGTTTCCCGTCGTGTGATGGAAATCCCGATATGGAATGGATAAAAGGCTCCATTATGGATTTCAAGGAGTCCGGTTGTGAGAATCTTGTGCTGGATATCCGTGACAACGGTGGAGGAAGTGATGTATATTTTAATCCCTATTGGGAACTGCTCTATGACCATGAGGGCACCGAACCTGCTGTTGAGTATCGCAACTCACCAGAACACAGGAAAATGTTGTTGAAAGAATTTCAGGACAGTGGCGTTCCACAAGAGTTTATCATGGGTATACAGGCTATCTTTCCGATGATTGAAGGTATTGAATATTTACCGCAACCCCTTTTAAGGCAGATTCTACCCATGTTTAGCGATAGTCAAAATGTATCGATGCAAGACCTGATGGGAGTTCTAGGAAAACTGAATCAATCGGGGGGTGATTTCTCTGTTGATACCTATCGCTTAAATCAGATAAGCGATGCCGTTCGTAAGGCTGCTTTGATCATTGATAATGGTGTTGCTAGCTCTGGCGAGCAGATGGTTCGCAGCATTAAGGCCACGAGTGACCGCACGACTGTATACGGCCGTGATAACACGTTGGGGTGCTTAGATTTCTCCAATATTAATGTCGTGGAGATGCCCAACTGCCATCTCAGTTTTTCGAGCCCTATGACCCGCACTATCGGACTTCCCGATGGCGGTATTGACGCCACAGGCATAGCTCCCGATATCCTCATTCCGCTGCCGCTGCCAGCCCGCTTGACCGACAACATCGACGAGTGGGTCATCTGGGTGGCCGAGCAACTGGAAAAATAGCTTTACATTGCATTTTTGGGCATAATTATAAAGTGATTATCATTTTTCGGTAATCACTTTATGATAATTTATGGGATTGTTGTTACTTTTGTGCAAAATTTGGAAACGAAATGTCACAACAACGCATGAATTGGGACCGATTGATCTCGGACAAACGACTGGGACTGGAACATTACCACGATGATAAGGGTGGGGGAGTCAGGAGCGACTTTGAGCGCGATTATGACCGCTTGGTGTTCTCGTCGCCTTTCCGTCGTCTGCAGAACAAGACGCAGGTTTTCCCCCTGCCCGACAGCATCTTTGTGCACAACCGACTGACTCATAGCCTGGAAGTGTCGAGTGTGGGCAAATCGATGGCGCGCGAGGTGGTCATCCGCCTCATGCCGCGCTACAAGGGTGAGCCATGGGCCGATAAGTTGCGTGACATCGGCGAAATCGTCGCTGCTGCCTGCCTGGCGCACGACCTGGGCAACCCGCCATTCGGCCATTCGGGTGAGAAGACTATTGGTGCCTATTTCAGCGAGGGTAAGGGACTGGAATTCAAGGAAAAGTTCACTGTTGAGCAGTGGAATGACCTCATCCACTTTGAGGGCAACGCCAACTCGTTCCGCACCTTGGTTCATCAGTTCAAGGGGCGCCGTCCCGGAGGCTTCGCGATGACTTACAGCACCTTGGCATCTATCGTCAAGTATCCTTACTCGTCAATGTACGCTGGTGGAAAAGGCAAATTCGGCTTTTTCACCACCGAGAAAGATGTGTTCATTCGCATTGCCGACGAGTTAGGACTTATCCAACTGGAAGAGGACCGCTACTGCCGCCATCCACTCGTCTATATCGTCGAGGCCGCCGATGACATCTGCTACCAGATTATGGATATTGAGGACGGCCATAAACTGCGTATCATCGACACCGAGGAGACCATCAATCTGCTCATGGGCTTCTTTACTCTTGAGCGTCAAGCCAGCATCCGTAGCCACATGGACCAGGTGGCAGACCCCAACGAGAAAATCGCCTACCTGCGGTCTTGTGCAGTGGGTTTGCTGGTTCAGCAGTGTGCCGCTACGTTTGCCAGCCACGAGGACGAGATCATGGAGGGACGCTTTGAGGGCAGTTTGATTGACCACATTGACCCCATGCCCGCTGGCGCCTATCAGGCATGCAGTAAATTGGCCCAGGAGCGTCTTTACCGGGCTGGTTATGTCGTGGATGTGGACTTGGCGGGTAATCGCATCATCAACTTGCTTTTGGAGAAACTCATCGAGGCCGTCATGCATCCCGAGCGCAACTATTCCCAGCTGTTGCTCAACAAGTTCCCGCAGCAGTATGACGTCCATGCTCCCACGCTCTTTGAGCAGGTGCAGGCCGTGCTGGACCACATCAGCGCCATGACCGACGTGTATGCCTTGAACCTTTATCGCCAGCTCAACGGCATTTCCCTGCCCACGGTATAAAAACTAAGGACTACTAAGGCTTAGGGACGCTTCTCACTCATGACAAATTCCAGCGTTCCACCCGCCATGATGTCTTGATGCTTGAGTTTGAAACCCTGTAGCCGCTTGCCGTTGAGGCGGATTTCCTTGACGTATATACCCTTGTCACCCTTGCGGATGATGGTAAACTTCTTGTCGCCAGCCAGGTGCAGCTTGGCACGCTGGAACAGTGGCGTGCCAATGACATATTCGGCAGCACCTGCATTGAAGGGATAGAAGCCTAATGACGAGAAAACGTACCACGCCGACATCTGTCCGCAGTCATCGTTGCCCGCATAACCCGCCGGAGTGGCATTATAGAATTCGGAGCGCACTTGGTCGACCAGTTCTTGAGTGCGCCATGGGCGACCGGCGAAGTTGTAGAAATAGACGGTGTGGTGGCTGGGTTCGTTGCCGTGGGCATACTGGCCGATAAACGCCGAGGCATTGCCGTTAGTCTCACGGTTGACCGAAGTCAGGCTGAAATTCTCATCTAATTTTTTCAGAAATTTTTTCTTGCCACCCATAAGCTCAATGAATTGCTCGGGTGCATGAGGCACAAACCACAGGTATTGCCAGGCGTTCCCCTCAATGAAGCTGTTGTCCTCATAGCTGAGCGGGTCAAATGGCTCTGCCCATTGTCCGTTGTCGTCACGTGCTCTGAAGAACCCCGTTTTTTCATCAAACAGGTTTATAAAGTTCATCGCCCTCTGGCTAAAGCGATAATAGTCGTCGGTGTACCCAAAACGCTTGGCAACGGCAGCGACGCACCAGTCGTCAAATGCCTGCTCCAGTGTGATGGAAACCGAAGATCCTTGCTTGTTGCAGGGCATGTAGCCCAGTTTTTCCCACAGGTCAAACGGCGAGTTGGTGTGCGGCCTAGTGCTGCTCTCGACCATCGCCCGATAGGCTTTCTCAACATCGATGCCGGGCAGGTCGGCGAGAATGGCATCGGCGATGACAGGGATGGCATGATTGCCTATCATGCAGTAGTTCTCTTGTCCCCACAGGTCCCAGATGGGAAGGTAGCCATAGGTGTCGTGATGGCGCACCATGTCGTTAACAAACTGTGCCGCCAGGTCGGGTTTGAGCAAGAGGTAAAGCGGATGCGCAGCGCGGAAGGTGTCCCACAGCGAGAATGTGGAGTGGTAACTCTGACCCTTGGGCATCTGGCGTACCTCGTAGTTGGTGTCCATGTATCGGCCATCGACATCGCTCATGGTGTTGGGCTGCAACAACACATGGTAGAGTCCGGTGTAGAAGATCTGCTTTTGCTCATCTGTGCCGTCAATATCGATGCATGACAGCTGCCGTTGCCATTCATCGTGTGCTTGACTGACATATTGGTCAAAATCCCAGCCCGGAGCTTCGGCGGCGAGGTTTCGACGTGCACCGTCGATATCGACCGCCGAGAGGGCGACCTTGACCGTCAATTGACTATCACCTGCAGTGTCAAACGACAGGGCACAGCGCAGCGTGCGCCCATTGATTACCGTAGCATCGCCCACCGTGCGCGTGCCGTCCATGAGCAGGTGCCCGGTGATGGGACGCGAAAATTCGGCGCGGAAATAGACCTTGCGCAGCTTGGCCCAGCCGGTGATGACGCGGTAGCCTTCCACCGTGTGGTCATCGACGAGGCGGAGTTGGGCTTGGATGATGTCATAACTGCGGCGTCCGCTATAATAGGCCTGGCCGCGAAAGGTGGAGTGGTCGAGGTCTAGAATGACCTGTTGCGGTTTCCCTTGGGGGAAAGTATAGCGGTGGATGCCAGTACGGGTAGTAGCGCTGAGCTCGGCTTTTACTCCGCTTTCCTGAAGTACAACCCTATAGTATCCTGGACATGCCGCTTCTTGCTCGTGTGAAAAAGTCTGCCCGAAGTTGCCTGTCGCCAGATACTCAGGACTCACAATCCATGTCACTGGCATGAGCGAGACATCAAACAGGTCAGTGCAGCCCGTGCCGCTCAAGTGGGTGTGGGAGATGGCGTAGATGCTGTCACGGTTGTAGTCATAGCCAGAGCAGGGATCCCAGGTCACCATCTGTTCGGTGTCGGGACTCACCTGCACCATTCCCTGTGGCATCGTGGCTCCGGGGAACGTGCTGCCGCTCAAGGCGCCTGTGGAATCGGTCTGCGTGCCGATAAACGGATTGACAAATTGAGTGTAATCGGTTGTGGTGGCTTGGAGCAGCAATGTGCTCCACAGGGCTAAAAGAAAGATAGTCTTTTTCATATATTCAAAGCATAGGAGTTGATTTCTTACATTTATGGTGACAAAATTAAAAAAAAACCGCAGCTTTTTAGTAATTTTGCACCAAAATATGTGCAAGCCGAACACCATGATGCTTGCATCAATGGTTGTGGCGCCGCCAAATTTATTCAATATTTGTGCAAACTGAATACCATGATGCTTGCATCAATGGTTGAGGCGCCGCCAGATTTATCTAAAATATGTGCAAGCCGAACACCATAAAGTTCACTTTAATGGTTGAGGCGCCGCCAGATTTATCTAAATAATAAAAAATGTGACTTTATGGGACTGATTGACGATAGTAAACGTATCAATGACCTTGACGTAAAAGAGGAGCGCGCCGTCTTGGTGGGTTTGATTACTCCCCAGCAGGGCGAAGCCAAAACCAAGGAATACCTCGACGAGCTCGAATTCCTCGCCGAGACCGCGGGCGCTGTCACCGTGCACACCTTCCTGCAACGGTGTGACGGTCCCAACAGCACGTCTTACGTCGGTAAGGGTAAACTCGAGGAAATCGTGGCCTATGTCGAGGAGAACGACATCAGTCTGGTCATCTTTGACGACGACCTCACGCCCAAGCAGATCGCCTTTATCGAGAAGGCCGTCAAGGTCAAGACGCTTGACCGCACAAGCCTCATCCTCGACATCTTTGCCAAGCGAGCCCAAACCGCCAGCGCCAAGATGCAGGTCGAGCTGGCACAGTACCAATACCTGCTGCCCAGGCTGACGGGTATGTGGACCCACCTTGAGCGCCAGCGAGGCGGTATCGGTATGCGCGGACCTGGTGAGACTCAGATTGAGACCGACCGCCGCATTGTCAAGACCAAGATTGCCCTGCTCAAAGAGAAACTCGCGCAACTGGACAAGCAGAAGACCACCCAGCGCAAAAACCGTGGCAAGCTCACCCGCATTGCCCTCGTGGGCTATACCAACGTGGGCAAATCCACGCTGATGAACGTCCTGAGCAAGAGCGAGGTGTTTGCCGAGAACAAGCTGTTTGCCACGCTTGACACCACCGTGCGCAAGGTTGTCATCGAGAACCTGCCTTTCCTATTGACCGATACCGTCGGCTTTATCCGCAAGTTGCCCACCCACCTCGTGGAGTCGTTCAAGAGCACCCTCGACGAGGTGCGCGACAGCGACGTCCTAGTTCACGTCGTGGACATCTCCCATCCCCAGTTTGAGGAGCAGATCGAGGTCGTGAACCGCACCTTGCAGGAGGTGTGCGATGCCGGTGACAAGGAGATGATCATGGTCTTCAACAAGATTGACCAGTTCACCTATACGCCCAAGGACGAGGATGACCTCACCCCGCGACTGCGCGAGAACATCCCCCTCGAGGAACTGCAGGAGACCTGGATGTCGCGCATGGGCGAGAACTGCGTCTTCATCAGCGCCAAGAAGCAGCAGAATATCGACGGCCTCAAGAAGTTGCTCTACGCCAAGGCCAAGGCGGTTCACACCGCACGCTTCCCTTACAACGACTTCTTGTACCAGACCTACGACGACCTGGAAGAAGATAAGAATTAATTAATATGAAAGCCAATCTGGAGAGAAAACGGGTTCTGCTCTCCTGGTGGCAGAAAAGTGTTTTTAGAACCCATCAGAATCATTTTATGAAAAAATTATCTATTTTAATGCTTGTGCTGGCGATGGCATTCCCCATGAGCGCCAGTGGTGCCTATGAGCGTGGCGACGTAAACCAGAGCGGTGACGTATCCATTGCCGACGTGACCACCTTGATCGACTATCTGCTGACAAATGAATGGCCTGGTTCATCTATATCCACTCATGAGTTCGTTGATTTAGGCTTGTCTAGCGGTACCCTGTGGGCAACATGCAACGTGGGTGCTACTAACCCCGAGGACTATGGCGACTACTTTGCTTGGGGCGAGGTTGTTCCCAACAAGGAGACCTATACGTGGGCAACTACCGCATGGGTGTATTATGAGGGTAGCTCTCTTCGCTTCAGTAAGTACAACACCAGCGACCAATATGGCGCGATTGACAACAAAACTGAGTTGGATCCTGAAGACGATGCCGCCTATGTCAACTGGGGACCCGAGTGGCGTATTCCGACCGAAGCACAAATTAGTGAATTGATTTCTAATCAATGCACTTGGGAATGGGTAGAGGTGAACGGTGTGAACTGTCGAAAGATCACCGGTCCTAACGGTAACTACATCTTGATGCCTGCAGCAGGCCAGCGCTCGGGAGCTAACACCAGCAGCTTAGGCTCGAATGGTAACTACTGGTCGCGCGATCTCTTTGCCTCAGCAACCTCCGTCAATCCTATGAATGCTTTCAAACTATACTTTAGCAAGACAATGAAGCAAAGATCATCCGGCTCGCGTAACCAAGGTTGTTCGGTGCGTCCTGTTTATGTTTCCGAAGATGTGCCAACCAGTGATTATGAGCGTGGCGACGTGAACCAGGATGGCGGCGTGACCATCGCCGACGTGACCACCTTGATCGACTATCTGCTGACGAACGAATGGCCCGAGCCCATTCCCGCTGAGGAATACGTCGATCTGGGCTTGCCTAGTGGCATACTGTGGGCGACCCACAACGTGGGAGCAAATAACCCCGAGGATTTAGGTGACTTCTTCGCCTGGGGTGAGACCGCGCCTAAGGCCAACTATGTGTGGGACAACACTGCGTGGTTGTATGTTGAGGATGGTCAAAAGCGTATTTCCAAGTACAACACCAAGAGCAATTATGGTCCCGTTGACAACAAGACCGAGTTGGATCCCGAAGACGATGCCGCCTATGTCAATATGGGCTCAGAGTGGCGTATGCCGTCCAAGGCTGATATCGACGAATTGATTGAGAATTGCACTTGGGAGTGGACTCAGTTGAACGGCGTGAACGGTCAACTGATTACAGGTCCCAACGGGAACACGATGTTCTTGCCTGCTGTTGGTGAGCGTATGGAAACGGATATGTACCATTTGGGTGATGCTGGCAACTACTGGTCACGCTCGCTCTATGTCGTTAATGAGACCGTTTCCTTCCCGACCGCTGCATATAAGATTTACCTGACTGAAGCTGGACTGTCGTGGAACACAGCTGAGCGTCCTTGCGGTTTCCCGGTGCGTGCCGTGCGCATTGCCCAGGATTAAAACCTGCTGACCATAACACGATAATCGGTGGTGCCTCAATGACAGACGGGGCATCACCGTATTTTTAGTATAGAGCGTGCTTAGATAGCCTGAGCTTAATGAAATTTTCCGCCCGAAAGGCGGTTATAATTCCAGCAGATGAATTATCACAGTCTCTCTAGTCCTTGCGGGAGAAAATGTGGAGAAGGGTGTGGAAAGCTCTGACTTCTTATCAGGGATTGTAGTAATCCTTGTTGTAGAAATCGAGCAGTTCTTGCAGGTGGCGATAGGCTTCGGCGGCGGGGCCATCAGGGTCGATATCCATCGACTCGAGGTAGCTGTTAAGTGCCATGCGCACGTTGCCGTTCTGGCGATAGGCGTTACCGCGCAGGTAATAAGCGTTAGCGAGCGTTTCCTTTGAAACGCCGTTGCTCTCGATGATTTCGCTGGCAGCGTTGAGTGCTTCATCTCCCTCGCTGCGGGACAGCATGTCCTTGATTTCTTGTATGGTTTTCATTTTGTTTCCTGTTTTGTGGTGGCAAAATTACACGTTCTTCACGAATTATCATTATCTTTGCCCAAAAATAATCATCTTTGGGCGTGACTAACGACACACTGGACAAGTCAGCCATTATCGAGCTGCTGACCACGGCACCGACCGATGAACTCTATCGGCGGGCCGATGACGTGCGCCGCGAGGCAGTGGGCGACGCTGTCCACCTGCGCGGCCTTATCGAGTTTTCCAACATCTGCCGCAACGACTGCTTGTACTGTGGCATCCGTCGCGGCAATCGACAGGTGCAGCGCTATCGCATGACCGACGAGGAACTGGTCGAGACGGCCAAGCGAGCCGCAGCCCTTGGCTTCCAGACTATCGTGCTCCAGTCGGGCGAGGACATGCACTTTGATCAAGCGCGCATGTGCCATATTATTGAGCAAATCAAACGGCTGGATGTCGCCTTGACGCTTAGCGTGGGCGAGCGGGACTATGAGGATTATAAGGCGTTTCGCGACGCTGGCGCCGACCGTTACCTCATGCGCATCGAGACAACCGACCGCGACCTGTACAACCGCCTCAACCCTGGCATGAGCTGGGAACGGCGCCACGAGTGCCTGCTGATGATCAGGGATCTGGGTTATGAGCTTGGATCGGGCATCATGGTGGGCTTGCCGGGACAGACGGTCGAGTCTATCGCCGACGACCTGTTGTATCTCAAGGACATCGGCATCGACATGGCGGGCATTGGTCCCTTTATCCCTCACCCCGAGACCCCCTTGGCAGGCGAGGCTGGCGGCACATTGGAACAGGCCCTGCGTACGATGGCCATCATGCGCATCCTCATGCCCGACATCAACATCCCCGCCACCACCGCGATGGAGAGCCTGCACCCCCAGGGGCGCATCATGGCCTTGCAGGCGGGTGCCAATGTTGTGATGCCTAATGTCACCGAGGGCGAATATCGCCGCTTGTATGAGCTTTATCCTGGCAAAATTTGCGTTAACGATACGCCTGCCCACTGCCGTAGTTGCATTGGGCTGAAAATCAGGAGTATTGGCCGTACGATAGGACAGGGTAGAGGTGGCCACGAGAAATGTTAAATCATTAATCACTAATATAATAGATAATGGAAATGAAAGAGAAAACCAATGATCCGCAGGAGCAGCAGCGCCTGGGACAACTCAAAAACCTCGTGATGCTCGCCGCAGCCGATGGCAGACTCACCGACTCGGAACTGGCAGTGCTGCTGGCCGTCGCCTCGCGTGAGAACATCAGCCCCGACGATTTCAACCGTGTTATCGAGGATCCTGACAGCGTTACGATCGACTTGCCCGAGGACGAGGACACCAAGCTCGCCTACCTGCGCGACATGGTCGCCCTAATGATGGTCGATGGCGAGCTGGAGGAGCAAGAGCTTGCCATCTGCAAGATTTACGCCATGGCATTGGGCTACCGCAGCTCCATCGTTGACGGCATGATAGCTGGCGTTGTTGACTCGCTCGATTCCGAGGCTGCTGCCGAGTAACTAGGTCTCCCATCCTTTGGGATTAGTGCCACTTAGTTCAATATCAACAATGATGAGAACAATGTGTAGATTTAAGTTGCTCATCTTACTGATTGTCGCCTGGATGTCAACGATGACGGTGAATGCACAGGAGAGCACGCCACATGTCAATCTCGTTGACAGTGTCGAGGCGCTCAATGCCTCTTGTCCGCTGTCCTTCAGTGGTGACTGGGCGTTCAATTCCATCACAATGGTCGGCAAGAATTATTCCCTTGTCGATATAGGGGTGCCCGCCAGTTTGTCGATGGTTCTCAACATGTTGACTGATGATTCTGACAAAGTGAAAAGAATGTGGATCAAGCAATTAGATACCTTTGGATCGCACTGGAAGCACCTGGTTGACCTCATGGTTGAGAATGATTGCCGCATCGTTGTCCACTTTCGCCCCAAGGATAGTGAACAGACCGCTTTTGTCACTTTTTTCCCTACTGATTTTACGAAGTAGCTTATCGCTTTTCTCTTGTCGAGTCATATTGTCGAGAAAGATAGCCGTTTAGTCGATTTCATTTGGCACAATTCTTGCAAGTGACTAATTTAGCGGCATTTAATAACTGTGAATTGTGTAACCATAATAAGATAGATTGAGTAAGATGAACAAGAAGACAATCTTTGGGGGAATTACCGCAATGGCATTGCTGCTCTCCAGTTGCCAATCCATGAATCAGTTCTATGGCGTGACAACAGGCGCGTCCATTGGTGGCATGTTTGGCTCGGCAATCGGAGGCATTGCCGATGGTCCGCGTGGCAGTGACCTGGGGACTGTTGTCGGCATGGCTGTCGGCGGCATGATCGGCGCTGCGGCCACTGCTCCCAAGACCGATGATGGCAACTACCGTTCTTCGGATTACTACTATGAATATGGCGATGACGATTATCGCCAGAATAACTCCTATAGCCCCTATGCCAGCATCGAGATCGCTGATTTGCGCTTCGTTGACGAGAACAATAGCAATACCCTCGATGCCGAGGAGCACGCCCGCCTCGTCTTCATCATCCGCAACACGGGCCGCGACTATGTTTATGACATCGCTCCCGTCATCACTGTCACGGGCACCAAGGAGATTTATCTGTCACCAACGGCCATCGTCAAGGAGTTAGCTCCGGGAAAAGCGGTTCGTTACCAGAGTGAGGTCATTGCGACAAGGAAACTGAAAAACGGCACAGCTGACTTCTCAATCGGTCTCTCTGACGGTGATAAACTCTATACCTTGCGTTCCTTCCAGCTGCGCACCCGCAAGCGCTGATTGCTCAAACATCATAGACAACTCAAAATAACAACCTGGACAACACTTAGATGTGTTGCTCAGGTTGTTTGTTGTTGTTCAAATTAAAAAAATGGCCTTGTCTGGAGATTACAGGATGACCCGATGGGCATCGACGGGCTCGTTGACAAACACGCTCGCCAACGGCGAGAAATGCTCGGGGTCCTCGGTTGTGAAGTAACGGCAAGTGCCGCCCTGGCTGCATTGGCGCTCAATCTCGGGATGGCGCTGCAGGTAGTCGGCGAGGCTGTCGGCCACGATAGGGCCCTGCTGGATGACGTTTACCCCCTCGGGCATGTGCTTGTTGATCTTGTCGATAAGCAGCGGGTAGTGGGTGCAGCCCAGGATTACCGTATCGATATCGGGGCACTCGCCCAGCAGCAGGTCAATGTCTTTTTTCACGAAATAGTCGGCGCCATCACCGCTGCTCTCGCGGTTCTCGACCAGCGGCACCCACATGGGGCACGCATGGCCGTGCACCTTGCAATGAGGATACATCCCCTCAATCTCGATGTTGTAGCTGCGGCTGGCGATGGTGCCTGGCGTGCCAAAGACCCCGATGTGTCCCGTGTGGGTCAGCTCACCCACCTTTTCGACGGTGGGGCGCACCACGCCCAGCACGCGCCGTTCGGGGGCGAGGGTGGGGAGGTCCTGTTGCTGGATCGTGCGCAGTGCCTCAGCCGAGGCCGTATTGCAGGCCAGGATAATCAGGTGGCACCCCTGGGCAAACAGGTGCTTGACCGCTTGCAGTGTGAATTCATAGACCAGTTCGCGTGACCGCGTGCCGTAAGGGGCCCGTGCGTTGTCACCGATGAACAGGTAGTCATATTGCGGCAACACCCGACGGATATCTCGCAGGATGGTCAGTCCCCCGAATCCCGAGTCAAACACCCCTATCGGGGCTTGCCCTGTTGCGTTTCCATGTGCCATAATTGCCATTTCGCTTAATGTTTCATTGCCAAAGGCAGGGCAAGTTGAGCGCAAAACAGACAAATCCATTTGTTTTTTGCCGAGACGCTGCCTGCCTTCGCAGTTTCATCTGCAAAGGTACTCCATTTTTCGGAAATGTTTCGTAACTTTGCAATTTAAAATGATGATCACGCAATAGTGTGTCCTTTCAAGCCATATAGCATGAACTTGCGCGGGCGGTTGGTCGAGATTGATCGCCCGTGGGTCATGGGCATCGTCAACGTCACGCCCGACTCGTTCTACAGCGGTAGCCGCGCGACCGATGAGCTGACACTCGTTGGCCGGGTGCGCCAGTTGATTGCCGAGGGGGCCGACGTGTTGGACATCGGCGCTTGTTCCACTCGACCGGGTAGCCAGTCGGTTGACGCTCAGGCCGAGATGGATCGTTTGCAATGGGCATTAGGCATCATTCGGCGTGAGGCTCCTGGCGTGATCCTCTCGGTGGATACTTACCGCGCTGACGTTGCCCGCCGCTGTGTGGAGGATTGGGGAGTGGACATCATCAACGACATCTCGGGCGGCACGCTCGACGACACGATGTTCAAGACGGTGGCGCAGCTGCACGTGCCCTATGTGTTGATGCACATGCGCGGCACCCCCGACACGATGTCCTCATTGACCGATTATGACAACGTCACGGCCGATGTGCTGGAATGGATGGCCCGTCGCATCGATGACATGCGCCAGATGGGTGTGGCCGACATTATCGCTGATCCGGGCTTCGGTTTCGCTAAGACGGTGGAGCAGAACTATGAGTTGCTGGCCAGGCTCGAGGCCTTCCACGCGCTCAATGCACCGCTGCTGGTGGGCGTGTCGCGCAAGCGCATGATTTACACACCGCTGGATTGTACCGCCGATGGGGCCTTGAATGGCACGACAATCGTCAACACGCTCGCCCTTGAGCGCGGGGCTCACATCCTGCGTGTGCATGATGTGCGTGCGGCAGTTGAGGCCGTCAAGTTGGTATCCCTGATGCGTGAGAGCATCTCTAACAGATAAATTAACAACGATTTTTTATATATATGGGCAGTTCACTTTTCACCCTTTTCAGTTTCAAGGACTTGATTGACATCTTGCTGGTGGCAACGCTATTGTTCTACCTGTACAGGACAATGAAGGACTCTGGCTCACTCGACATCTTTGTGGGCGTGCTGGCCTTTGTCATCGCATGGGTAGTGATGTACAAGATCATGGATATGCGCCTCATCGGCACCATCATGGATAAGTTCATCGACATTGGTCTGTTTATCCTCGTGATTCTATTCCAGGACGAGATCAAGCGCTTCCTGACAGAGTTAGGATCGAGGCGAGGACTTAAAATCTTTGAAAAACTATTCAGGAGCAAGGCCGAGATTGATGATGCCAAGAAATGGATCTTGCCCGTGGTTTATGCCTGCATGAACATGACCAAAACCAAGACTGGCGCCCTCATTGTCATCCAGCAGACCATACCACTCACCGATTATGAGCGCACGGGTGATGTCATCAACGCCGACATCAACTCGCGCTTGATCGAGAATATTTTCTTTAAGAACAGCCCCTTGCACGATGGCGCCCTGATCATTGCAGGCCGTAAGATCATGAGTGCAGGCTGCATCCTGCCTGTTTCTCATGATACTAACATTCCGCGCTACCTGGGCTTGCGCCATCGCTCGGCAAAGGGCATTGCCCAGGCCACCGATGCCATCGCCATCGTAGTGAGTGAGGAGACGGGACGCATCTCCTACGCCCACCGTGGAGAGTTGCACCTCAACATTTCCAGCACCGATCTGGAGCACGCCCTCTCGGCCCTCGTCGAGAAAGAATGATAGCAATCACAATCACCTAATGTCTAAAACCCATGTTTGATATTGACGGTACACTGGTTAGCCTGGATTTGGTCGAGCGCTTCTTTTGCTGTGACCTGGATACCTGTTTGGGAGCATGCTGCATCGAGGGCGACTCGGGTGCGCCGCTCACCGAGGAAGAGTATCAGCAACTCAAGGAGGTGCTTCCCGAGATATGGAACGACTTGCTCCCTCAAGCCCAACAGCAGATCAATGAGCACGGGCTGGCCTATGTCGACGTCGAGGGCGAACTGGTGACCCAGCTCGTGGGTGGCGCCAATTGTGTCTTCACGACCTATGAGCGCGGGGGCATGTGCCTGTGTGCGATTGAGAAGGCCTACCGCGAGGGGCGCATCAAGTGGCGCAAACCCATCTCGTGCTACCTCTATCCGGTGCGCATCAAGAAGTACCCGGGCTATGAGGCGGTGAATTTTGACCGCTGGAAAATCTGCAAATGCGCCGAGGTGCTGGGCCGTCGCGAGAAAATCCGCCTATATCAGTTCCTGAAAGAGCCGCTCGTCGAACGTTTTGGCCAGCAGTGGTATGACCAGCTCGTCGCCTCCTGCGAGCTCTACATCAAGGAGTATCTTGAGTGACTGTAATCTTTTAAATGGACCGTAAATTATCTATTACATAAGTGAAAACGATGAAAAAAGTGGTTTTGTTCCTGTGCTGTGTGATGTGTCTGAATCATGTTGAGACATGTGCCCAAATCCTCTTTAACGGCAAGAAGGCAGCGATCGACAACCTGAAGGGCACTTGGTTGCTTTCAGTCCCCCAAGAGGCATTTGGCACCGATTACGAGATGACAGTGGCATTGACTGACAGCTTGACCCAATGCGTGATTGATGGAGATACGGTGACCGATTGCTACACATTTCACGACATTCAGCCAGGGGCCACTTATCACTTGTGGGCCAGAATGGACTCTGACACCATCACTGCCAATATCCAATTCACTTACTGGCCAGTTATTCAAATCTATGGTACCTATGCTAAAGTGCCATATTACAAGGGTTCAGTCGTCTACACCCATCCCGATTCAGCCTGTCAAGATACCATCAATTCGCGTGTTCGTTGGGCAGGAAGTTCAACGGCGGGACCCAGTCGCTTGAAGCACAATTTCCACCTCAAATTCTATAATGAGGACTGGACCAAAAAGAACATGAGTTTCTTTGGCCTCCGCAGCGATTTTCATTGGCGCTTGGATGCGGGGCAAATAGACTTTTCACGCGTCCGCAACCGTGTCTGTAAGGATATATGGGCCGACTTCGCCACTCCGCCTTATTATGCTTCCTATGAGCCCAAAACACCCCGCAGCTATGTGCGTGGGGATTTTGTCGAGGTGTTTCTCAACGATGAGTACATGGGCATCTACAGCCTGAACGAGCACATGGACCGCCAGCAGCTCAAGCTCAAGCAGTATGACTATGAGACCGGAGAGTTTCATGGCGGCCTGTGGAAGCCGATGTCAAGGACGGTAACCACCCTGTTTTCCAGCCTACCCACGATTACGGCCAACAAGAAGACTTGGGACCAGTTTTATGTGAAATATCCCAATATCGATGATGTCAATCCCACCAATTTCCAGACGCTCTATAATGCGATTGACTTCGCTATGAATTCATCGAGTGAGGTGTTTCTCGATAGCGCAAAGTATTACTTTGATATACCGGTCTTCCGCGACTATTATCTCTTCACGTTGTTGCTGCAGGCTCCCGATAATGTGGGCAAGAACTTGTATTACGCTTGCTATGATGTGGCAACCGACAAGCGCCTGACCATCGCAGTGTGGGATCTTGACTGCACCCAGGGACAATTCTGGAGCAATCTGGGCAGTGATTATCATAGTTACAAGGTGGGCCCTGAGGATGATTTCCGGACCAATCACCTGGGTGATCATGTCGTCTTCAGGCGTTTGTGGGAAACTGATAAGTCTTTCCATGGACTGGCGACCGAGCGCTATTGGGAGTTGCGCAATACATTGTTCAATCCTGACAGTATCGTGGCGCGTTACAAAGCCTATTTTGATGAGATGAAGCGTTGTGGTGCCGATCAGCGTGAAATCGCTCGATGGAGCCGCTGCCTGGACTTGGGTGGGAGAGTCCTCAATTTTGATACTGAGTTGGAGTACCTCACCGACTGGTGGACCCGTCACATCGCTTACCTTGACGCAAATGTCTTCATCCCTTATCCGATGGGTGACCTTAACTTTGACTACCAGGTGACCATTCGTGACGTATCGTTGCTGATTGACTACCTGTTAGGGGCGGATGAGAGTGTCTTTAATAGTAAGCGCGCTGACTTGAATGGTGACGATAGCATAAGCATCAAAGACCTAACTCAAATCATTGATATATTATTGACCGTTGAATCACAGGCAACAACAAGCGATTGAAACAATGTGAGCTTTTAAAAAGACGATTTAGGTCTGGAAAAATGAAAAATTCATAGGTCTAGATAAAAAATCATCAAGTTTCTTATTGTCGTGTCGGCAAAATGTATTACCTTTGCCCCGCTTTTCGTAATCTCTGACAAGAAATAGAGTGGCTTGTGTATATTACGAAGTGATTATTAACGCATTAAATGACATAACAATGGACTTGATTAAAGTTGCAGAACAAGCATTTGCTACAAACAAGCAGCACCCGGAGTTCTTTCCTGGTGACACAATCACGGTAGCATACCGCATCAAGGAGGGTAACAAGGAGCGTATCCAGCAGTACCGTGGTGTGGTAATTAAGATCAATGGCGAGGGTGAGAAGAAGCGTTTCACCGTTCGCAAGATCAGTGACAACATCGGTGTTGAGCGTATTTTCCCGCTCGAGTCTCCGTTTATCGACAGCATCACCATCAACAAGCATGGTAAGGTGCGTCGCGCTAAGCTGTATTACCTGCGTGGTCTCACCGGTAAGAAAGCTCGCATCAAAGAGCGTCGTATCATCAAGAAGGAGGCCTAATCAGCACTATCTTTCTAGATACAACACAACCAAGGACCGAGGCTCGCAAGCCCCGGTCTTTTGTTTTCTCACCCCTCCACCTTTTCACATATAATTACCATGAATTATCCATTAATTATATGATCAATTCACGGCAATTCACGTGAAAAATCCACGTGCGGATGCCAACTAAAAAGTTGTTTTAATAGTTTCGATGTTGTGCAAGTTGTTTGAAAACTTAGCGGCTTGGCGCCTTCGCGCGGGGAACCAGAGCGCGGATGCCCATAGTTCAATCTGTGTAATTCGTAGTTTGATTTTGTGTTTTGGTGTGGTTTCATTGGTTTTTGTGGCTCAAATGTTGCTGTTTATAAAATAATGTGTAACTTTGGGGCAGAGAAAGCCGAAACGCTCTAAAGGAAGTAGGCAGTCAATCAATCAAAATACAGGATATATGGATGAGGAAATGAAGAATGCCGAACAGGCAGCTAACGAAGTGAAGAACGAGGGTGGCAACATCTTTGACCAGTTGAAGGAAATGCTTGGCGATGCCGCTAACGACAGCGCTGGCGTGTTTGATAAACTCAAAGGAATCTTGGAGGGCAAAGAGGGCGATCCCAGCATCTTTGACAAAGCTAAGGATCTGTTCGACGGCAAGGAGGGTGAACCCGGTATGCTCGACCAGCTCAAGGAGATGCTCGACAAGGGCACTACCGCTGCTGGCGAGATGAGCCAGGACTTCCTGGAGAAAGCCAAGGTGGTGTTTGAGACCAAGGAGGGCGAGCCCAGCCTGCTGGATAAAGCCAAAGAAATGTTCGGTGAGGGTGCAACCGCCGCCGGCGAAATGATGGATAAGGCCAAGGACTTTGTAGAGCAAGGCACTGCCGCAGCTACCGAGGTCGCTCAAGACCTGTCCCAGAAGGCTAAAGAAGCCTTTGAACCCAAGGAGGGTGAGGATAGTGTGCTCGACAAGGCCAAAGACGCGCTCGACGATGCCAGCAAGGCTGCCGAGGGCGTGATGAACAAGGTGGAGGACTTCTTGAAGAACGCCTTTGGCGGTCCCAAGGACGAGGGACAAGCCTGATCCAAACACGATACCACAAAATAATCACCCATTTGTCCAATTGGTCTAATTAGGCCAATAAGGCAAATGGGTGTGTTGTTTTTAGTGATAAACGTCAGTCCAGGAAGCGCTTGTCAAGGTCGCCGTAGCACTCGATGCGGCGGTCGCGTAGGAACGGCCACCAGCGTCTCACATGCTCGCTGCGTTCCATGTCGATGTCGATGACCTGCAGGACCTCGCTGTCGTTGGGCGCGCGGTAGATGAGTTCGCCCTGAGGTCCGGCTACAAAGCTGCTGCCCCAGAACTGGATGCCGTTGGTCTGACCCGACGGGTCGGGCTCGAGGCCCACGCGGTTGACGGTGATGACGGGCAAGCCGTTGGCCACGGCATGACCTCGTTGCACGGTTGTCCACGCCTCGCGCTGGCGTTCTTGCTCCTCGGGCGTGTCACTGCTCTCATAGCCGATGGCAGTGGGGTAGATGAGCAGTCGGGCGCCGCGCATCGCCATGAGACGTGCGCCCTCGGGGTACCACTGGTCCCAGCACACCATCACGCCCAGTTTGCCCAGTGAGGTCTCGATGGGGATGAAACCCTGGTCGCCCGGCGTGAAATAGAATTTCTCGTAATAGGCGGGGTCATCGGGGATGTGCATCTTGCGATACTGGCCTGCCACGCTGCCGTCGGTGTCAAACACCACAGCCGTGTTGTGGTAGAGGCCTGTTGCACGTTTCTCGAACAGCGAGGTGACTAGCACGATGCCGCAGTCACGAGCCACAGCGGCATATTCCCTGGTTACCTCACCGGGAATATCAACCGCGAGGTCAAAGTTATCGACGCTCTCCATTTGGCAAAAGTAGAGCGAGTCGTGCAGCTCGGGCAGGACAACGAGTTGTGCTCCCTGGCTGGCGAGTTGCTTGATTTTGTTGATGAGCGACTGGCGGTTGGCCTTGACGTCACCGCTGTTGCGTTGCTGAATGATACCTACTCTCATAGTATTTATTGATTTGAGATGAGTTCAGATATAGCCCCTTTGGGCAGTTGCATGGTTGCGCAGTGCAACGAACCATGCTCCTGGATGAGGGGGCGACAGTCAATGCCAATGACCTTGCGGCCCGGGAACGCCTCTCCAATGAGCTGGCAAGCCTGGATGTCTTTCTCGGGTTGGCCATAGATGGGCACAAGCACCTGATGGTTGGTAATCAAGAAGTTGGCATAGGTTGCCGGCAGCCTGAAATACCCGTGCTCATAAATCGGGTCAGGCAGCGGCAGCTTGATGAGGTGGTAATGGTTGTCGTCGGCATCGGTGAATGCCTTAAGGTCTTCTTCCATCTTCATCAAGGGCTCGAAATGCTCGTCGGCTGGATCGTCGCAGCCTGTATAGATAATCACACCGCCAGGAGCGAAGCGGGCCAGCGTGTCGATGTGGCCGTCGGTGTCGTCGCCCACGAGGCTGCCGTGGTCGAGCCACAGCATCTTCACGCATCCCAGTCGCTTGAGTAGCACCTGTTCCAGTTGTTCGCGCGTCAGGGTGTCGTTGCGGTTGGGAGCCGTCAGGCAGCATGTCGTTGTCATCACGGTGCCGTTGCTGTCGGTCTCAATGGAACCTCCCTCGAGCACGATGTCACGGTAGTTGAGCCATGGCATCTTGAAGAGTTTCTGCTCTTCGAGCCGGGAGTTGACCTGGTTGTCACAGTCGGCGGCAAACTTCATGCCCCAGGCATTGAAGGTGAAGTTAGCCAGCGACCAGTGGCCATCGTTCCACACGGTGATGGGTCCGTAGTCTCTCACCCACGTGTCGTTGATGGGCATCACAGCGATGATGATGCGCTTCCAGTCCACATCGGGGCCGAGGGCCTGACGCACCTCTTCAAGGTCGTTGGCGACAATCACCACGCGTTCGTCCTCGTCCTCGAGGATGGCGCGCGTTATCTCGACATAGCATGCTGTGACTTCATCAATCATGGGTGCCCAGTCGGTGCCCATGTTGGGCCAAGCTAAAAGGATGCCGTCCTGTTGGTCCCATTCGGCGGCAAAGCATCGGTTTCTCTTGGTAGGAAACATCTAGTAAGGTATTTAGTGAAAGTTATATATTAGAAAAAGGTCAAATGTCATTTCCAAACTCATGGTAACTGTCCCAGTAGGAGTCTTGAGACTCGACAATCTCATTGATAAAGTCCCGGTATCCGTCCTTGACGCTATAGCCATTGTCTTCACACCAGGTGGTGTACGCCTCTTCAAACCCTTCCTTCTCTTGTCTCATGCGTTCAAATTCCTGGTCTAACTCAGGCGTGTTGCTGTAGCGATCTAGAAGCTCTCTCAAAATATCAGAAATATCGTTCATGTCTATACTCCTTTATTTGTTGGAGCCCAAAGGGAATAGCTCCAATTTTGGTTATTACTTATTTCTATGGTTTTTTGATGGTCAAATTTAATACCTTTTTTTCATTCAACCGACAAAGTTTAGTTAAAAATGATATATATTATCAATAATGGTGGAATACGGTAGATTCTGCCCGTTGGTGATAATTTTTTTCTTGTTAAAAAAGTAACATCTTTTTTGCTCGCTATATTGTTAACTTGTCGTATCTTTGTGCGGTGTAAGTGGAGTTGAAGCGCTTGCACATAATAGTGAAATTTTTTATAGGACCTTAAACCTCTAAGATATGGTCAACAAATGGTTGAAATGTGTGTCGATGGCCTTGTTGCTGCTCGTGATGACGGGATGTGCCAGCGACAATCTGGAGAAGATGATTCCAGCAGATGCTACTGGCGTGGTTAGCATCGATGTGCCCGATATCCTCAAGAAGGCCGGAATGATTGATGATGGCAAGATTGTGTTGCCGCAATCGTTAAAGCAGGTGATTGACGCCAACGACACGTCTCCGTTGTGTGTCCTGCTGAATGACCTGCCACAAATGGGAATCAATACCGACGATAAGGCTTATGCCTTTTTCACGGCCAAGACATTTGGGCGCGTACTGCTTGCCGGACTAGAAGATCCCGCAAAAGCCCGCAAGACGCTGGAACTGCGCGTGGGAGGCGATTTCAACAAGGTTGAGGGCCTTGACTGCATGTATGTGGGCGACAATCTCTATGTCATTGATGGCAATGTGCTTTTTATCGGCACAGTGAACAAGGCGATGGAGGTGGCTCGTGTGGCAAAGGCGGCAAAATCCATCCTCTCAAAGACGGCCACCAGCATCACCGATAACAAAGAGGTCAAGCAGGTGCTCCACGATGGCGATGCCGAGATCAATGCTTGGATGCAGGGCAAGGGCCTGCGTAGCATCCTCAACAAGAGTGAGGTTTACCGCGAACTCTCACAGAAGATGCCGCTGATCGGTATTTTTACCGAGAGTGATATCGATGCCGTTACTTGCAAGATTGACTTTGACGATGAGCAGGTCGAGATGAATGCGGGCATCATTGCAGGAGAGAACAGCGAGTATGCCCAGTTGCTGAACACTACCCTGGGTAAGCCCAGTGGAGATGTGCTCAAGGCCATCCCTAACTCGATGGATTATATCTTCTCCATGAGCGTGAAAGGCGACAGCTTTGTCAAGCTCAAGCAGATTCAGCAACTATTGGCCATGTTCGGTAAACTGCCTTATATCGGACGTATTGACCTGGCAAGTATCCTTTCCACCGTTGACGGCCCGTTCACGATTGGCTTGGCCCGTGACCCGCATCTGGAGGGGGAATGGAATATGGTGCTGGCGACACGCTCAACCGACCCCGATGCTGTGGTCAAGCAGATCAGCTCATTTGCCAACTCGATGGGGCAGGCTCCCGAGATGTATGAGGGTGAATACATCTACCAGTATGACAACAAGATGATACGCATCGGTGTGATTGATGGAATCCTGTATCTCAAAATGCTGGATTATGAGCAAACCGAGGGTTATGCCTATGAGTTAAAGCCCGTGCGCAGCTTCTTTGACGATGCGCTCATCGGTATCTTTGCCCAGACCCGCAACGATAGCATCAATGGCTATTTCGACTTTGGCCTGAAAGATATCTTTAACGGCAAGGGGCATTTCTATACCAATCAGCCCAAATCCAATGCCTCGTTAGAATTCTTGCGTTCGCTTTGCTCAATCAATGTGGGTAGCGGCTTCGGTAACGAGGATGATGAGGACAATGATTTCTCCTCGTTCATGTCAGGAGCCATTGACAAGCTCCAGCCCATGGATTAAAATGATATCGAAGATGATACCAAAACAAAACAGGTGCCTCGCGGGAGACACCTGTTTTGTTTGTGTTGTGTTGGTATGAATCAGAACTTGTAGTTCACGCCCAGGCCAAAGACGCCTTGGTCCACCTTGCGGATGATGGTGTGGCGATATTCAAAATTCACGCCGAAGTGGTCAGTGATCTCATACTCCAAGCCGGCACCCAAGTTCAGGCCCACATGGTTTTCCTCATCGGAACCCTCACCGGGAAGCGAAATTTTGGTCATGGTGTAGTTGACACCTGCAAGAGGATAGATGTAAAGTTGCTCATTCCAGAGGCCTACAAGCCAGTGGGCATTGAGGTTCACATCCCACCATGACACGTGGTTGTGCTCAAAGAAATAGTTGAAACCAACCTCGGCACGCAACTGATCAAGCACGCCATACTGGAAACGGGCACCGATACCCATGCTCTCGATCTCGCTACCATATACCAAGTTGATGCCAGCAGCAGTCTCGCCCTGGTGTACCTGTGCGTTAGCAAAGCCCACGCCAATAACGAGGGCGCATACCAATGTGATAATCTTCTTCATTGCTTCTAGTTTTTTAGGAATTTTTTATTGATAAACGTAATTGCCATAATAATAAAACGTGTAAAATTACACACTTAATTCCAATCACGCAATTTTTTAGTCCCTTTTTGGTTAAAAACCACTAGTTTTTGCATCGTGGCGCAAAGAAAAAGCTGCCCTTGTGAGGCAGCTTGACTCTTGACTAACAAAAAATTTAATTATCCCAAATAGGCTTTGAGCAGTTTGCTCTTTTGGCCTTTCAGGCGGCGAATGGCCTTCTCTTTGATCTGGCGCACGCGTTCGCGCGTCAGGTCAAACTTGGCACCAATCTCCTCGAGCGTCATCTCTTGACAGCCAATGCCGAAGAACATCTTGAGGATGTCGCGCTCGCGAGGGGTGAGCTGGTCCAGGGCGCGGTTCACCTCCTTGGCCAGCGACTCCTGGTTTAAGGTGGAGTCGGCCATGGGCGAATCGTTGTTGGGCAGCACATCCAGCAAGCTGTTGTCCTCACCCTCGACAAAGGGCGCGTCAACCGAGACGTGGCGACCCGATACTTTCATCGTGTCGCTGATCTTGTCAACGGGAATGTCAAGGCGCTCGGCCAATTCCTCGGCCGACGGGCGACGCTCGTGCTCCTGTTCAAATCTAGACTGGGCCTTGCTGATCTTGTTGATCGAACCCACCTGATTGAGCGGCAGCCTGACGATGCGAGATTGTTCCGCAAGGGCTTGAAGGATGGATTGGCGAATCCACCACACAGCATAGGAGATAAACTTGAAACCACGCGTCTCGTCGAATTTCTGCGCTGCCTTGATGAGGCCCAGATTACCCTCGTCGATCAAGTCGGGAAGACTCAATCCCTGGTTCTGATACTGCTTTGCGACAGAAACGACAAAGCGCAAGTTGGCACTCACGAGTTTATCAAGTGCTGCTTGATCGCCTTGGCGGATGCGCTGTGCCAACTCGACCTCCTCATCGACCGTAATGAGTTCCTTACGGCCAATTTCCTGAAGGTATTTATCGAGGGACGCGCTCTCGCGGTTAGTAATGGATTTTGTAATTTTAAGTTGTCTCATAAACTTAAATTGAGTTTAAGCGTGCAAAGATACAACAATTTTTTGGTGTATCAAAAATTATTAGCAAAAATTGTGCCAAAAAATCTCATGTCATGGTTTGTGCATGATTTGTCAGGGTATGACAAATTACTCATCTACCCAATTCGGGTAGCTTGCAAATAAAGGGTTATGATGCTATAAAGGGCTCTGGCAATAGGTTATACAGACAAGAGCTTCCTTTCGTGTTCCTGATTGATTAATTGCTCGATGACACCTGCCAATGGCTTTCCATGGAAAGCGGCAAGTTCTTTGAGTCTTGCTTTAGTATCCTCTGAAATCAGGATGGACAGTTGCACTCGTTTTCCGTATATTCTTGGTCTTCCAGCACCAGGTCTTGATCCTCCTCGCATAATATCGTTTATTTATTGGGGTTAATTTAAATTTTTGGCAAAGATACTACATTTTTTCTAATTCAATACAAAATTGATGTATTTTTTTGAATGTTTTTTTACCTAAAAATAATTAACTCTTTTGGATAGGGGAAAAAAGGGTGGCGATAACCTGTTGAAAGTTATCGCCACCGTGAAGTTAAATGGTGAACTTCTCGAGTCGTTTTAATCCTCGTCGTCGCTCAGGTCGACAGCATAGTAGACCTTCTTGCCAGTGGGATAGAAGCCCGTGATGAACATGACCTTGTCGCTGTCACCGCTGCGCATGATCTGGTTGTAGATGTTCTCCACATCGTCGCGCGAGTCAACTGGAATGTTGTTGATGTCGGTGATGATGAAGCCGTCGCGGATACCGGCATTCTTGAACTTACCGGCCTTGATGCCAACGACTTTCAGGCCCTTAGAGATGGCCAGATCTTCCTTCTCATCACTGCTCAACTCGGTGAAGGCACAACCCAGCGACAGTACATCACTCTGCTTGGTAATCTTGGTGTTACCCTGGTCATTCTTGAAGGTGACGGTGGTGCGTTTGAGCTTGTTGTCGCGGTAGTATTCAACCTCGGCCTTGTCGCCCGGGCGCAGCTTGTTCATCTCCTCTTGCATCTCACCACTGTCCTTGACGCGAGCGCCATTGAGCTTGACAATCACATCGCCTTCTTGCAGGCCAGCCTCCTTGGCGGCACCACGATCGGTTACGCTGGCGACATAAATGCCCTCGGTAGTGGCAGTGATCTTCTCTTCCTTGGCTTTCTCGGCAGTCAGCTCGGTGTACTGGATGCCCAGGACGGCGCGCTGTACAGTGCCATACTGCTTGATGTCGGTGATGACCTTCTTGACGGTGTTGCTGGGAACGGCAAATGAGCAACCGCTGTAATTGCCGGTCTGGGAGAAGATCATCGTGTTGATGCCGATGAGTTCACCGGCGGTGTTTACCAGGGCACCGCCTGAGTTGCCGGGATTCACGGCGGCATCATGCTGGATGAACGCCTTGATGCCATTGTTGTTGCGGCTGTTGTCGCTCATGCCGCGGGCCTTGGCGCTGATGATGCCAGCGGTGACAGTAGAGTTGAAACCGAAGGGATTGCCCACGGCGACACACCACTGGCCCACCTTGACAGCGTCACTGTTGCCAAAGGTGATGGCATGCAGGTCCTTGGCATTAATCTTAATCAGGGCGATGTCGGTCTTCTCGTCGGTTCCCACTACGGTAGCGTTAAACTGGCGGTTGTCATTCAGGGTGACTTCCAGCTTCTCGGCGCCGTTAATGACGTGGTTGTTGGTGACAATGTAGCCGTCAGGGCTGATGATTACGCCCGAACCCATACCGGTGGGTTGAGGATCGCTCTTCTGTTGCTGCTGTTGCTTGCGCTGGCGCTGACCCTGGCCAAAGCCTGGGCCAAAGAAGAACTCAAACGGATCAAAAAAGTCGCCTCCCTGGTAGTAGTTCTGCTGAGGAGTGGCGTATACCTTGATGCTGACCACGCAGTTGATGGTGTTCTCGGCCACATCAGTAAAATCGCGGCTCAAATCAACGGTCCTGCCTGAAGTTGTCACGAACCCGTTGTCGGTCGTTTTGCTTTCCTTGTTCAACACATATGTGTCGGTGATGACACCTTTCTTCTGCAACTCACTTGTTGCCATCATGGTTGCGGCCGAACCCAGAATAGAAGCTGCCACAAGCATGAGCACTAATTTCAAATTCTTTTTCATGTGTCTTCTGTTTGTTAATTTATTATTGATTTTAAAATTTCAAAGTGTTAAAATTAACTTTTCAAATCCTGTGCCAAAAGTACAACTAAAAATCACAATGGCAATAGTTGTGCCATTGTTTTTAAAATAAATTAATAGCAAGGCATATTCTTTTTAAATTGTTTTACATTGGATGTAAACGCTATAACAAATAATGACATTTTGTCATTGCTGGATACTGGGATGGGGTGGTGTCAGGATTCTGGTTTGGCCCTTTTGCTGGGGGCAATAGCGGTTATGGTGTCAGCATCAGCGTGCTGGCACTTTTCAGTCCTTATTATATAATATAATGATTAAAGGATGGTTTTATCCCGATACTTGGTGTGGAGAAGTTCATGGGCTTTGCCCTTTAACGGTTCGCCCAAGAAGTCTTCATACAGATGCTGGATGACAGGATTGTCATGGCTCTTGCGGTGGCGCTTGCCGATGTCCTCGCTATAGATGGCCCGTTGGCGTGCCTTGATCACCTCGATGTCGCCGTGGTGGTAAGGTTGGCCGGTGCCGCCGATGCAGCCGCCGGGGCATGCCATCACCTCGATGACATGATAGTCCAGCTCGCCAGCCCTCATGCGGTCCATCACGATGCGCGCGTTGCGCAGGGTATTTACTACACACACTTTCAACTCAAAGCCATTGAGGTCGATGACCGCTTCACGAATGCCCTCTAAGCCTCGCACCTCCTCAAACTCCAATTGCGGCAGCTCTTTTCCTGTGAATTCCTCATACACGGTTCTCAATACCGCCTCCATGACGCCGCCAGTGGTTCCGAAGATAGCTCCCGCGCCCGAAGAATCACCCAGTGGCGAGTCAAACTCGGTGTCGCGCAGGCGGTCAAAATTGATGTTCATGCGGCGAATGAGTTCAGCCAATTCGATCGTCGTGATGGAATAATCCACATCAGGATTGCCGTCGGTGAAGAACTCGTCGCGGGCGCACTCATATTTCTTGGAGATGCACGGCATCACCGACACGACTACCAACTTGTCACGCGGGATGCCCATGCGCTGGGCCCAATAGGTCTTGAGCACGGCGCCAAGCATCTGGACAGGAGATTTACAGGTCGATGGATATTCTCGCAGGTCGGAATACTCGTTCTCAAAGAAATTCACCCATGCAGGGCAGCACGATGTCGTGATGGGAATCTTCACATTGCGGTCGCCAGCGATAAAGCGCCTCAAGCGGTCAACAATCTCGGCGCTCTCTTCCATGATTGTGATATCGGCGCCAAAGTCGGTGTCAAACACATAATCGATGCCCACCTTGCGCAAGGCAGTGACCATTTTACCTGTAACGATGGTGCCGGGAGGCATACCGAACTCCTCACCCAGCGCATATCGCACTGCTGGAGCCGTTTGGGCAACAACAATCTTTTCGGGATCGGCGACATCGACCAGCAGGTCCTCCACATAATTGCGCTCGTTGAGGGCTCCCACCGGGCCATGGATGGCATCAAATCGACACTTGGTCGTGCAGTTGCCGCAACAGGTACACTTGTAGGGGTTGATGATGTGAGGCTCACGCAGGTCGCCCACGATGGCACTGCTGGAGCAGTTGCGCTTGCAGGCACTGCAGCCCTTGCATTTCTTGGGGTCAATCTTGTAGGACAGCACCGAGAAAAATTTCTTGCCGCCAATCTCATAGATATAATCGTTGAGCATAGCGTCAAGCGATACGTGCAGCGGAGAGTTCCAGTGCTTGACATCATCAATCAGCTGGTTGGCAGTGCTCTCGATATAGAGCAGGCGGTCTACCTGTTTGCCATCAATGATATGGGATTGAATGATTTCCTCGACATCCTCGGGCTTGACCTGAACATAGGTGGTGTTGTCGGGCATGATCCTGACGATGGGCCCTTTGGCACAAAAGCCGAAACAGCCTGTAGCAACCACATCGACACGGCTCCCCAAGTCATGGTCACCGATAGCGTGGATAAACTTGTCAATGATTTGGAGGCTCCCCATGCCGTAGCATGACGTTCCACTACAGCACAGGACCTGCACATGGTCATTGGCGAGCAAGCCGCATGGTGGATTGTCAACGTGGGACGGTGATATTGAGTTAGACTGTAGGCCGGACTCTTGTGGATTGCTGTCGTTGTTTTGCTTATTCATTGGATGCCAGATGTGAAATCATGTGGTATTCAATAGTATAATCATGCGTACTATCAAATCCAGTTGCAAAGATACAATTTTCGGCTAAATTATTCAATATTTCTACTACATAAAAAACAAAAAAAACAACAACGCGGGATTAAATCATGTTTCTCACTGCCAGTTGGACAGTTGGCGCAACCGGCTATATAAAAACAAAGCATCTCCAGCACAAAGCAAAATTAAGCGCTGGAGATGACTTTATTAGATATCGCTATTTAATCCTTGTCGCCATATCCTAGAGCAGCAAATAACTCAGCCAGGACATACATGCTGCCACCCACATAGATGAGATCTTCAGGCTCGGCGGCTTTGATGGCGGCTTGCAGGGCATCGTACACGTGATTGTAAGTATCGCCTTTCAAGGCTACCTTTTCAGCGAGCGCTTTCAGGTCATCGGCTGTCATCGAGCGTGAGGTTTGGGCCTGGGTAAAATAATAGAGGGCCTTGTCGGGCAACAGTTTAAGCATGGAGATTACATCCTTGTCTGCCATGAAGCCCATCACCATGTGCAGTTTGGTGTATTGTTCGCGCTTGAGTTGCCTGATGATGGTCTCCATCCCGGGAGGGTTGTGGGCCGAGTCACAGATGATGGTGGGATTCTCGCCGAGTTTCATCCAACGCCCCATGAGGCTAGTGTTCTCGGTAATGCGCGCGAAGCCTCGATAGACGGCATCGGTCTTGATGCGGTATTTCATGCGCTTGAGCATGTTGAGCGTGACAAGCACCGCGTTGGCGTTCTCAACCTGATAATCGCCCGTGAGTTCACAGTCAATCGTGCCAAAGCTCTTGGTGGTAAGACGAAGCACATTGTCGATGTGGGCTGAGCCGGTCACCTCGGGCTTGTCTTGTGCAAATTTTACTTCGGCATAAAGGCGTTTGGCCTCATTGGCAATGACATCCCTCACTGCATCGTTGGCGCGCCCCACAACAACGGGTCTTCCGTGCTTGATGATGCCGGCTTTCTCGTGTGCGATTTCCTCAATCGTATTTCCCAGAAACTGTTGATGCTCCAGTCCCACATTGGTGATGACGCTGATCTCGGGCGTGACGATGTTAGTGCTGTCGAGTCGTCCGCCTAATCCTGTCTCGATGACGGCGACATTGACGTTGCGCCAGGCAAAATAGTCAAATGCCATTGTGGAAACGAGCTCAAAGAAGGAGGGGTTAAAATCCTCAGGCGTGTCTTTCTTCAGGTAGTCATTAACCCATTGTATCACAAAGTTGCGGCTGATTTTCTTGCCGTTGACTCGGATGCGCTCCCTGAAGTCGACGAAATGAGGCGAGGTGAACAGTCCCACCCGGTAGCCACACTCCTGCAGGCATGAGGCGAGCATGTGGGCCGTTGACCCTTTGCCATTGGTGCCGGCGATGTGGATGATGCGGTAATGCTTGTGCGGTTCCTTGTACATCTTGTCAAGGGCTATGCTGTTGTCAAGACCGGGCTTGTAACCTGCAGCACCCTGTCGTTCAAACGCTGGGCGCTGATTGTAGAGGTAATCAAGGGTGCGTTGCCAAACGCGCACAAGTTCTTCTTTTCTTGCCATATAATCTGTAAGTCTTTATTCTCATTCGGCGCCCCTCACGTGACAAGTCAGTCATCATTGTTTCATCGTTAATCGGGGCAAGAACAAGGCCATCATGCAATAATCAAAAAAAACACAGTATGGCTATAAGCCGGGTTTTGTACCATCCCTGTGACGGGTTGGTGCCTGTCATTTATCTGTCCGGCGCATTGCTGCGCGCGGTATAGCGTTCTACCCCCCGACAATGGACGAGCAGCCCTTAGATGCCGGTATACATGAACTTGCAACTCACAGGTGGTGCGGCGCACTGTGTCACCACAATGCCCGGTGGGCTCTTACCCCGCCTTTTCACCCTTGCCGCAATGCTCACACGTGAGGTCGCGGCGGTTGTTTTCTGTCACCTTAAACCCTATGGTCACCCATAGCTTCCCGTTAAGAAATGTGACGCTCTGTGTTGCCCGGACTTTCCTCTCGCAACCATCATGTTAACGAGCGACAAGCCGCCATACTGCATTTGTTTTTTCGGCCGACAAAGGTAGACTAAAATATTAAAGTGTGCAAATTATTCGCCTCATTTGCCATATTTCGTTTTCACGCTTCAAGTGGGCAGGCATCGTGGCTGCGGTGAAGTAGCGCGCATGCAATTTTATGGGATGGTTTCCGTTAATAATTTGTAATAGATATACACGACACTAGGCTATGGGTATCCTCAAGATGTTTTCTCTCAAGACGTTGATTGGCCGTTTCGGCCTGAGTTTTAAGCGTTTCCCGATTGCGATGCTGCTCACGCTGTTGCTGGGATGTTATCTCATCTATCTCAACCATGGCGGCTCGTTGGGCTACATGAAAGACTTTTTCTGGGTCTTTTATCCTGCCACGGGTGCGGTGCTTGCCGTCGCGCTATCGCTCATCACCGAGGATTTTAAGAATTGGAAGCTAGCATTAGCGGTTCAGCTGGTGGTGCATGCTGCATGGCTTGCCGTGTCGGTCTATCTGTCTCGTTTTGACCGCTTCTCCACAACCCAGCTGATAGCGGTGAGCGCTACCATCGCGGCGATGTCGCTGTCAGTGTTTGTCGCCTGTTTCTATCGCAAGCGTCAGGATGTGCAGTTCTGGAACTACTCCATGCGCACGGTGTTGGCCCTAGCCATGTCAACCGCCATTGGCGGCGTCTTGACCGTTGGCTTGAATCTCTTCTTGGAATCATTGAAGATGCTCTTCAGCCTTCAAGTGGACGACAATCTTTTTGGCGACATCGCTGCGGTGTGCATGACGATGCTTGCCCCCGCACTGTTCATGAATATCATCCCCAAGGGGAGGAACAAGTATGTGGATACGGTGGTGGAGTTCTCCCGTTTTTCCAAGGGGGTTGTGCAATACCTGTTCATCCCGTTACTGGTGCTGTACATGGTCACGCTCTACGTCTATGCGGCCCAAATCCTGTTCCAGTGGAAGTTGCCCGTGGGGGGCGTGAGCTATATGGTGACAGTGAGCATGGTGTTGATGATCCTGCTCATCTACATCACCTATCCCATCCAGCACTTGGAGGGTAACCGCTTGTTCAAGTGGGTGACGCGCTTGTTGCCGGTGGCGATGTTACCGCTGCTGGCCTTGATGACAGTGGCCATCGGCCGTCGATTGAGCGATTATGGCATCACGGTGAGCCGTCTTTACCTGCTGGTGTTCAATGTGTGGTGCTATGCGGTGTGCCTGTGGCTGATTTTCACACGCAACAAGCGCATCTGGATAATTCCTACCTCGTTTGCCATCATCTTGTTGCTTATCTCGGTGGGCCCACAAAGCATAGCCAACGTCACGCTCAACGAGTTGAAAAAAGAGGCTCGCAACGCCTTCACAGCCTCAGGACTTACACAGTTCCCCTTGACGGGTGACCAGTATGAGGCTTGGGCCGGCAAAGTGGATAAAAAGACCGCAGCCTCCATTGATAGCAAACTGGACTATATCCATGATTTCTATCGATATGGAGCCTTAAAGGACTTGATTGGTAAGGACGTTGTGCTGGGCAGGATTGCCAGACAGGAAGATGACGGGTCAATGTCAAATGGCTATGAATACTACTCTAATCGTGAGTTGATCAAGCCGATGACTGTTCCTGCCGGATTTAGTCACATGGAATGGATCGCGTGGAGCCGGGACTTTGAGATTGACGGCGACACGATGACGATTGTCGTTGAGTCTAAAACCGGAGTGTCGCAAACGTTTATCTTGAGCGTGAAAGCATTGATTGCCCTTGATCAAGATAAATGGACTAATGAGTCGCCCGCAAACCTCATCTTTAAAAATAGTGACGCTCAACTGGTTGTCAGCCAGTTCTCACTCTCGGTCAACGATAAAGGGCAGGTTGACTTCTTAAACTTCGAGGGCTTGCTGTTTACCAGGTAGGTTTCAGTTATCGCAAGAAAATGCGTTGCAGCATCAGCACGATATTGCCCTTGTTGTCGAGCAAGGCCATCTCGTTCTGGTTGATGCGCTTGCAGGATTCGGTTTTCTCGAGTGCCAGAAGCAGCGAGGTCTCAAGTTCGATGGCCTCGCAGTCATGTTGAGAGGAGTGGAGGTCCTCAAACTGGATGGCCATGTCCTTAGTGTGGTCCAGAGTGATGATACCGTTGATGATGTTGCAGCCCGTGTCGCCATGGATGGTTTTCTCGACCGCATCTATCACCAGACGCATGTTCTGCTCGCTCACGTTCTCGCTGTTGATTTCTTTCACCAGCCAAGCCCCGTTCATGGCATCGAGGTTATGGCGCTTGAGCACCAGTACCACGTTACCCTTGGCATTCATCAGGTTCAGGTACTGGGCGTTGTACTGTGTGGTGAGGGTATAACGGCGCACGTCGGCAAGGCTGTGCATGATGGTCTTCTCGTTGGTGACATTGTGGCACGACCGCTCAGTAGAGATGAAATCGCTAAACATGATTTCGTTCCCCTTCAGTTGGAAGGTGCCGTTGATGGTGTTGCAGCCATTGTTGCCGTACACCTTGTTGCCGCCGGCAAAGTCAAGGTATAGGTAGGCCCGCTCCATGGTATAGACCTTTTTCTTGCGCATGGTCATGATATCCCATTCACCATACAATTGCTGGGCGGGATTGGTAATGGTGATCTCGCGCATGGGCTGGTCCACATTGGCTGTAACCTTCTCTACGTTAACCGTTTTCTTGTTATATTTCTTGTCTTTCTTCTTGCGTGCATCCATCGTAGCAGGCGCCAGCAAAATGGCGATCAGGAGGCTCAAGACGATATATTTTCTCATTGTTGTTGTGCTCTTTTTTCTATTTCAAACTTCAAAAGTACTGCAATTCGAACAATATAGCAAATATTTCTTTGTTTTTATATATCCATAGACATTTTTTATGCTTTGTTTTGGTCATCAAGAAACTTCTAATTAAATTTGCTAATAATTATAAATGTATAGTTTTAAAGTAATCTGATTAATATGGGATTGACAGACAATAGTGGTGGCTGCGGCTGTTGGGGATGGTTCTTTCTTGTGATTTTGTTTGGCTCATTTATTCAAGGCATCCAAGAAGGAGATTGGTCTGCTTTTCTTTGGATTTTCATTCCATCGTTCATTATTGTTGTTGTTGCTTTAACCAAGGCTAATAATAAAGATGAGACACCTGTACCGATTAAGTCAGATGATGACATTACGCCTTTAGTGAAGTCATCTGATACACTTGTTCACCATTCGATATCTGATAATTATGATACACAATTTGATGATGGCGATGATGACATTGATTTGGACGATGATGGTATAAATGAAGAGGAATTACAAAACGATATATATAATGAATTGTATGGTGAAGATGATTATACTTTTGAAGATGATGATTATCCAGCCTATGTACTGAGTTTGACACCTGGGATGTATCATGAAGTTAAGGCTGCTTTTCGGCGTTTGTTAAAACTTTGCAAACGCATGAGTAATGACAGAGAGTTAAGGCAATATGTTTTGGACCACGCTAATGATAAAGATACGATACGAGGTGAATACACAAATTATCAATTCTATGATTTCCTTAAATTGATGCTGGGTAGGGATATTGTATATCTGTATGAGCATTTGGGCTATGAAGCAGAAATTGATTTTATTACAATGGAGGGGCAATTGCTACTGATGATGATGATGTGCATGAACGGCAATAAAAATTTGAACAATTATTCGGCATTTAAACATGTGATTCAGGATAAGGACTATATAAATAATAGGATCCGTGATAATTATGAGTCCATGTTTGAGATATATAAGAATCAGTCTGAGGCGGGCATATTTGCTAAAGGATTTGATGACTTTTCGCTTGTGATGATTATAATGTTTGGGCAGAAGGAGGAAGTCTATCTTGAGGATATGCGAAATGCTTTATATCAGTGGGCAGTTTCTGTTGAAGAGAATGTAGGAGAAGGGTCAAGTATTGCAAAGTCTTATCTAGAAGAAATGAAACAAAAGACTAATGTTGCTGAAGATGGCACAATTGAGGATAATCTAAATACTGAGAATGATGCAGATACTATATCAACTATGGACGACCTTAATGTTTTGATTGGGTTAAAGCAGGTTAAGAAGGAGGTGTCGGCAATGAAGAACTTCATCGAGGTGAATCGTCGTCGAGAGGAGGCTGGAATGAAGACTCCTCATATCTCCTATCACTGTGTATTCACGGGCAATCCTGGAACAGGTAAGACAACTGTCGCGCGTATTGTTGCGGGAATCTATAAAGAATTAGGTATCTTGAAGAAAGGTCATCTTATTGAGACCGACCGCTCAGGACTTGTCGCTGAATATGTAGGTCAGACTGCTGTAAAAACCAACAAAGTTATTGATAGTGCCCTTGATGGTGTGCTGTTTATTGATGAGGCCTATTCGTTGGTTGGAGCTGGGAATGAAGACTTCGGAAAGGAGGCGATAGCTACGTTAGTCAAGCGTATGGAGGACAATCGTGATCGTATAGTGGTTATTTTGGCAGGATATGAAGACGAGATGAAACAGTTTATTGAATCAAATCCCGGTCTGCGTTCTCGCTTTAACCGCTATATACACTTCGAAGATTATTCTGCTGATGAGCTGACGCAGATTTTCCTCGGGATGTTGAAGAAGTATGACTTTGTAATAGAGAATCAAGGAGAACAAGTCTTAACTCAGCACCTTAATCAGTGTGTGCTGGGCAAGGGTAAAGACTTCGGCAATGCTCGTTATGTGCGTAATCTATTTGAACGCACGATTAAAGCCCAAGCTGTGCGGCTTGCTGAACAGTCAAAAAATGACAAACCTCAATTAGCGACGATTACAGCCGATGATATTACCGCAGCCATTGCTGATAATCCTTAATTTGGATTAATTTTTGCTTAATTCGTTGCTATTACGTGTATTTTCTTCTACTTTTGCCGTTATTAATGCAGTTATGAAACAAATAACGGCCATATATCGTCGATTGGCAATGCTGCTGGCCATCATGGGAGCAGCGTTGTCGTCGTTTGCCCAAATCAATACCGACCAGGTGGTGAATATCGGGCGCAATGCGCTCTACTTCGAGGATTATATCCTTGCCATCCAGTACTTTAACCAGGCCATCAAGGCAAAGCCCTTTCTTGCCGAACCCTATTTCTACCGTTCGGTGGCAAAAATCAGCCTGGAGGATTATGGAGGTGCCGAGCAGGATGCCGGGTTGGCCATTGAGCGCAATCCGTTTATCGTCGATGCCTATCAGGTGCGTGGCGTGGCCCGTCAGAATCTGGGAAATTACAAGGGTGCTGTCGAGGATTATGACGCGGGGTTGAAGCTGATGCCTGAGGACAAGAACCTGCTCATCAACCGTGCCATCTGTCAAACGGCCCTCAAGAACTATGACGAGGCCCAGCAGTCCTTTGACCAGCTGCTATCACTTGACCGCCGTAATGACCGTGCCTATATCGGCTTGGCTCAGATGAACCTTGAGCGCAAGGATACTACAGCCGCGCTCGAGAATCTGAACAAGGGCATCGAGTTGAATAAGAATAATGCCACGGCCTATGTCATGCGGGCCGAGATCTCGACCCGTACCCGAGGTGACTTTGAGGGCGCGTTGGCCGATATGGATAGTGCCATCATGCTTGAGCCACGATATGCGGGCTACTTCATCAACCGTGCCTACATGAAGTATAATCTTGACGATTACTTTGGGGCTATGGCCGACTATGATTATGCGTTGAGCCTTGAACCGGCCAGCGTGGAAGCACACTTCAACCGTGGATTGCTGCGTGCCGAGGTGAGCGATAACAATAAGGCAATCAGTGACTTTAGTTTCGTGCTCAAGAACAATCCGTCTAACTTTATGGCGCTTTATAACCGCGCCTTGTTGTATATGCGCACAGGACAGTATCGCGAGGCGGTCAAGGACTTCACAGCTATCTTGAAGAAGTATCCCGAGTTTGAGGCTGGCTACATGGCGCGTGGCGAGGCCAAGCGCCGCATGGGCGACCACAAGGGCGGTGATGCCGACTATGAGCGTGCGATGGCGATTTTCCGCCGCAACAAGACGCATGTCTCTAACTTTAATCCCGCTGAAATCGAGGCCACAGCGGCCATCAAGAAAGCCGAGCAACGCGTGCTCAATGGAAACGATGAGCCCGAGACTGCCGAGGAAATCATCAACCGTTTTAACACACTGCTTACGGTGACCGAAACCGAACCTGTTAAGCCCGAGTATGCCAATCGTCAGCGAGGACACATCCAGAACGACAACATCGAGGTGGAACCCATGCCCATGTTCACGCTCTCTTATTATGCCCAGGATAATAAGTTGAACGGTAATACACACATCACGCGTGAGATGGCCGATGCCAATGACACGCGCCTGCTGCCAGGCAAACTCACGCTCGTGTGCGGTGAGCCACAGTTGGGCGAGGAGGAGATCCAGCGCCATTTCTCTAACATCGAGTATTATAACAGCTTGTTGAGCATGGCCAATCCTCGCAGTATCGACTATTTTGCCCGCGGATTGGATTATTTGCTATTGAAGAATTCCGATGCCGCTGTCAGCGATGCCGATGCCGCTATCGCGCAAAGTCCTGAGTTTGTACTGGCTTACGTCCTGCGTGCCGATGCCCATTATATTCAGTACCGCATGGCTCAGGTTCGTGATGAGAACGATGATGAGTCCCATACCGATGCTCCTGACGCCAAAACCCAGTCCATGCTGCGCCAGCGCCAGAATATGGCCGCCCTTGACATGGTGATTGCCGACCTGGATCATGTCATCAAGCTCTCGCCCAAGAATGCCTATGCCCATTACAACAAGGGCAATGCCTATATGCTGCAATCTGACTATACCAGCGCCATCAGCAGCTACTCAACGGCTATCCAACTCAAGCCTGACTTTGCCGAGGCCTATTATAACCGTGGCTTGCTCTACCTGCGATTGGGCAACAAGAACCTGGGCGTAGCTGACCTAAGTAAAGCTGGGGAACTTGGCATGCTCCCCAGCTACAATATCCTTAAGCGCATGACCCGCTAGTTGGGGTCAAGCCCGGCTATGTTCTGATTAGTTAGTTCTTCTTCAACGCTTGGGCAGGAACAAGGTTGATGCCCATGGCCTTGCCGTCCTCGTCATAGATGATGACCAAACCCAGCTGGCCCTTCTCAAAGTTCATCATTGAGGTGTAAGCTTTCATGCCTTGGATCTCTTGGATTTCCCATGCCTCATGGCTCTGGTACTTGCCCATTTTGCCCTCGATTTGGGTGAGCGCGCCGTCAAACATCTCGGGCTTCACTTGCTCTTTCACTTTGTCTGAGAGACTGTCATACAACGATTGTCCCTGGTTGTTGATCATATAGCCAAACAACTGCTCGCTGCGTGCCGTGTTGGGGTCATCGGCAGGAGCGGGGATGCTGGCAGGCCTGGGCTTTTCGGGCTGGATGGCGGGTCTGCTAGGCTGGAGGCCATGCTTTGCAGTTGCCTCGGGTGCGGGAGCAGGGCCAGTAGCCTTGGCGGTAGCCAGGTCTTTGAGCATAGCCTCGACCTTATTCAGGCTGCCCTCATTCTTGATCAACACCTTGTAGTCCTTGTCAAGAAGATAAAAACAGGGCAGGGTGGGCAGGTCATAGAGCTCGTTGTGCTCGATACTGCCGCTCTGGTTCCAGCCGTTGATCATCATCTTGGGATAAGCGGCTTTCTTCCACAGCTTCTGGTCATCATAGGGGTAGATGCCCAGCACAATCAGTTTCTTGTCCTTCACGAGCTGGTTGATGAACTCGCTATTGGTCAGGCGCTCCTTCACTTTCTCGCATGACTCGCAATCGGGATTGTTAAAGTACACGAGGATGTTGTCGGCCTTGAGGTCCTTGAGGTGATGGGTAGTCTTATCGTTGGGTGTCACATAGTCAAAATCGACAGCGATTGATCCAATCATGTTTTTCTTGGCACCCTCATACAGCAGGCGCTGTTTTTCCTTCTCGGCTGCACTCAAGACAAACTTCTCGCTAGCATGCTTCAGCACGGCCATATACAATGTCTCGTTGTGGATGGGATCGGCGGGGTCACTGAAACGGCGCTCGGCCAGTTCCATCATCTGGCGGTAGGCCTTGGGATCTTTAGCCAGGGTCTCCATGGTTGCTGCCATCAGGAATTCGGCCTTCTTGGTATCCATTTGGGCCACTTGTTCTATGTAATCGTTGTACTTCTCGGGTGCAGGCATGGATTGAGCCTGGATGTTGAGCCATCCTGCGATGGCCACAAATGCGGCAAAAAAGAATTTTTTCATTTCACTTATTCTTAAATTTTGTTTGTTTACAATCTTTTAGTGCGCAAATTTACACTAACTTTGCCGAATAAATCAAGAAACGATGAAAAAAAACGCAAAAACGGGTGCAAGCCAAATGCAGAGTCAAGCTACCTCGGGCTCGGCTAAGGCATCTCCACGTTTATCTAAAACCAATGCGGCCCGATTGCTCGACGCGGCCTCGATTGACTATGAACTCATCCCCTATGAGGTGGACGAGACTGACCTGGGGGCACAACATATTGCCGACCAGTTGGGCGAGGACATCGAGCAGGTGTTCAAGACCCTCGTGCTGCAAGGTGACAAAACAGGCCACTTCGTTTGTGTCATTCCGGGTGCCGAGGAGGTGGACTTGAAGAAGGCCGCCCGTGTGTCAGGCAACAAGAAGGTGGACCTCATTCCCATGAAGGAGTTGCTGCCCACGACGGGCTACATCCGTGGCGGTTGCTCACCCGTGGGGATGAAGAAACCGTTCCCGACGTTTATCGACGAGACCTGTATCCTGCACGATTACATCTATGTGAGCGCGGGTGTGCGTGGATTGCAGTTCAAGATTAACCCTGAGACTCTGGTCGCCTTTGTGGGTGCCGAGGTTGTTGACTTAATCGCATAGAACAGCATGAACACCATCGGAAAGATATTGACACTCACCACTTTTGGCGAGTCCCACGGTCCAGCGATGGGCGGTGTGCTTGATGGCATGCCGGCTGGTGTGAAGATTGACCTGGAAGCCCTTCAACGCTTTGTGGATCGACGTCGCACGGGCCAGACCACAGGTTCCAGCAGCCGTGACGAGAAGGATAGGGTAGAGGTGCTCTCAGGCATCTGGCAAGGCGAGACCCTGGGCACGCCCATTGGCTTTGTCGTGCGCAACACCGATGCACGCAGCGATGATTACAAGGGATTGGCTAGCGTCTATCGGCCCAATCATGCCGATTTCACTTGGCATGCCAAATATGGCATCCGTGACCCGCGTGGCGGCGGCAGGGCTTCGGCCCGTGAGACGGTGGCGCGCGTGGTTGCAGGCGGTATCGCCCTCCAGGCACTTGCCACGATGGGCATCACCATCGAGGCCTCAATCTCTAGCCTAGGCCATCACAGTAGAGACGCAAAATCTTGCGTCTCCACCGATGAACTGGAACGCGTGATTGCTGACGGCGACACCCTGGGCGGCATCGTTTCTTGCACGGTCAAGGGTGTGCCTGCCGGCCTGGGTGAGCCGGTGTTCGGCAAACTGCAAGCCCAGTTGGCAGCAGCGATGATGAGCATCCCCTCGGTGCACGGCTTTGAATATGGTGACGGCTTTGAGATGGCCGCCAAGCGCGGCAGCGAGGTGATGGATGTGTTTGAAAAGCGTCCTGACGGATCGATTGGGACGGTGACCAACCATTCTGGCGGAATACAGGGTGGCATCAGCAATGGCGAGGACATAGTCATGCGCATCGCTTTCAAACCGGTGCCCACGCTCATGCGGCCCATCGACACCATTGACCGTGACGGCAATGCTGTGACATTGCAGCCCCGTGGGCGGCACGATGTGTGCGTCGTGCCCCGGGCCTTGCCCATCGTCGAGGCGATGGCCGCCCTAGTGATACTAGATGCTTATCTGTTAAAAAAGACCAACCGATTGTGATGAAAGAGTTTTCTAAGACCTATTATCTCGCTGCCGGCGAGTGCAATCCCCAGGGCGAGTTGCCCTTGACGCTGTTGATGACCCGCATCATCGAGGTGGCCACGTTGCATGCCAACTCTTGGGGTGTGGGCTATGAGCGCCTCATTCGTGACAACCAAGTGTGGGTGCTGTCGCGGGTGGCTATTGAGATGACCGAGTATCCCAAGGTGAACACCAATTACAAGCTCACCACATGGATTGAGGACTACAACCGCCATTTCTCGCAGCGCAACATGCGGCTTGATGACGAGAATGGCAAGCCTTTGGGTTATGTCCGCACCATCTGGATGGTCATTGACATGAACACGAGAGCAAGTGTTGACATCGAGAAATTGGGCTACATCAGGGAGAATGTATCGGACATCCCTTGCCCCATCGAGCCGCAGAGCCGTTTGCGTCCCATTGAGCAGGGCCATGCCGTGGATTACACCTTCGGTTACATGGATTGTGACTTCAACCGCCATGTCAACACCGTGCGCTACCTGTCACTGCTGATGAACATGTTTGACATGGACTGCTATGACCACTATTTCATCCGCCGCATGGAGTTGTCTTTCATCAAGGAGACCCACTATGGCGAGACCGCCCAGTTCGTCATCGACGACAGCGATCCCATGGAGTCACACATGAGCATCACCATCGACGGCGACGACCACGTCCGCGCCCGCTTCCTCTGGCAACAACGCCAAAGTTAAACTACGGATTACACTAATTTTTAACTAATTGGGCGTCCGCGCTCTAACTGTCCACGAACCTTTAGCTCGGCGAAGCCAATTGCACGAATTAGACTAATTTGGCTGCCGTGCTCTGGCTCCCCACGCAAAGGCGCAAAGCCGCGAAGAGTTTATTTTCACATGTAATTACCATGAATTAAACATTAATTATATGATCAATTCACGATAATTCACGTGAAAATATTTTTAAGCGAATTAGACTAATTTGGCTGCCGCGTTCTCATAACTGTCCACGAATTACACTAGTGTAGTTCGTGTGATTTGTAGTTATGATAAGATGCTGGTGCCGTCGATGCCAGCGAACTGCTCCCGCAGTCCCGGCAACTTGTCGGCGTCGGCCTCGATGGTCATCGAGCACACGTTGTCAAAGGCCTGCTCGACCACTTTCAAGTCGCTCTTCTTGACCACCTTCATCACATCGTTCATGCTCAGGTAGGGGAAGGTGAATGACAGCCTAGCCTGCTCGTGGCACTCGAGGATTTCGCCCGCCTCGATGGCCAGTTTTGCAGCCTCGCGATAAGCCACAATCAGGCCCGATGTGCCCAGCTTGATACCGCCGAAGTAGCGGATCACGACAATCACGATATTGGTCAGCTCAAACGAGTTGATCTGCCCCAGGATAGGTTTGCCTGCCGTTCCGCTGGGCTCGCCGTTGTCGCTGCTCAGGTACTCGTTGCGCTCGGTCCCTATCATGTAGGCCCAGCAGCAGTGGCGCGCGTCATGGTATTCGTTGGCATAGCGCTTGATGACGGCGCGTGCCTCCTCGGCGCTCGACACAGGTTCGGCAAACGCCAGGAATCGGCTCATCTTCTCGCGGTAAATGCCTTGAGAGACACCCTTCACGGTCTTGAAAAAGTCACTCATATATAATAATGTGACAAAATTAGCAATAATTCCTCACATGACAAAGAAAAGCAGGAAACTAAAGCATCCGCGACCTGGGACCCCACGCGAAGGCGCAAAGACGCTAAGGTTTTATTTTTCACATGTAATTACCGTGAATTATCCATTAATTATAAGCTGCCGCGCTCTTAGCTGTCCACGAATTAAACGAATTAAGCTAATTGGCATCCGCGTTCTGAAACCCCACGCGAAGACGCGAAGGCGCTAAGGCTTTATTTACATGTAATTACCGTGAATTATTCATTAATTATATGATCCATTGACGTTGGGAGACGCCTGGAACTATAACCGTGCTGCGCACGGGAAAGATTGTGCAAGCCGAACGCAAACAAGCTTGCTTGATTTGCTGAGACGCAGCCAATCTTATCTAAATTAAAACAAATTATAAATTAAAATTATTAATTGTCCTTCTTGTCTTCCAGACCCGTTGCGCGGATGAAAAAATAAACTCTTCGCGGCTTGGCGCCTTAGCGTGAGGCCTGTTGGCGGATGAAAAAATAAAACCTTCGCGGCTTAGCGCCTTAGCGTGGGGCCCGTTGCGCGGATGAAAAAATAAAAACTTAGCGGCTTTGCGCCTTAGCGTGGGGCCTGTTGGCGGATGCCCCTTTAGAGTCTAAACTGCGAGCGCAGCGAGCATAAAAATCACTGTTTTTTTTGGAATATTGCTTTTTTATGCTATCTTTGCGGTGCAAAGTGGTGGGCATGTCCCATTGCCGAGCAAGACATACTTGTAAACAAGACGAAAGCGTTTTGTTTTTGACCTATCACTGAAATTTCGCCAAAATTTTGCACTGGTCAAAGACAGTCATGACGCTCCGTCGCAGGTTGAGTGGTACGCCATCCCCCTAACCACGGGAGAGGGCTCGACCATAAAGCCGAGCGTGGGGGATGACTGTTCGCGGTGCAAGGGCGTTTGGCGATGCCTCAGTGATAGTGAACAGACAGACGAAGTCCCTGCGCTTTCATTTTACTGATACTTAGAGCCGAATTCGGGGGACTCAGGAGGCACCTGTTAGTATTATGAAAAAAATTTTATTCCTAAAACTGCTCGCCCTAGTGGCGTGCCTGTCGAGTGCCCTAAGCGCAGCCGCCTACAGTTTCTCCTCGGTTTACAACGGCACAACGATTTACTACAACATCACAAGCAGCGCCAACAAAACTGTTGAAGTGACCTATAAAGATGCTTCGAATGGTTATTCTCTTGATGCCTACAGCGGCGCGGTAACCATCCCCAGCACCGTGTACTATAACGGCTCGTATTATACGGTAACAGCCATCGGAAATAGAGCTTTTTCTAATGCTCGTAATCTCACAAGTATTTCAATTCCTAATACGGTAACCTCTATTGGTGAATATGCATTTGGTTATAATTACGATGGATACTCAAATCAATTAACCAGTGTCACCATTCCCTATTCAGTAACTACGATTGGTCAGAGTGCTTTCGAAAAAAGTTATTATCTAAAAACGGTGTCTTTGGGTTCAGGTATTACTGAAATACCCTCTCGTTGCTTTTATGAATGCGCATTAACATCGGTCACCATCCCCGATAATGTTACTTCTATTGGTGAAGCGGCCTTCAGGGCTAATTATGATTTGACAACAGCTAACATTGGTAATAATGTGACCGATATCGGGAACTATGCGTTCTACAACTGCAACAGTCTGGCGACGCTAAAATTGGGCTTCCATGTGATGAGGATTGGTGCCTATGCTTTCGGCCATAATGATGGGAATCATCATCCTATTCATGTTTACTGCTACTGTGTCGCACCGCCCACCCTCGACATAAACGCTTTCGATAGATGGGATAATCAGGGCGGCTATGATGGCTGGGTTTATACTTTGGCTCGAAAAGTCAATACATTCAAGGCGGATTCAGGATGGAGTAGGTTCGGCACAAGTAATTTTTCGTCCCACAGCGGCAACGAATGTTATGATTTCTACTACGACAGGTTTTATTATTATATTGATGGAACATCTAATCTTTTTGAACCTTTAGCTTATGTGACATATAAAGACACCAACTACAACACTTATTCAGGATCGTTGACGATTCCGAATAACACATGGATGAACGGATATAGTATAAATGTTTGTGGAATCGGCGAAAATGCCTTCCGCAACAGTACGGACCTGACCTCGCTTAGTTTTTTCTCGGCAACCCATTTTTATTCAGTCGGCGAGAATGCCTTCCGCAACTGTACGGGCCTGACTACGTTTAATGCCTCGTCGGCACCCAATTTGTCCAGCATCGGAGGTTACGCCTTCTATGGCTGCACCAATTTGAGAACTGTCAAATTAGCCTCGGACGTGGAAACCATAAAAAATTACGCTTTCTACAACTGCCCGTTGCGATGGTTCACGGTTGACTGTTCCACACCGCCGACGGTTTACGCTAACACGTTTACCGGCGATTACAACAACTGCGTGGTCTATGTTCCCACCCCCGCCGATATCCTGACCTATCAGGCTACCGACTACTGGAAGAAATTCCTCCATTACAGTTCCAGCCGTTCTTGGGATTTCAACTATAACGGTCTGTATTATGCCATCACGAGCAGCAATACCGTGAAAGTCGTTCGATCCAACATGTACGAATATGGTCCCGGCACTAATTATTCCGGCAGTATCACTATCCCGTCAACAGTGCCCTATAATGGAACGACCTACAGTGTAACGGCAATCGGCGACTTTGCTTTTAGCCAGCGGGTTCAGGACAATAAGTTGACGGCCAACGGTGAACCGATGATTGGTGACACGTCAAGTCCGTTGACGAGCGTGACCATCGGCAGCAGTGTGAAGACGATTGGTACACGTGCCTTTGAGTATGCCGAAGCATTGACGACCATCACCATTCCCAACAGTGTCACCACGATTGGATCAGAAGCCTTCATATATTGCACTGGCTTGAAGAACGTAACCTTAGGCACTGGCGTGACCAGCATCGGCTCCGAAGCCTTCAGCGGCTGCACAGCGTTGACCGATGTAAGGTGCAACCGCTCCGTGCCGCCCACCATCCAGAGTTCTACGTTTGACAGCGACCACTACAGCACTACCAAGGTCTATGTGCCCTCATCGGCCATCAACACCTATAAGTCAAAGGCCTACTGGCAGAACTTCTACCTGATCCTGCCCAACAACGGCACCGAGCTGGCCTATGTGCTCAACGCCAGCGGCACCGCCGTCTCGCTCACCTATAGCTCCACGGGCACATATCCCTGGACCGTGAAGGGCGACGGCACCCGCATGTACGCCCAGTCAGGCAACGAAGGCGTTGCCAGCAGCACCTCGACCATGACGGCAAGCGTTAGCCTGAGCAAGACCCACACCATCACCTTTGACTTCAAGGCATGGGGTGAGACCAGCGGCAGCACCAATTATGACAAGTGCATCTTCTCGATTGACGGCACGACACAATTTTCCTATGGCGCCCGCGACAACGAGTGGGAGACCTTCACGGCCACGATTCCTTCCGGCAGCCACACGCTCACCTGGACCTACAGCAAGGACGGCAGCGTGAATCCCACGGGCGACTACTTCGCCATCGACAACGTGAAACTCGCCGTGGTTACCGTTGCTCCTGGTGACGTGAATGGTGACGGCAGCACGACGATCGCCGACGTGACCGCCCTCGTCGACCTGCTTCTGGGTAACGGTACCGCTCCTGCGGCAGCCGACGTGAACGGCGACGGCCAGGTAACCATCGCCGACGTGACCGCCCTCGTCGACCAACTCCTGGGAAGCTGATAGTTAACAGTTAATAGTTAACAGTTAATAGTTAGGCATCCGCGTTCTAATCAGGACACGGATGTCTTTATTTAGACTAATTGGTCTTATAGGTCTTATAGGTCGACGGTTTAGAACGCGAAAGCCTCACTAAATTCTTCGCGGCTTAGCGCCTTAGCGTGGGGCAAGTTGGCGGCAGCCTTCGTTTAATTAGTGAAATTGGCTTCGCCGAGCTAAAGGTTCGTGGACCGTTAAGCGCGCGGCAGCCATCAGAAAATCAGATAAATCCGTAGTTTTTTATGAGCCGTGCGGATGCCCCTAAAACCTAAAGCCTGCTCTCACCGCGAGCAATCCTTTTTTCACGTGAATTATCGTGAATTGATCATATAATTAATGTTTAATTCATGGTAATTACATGTGAAAAAATAAAACCTAGGGCCTGGGGCAAGAACGCGGATGTCAGATTAGTTCAATCCGCGTAATTCGTGGTTTTTAAAAAAGTACGAGCGGTTATAGCGTCGCTAGTTGATAGAAAATGAATGATATGAGCCATGCCACGCCCGTGGTGTAGAAGATCTCAAACACCATCCACTTGGTGCCCGCCTCACGCTTGATGGCGGCAAGCGCCGCTATGCAGGGGAAGTAGAGCAGGATGAACAGCATGAATGAGTAGGCCACAACAGGGTTAAACACATGGCTGCCATCGGGTTTGGTGGCTGTTTGGAGCTTCTCCTTGAGGGGCGCGGATTCCTCGTCGGCATCGGCTTCGCCAGTGTAGAGCACACCCATTGTCGAGACGACAATCTCCTTGGCGGCAGCGCCGGTGAGCACGCTCACGCCCATCTGCCAGTTAAAGCCCAGTGGTGCCACAACAGGCTCGATGGCTTTACCCATCTGGCCCATGAACGAGTTCTCGATTTGCTCTTGTGGCGTTTGTCCCTCGTGGCGGGGGAAATAGCCCAATGCCCACACGATGATGGATGCCGCGAGGATGATGGTACCCATCTTTTGCAGGTACTGTTTACCCTTGCTCCACATGTGGATGGTGGCATTGCGCGCCGTGGGTTTGCGGTAGGGGGGCAGTTCCATCACAAACTGGGTCTTGTCGTGTTTCAACAGTGTCTTGCTCAACACAATAGCCGTGATGCCAGCCACAATGATTCCCACCAGATAGATGCTCATGAGAATGAGTCCCTGCTTGGCGGTGAAAAACGCCGCAACGAGTAGCAGATAGGACGGCAGGCGCGCCGAGCACGACATGAACGGGATGGTGAGGATGGTTACCAGGCGGTCGCGGCGGTTCTCAAGCGTGCGAGTCGCCATGATGGCAGGCACACCACAGCCAAAGCCGATCAGGTAGGGGATAAACGACTTGCCGTGCAATCCCACACGGTGCATGACGCGGTCCACAATGAATGCAGCGCGCGCCATGTAGCCGCTATCCTCAAGCAGCGAGATGAAGAAGAACAGAATCAGGATTTGTGGCAGGAACACGAGCACGCCGCCCACGCCGCCGATGATGCCGTCAACAATCAGGTCGCGCAGGATGCCGTCGGGCATCGTGCTGCCGATCCATTCGCCCAGCCAGCCAATGCCGCTTTCGATCCATTCCTGTGGGTAAGCTCCAAGTGTGAAGGTCGCCTCAAACATGAGCCACATCAGCACCAGCAGAATGGGCAACGCCAGCCAGCGGTTGGTGAGCAGGCGGTCGAGTGAATAGCCGGGCTTGGTTTCGTCGGTGGCCCGGTCGGGGTTGGGCGTGAGCGCCTCGGCAAGCGCGCCGCGCACAAAGCCATATTTCAAATCGGTGATGATGCTTACGATGTCATCGTTGTAGTTGCGCTCAATGCGTTGGCGCAGGTTGGCAGCGGCATCCTTCACCTCTTGGGCGTTGTCTTGTCCTTCCAACAAGGCCAATGCATGTTTGTCGTTCTCGATGATCTTGAGCACGGTGTATCGGTCCAGGTCGGGACACTTGTCGCCCAGTTCTTTCAAGCCGTCCTCGATGAGGGTGCCGTAGTTCACATTGTGGTGATGGGTTTCCTGTTCGCTCTCGTCGATGGCGTCCATGGCTGCTTGCAGCACATCGTCCACGCCGTGACCGTTAAAGGCAGTGAGTGGCACCATGCGCGCGCCCAACAGTCGTCCCAGCATCTCGGTGTCGAGTTTGTCGCCGCTTTTCTCCAGCTCGTCCCACATGTTCAGGGCGATGACCATGGGAATGTTCATGTCCATCACTTGGGTGGTGAGATAGAGGTTGCGCTCCAGGTTGCCGGCATCCACGATGTTGATGATGGCATCGGGGTGATGGTCACGGATGTAGGTGCGCACATACATCTCCTCGGGCGAATACTCGGTGAGCGAGTAGGTGCCGGGCAGGTCAACGAGCTGCACGCGGCGGCCGCCCACGTTAAACCAACCTTCCTTGCTGTCAACGGTCACGCCGCCATAGTTGCCCACTTTCTCCTTAGCGCCAGTGGCGTTGTTAAATAGTGAGGTCTTGCCGCAGTTGGGGTTGCCCACGAGGACGACACGCAGTACATTGTCGGCCATCGGGTCAACGCCGGCAACCGAGGTCTCAACCGTGCCGTTATAGGCATCCTCCATATCGCAGAAGGCGGCATCCTTGTCGGTGACCTCAACTTGGGCCGCCTCGCTGTGGCGCAGCGAGATGTGTGAGCCCATGATCATATATTCGACGGGATCTTGCAGCGGGGCATTCTTGAGGACGGTGACTTTTGCGCCGCGCACAAAGCCCATCTCGAGCAAGCGCTGGCGGAAGGCTCCGTCACCCATGACACGTACCACTTGCACGGTCATGCCCACGGGTTCGTTATCCAGCAGGCGGGTGACCTTATTATTATTGTTTAAATCTTGTTTCTTAGCCATGTTATGTGCATCTATAATATTCCAATCTGCAAAATTACTGTCATCCAAGTACTAATGCAATCCCATCTTTTTAGTGTTTTATGTCTTTTTTCTCCCCATTTTTGGGGAGATTAGAGGGCAAAACAATGGTTTAAAGTTAACGAGTGTTAAATGTGAGAAGGTGATTAAACTTTTTTGTTTCTCATCAGTCTTTATATTGACTTCAATGAAGATTAAAAGCTTCAAACGAAATAAACTGACTTTTTCTTAATAATAAAACACTTCAACCGTGTGTCAAACTGCTGGTGAAGCATGACAAGACACAGAACATATAGGTCCCGATTGACAAAACGTCTCGGGACTTTTGTTTTTTTGTGCCAATCTTGTCACATTTTCAGATAAAAATCTCTGGTCAAGGCGATGTATTCGCTGGTGAAACTGCCATCGCGGTGGGCGATGGTGAGTGTTGTCTCACGGTAAGGCATCTCGCGCCGTGACAACAGCCACAGTAAGCGCTTCACGGCAGCTCCCTCGACAGGAATAACGCGGGTGATGGTTTTCGCTGGCAGCGAGGCAAAAGTGGCCGCCTCGATGATGGCGCCCTCGGCCTCGGTGGGTGAGATCAAGGCCAGCATGCCGCTGTCGGTCAGCCGTTGTGCTGCTCCCTCGATGAGTTGGCGATAGGAGAGTGACCCCGTGTGACGAGCCAGCGTGCGAGCCGCATCGGGTGGCAGCAGGCTGTCGGTGAAATAGGGTGGGTTGGAGACAATCAGGTCATAGCTGTCAGTGCCGGTCATGTGGTTGAAATCTGCCATCATGGCAGTCAATCTCTCGCTCCACGGCGATGCGGCGAAGTTGAGAGTCGCTTCCTCGATGGCACCCGGGTCGATGTCGATGCCGTCGATATGCGCCTCACCATTGCGTTGAGCGACCATAAGGGCAATCACGCCACATCCGGTACCCACGTCAAGCGCGCGCTGTGCGCCCTCGACAGGGCACCATGCGCCCAGCAGCACACCGTCGGTGCCCACTTTCATCGCTGTGCGGTCGTTCAAAACAGCGAATTGTTTAAATCTGAATGTCTTTTCTCTTCCCATTTTTGTCGGCAAAGGTAGCCATTTTGTCGATACTTTTGGGGTGGTTTTTTTGTTTTTATTTACATAATGGCATGGTATTTGCAAATAACACGTGCATGCTATATTGTTAAAAATGTTGCATTTAGCATTTTTTCACTATCAAAAAAAGCTATTGTATCACATTACTTTATAACTTGCAGCGTTTTTGAATGATTTTTAAACATATCTTAAACTTTTCAAATACAAATTGGTCTAAAAGACAAACGAATATTAACGAATTTTTTAAACGTAATAGATTATGAAGTACCGTGTTTTAACATTGTTGGGCCTGATGGCGCTGAGTGTAGCCACCATTGTTCAAGCCCAGGACTATGACGACATTTATTATGATGCTTCATCGTCCAAATCGACTGAGGGCAAGACCACTAAGGTCGTGAAGCCCGCTAAGACCATCGCCGTTTATGGCGAGGTGCCCGAGACCTATAAGGTTGCTGCTAACAGCAACTATCGTGTCGAGCGCGACGTTGACGAGTACAACCGCCGTGGGGAGTATGAACCAAACTATGAGGTGGACCTTAATGGCGATACCATCTATGAGGAGGCCTTTGCCAACACTCGTCGCATTGAGCGATTCTACAATCCAGACATCGTCATTCTGAGTGACGATGAAGACCTGGTGGAACTCTATTATGACGAGTCACCGAGCATCAACCTCATCATCGGGTCAGATACCTATTATGGTTCTTCCTATGGTTGGGCTACTTCCTATTACCCCTGGTATAGTTGGGGATCCTATTATCCCTGGAGAGTTGGATGGTATGACCCATGGTATACCTTCAGCTATGGCTGGTATCGTCCTGTCTACTGGGGCGGCTACTATTGGGGCTGGGGTATCCACAACTGGCATTATTCCCACTGGTGGCCCGGTTTCTATGGCTGGGATAACTGGCACTATAGGCCACACCACTATGCTGACTGGGGACATCGTCCGAGGCCTGACCGCGTTCATGGCGCTAGCGGCGGATCCACTCACAGGAATGTTGGCCTTGCCGATAACCGTAATACCCGTGGCCGTGTAGGTGGTGGTCGCAGTGCTGCTGGCTCACGTGGTGATAACCTGGGCCGCAGCTCAGCTCCGAGCCGCAGTCGTGGCGGAATTGGCACCTCTCGCTCCTCTAGCGGTAATTTGGGATCGCGTAGCAGCAGTGGCATCTCACGCAGTAGCAGCGTGTCACGTTCCAGCGGCGTATCGCGCTCCAGTGGTGTATCTCGCTCCAGCAGCGTATCACGTTCTAGCAGCAGCCCCAGCAGCGTGTCACGTTCCAGCGGCAGCTACAGCAGCGGTTCACGCTCAAGCGGCAGCTACAGCAGCGGTTCACGCTCCAGTGGCGGCTATAGCAGTGGCAGCAGTAGCAGCAGTCGTAGCTCTGGTGGCGGCGGTGGCAGTCACGGCGGTTCATCGGGTGGAGGTGGACATCGTCGCTAAACCTAGCCTCATCAACACAAACACACACGTATCATTCAGTATTAGTTGAACTAATCTAAACATTTTGAACTATGAAGAAGAAAGTTTTTGCTCTCCTGTTGTGCGGACTTCCTCTCTTGATGAGCGCTCAGGATGCCTTTGATGTCCTCCAGATGTCCCAAACAGACCTGCGCGGAACAGCACGATTCCAGTCAATGGCTGGAGCCTTCGGAGCCCTTGGAGGCGATCTGTCGACGCTCTCCCAGAACCCTGCCGGTATCGGTGTCTATCGCAATAGCGACCTGGGTATCACCCTCGGCCTTGACTTCAATAACACCAAGGCTGGCATCACCACCACAAAAGAGACCAAGTTTAATGTCAACAATGTGGGTTATGTGGGTGCCATACGTCTGGACAGCGAGTCGGTGCCCAACCTGAACTTCGGATTCACTTACAACCGCATCAAGTCGTTTAACCGCCGCTATATGGGTGGTGTGGGTAATCTCGAGTCCTCAATGAGCAACTATGTTGCAAGTGAGTTTGTCAATAACAACCCGAGCGGCCCTTTTACTGATCAAGACTTGTATTGGACCGACGATTTCAATCCTTATTTTGACGGTTATGCGCCCTGGGCAGCAGTTACCATGTTTGACATGCCCACGAGGAATGGAGGTTATGTGGGCATCATCAATGCCTATGGCGACAAGATGATTGGATTGTTTGAAGATGGAATAACTTCAGGTTTTGCCAATTATGAGGTTGAAGAGCGCGGCCATGCCGACGAGTACAATATCGCCTTTGGCGGCAACATCGCCAACCAGTTGTATTTTGGCCTTGATTTTGGTATCCTTGACTTGGACTACAGGAGTTTCCAGTGCTATGAGGAGTCACTGACCAACCCCTATATCATGGCCGATGACAATGATCTGTTCTTGAGTGAACTGACCGACGTGAACACTTCTGCCGATTGGGGCTTGTACAACTACCTGCATAGCGAGGGTACCGGCATCAACTTCAAGTTAGGCCTCATCTGGAAGCCCACCCAGGCCTTGCGCATCGGTGCCGCCTTCCACACGCCCACCTATTATGACATGCGCGACACCTACTATGTGAGCTCCTCGCTCATAGGCTATCAGGACGGCAACCGCCTCTACACTGCCGAAAAGGGCAGTAATGGCGAATTGGGTACATTCGATGGTTATGATTACACGAGCAACTACACCATTAAGACGCCCTGGCGTTTCATGGGCAGCCTGGCCGGTGTGGTTGGTAAGAGTGGCATCATCAGCTTGGACTACGAGTATGTGGCCAACCAGACGATGCGCATCGGCAACGACCGTGGCAACGAGTACTATGATGTGACTGACCATGTGAAGACTTATTTCAAGCCCTCTCACATCATCCGCGTGGGTGGCGAGTATCGCCTCAATCCCAACTGGAGCCTGCGTGCAGGTTACAGCTACAAGACCACTCAGGTCGAGGACGGCGTTGACAAGTATGAATACAACATCGCTACTGTTGGCACCAATCCCACCTACCAGTATGACAACACTGTTCAGCACATCACCTGTGGCTTGGGCTATCATCACAAGTCATTCTATGCCGACATGGCCTATGTTCACCAGATCCGCAATAGCGTGTACAACGCCTTCTCACCCTATGAGGACGAGTTAGGCTATGTGCCCAACGTGAGCGCCGATGTGAAGGACAACAACAACCGCTTATCCCTTACACTGGGAATGAGATTCTAGGACAAACGTATCATATACCCAGAGATTACGTTTATAAAATTCATTAAAATGATCTGGCAGTTCGAGATTTCTCGTGCTGCCAGATCTGTTTATTGTAACTGTATTAATCGTTGAAGGCTATCCTGGGAACAGGTTGTCCAGCGCGTTTTGAAAAGCGACTAGCTGCTCCCTGATATTCTTGAGTTGCTCGATGGCGTCAAAGCGCTTGTCAACACCATCGCGATTGTGGCGAATCTGGGCTTGGGCGGCATCCAGTTTCAGCCCTTTTTCTTTCACGAGATAATAGACTTTGCTAATGGTCTCGATGTCACTAGGCGTGTAGTAACGGATGTTTTTCTTGTTGCGCCGGGGCTTGATAATGGTAAACTGCGATTCCCAGTAACGCAGTGTGGACTCAGGGATTCCCAGAATCTCTGAAACATCACCTATTTTATAGAATTTTTTATCCAGATTTTGCATGGTGTTGCACAAATGAATAGAATTAAGTAACTTTGCAGGTTGATAACAACACGGCAAAGATAAACAAATAGTTTAGACTTCGCAATAAAAATCGAACATTTATAACAAATTAAGAATAATATTATGCTTACTGCAAAAGAAATCCGCGAGACATTCAAGCGTTACTTCGAGGAGCATGGCCACCACATTGTGCCGTCGGCTCCCATGGTCATCAAGGACGATCCCACACTCATGTTTACCAATGCTGGTATGAACCAATTCAAGGACATTATCCTGGGCAATAAGGACGCCCAGTGGCGCCGTGTTGCCGATTCACAGAAGTGCCTGCGCGTGAGCGGCAAGCACAACGACCTGGAAGAGGTGGGCCACGACACCTATCATCACACGATGTTTGAGATGCTGGGTAACTGGTCGTTTGGTGACTACTTCAAGCACGAGGCGATCGATTGGGCATGGGACTTGCTGGTCAACGTGTATAAACTTGACCCCACTTGCCTGTATGCGACGGTGTTTGAGGGTGACAAGAATGATGGCTTGTCTCGTGATGACGAGGCTGCGGGTTTCTGGGAGGCCCATCTGCCCAAGGATCACATCCTGAATGGCAACCGTCACGATAACTTCTGGGAAATGGGTGATACTGGCCCCTGCGGACCGTGCAGCGAGGTGCATATCGACCTGCGCAGCGATGAAGAGAAAGCCGCTGTGCCCGGTGCATCGCTGGTCAACAAGGACAATCCCCAGGTGATTGAGATTTGGAACCTCGTTTTCATGCAGTATAACCGCAAGGCCGACGGCTCGCTCGAGCAGTTGCCCAACCGCGTGATTGACACGGGTATGGGTCTGGAGCGCTTGTGCATGGCCTTGCAGGGCAAGAAATCCAACTATGATACCGACGTCTTCCAGCCCCTCATTGGCAAGCTGGGTGAGATGTGTGGCAAGAAATATGGCGAGAACAAGGATGTGGATGTTGCCATGCGTGTAGTTGCCGACCACGTGCGCACCATCGCTTTCTCGATAGCCGACGGGCAGTTGCCCAGCAATGCCAAGGCGGGTTACGTCATCCGCCGCATCCTGCGCCGTGCCGTGCGCTATGGTTACACCTTCTTGGGATTTAAGGATGCTTTCATGTATCGCCTGATTGACACGCTCATCGAGAGCATGGGTGAAGCCTATCCTGAGATTAAGGCACAGGCTGACCTCATCAAGCACGTGACCAAGGAGGAGGAAGAAGCCTTCCTGCGCACACTGGAGACGGGTATGAAACTCATCGAGAAAGTCATTGCCGACACTAAGGCCGCTGGCAAGACCGTGGTCGATGGCAAGGAGGCGTTTACGCTCTACGACACCTTTGGTTTCCCCTTGGATCTCACCGAACTCATCCTGCGTGAGAACGGCATGACCGTCAACGAGGAGGAATTCAACGTCGAGATGCAGAAACAAAAACAGCGCGCCCGCAATGCGGCTGCTGTCGAGGCCACCGACTGGGTTGAACTCAAGGAAGGCGTGACCGAGTTTGTGGGCTATGACCTCACCGAGTGTGACGTGAACATCCTGCGTTATCGCAAGGTGACTCAAAAGAATAAGTCATTCTACCAGATAGTGCTTGACCGCACGCCCTTCTATGCCGAGATGGGTGGTCAGGTAGGCGATCGTGGCACGCTCACCTGTGGTGACGAGGTCATCGAGGTGACCGATACCAAGCGCGAGAATAACCTGCCGGTGCACATTACTGCCAAATTGCCTAGCGACGTGAACGCAACCTTGCATGCAGCCATCAATCTGGAGGCACGCCACGCCACCGAGTGCAATCACACGGCGACCCACTTGCTCCATGCTGCCCTGCGCCAAGTGCTGGGCACCCATGTCGAGCAGAAGGGTTCCTACGTTGATCCCGTGTCGCTGCGCTTCGACTTCTCACACTTCCGCAAGGTGACCCCCGAGGAGATCCGTCAGGTCGAGCATCTGGCTAACCAGATGATTCGTGACGCGATGCCGCGCGAGGAGCACCGCGAAATGCCTATTGAGGAGGCCAAGCAGATGGGTGCAATGGCACTCTTCGGCGAGAAATACGGCGACCGCGTCCGCGTCATCAAGTACGGCGACTCGGTTGAGTTGTGCGGTGGTACGCATGTGGCCAACTCGGGTAACATCGGTATGGTACGCATCGTCAGCGAGAGCAGTATCGCAGCCGGTATCCGCCGCATCGAGGCCGTTACAGGTGCTCGTGTCGAGGAGATGCTCGACACCGTCCAGGATACCCTGGGACACATCAAGGAGATGCTCAACAACGCCCCCGATGCTATCGCCGCTCTGCAGAAGTCGCTCGCCGAGAATGCTGACCTGAAGAAGCAGGTCGATGACTTCGTGAAGCAGCGCATCGCCATCCTCTCCAAGCAACTCCAGGACGAGGGTAAGGTGATGAATGGCATCAAGGTCATCATGCTCACGGGCAACCGTCTGCCAGATGTGGTCAAGGGTGTGGCTCTGGCTATCAAGGCCGACTGTCCCACAGCTACCGCTTTCCTCGCTGCTACCGAGTATGAAGGAAAGCCGATGCTCACCGTGATGCTGAGCGAGGACCTCGTCAAGGCTGGCAATAACGCTGGCAACATCGTCCGTGGTGCTGCCAAGTGCATCCAGGGTGGTGGCGGTGGCCAGCCTCACTTTGCCCAGGCTGGCGGACGCAATCCTCAGGGATTGAATGATGCTATGGTAGCCATGCACGAGGCGTTGAAGCTCTAATGTTAGTAATCATTCTGCCGCACCTTCTTGTCACTTGAGGGTGCGGTAGTGTTGTTTCATCAATTGTTAATCATTGGATATGGATTATCTGTTGCTTGTTGTTGGTTTGGGAATGCTTTTGCTGGCAGCCAACTACCTTGTTGATTCGTCGGTCGCCATTGCCCAGCGGGCCAAGATATCTAATTTCATCATTGGCTTGACTATTGTGGGCATCGGCACCAGTGCGCCTGAATTGTTTATCTCGGTGTCCTCGGCGCTTAAAGATAGCGGGGATATCGCCATGGGTAACGTGCTGGGCTCCAATATAGCCAACGTGTTGCTCATCTTGGGCGCCACAGCCATGATTATGCCGTTTTCCATCGAGCGGTTGCAGCGCCGTCGTGACATTCCTTTTCTCATCTTGGCATCGCTGTTTGTCATGCTCATCGCCAACGACAGCATTGTTCCCGGCATCAAATACAACACGTTGAATCGTCTTGATGGCATCGTGTTGCTGATCATGTTTATTGGTTACATGTGCTGGGTGATTGTCCAGAAGGGCAAGGACCCCAAGCGGGCACTGGAAGAGGCCGACGAGGAAGCGACTACATCACTGGCAGGCAAGCAGCCGTGGTTGCTGTGGGGCATTGCCGTCGTGTCGCTGTTAGTGTTGATTTTTGGCGGTAACTTGTTCCTTGACAGTGCCAAGAACTTGGCTCGCGCGTGGGGCATGAGCGAGGCAGTGATAGCCATCACCATTGTCGCCGTGGGCACTTCCTTGCCCGAACTGGTTACTGCTATCATTGCTGCGACAAAGCGCAATCCCCAGTTGGCCTTGGGTAACGTGATAGGCAGCAATATCTTCAACTTGTTAATGATTTTGGGTGTCGCTTCGACTGTTAAGCCATTGCAATTTGTTGACATCAACATTTGGGACTATGTGGTCATGGTCATCTCGGCCATTATGCTTTACATGGTGGTGCTCACCTTTAAAAAGAATAAGATGGACCGTGTTGAGGGCGTCATCTTCTTTGCCGCCTATGTGGGCTATACCATTTACTTATTGCTGCGCTAGCACGCTCTTCTTGCCGGTTGTCTATTAAACCAAATCACTACAATCCAGTCGAATAGAAAAAAACAATTGCAATGAATAATAGACAATTTATATCACTCATGTGTTGCTGCCTCATGGCGATGACTGCATTGGCTCAGTCCAGGGTGGACACCAGAACGCACATCTTTGACAACAACGTCCACTCGCTCAAGGTGTGCCTGGCCAGCAATATGTACATTCCTCCGGTGCTGATGATGAATGGTGATGACCACCTTGTCGTCAACTTTGATTACATCGATTATGATGTACATTATCTGCGATATAGTGTCACCCATTGCAATGCCGACTGGCAACCGTCGCAGTTGGTTGAGAGCGAGTATGTGAGTGGCTTTAATTATGCCGATATCGATGATTATGCTCACAGCGAGGCGACCTATGTCCACTACTATAACTATCAGTTCGTGCTGCCAAATGCCGACATGGAGTTTCTTGTGAGCGGTAATTATCTGCTCAGCGTTTACGAGCAGGATAATCCCGAGGACATCCTGTTCCAGACGCGTTTCTCGGTCTGCGAGGGCAAGGTGGGCGTTTATCCCAAAGTCACCTCTCGCACCGATGTGGAGTACAACAACCGCTTCCAGCAACTCTCCTTTGACGTGCGTTTCAAGCCAGGTCAGATCAAGGATCCTTATAGCGAGTTAACCTGCGTGGTTAATCAGAATTCCCGCGAGGATAATGCGGTGACGGTTGTTCGTCCATTGATGGTGGGCGTTGATCACGTGACCTATGACCACAACCAGGACCTTATTTTCCCGGCAGGCAATGAGTTCCGTCGATTTGAGACGGTGGCTGCCCATACCATCAACATGGGAGTGAAGTCAATCCGCTATTACAACCCCATGTATCATGCAACGCTCATGGTTGATGAACCGCGCAACGAGGTCCAGTACCTGTATGATAAAACGCAGTTTGGCCGCTTCACCATCCGCAATGCCGAGGCTTACGGTGAGAATGCCCTCGAAGCCGACTACATGATTACCCACTTCACGCTCAACACCGACGGCAAACTCAATGGTGGCAACGTGTGGCTCTATGGCGAGTTCCTCAATGGATATCCCGCTTCGCAGGCGATCATGAAATATGACGCCAACAGCGGATGCTACACTGCCGACCTGTTGCTCAAGCAGGGCGCTTATAATTATATGTACCTGTGGGTTCCCGACGGCTCATCGGTAGGGCAGACCGGCAAAATAGAGGGTGACCACTATGAGACGGTCAACGAGTACACTGTCAAGGTCTATGATCGACCCATGGGCGAGCGCTACGACCACTTCGTTGGCTACGGCGTCGCCTACTCTGGCAAGT
>Ga0247611_10000494_pt1 | contig 80434 bp, 125 predicted proteins | sample 177DNAGHGhighgp2_FD_192422 | JGI IMG/M metagenome (GOLD analysis project Ga0247611, IMG submission 192422) | Sheep rumen microbial communities from Palmerston North, Manawatu-Wanganui, New Zealand - 1770 DNA GHGhigh gp2 | ecosystem: Host-associated > Mammals > Digestive system > Stomach >... | reverse complement strand
TAAGCGATAGGTTAGGAGTTCGAGTCTCTTACGGTGTGCCATATGGGTAGATGGTGAAGAGGCTTAACACGATAGGCCGCAACCCTATTATATGTCATCAGTTCGAATCTGATTCTACCCTCCAAAAATGCCTTTATAGTATAACAGGATAGTACAATGGTCTTGTAAACCATCAATCCCTGTTCGAACCGGGGTAAAGGCACCATAAAATATGTGGATGTAACCCTAATGGTAAGGGAGCAGTTTGCTAAACTGCCAGTAATCGGAGTAATCTGATGTGTAGGTCCAAGTCCTATCGTCCACGCCATAAATAAATGCTGACTTGACAGAGTGGTGGATGTATCGGTCTTGAAAACCGACGGGTGTAACAGCCTTGGGGGTTCGAATCCCTCAGTCAGCGCCAATAATCGTGAAGTAGACCGTAAATAGTAGCGGGTCAGTCTGTAAAACTGATGTCTTAAGACCTTGTAGGTGCAATGTCCTACCTTCACGACCATATCCATAAGTAGTATAATGGTTAGTATTTCAGTCTTCCAAACTGAGGGTGCGAGTTCGATTCTCGTCTTGTGGTCCATAAATAGGGCCGTCGTATAACGGTTAGTACAAAGGACTTTGACTCCTTTAATGAATGTTCGAATCATTCCGGCCCCGCCAAATAAAAATATGAAAAAATATTAAAAAACTACTTGACAATATTTTCTTCATAGTATATAATATAGCTGTAAGTTGATAGTGTAGATGAGAGATACTTCGAAAAACGGTTAATTCACAGAACTCTAACTTCTGCATAGCTGGTTCAACCCCAGCAGTATAACCTCTTATCGCTTATCCTTCAACTTACTAAAAAAGTTTATAATGGGTAGTGTAGAAAACAGTTACTTCTATTTATTAGCTCATCTGGTAGAGCGTTAATTTCAGGAATTAAAAGTAGTAGGTTCGAGTCCTGCATAAATAACCAAAAAAATGACTGTTTTCGCTTATTCTCCCATTATCATAAATTGCAGAGTAGAGAAGTTGGAGTTCTCGTCTGGCTCATACCCAGAAGACCGTCAGTTCGAGTCTGACCCCTGCAACCATTAAAAATTAAATCCAGTAGTGTTGTAAACAGTTACTTCGTTTGCCTGTTAAGCAAGTGGTTGTTGGTTCGAATCCAACTATATCCGGTGGGATGTATGGCTCAATTGGTAGAGCACTTTATGATTTCGTCTGTTTACGCTTTTCTCTGGGTAGTTAAATTAATATCAATCAGTAGTGTAGTTGAGAGTTACTTCGGTTTGTTTTAGAAACAAAAGTAATGTTGGTTCGAATCCAGCTAGCCCCTCCAAATTAAAAAATCAGAGGTGGAAACACCTCTTTATCATGGGGCTATTGAAAATAGGTATATCGCTCTTAACGCTGTTCTCTGATTAATATAAAAAAATAGCTACCTTAATTGGTAGCTTTTTTAATTCATTAAATGACAGGAGGTAAATATAATGAGCAAATTTAATGAAACAAACACAAACAAAACAGTTAATAAGTCTGGTCATGTTGCTTATGCAATGGGTAACAAAGAAAAACTTATGACACAAGTATTATCTACATTTTACAATGAAGCAAAGTATTATGGAGATAATTCAAAGGAAATCTTAGAAACAGCTAAGGAAGTATGTTCTAAGGATGCTAGATTTGTTGCTAATTTAGCGATTTATGCTAGAAAAGAATTCCATTTAAGAAGTATTACACATGTTTTAACTTGTATTTTAGCTAATTCTGAATCAGGTAAGAAATATGTAAGAGAAACAATGAAGTATGTGGTTGAAAGACCTGATGATTTAACTGAAATTTTAGCTTGCTATTTAGGAACATTTGGTAAGCCAATCCCAAATAGTTTAAAGAAGGGTCTAGCTGACGGATTAAAGAAATTCAATGAATTTCAAATTTCAAAGTACAATGGTGGTTCTAAGAACGTTAAGTTTAAGGATATTTTACAACTTACACACGCTAAGCCAAGCAATAAGGAACAATCTGAATTATTTAACAAGATTTTAAATGATAATCTTGCCACAGCAACTCGTTGGGAAACTGAGGTATCTACTAAGGGTAATAATGAGGAAACTTGGGAACAATTAATTGAAAAGAATCAATTAGGTTATATGGCAGCTTTAAGAAATTTAAGAAACATCATCAACGCTAATCCTAAGAATATCAATAAGGTATATGAAAAATTAGCTGATAAGGATGAGGTATTAAAGAGCAAGCAATTACCATTTAGATTCTATTCAGCATATAAGGAATTATCTAAAATGGGAAATATCACTAACAAGCCATTAGCAGTATTAGAAAAAGCTATGGATTATTCAGTAGAAAACATGAAGAGAATCCCAGGAAGAACAGCAATTTGTATCGACCGTTCAGCTTCTATGTCTGACACAATTTCTCGTGATTCTGATGTTAAATGTAATGATATTGCTTCATTATTAGGAGTAATGGCAACTAGAATTTGTGATGAATCAGTAATTTATTTATTTGATACATCAGCATATAGAAAGTTAATTTCTAATAATAGTAATATTTTATCAACAGCAAATGAATTATGTGGATGTGGTGGCGGAACTGATATTTCAGCTCCAATCAAAAAGATGATTAGTGATGATATGAAGGTTGATAGAATCATTGTATTATCTGATAATGAGGCTAATAGTCAATTCAAAAATGAAAGAGGCTACTATTGGAGAAACCAATATACAACACAACAAATAGTTGATAAGTATCGTGAAAAATTCGGTAATAATGTTTGGGTACACGCTATTGATATGCAAGGATATGGTACACAACAATTTATTGGTTCACATACTAACTTAATTGCTGGTTGGTCTGAAAAGGTATTAGATTTTATCTTATTAGCTGAAGAAGGAGCCGGTTCATTAATTAAGACAATTAGTGAATATAAAATTAAAGAATAATAAAATATTGATAAAATCTCCTTTTTAATTTATAATTAAAGTATAATGAAGAAAAGGAGATTTTCAATATGGCTAAATTAAATGATACAAGTAAAGGAATTCTAGGCGAATCTAGTGAAAAAATTGGTAATTATACAGAATCAACAGGAGGAGGAACTCCGTTAGCTAAGGGTGAAAAATTAAAAGACCATCCTGAAGCTAAGAGAGTAATGCAACCTCGTGACGAAGACGGCCAATTTACATATAATTCAGTTAATGGTAAGGGATTAAAGTATGGTCCTTCAAGAGGAACAACTGTACCGCCATTTTTAAGAGGAGTTAAGTTAACATTCTGTGCTCCTGGAACTAAATTAAAAATTGATGGTCAAGATGGTATTAAAATTAAAATCATGACAATTGATATGACTGTAGAAGAAATTGTTAACGCTTGTAAAGAATATATTGAATCTGAAGAAGGATTTGCTGGAATGGGTGAAGGCTCATCTATTACTAAAAAGGGTAGAAAATCTAAGGAAGAAAAAACAGCTGATAGTGGTCAAATTGGTAACGTTGACCCTAAGACTTTAAGTCAAGGAACTCAAAAAGAAATGTCTGAGGCTCAAGCTAAGTATGCTGCCAGCAATTCTGCTAATCCAGTTAATCCTATGGTTGGAAGTTATCAAGTAACAAATGATACATTAAATGCTAATGGTTCTACAACTAAAAATACTCAAGCTAGATACTGGGAAAGAAATAAAAATCAACAAACATTTGTACCTTCTGGGGCAAGTTCAAGTAATTCTACAGCAAATAACAGTCAATCACAAAGTAATAATCAAACACCTGTTACACCATCAGGTCAACAAGCTCCACAACAACAACCACAAGGTCAAACTGTTGGTGGATTAGCTTCTAAATTAAAAAGCTTTATGAGTGGTTTAGGAAACAATAATAACGCTGGCCAAAATTCAACTTCTCAAGGAACTGGTAAAAAACCTAATATTAGTTTATCTGGTTTCTTAAGCAAGAATAATAAGGTATAGTAAATGATTCAATTTAAACCCGGAAACGGTGGTCATGGTCCTGAGGCTTACGATACTGATACAGGCCAATATGTAGAAGTTGAATGCAGTATTGAGGGCCAAAGTTTTAAAGGATGGGAAGAGTTAAGAGATTTAATACTTAATTCAGACCCTAATTTAAAATTGGATTATGATAATAATACTGCTCAAAGAGCGGCGATTGAAGATTATATAAAAAATGAACTTTATGGTCCATTATTAGAAGAAGCTATTAATAATAAAAATGCTGAGGCGTCTGGTCAGGTGTTCTTTAAAGATTCCCTTGACGCCGCAGAAAATGGCTATAAAATATTTACCTCAAATTTTTTTGATGAATATAAAAAATTATCGTCTGGTGGAGAAATTTTAATAAATAAAAATTCGGGTTATAAAGTAAATGCAATTGCTTGTTGTTTACAAAATCTTAGATACCCTAAGAAAAAAATGAATAAAATAAGTGAAAGTCAGTACCAAGCTTTAATGAATGATGTTAACGGTAGTATTTCTAGTAGTGGCAACGGAACTATAATTCAACAAAGAAATTATTTAAGAAATAACCCTAATGGTTTCCCTGTGTGGAGAGGAATGGGATTATCTTATACTTCTTCAGTTATTGAAAAAAATAATGTTGTAAAAAGTTATTATGACGAAAACAGTCCGTATATTTCAACATTAGCGCATTCAGGACATGGCGGATATTATGGCTCTGTTACATATATGAGTATGAGTAGTGATTACGCAGAAGATTATAATTACAGTTGGTCATCAACTCCGGGAGTTCTTGTAAAAGGCTTTGTTAAAAACCCTGCAAATTTAAAAATACTTGAATGTCCTTTGACAGATTCTGGCTCTTATTCGGATAGGTGTAACGCAAATATAAAAGAAATAAATGATTTTAGATTAAGAAGCGCTACTTTTATTAACAATGTAAAAAATCAAATACAAAAATATGGAAAAATGTCTCCTAGCGAAGAAAATGATTTTATTTCAAAATTAGAAAATGGTATAAGAAAAGACCCAGGACTATGTGGAATAATTATGGGGTATGATGCAATTATGGGTAGTAGTTCACAATTTGATATTTTAAACCCAGGCATAGTTGATATTGTGGAGGTATAATATGGAAAATGATGAACTAAAAGAAATAATATGTGAAAAAATGCAAATAGATTTTGATGAATATTGGGACTTTGTTGAAAGTGTTTATTTTAATGCTTTAGTTGGTCCTGAAATAATTCAAGAACTTGAGTATTATAAAATAGTAAAAAGACCAGATATGCTTTCTAATGAAGCTGTGGAGTTGTTAAAACATTATGCTGGTTTAAATAATCAAGTAAAGGGGGAAATACCTTATGCCTACTAAAACAGGAAATGGTGGCCACGGTCAAGAAAAATACGACCCAGCTACAGGTCAGTATGTTGGTGAAGATAAACAAAACAATTTGGATAAATATCATGCTGGCTCAGGTTTTCCTTCTGCCGAGCTTGAAAAACAATTATTAAATGGAGACTTTGGTCAAGATTTTGTAGATTATTATAACAAAGCAGATAATGATACAAAACAACAAATATTAGAATATGTTCATTCTCAATATGATGAATCTAATACGGCTGAAAAAATGGCTGAAGGTTTTAAAGAGCTTTCTTCAAGTGATTATAGAAATATGCAACAAGATGCATTAAGGAATTCCACATTAACCCCTGACGAGGTTGATGCTATTCATAATTATATCGGAACAGGAAAAACTTCATTTTATTTAAATACTGCCGCTCGTTTTGGCTATGATGAAATGAGAAGACAAGTAATGCAAAACGAAGGATATGACCCTGAAAATTCTCCTGGTAATTATTTAAATAGAGATAACGTAGACAGCTTCTTAAAAGCTATGGACAAAGGAACTCATGATTTTAAATTGCCACAGGATACAAGAGCATATAGATATTTAGGAACAGGACCAATAGTATCTTGGTTTAAAAATACAGGAATTTTAGATGGATTAGCAACTGAATCTAATAGAGGATGGCATGAACACTTAAAACCTGGTTTTGATATGCAAGATTTAGCTAAAAGATTATCTAATTTAGTTGGAACAGTAATGCCTAAGGATGGCTCTTATATGAGCGTTAGTATGTGTCCGGAATTATCGCACATGAAACAAAAAATCGGTTCTAACGCTAAACCTATTCTTATGAAAATAGACCTTCCTAAAGGCCAAAGTGCTTATATCTCAAGTAACACTCATGAAAGTGAAGGAATGTTGCCATCCGATATCGATTTATATATTAAAGATGTTAAATTAGAAAATGAATATAATAGTAAAAACGGAGTTACTACTCCAAGGGTGGTGATTTATTATGGCGTTAAATAATGAAACTCAATATGATGAAGAATTAGAAGACGTAATGGTAAAATCTGTAGATGTTCCGCAATGTTATAATTGTATCTATAGCGACGGAGTAATGTGTAAAAAATTTAACAAAAATAAAAATGATGTTCCGGTTGATATATTTGATTGTCAATATTATAAAAGTGAGAAAAATGAGGCTTTGAAAATGTTAGGAGTTGATTCTTATGCCAACAAAAACAGGTAATGGTGGTCATGGTCAAGAAAATTATGACCCATCAACAGGCCAATATGTGGGAAAAGAAAATAAATTTTTACAAGAGGCTTTAAATTTAAGTAATCAAGAAATTGCGGATGAAGATTTAAAAAATAAATATAATTTAACAAATGACGATATTGAAAATAATCGTAAAATCGACCAAGCAAGGTTTGATAATATAAAAAATGCCAAAAGCTTAAAAGAACAAAAAGTTTATGACTCTGTTGTGGACAGTGAGGGCGATGAATTATATAATTTTTTTAAGTCGAAGGAACCACAAATAACACAAAATATTGTTTCTATTTGTGAAAATCTTGGTGGAAAAATGTATGGTTTAGACCAAAGAATAAAAAGTCTATCTTCTATTAAAGACAAAATTAATAGAAATATTAAGATATATGGTATGGGAATAGACGATATAAAAAAAGATTTTGGAGATGGCATTAGATATACTGCTATTTTTAATACAGCTGAGTTTTCTGACTCTGTGAAAAGATTGTTATCTGAAATTCAAAAAAATGGGTACACAATAAAAAAATTAAAAAATAGATTCTTAGACCACAACGGTAATCCTAGTACAAAATATAGAGACGTAATATCAACTCTTGTTAGTCCGGAAGGAATAGAATTTGAATTACAGTTTAATACAGTTTCTGGCATTTGCGCCAAAAACGGTAAAGAATATAAAAATGGGGAGTTCGTTGATAAAGAGGATGGCTCAAAAGGTTCTCATTTTTATTATTCTGAAAGAAGAGATATTCCTAAAGAGGAAGAGGAAGGATTAAGAGCAAGATATCTTGATTATATGATGGAAAAAATATGGACTGGAGTCCCTATTCCGTTAAATATTAACAAAATTAATGATTAAAAAATAAGGAGGCAAAAAAATGGAAAACAAATATGAGTATGCTGTACACCCAAGTGGTAAAATAATTTTTAGAGGTAAAAATATTTTTGGTGGTCCTAGTGATGAAGTATTTTATAAAGGTCTTTCTAATTGGAAAGAAAATGATGATTATGATTTAGTCCCAGCCAAGGATTGGATTGCTTCTGAAGATGAAACATTAAAGGCTGCTATGAACCTTGGCATGTTAAAAGAAAACTTTTATAAATAGGAGGAATAAAAAATGGAAGGTAATTGTATTGACACATCTGGAGTTAATAACGTTAAATTAACAGAGAATCATGAAACAAAAGATGACAAAAAAGATGAATTAGAAAAAGCAATGAAAATTTTTGGTTTAGGAGATAAAAAAGATGGAAGAAAAAAAGAAAATGACTAAGGAAGAACAAATTAAGGTTATTGATGATTTAATTGATGACCAAAAGAAGGTTCAAGAAAACATTAATAAAGCTATCAAAGATTTAGGCGACGGTGTTTGTCCTAGAATTTTAGAGGATTTAGGTTATCAATACTCTAATGTTGTAAGAAGTATTTCTGAGTTAGAAAAAATGAAGGACGCTATCTTAAATCAAGGTTTAGGTAACGAATATGCCGAGGCTGCCTTTGGAATTCGTTATTAGGAGGTAACTATTATGCCATTTTTAAATAATGCAAAATTTAAAGAATTAAGAACAGCTGCCGGTGATGGCAATGAAAAGGCTCAAATGGTTCTTCAAGCTCTAAGACAAGGCAAACAAGAAGATGTGGATAGACTTGTTCAAGATTATTATTCAGTCCCACAGGTAGAGACAACTCCGGTTGTAGAGGAACAAAACATCGTTTCTGAGGAGGTTTCCACTCCGGTAGAGGAAAATGTTCAGCCTGTAGAAGAAAACGCAAATATAGCTGATTCTGTGCCTCAAATCGAGGATTTAACTGATGTTTTAGATAAAGAAACTGATGGTTTATTTGACGAAAACGAAATTGAACAAATTGATTTTGCTAAATTTCTAGGAAATAAACGTAGAGATGGAATAAGAGCTAAGAAAAATGCTGAATACTTTAATGCTTTTAATCCTGAATCAAGAGCTAATTACATTGAAAAGAAAAAGAATGATTACAAGTCTAAATTCGGTGATTCATTACATGATATTGACCGTCAATTTACTGACTATGATAAGTCTATTGATAGATATACTCAAGGTGTCGGCGATATGCTTGATGATGAGGTTGAAATGAATGTGGATGTAATGGGAAATGCTTATGATGAGATTATGGATAATAATGGAATCATGCATAGTTTCGGAAGATTCTGGGATGATGTTGATACAGGACATGTTATTGAGGATTTAAAAGCACTTGTTGCTAAATACGGAAAAAAGAATGTTTTAGCAGCTTTAAATGTTCTTAAAAAAGATAATTCTAATTATAGAGATTATAGATTAGGACAAATTAATGAAGAGGTTGAAAGATATAATAAATCTCTTGATAAAATCCTTAAATAATTGTATAATAAAAAATGCAGATACAGAAAGTTCTTGTATTTGTTTCCGTTAGCTGGGGCAAGGAGTCAAATCCTTGTCTTTTTTTATTGCAATAAACTAAAATTAATTATATAATAAATATAGAAATGTAAAAATATAATTGTTTTGGAGGTAAAACATGCCTAAGATGATAATAAAATTAAGGGACGGCATTAAAGAAGAAAATTTCAAAAATGGCGATATGCTAGTATATGACTCCACAAAAAGAGAATTTTATGCAGTCACAGAAAAAGATTTTTTTGATAAAACTAACTCTAAAATTAATCAACTTATAAAAAAATATGATTTAATAGTCAAGGAGTTAAAAGAAGAAAATAAATCTTTAAAAGAAGAAAATAAAGAATTTATGTTAAAAATACAGGAATCAAATCAAAAATTGATAGAAATGGTTGATAGTTTTATTAAAGGGGGAAAATAAAAATGATGAAAAAAATTTTTGCTTTTTTAGGGGTTTTAGGAATTGGTTTAAGCTTCTTTTTAGTAAATAAAGTATATGCTTCTGACGAAACTAGTGGAACCGAAGAACAAGCTCAGGAAACAGAAGCCTCACAAGATATTTATCCATGTAAAGTAGTTACTAGCCTTGGTAAGGGCGGAGATGTAATGTTTGATATCGAAGAGGGTAACGTTGGAGATATAGTAACAGCATATGTTAAGGCAGATTTCTTGTTTAATGTAACTTCTATACAAATTAATGGTGTTTCTATTGAATTAAATTCAGATGGTAAATATCAATTTGCTTTAATCGAGGGGGAAAATGTTTTCTCTGCTGAATTTAAAATAAATAATGAAAAGTTAACTGAAATAGCGGAGTTAATAAATGGCGTTCAAGAAGAAGGTTTTGCTTCTTTATTTACAGTATCTAATTTATTAAATGCTGTGTCTTGGTTAATATCATTATTATTAAGCTCAGGTTTCTTTATAACATTAATTAAAAATAAAAAAATAAAAACTAAAACAATTGATGAAATTGTTGAAATCGTTAAAGAAACACTTGGAGTTGAAAATGCTAAAATTTTAAGAGAATTCTTAGGAAATATTATAGGCCCAGCACTTGACACAATAACTTTAAAAGTTGATAGTACAAATGATTGTATGAAAGTTTTCTGTAGATGTTTTGTGTTAGCACAGGATGATACACCTGAGAATAGACTTGCAATTATAAATGAGTTAACAAAATTAAATGATAATGACGAAAATTTAACAAACCAAATTAGAGCCATTGTTAAAGAAGAGCAAAAAGCTCAAGAAGAAAAAATAATTGCTAGAGACAAAGCAATTGAAGAATTAAAGAAAAATAATGCAGAATTAGTTAAAAAAGACGAGGTAGACGACGGATATGGCCAGCTATAATAAACCAAACGGAAGCATAAAAAATACAGGAGCAATTATTGTTACAATAGTATTTGTAATATTAGGATTAATATTCTTATTAATAGGTTATAATGTTAGAGTCCTTTCTTGGATGAAAACATTTGGAATCGTGATTTTAGTTCTTTTGTCCCCTGTAGTAGCTTTTATTATTTATAAAATAATAATAAAAAAAGTAAAGGACATGTGATAAAATGAAAGAAAATACGGAAAATAAAGTTAATAAATCATTTGTAGACGGAAAGTTAAATAGGTATGGTGCTACTAAAAAAACAGCTTATTCTATTGGCGGAATGTTTATATGTATATTTTTGATTATTGTTTTATCAATAACTCAAGCTCAATTTGATACATCTTTGATAGCCACAGTTACCTTTTGGATTGATTTTACTATTTTAGCAGGGCTATGCATATATGGAATGATTTCAGGGCAACAAACTGGCGATGACGTTTCAAGAAATAATCCTAACGGCGCGTTTAGAAGTTCTTTAAAAAAATTTGGAAATTCTTTTAATAGGCTTGATGGATTAATGTTATTTGCTTATTTTGATGAATGGCTAGAATGGTATCGTGAAAGAAAATTAAGAAAAAAAATAGAATCATTCTTAAAAGATAATGGAATTCATCAAATGGATGTTTTAAAACTAGATTTATCTGAGCTTGAAAACTTGACAGAGCCATATAAAAAAGAATGGTTAAATGGTGAAAAAGATACTTATTTCTTAACGTATACAAGAGAACAAATAGAAATTATTAAATTTTGTATGACAGGTAATATAAAAGTAAGTAAATTACCTAGAGCTTTCTTCGTTAATGCTTTCTATAATTCTGAAAAAGATATGTGGGAATCAGCAGCAAATTCAGGAAGAAAGAAAAGTATGTTTTTAAGTGTAAATTATATATATAGAATAGTTGCTTTATTAATTATTTCTGTTTTAAGTGCTGGTTTAGTTCCAGGAGCTGAAGGAGGAGCTGGACAAGCTGCTGTTTGGCTTTCTTTAGCTAAAAGAATATTCTGTGTTACAACAGCGTTTTTATGGGGAATATTTATTGGTTTTGAAATGGTAAAAATAGATATATCTTATTTAGACTTTAAAACAGATGTTTTAAATTTATATTACCAAGAATGTGAGCTTAATATTTATATACCTAACTCTCTTGAAGAGAAAGCTAGAAAAATTTATGAAGAAAATCAAGTCCATAAAAAAATAACGGAGGAAATTGAAAATGGAAATGAACGAACAGATGAACAAGAGCAACAAAAGGAGTGATATAGCCTTTTTCATTAGTAGATTAATCGGCTATATAGTTCTTGGTTTAGTTATACCAATGAGCTTTCTTATTTGGAGATTTGATTTATTTTCTAAAACTAGTAAGCTAAATATTGGTGGTTGGGGTGTAGTTGTAATTATTTTCACTGCAGTTTTTATAGCTAAGTTAGCAAAACAAGCTTGCGAGGCAATAGATAATGTCTTCGCAAAGCAAATAGTTGACGCGGTCAGAAAAGTATTAATTCCTTTATTAGCCGCAACACTATGCTTGTATGCTGTTGGTGATTTTTGGAAAGAATTAGTTAATTTCTTTATAGCTTTAACCATATGTGAGCCAATTGCTTATGTATTAAATCCTTTCCCTGAATTCTTGAAAGAAAAAGAAAAAGAAGAGAAAAAGAGTAATTTAGTAAAGGTGCTAGAGTTATTCTGGGAGAAGAAAAAATAATAAAGTGCTTTTATATAAGCACTTTTTTTGTTATAATATAAATAAAAGGGGTGATTAGTCATGAATAATGGAAGTGTTAATATCTTTACAAGTAGAAGAACTAATTTTTTAGAGTGCGAATATTGGTTGGTTTCTAAAGACGAAAGAGATAAAGACAAATCACAATTGACATATGAAAAAATTGCGGATGGAACATTTTATGCTAAAATAGAAAATTCTATCGAAAATACTTCATCTGTTATAGCTCAAACTTTTATGTTTGATAGTAATAATTTATCCATTTCCACAAATGACTGTATCAACGATATAAAAAGAAATTGTTTAGTAAAGGTTTTTGGAATAAGTGGGATATGGCGTGTAGACAGCGTAAATAAAGTTCCAATTAAATCTATTTATCAATTTGATTCTGATATACAATATAAAACATATCTCGAATTAAGGAGATAATTATGGATGATATATTAGAAAAACAAGTTAAATTTTTTAATATTTTCAAAGAAACTGCCGCTAATAACATAAGTTTAATAAAAGGATTTAAACATTGGGCTAATAAAATTTATTTTACCACTAACGGTGATGATTTATTGATACATGTCCCTGGGGTTTTTATTAAATATGGTAGCAACGAAAGAATGACTCATTATTCAAAAAGAAAAAAAGAAGCCGATAATGTTATGGGCAAAAAAACGTATACGTTTTTAGAATATGTTATTAAAACATCATGTATGATTTATGCTGCCGGGCTAGAGAAACAAGTAGCTACAGTTGGTGGCTTTTATAGGAAAGGAAACGGAAAATGATAATAAATGAAATAAACAAAGAAGAATTAATAGATTTTGATTATGTTGTGGATTTAATTGATGAACAATTTAAAGCAGTAATGTCTACGGACGTTGATTTTTATTCTAATTTTAATTTTAAAATTGCGAATGAACAATATTATGTTCCTGACGAAGATAGGGAGCCAAATAAAATATTTATTGTTATAAAATTTTTACCAGCTGAGGTTGATTATGGACAAGATGTAATACCATTAACAATTCAAGCTGTTTCTGAATCAAATGGGTTAGCAGCTGTTCAAAGATTATTATTAGAATATGCTCAAATATTTAATTTAAACACTTTAATGAGAGATGGAAAAACAATTTATCAAAGTTATACAACTCCTAATGTTATTTCTAATTTTGACGTAGTTTATGACGGATTTAGAAGTGTTTTTGTTATGAGTGGTACTGTTTTAATAAGTAGTAATATAAATAGAATCACATTAAAGTATTATGACGGCGATTATGCTTTGTTAAATTTTCCTAAAGAAATTGAAGATATTCCTGCGACAACTTATTTAGGGGAAGATTATGTTTTTTTTGCCGATGTTATATATAAATGGAGTAATAATCGATATGAAATATGTGATGATTTTTCTAGTAGAATAAAAGCTAATATAGGGTTAAATGATGAAGAGGTAGATGTAGACATTTTTGAAACTCCTAGTGAAAAAGTTTATATTTGGGATAAAACAAAAAATAAATATGTGGAATCAGATGGGGACAAAATAGATATTTTGAATTATACAGATACTTTTGACGCTTCTCCTGACACTCAACCATATTTTAAAAATAATAATTTCACAGATAGCATTATTAAATTCGGCACATTTTCTTTTACTATATCTTCTTTTTTAACAAAAAATGATTTAAATAATAAAATTTTAAAAATAATTTCAAGAAAGAAAACAGTTAATAATAATTTTTATTTTAAAATATCGATGGACAACGGTTTAAATATGCCGCTTTTAAAATTCAAATTTATAAATATGACTAGAGAGCAAAATAAAGGTGAAATGCCAGCGATAGTTTTAGCTTTTACTAATTAAAAGAGGGTGGTCAAAATGGCTGAGACAGTTGAATATGTAGTAAGAATTGTTGGGCTTGGTGGCGATGATGAAGATAAAAATAAAAAAACAGATGCTTTATCATCTGGACTTAAAGGTTTGCAAAAAAGCATGCATCCAATTCAAAACGCTTTAAAACATCAAAAGGGAGAAAGTACAAAGGCTGCGGTCGGAAAAGAATTCGCAAAAAATGTTATAAACACAACGGAATTGCTTGTTGTAAATAGTATAAATAGATATTTTGTCATGTCTGAGGATTACAAAAATCAAAATTATTTAAATAACGTAATGTCAAATATAAATAAAGCTAAAAGTTTTGGAGGTTCTATGATAACAGGCGCTATAGCCGGCAGTGCTGGTGGTCCTATCGGCGCAATTGCTGGTGCTGCTTTGGGTGGACTTGCTAGTTATACTAAAATGAAAGTAGAGTATAATAATACATTAAGAAGTTATAAAGCATCTTTAAATGCAACGAGAGTTGAAACAAGTTTTAGAGCAGAAAGAGCTGGACTATATGACGGCGGAAAGGGAACGGAAAATTAAAATGGATTTTTATGTTTATATAAATGGCCAAACGCATAAATTAGTTCAAGGTTTTACTATTAATGAGGAATATAATGAAACATTAGATAGCGCAAGTATAATTATATCAAATTCTTCACAACTAGATATAAATCCATATGATGATGTTTTTATATTCGGTGAATATTGTGGAATTTATGATGTAGAAAAAGAAAAAATTGTTGTTAATTATGGTCAAAAATTTGTTTTTAAAGGTTATCCTGTTAGTGCTCCTTTGTATCTTCCTTCAGAAATGCCTTATTTTTATAAACATTTTTTAATTAACGAATTTGTTGAAAATATTATTATTTTAGGAGAAAACGAGAGCAACACACGTTATGAATATACTATAGATTTGTTTAGTGAAACTAAAGGTTTGGAATCAGTTCAGGCTCCTAATATTTCTATAACTCAACCTCTTCAAACAAAAACGAGTACAATAGATTATATAAATAGATTTTTACAATTATATAACAAAAGAACCATTAAAGCTAATGGGGTTAATAATGTAAATAATTGGAGCATTGAAAACAAATATCATTTAGGGGATATCAGTAAAAATATTTATTTTGGGTTTGAAAGTATTAATGCTTCTAGGTTAGAAGATGATATGAGTTATTTTGATAATATATTATACGGAGATATAATCCTTGTTATAGGCTTAAAAGGCTATGTAATTAATAATAATTATCCATATGCTGCTAATCCTTTTGTTAAGAGAAGTGACTATAGTTATTATATGATTTTAAATAATAACTCGAGCTTTTCTATAAGAGGCGGCTATGAAGAAGTAAAGGTTATAAGGAAGCATGTTGTTTCTGGATTATTATCTAATGTTGATAGTGTTTTTTTACAAAGCTACTCTCCTGACTTTTCTTTAAATAACCCATCTTTAAGACAAATACTAGAAAAACTTTTTATAACTAAAGATTGCATACCAGTGGTATATGATTCTCAAATTTATGCTTTAGATATAACAAAAAGAAGAGGAAAATTTGATTTAAATAAAGGGGATATAAATTATATAAGGGGCAGTAAATCTAGTGCTAATTATTGTACAGACTTAAAAAGAACTTATAATAATGCTTTAACTCAAGAAAATTCAAGCAGATATGTCGAATTTTTGGGTTTTAGAAATAGTGATAATGCTTTGCTTACGCTTGATAATTTAAGAATAGAAACAAGGTTTCCTATTTACAAAATAAATAAAATTTATATGTGTTATTTTAAAAAATCTACATATTTCGACGAGAACGATGACGCACATGACATTTCATTTTTATGTAAACAAAATATTACTAAATTGGTAAAATTAAATTCAGAAAGAAATTGTCTATCTGAAGATATAGATGAATTCAATTCTGCAGACATGATAGACGTTGAAAATTTATCAAAATATAAGCTAGCAACAATTGGATATGACATAGGTTCTAATTATATAGATGGATGGGGAACAAAATATACTTATCCACGAGGATTCTTTTGGCAAACTGAAGTAAAAAGTTATATTGAAAATATTTTCGAATTCATGGATTTACATTATCCGTGGGGAATTTATGATACCGATTATTTAATTAAAAAAATAATTGGTGATGGTGATATACCAAGTCAATATGGCTTTTCTCCTAAATCAGGGGCTTTAAATGCAATGATTATTCCGAGTGCGACTATAACAAAAAGTAATAATTTAATGACATATTTTCAACGTTGGTTAGCTTCTGAAATTGTAAGCGAAGAAAATGTTGCGCTTAGATATAAGCATTTATTTTTTGAAATAGATTATCAAGGTTTTTATAATGGAACAGTTGTACAATCTAAAGGGTTAGGAAAAGATAATATAACTATAAACGATAATCCTTCTTCATCACTAACTCTTTTAGAATTTGATGGATTATTTCAAAAAGAAAAATTAGACAGATATGGGAATAAAGGAATATCAATTAGTGCGAGATACAAAGATTTAAATGATGTTCAATCTCTTGGTTCTGTTTATGAACATAATAACGATACGGATGTTATTATTTATCATAAAGATTATTCAATAAATGATAATGTGGTTACATGTTCTTATTTAGGAACTAAGGATTATGTTTTAAAAGATTATTTTACGTCAGTTTATGCAAAACATAGAACACATAATTTAATGAGCTATAGTGAGTCTGTTTTAAGGTCTGAAAACACAAAAATACATCTTTTAATTTCAAAAAAGAGAAGATATGTGGATGACAGTTTAAATATTAATTTTACAAATTTTGATACTTCTTTTTTAAAATCGTACTTTTCTTTTTTTGAGCCAACTATTTTAGAGGCAAAAAACAGAATAAACGAGGACCAAAAAATAAACTATGCTTTTTTTGGAGTGAACAACGAATATTATGCCACTGATATAAATGTTTTTGTTAGTGGAACATCATTATGTTTAAATATGTGTATGGTTGATAATGTTGCGGCCGGTGTTCGTATTTCAGACATGACTAATGAATATGTAAGTTATAAGTCTAGTAATTATATGATTGGCGCAACGCAAAAATGGCTTATGATGGTTGATGATTTAAATAGTGGGGAAATTGAAGATGTATCTTTCTATTTTGGACATATTTTATCTAATGGCAATAAAGGATATATAGACGAAGATACTGTTTATGGTCTTAATAATTCTTCGAGTCTTGATATAGCAGAAAAATATAATAAAATTTTATCACTTCCTAAAATAATTGGTAATTTAAATACAAGAAATTTAATTAGTTTTAATAAAAATATTTACAAAGATAATAAAGAAAGAATAGACATGACTTTACAAATTCAACCTATTCCAGATGACGATATTTTTATTAGCCCATGGATTTCAAAATTAAGTAATTTGTTTTCTGTTTATGAAAAACAATCTCAAGAAACTAAATACGTTTTTCCGGACAGAAAACTATTAGCTTCAGATGGGGTTTATATAGAATGTAGCAAATTACTTTACCCTGCAATAATTATTGGGGTTGACCAAACAGAAGATGAAGAAGATGATTGGTTTGAAAAATATAATCAACAAGTCAATGATATAAAATGTACAATTACGTTTGAACAATATGATGTTAGTGTAAATAGTTATTTAAGAACTAGTTATACATATTTAAGTATTAATGTAAAAAGCACTTATTATGATGAAAATGAAGACATTTTATATCTTTTAAGTGACGTTATATTAACAAGGTCCAAAAAAGGAAAAAAAGGTTACAAAGAGTATATATTTTATAACAAACAATTGCCTTTTGAGGGTTTGACAAGAGATGTCGCAAATCAAGAACTCATAAGAGAAAACTTTTATGAAAGCACTTCATTAGATAGAGATGTTTATAAAGTTTATTATTTGAGTATACACGAAATCATGAATATACTTTTGGGGAAAGGAAGTTTTTCCGATTCCGATATAGCATTTTATACTGGTAAAAGAGATGGTCAATATCACTTACATACAAACTTAGAATTATATTCAACAGAACATACGCCGATAATTAAAGAAAAAAATTTATATTGGGTATATACGCCTAAAGATTACATTTTTAGAGAGTATATGGTTTATGATGAATTAGATAGCCTTGAAAATTTTGAAGAGATTATAACAAATTATTCTTATTTTGAAAGTATGTCATTTTTGTTTGATGATAATGATATTCTTAGAATTTTACATCCTTCTATAGATTATGGTTCTTATATTTTATGCTATTATAAAAATAATGATAAATTTAATTTTGTTTTCGGTTTCAAGCCAGATGCTGACCCGAACAATCCAGGTGAAACACTTGATTATACGGATATTTGTTTATCTTTAATATCTTTTAAAGATTTAACAATTTTTGACACAAATAGTAATATGCCAATATGTGAAGTTCCAAGTTTAAATACTCACTGGACTGGAGTTTCTTATTCGATATCAAGCGGGTTTATTAACGCAGAAAATAATACAACTTTAGGGGTAACATCAATTTTTGAAGGGTATCCAGGAGATTTATATATTTCTGGTACAATAAGTGTTATATATGACAACAATGAAACGGTTGTTGTTTGCCAAAACGAAAAAGTACCGGCCTCAAGATATAATGACGGCAGAATAGAATGGATAATTTCTGCCAACGGTGAAACCGATGAGGGATATGGAGAGCCAAGACAAGTTAATTTTATTATAAACTCTACGGGAATTTACATTGAATGGGTTTCTGGAACAGCTGCTTCAGAAACTACCACAGTTACTGGTATAGAGTGGACTAATCTAACAATAACAAACAATTAAAACATTTAGAGAGATTTTTTAATCTCTCTTTTATTATTTAAAATAGTGTGTTATAATAAAAATAATTACGGAGGTGCTTTTGTAATGATTATTTATTTTGATAATTCTGGAAAATTGGTAACCATGACTCCTCATGGAGAGGTTCCGAGACAATGCGGAGATTTAGAACTATATGTTTTATTAAATAAAAATTTTAATAATGATTCCACAAAAAGTGGGCAGGATGGTCAAGGGATACAACATAGAACAATGACGGTCAGATTTAAAACACCTTCTACTAGTTATTTCTCAGAAGATTATCCGGCTACAAGGGTAGAAAATACATGGCAGTTTGAAAAATTAAACGGTGAAAGTATAGGCTCATTAATTGACGGAGAGGAATATTATGCGTTTTATTTTAATTTAACTGAAACTAATGCTAATAAAGAAGCTGGTAATTTAGAGTTAGTATTTACGATGTGGAAATATAATGAAACCGGTGAGCTGGATGAGGATGATAATCCTATTTTAGTTGAGGATTCAGCATATAGATTACAATTCGGATTAGTTAAAATATATATAGAAGAGACATTAGGACTAGCGCCATATGATGGAGTCGGAATGACTTATAATCAATATAAATCGTTAATGGCTTATTTAGCTAATATATCTGATTATGTTAATACTTTAAAAAATTTAAAAGCTGATTTAAATAATGAAAATCAAGTTATAAATGCCGGAATGATTAATGCAACAAATAGTGTGAACGTTAACGGAAAAGCTGTTACTACAAAAGATTATGTAGATAATGCAATTGCTAGTTTAAGAGGAATAGTTGACTCTTTATTAGGAGAGGACATAACATCTTTTGTTTCTGAATTTAATTCTTTGAAAAATAATTTTAATAATTTTATGACATCTAGTAGTGCTGATAGTGTTGTTAATACATTATCGGAAATACAAACGTCTTTAAATAATATAAATACATCACTTTCAAATATTTATACAAAATCTCAAGCCGACGCGAGAGTTGCTGAGATAATAAATAATACATTTGCCGATGTATCAGAGGAGGAATTCTAATGCCAAACGATGAATATGTTAGAGTAAAATTAAGTGATATCCAAAACATTGCCGACGCTATTAGAACTGCACTAGGGATTACATCCACATTTAAAGTTTCCGACATGGCTGAATTAATCGGAGAAATAGTAGACACTAGAAGTGTTACAGTTGAAAGTATTTATAATAGGGTTGGGACTTTAAATACAACAGTTGGAGCTTTGAATACGACAGTAGCTAACAATTCTACATTGATTCAAAATGCAACAACGAAGTTTTTTGAATATAACAATCCGTCCGGTGGCTCATATGAGTTAACAGGAAATACAGATAAAACATTTAAACATGCTATTTTAAGTTTATCTTTAATATTTCCGAGTACGGTAGCTCATGGCTACATAGCTGGGGCCAATATTGTTGATTTACCGTCTAGTACAGTTGTTTCAATAGTTAATAATTCGTCATTTGATGTTAAATTTATTAAAAATGGTGTAACATTAAAAACTATATCCGCTGGTGCAACAGATACAATAACTGAATATTTCATCGAAAATATTAATCGTTTTGTTGCAGATTGTGACGGTGCTTATATCTACCTATATCAAACGGAGGTAGATGATGAGTGAATACATATTTAGATTACAAGAAATATCTATTCTTTAGATTTACTAGTTTTGAGTATTTAAACATAAATTTTAACGGTTCAATAACAACTGATTATCATTTATCTTTAACAATTTTAGATACAAATTCATTGGATTTTTCTGGATTGATATATACATCTGGACTTATAAATTCTGATGTTTTGGATACTATGTCTGTTGAGTTTTATGAAATAATCGAGGCTAGAAGCAATGTTATCATCGACGTTTTAGACAATATAATTTGTAGTTTTTTCGCCAAAGCAGAAACAAGCTCAAATATCGTTTTAAAAAGTATAGATTATTTAGGATTAGAGTTTAAGCAAAAAATGAATTTAAATAGTTATTTTGATTTAAATTCGTTTGATTTAATAGAAATATCAACTAAAGAAACATTAATTTTAGGTTATGCTTTTGATTTAGTATCATTTGATTTAGTAGAAACAGATTTTGCAAGTGGCTCTATAACAATTACGTCATTAGTTAACGCCGATAATATATATATGGTAGATTTAGAAAATTTATACGGCTCTATAGACATAGACAAATCAGTAAGTGTGGACGTATTAAAAAATGCTGACGTTCCTAATTTAAATTTAAACGGTAAGGCTACTATTGATTATTTAATGAATATGTATGTATTAACAACTAGAGAGAGATATTCTAATAGCTCAGACTTTTTGAATTTAACAACTTCTAATTTTTTAGATTTAAATTCTTACGAATTATTTGAAATTTCATATTAATATAGGAGGAAAATAAAATGGTTTCAGAAAATTTAGCAAATTCAATTTTAAATTATTTAACAGGAAAAACACAACAAATTTATGGTGGAACAATGTATATAGGATTATCAAAAACAGTTCCATATATAAATAGTTCAGGAAATATTACAAATATAAATGAGCCAACAATTAGCAATGTTACTGGCTATGCAAGAGAGTTAATTGGTAGCTATCAAACAGCGAGCACTCAATTATTCGGGGCTGTTCAATGGGATAGTACAAATTCTTATTTTAAAACAACTAACACAAAGCAAATTAAATTTAATAAAGCGTTACAAGCATGGACAGATACTTCGGATGACACTACTAAAATATGCGCTTTTGTAATTTATAATTCGGCTACAGATGGTACTCCATTATTTTTTGGAACACTAACAACACCAACACATGTCATCGCAAATCAATCATGTAATATAGCTGTAGGTTCTGCAGAAATAAGAATATCTTAATAGGGTGGTGATTATATGTCAGCAACTACAAATTATGGATTAAACATATATACAGATGCTGAGGTAGAAAATTTAGGTACTGTTAGAGACTGGCGAAGTAAAGTTGACGGAACTGGCTCTGACAGTAACATGATGAAAATAGACGCAGCATTAAAAAACATTGCTGATAGTATTCCAGCTGCTTCAGATTTTAAAGGTAGAGTATGGACTAATACAACTGTCGAGGTGTCGGACTGGGTGAGTGATAACACATATGAAGATTACCCATATAAAGCCGTTATATCTAAAACAGGTATAACAGCTAATGATATTTTATTTGTGGTATTTGATATGGCAGAAGCTGTTAGTGGTAATTATGCACCAATATGTTCTAGTGCTGCTGGTACAGTTACTATATATGCAAAAGAAGTACCAGCTGCAGATATAATTATACCTGTGATAAAAGAGGTGGTTTAAGTGATAGGAAAAACAAATGTTTCTGTGGGTGGTTCATATCAATTAGCTTTACAAGATAAAACTATATCACCAACAAAAACCACTCAAGTTGTTACAGCAGATGAAGACTATGATGGATTAGGAACTGTTACTGTAAATGCTGTTACAAGCTCCATAGATAGTAATATACAAGCTTCAAATATAAAAAGTGGAGTTACTATTCTAGGCGTAACAGGTACATTAAATACGGGTGCTACTTTACCGACTTTATATGCACCATCTTCAATTACAAGAACATCTGGAACCACAACTTTTTCGGTTACAAATCAATCTTATAATGGTAGGTTTGTTAAAAGTTTCAAAATATATAATGAACAAACGCTTGTATACACCGATAACTATAACAGCATATATAATACAACTACACGTTCTTATAATATATATAACATTTTAGCTGCAGGTCATTATAAATTATACGCAGCAGCAGCAAGTCCTTACTTTAATGAAGGACCTAAAACAAGCACTTATATTGAATTCAATATCTATAGCATAACATATACTTTAAATAATATGACATCATCTAATACACAGACAAAAATCATGTATGATATACCTTATACTACAACTTTAACTGCTGCTAATAATTATTATTTACCACCTCATATTAATTTATCTAATGCAGATACAAGTGAGTTATTAGAAGAAGATGTTGATTATATATATGACATGTATACTGGTGCATTAAGTTTAAATGTTCCTTGTAATTTAAATATAACTGTCTCATCTCTTTCTACTCCACAATTAAAAAAAGTATCTTTTGTTTATGATGAGCAAGAAAATGCAGTCGTTTATGATGATGTCTTATATGCAGAAACATACTATTTATATGTAGATAATGTCTTAGTAGAAACTATAACAGCAAATTAAAGGAGATTAAAATGAGCAACACTATAGATTTAAAAGATATACTAACAACGTATGGAACACATACTTTAAAAATGAGATGTTCAGCTGCTAATTACACAGATAGTGAATACAGTGAAGAAACTATAGACTATGAACCATATATTTATTTTGATGCAAATCAGGAAAAAATTATCTTTACACATGTTTTGTCTTCTATTACAAGTTATGAATTGTATGGAGAAAATACATTATTAGGTACTTTCACGTCTTTAGAAAATAATGATGATATTGTTATTGATTTAGCAGATTTAAATATTTCAGCATTTGATTATACATCCTTTAAAATAAATGTAATTATTGACAATACTGTGTACTATTCTAATGAAATACAGTCTGCGAAAGTATATGGTGTTAGTGGGTTATATAGTTCGAGTCCATCACTTACTAGGACAGATGATGCAGTAGGTATGACATTTGCAGTTAATTCATCAACTGGTGAGATATCAAGTGACTTTGATAATGTATTTCCTTATAATAAAATGACTAGAGTTACAATTAACGGTAATGTGTTTGTAAAAGTTCCTGCTATGTGGTTTAGGGTGGGCGTGAATTCTTATAAAATGTTAACAGACATAGCAGTGTCTTCTGTGAGAAAAAATGATGGAGGAAATTGGTTTCATACCGATGAATTTTATTATGGTGCCTATAAATGTAGTTCATCTAGTCAAACGCTAAAATCAGTATCTGGTGTATCACCTTTATTTGGTCAGCCAAGAACAACTTTTGGTAATCTTGCTAAAGCAAATGGTGATAATTATTGGGTTGCTGATGTTTATCATGTGACTATTTTAAGATTTTTATTTTTAATAGAATATGCAACAAAAGATTCTGTGTCAATTATGACTGGTAGAAACTATAATTCTTCTTCGGTGTTTACAGGTGGTACAGATACTATAGTAACTCCTAGTGGTTTTAATGTTACTAATAAACAGATGAAGTATCGTAACATTGAAGATTTTTATGGAAACGGATTAGAAACTATTGACGGTATATATTTAAATAAAGGTACAAATGTACTAGCAGATATGCAAACTAGAAATACCAATAATTTTAATAGTATATCTTATATTTTTAATACATTATCATCAGGTATGATAAGTGCATATGGTTGGGATTCTAATAATCCTTTTATATGCATGCCAGTAGAAGTAAGTGGTTCAGCAACTACTTATTGGTGCGACCAGTTTAGTAATTCAGGAAGAACTAATATACAATTTGTATGCTGGGGTGTAGATTTTTCATATTTTAGTACAAGTGAAGGATGTTTTTATACAGAAACATCTACAGACATAAATAGGTATTTCCAAACTATATCATCTAGGTTAATGTATTATCCAAATAATTAAGGAGGATTTTAAATGGTTATAATTATTAAAGGAAAAAATATTCATGTTGATAATCATATAAAAAAATTAGGTTTATCTTATCCTGTTTATTTTGTGAATAATCAAATAGCTGATTTAACTACTCATAAGAAAATATTCCCTGATTCTAATGCTACTAATATTTTTGAAGCAGAACAGGAAAGAATTAATTATGATATAAAAAAAGAAAAAGAAAGATTTGAAAATAATCAGGAAGGTGAAATTATAAATGATGAAATACAACCAGTATAAAGTTATGATAATAACATGCTGGATTTTACTTGGATTAGCATTTATATGCAAATTATTAGGGGCTAATTGGTTTGAACCGTCTGTTGATAGTGAAAAATTTATAAAATTTTGTAAATGGTTAGATAATCATTGGGAAGTTTATATACTTACGACAGCTGTTTATATACCAGCTACCTATTTGCCATATCTAGCTATTACCGAACAGAAGATGTTTAAAGATTTTTGGGTTTGCTTAATACTATTACCATGTTCATGGCTGAAAGACCAAACATTTATATTAATAATTTTAGGTTTTATATTAGAGTTGACAGTTTTAGTCATAATACCTATGTTTAAATTAAAGTGTAAAAAGAAGATAAGAATATTAGTAGGATTAGTTTTGATATCAATATTCCAAATAATATCTACACTAACAAAGATATGGACTTGGCATTTAGCTAATCAAACAATATTAATTGAATTATTAGTTTCAATCGACTACTATATTATGATTGTCTTATACTTTTTATATAGTTTAAAGAAAGGAAAAGTGATAATATGAGAATTGGACCTTTATTTTTTAATGATGATGAGAAAGACATCATTAAAGACATTGCTAAAATTTATGGCGTAGAAGTTTCAGTTGTTGAAAAACATTATGCTGATTTTGTAAAGGCTATAAAAAATGAAGCTAAGAACTAAAAGAAAAATAAAACATTGTATAGCTTGGCTACTAGGAATAATAACTATCTTAGTAGCCTTAGTTATATCTTACTTTTTCGACAAATTAATTGAAACTATAATCACTATTATTTTGTTTTATATTTATAGATGTTTGTTTGAAAAGCAATGGCATGCTAATTCAATGTTAGGATGCTTCTTTGTGACATCAATTGTTTTAATAATTATAATTAATATAGAGGTAAAAATAACAATATCTATTTTGTTCTCTGCTATTTTAACATTTATTTTGACTTTAATTTCTTACTATGTAAAGGATTATTTTGATGATAAATTGTTAGTAAATAATTATAAAAACAAATTAGAAAAATATAATACTAAATGTATAGAAAATTTAACTGAAGATGAAATGGCTAAATTAATGCCAGGCATTAGATATGAAACAATACATATTGTGTATGGATATCTGCATAGGCCGAAAACACTTAATTCTACTGGATATGCATATAGATGCAATATAAGTGAAAGAACATTATTTAGATATGTTAAGCAAATTAAAGAAAAATATGAAAGTTTAGGAAAATAATCCTAAACTTTTTTTATTTTGACAGAATTTGTCAGCAAAATGGCATTATATTTAAGCTAGAAATAAGGAGGAAACTATCATGCAAAACTTTAATAATAATAATTATGGTGGGCCTTATCCAAATCCATCATATTACAATCCTTATAGCCAACTTAAAACAAATCAATATGCTTTTGTAAATGGTATTGAGGGTGCTAAATCATTTCAAATGCAACCAAATCAAATGGTTATGCTTTTAGACTCAGATAATCCTATTATTTATAAAAAGACTTCTAATCAATATGGGCAAGCAACCATAGAATGCTTTAAAATGGTTCCTATTAGCGAGAATGAATTAAAAGGTACAAATGTTCAACCTAATCAAGAATATGTTTTAAAAAGCGATTTTGAGGTATTGGTAAAACGTATAGATGAACTAACTAAGGCAAAGGAGGAATAGATTATGGCTAACCCTTTTAATATAAATAATACTAATCAAAATTTTCAATTACAAAATATATATAAAATGTTAACACAATCAAATAATCCAATGGGCTTATTTCAAGACATGGCTTTAAAAAATCCACAAATGCAACCTATCATGAATATGTTAAGAAGTGGAAATACTCCTCAGCAAGTTTTTTATAGTCTGTGTCAACAAAGAGGAATAGACCCACAACAATTTATAAAATCTATAACAGGATAATAACACTATTCTAGGCATGTGTTTATTATAAAAAATTATGAAAGGAGAAAGCTGACAATGGAAGGAACAGGAATTACTCCAGTAATGGATGTGAATCGTGGCTATGGTTATGGTGACGGCTTTGGTTTTGGCGGCAGTGGCTTATGGCTTTTCGCTATTCTTGCCTTAATGTGGGGCGGAAATGGCTTCTTTGGCAATGGCGGAAATTTAGGCTATAGACCTGCAACTGCAGAGGATGTAAACAATGGATTCAATTTCAATGATTTACAAAACCAAAACAGAGATATTATCAACGCTATTACAGCTGGTACTGCTCAAACTGTTGCAACAACAAACCAAGTTTACCATGACACAGTAGCAGCATTAAATGATAAGTATTCAGAGCTTCAAAGAGATGTAGCTGGTTTAGCTGTTGGCCAAGCTAATTTATTAGCTAAGGAAAACGAATGTTGCTGCAATACTTTAAGAGCTGTTGACGGTGTAAATTATAACCAAGCTATGAATACTGCTGCTATCAAAGAAGCTATCTTATTAGACGGTCAAAAGACTCGTGATTTAATCACAGAAAATAAGATGGAAGCTTTACAAGCAAGAATCAATCAACTTGAATTAAATCAAGCTGTAGCTGGTGTTGTAAGATACCCTTCTGCAACAACTTACACTAGTGGTGCAAATCCATTCTGTGGATGTGGTTGTGGATGCAACGGAAATATATAATAAATAGTTTATTTAGTCATTAAGACACGACAATATGTCAAATTTATATATTTGTAGGGACTGGCTTAATGTCGGTCCCTTTTTCAATTTTAAAAAAGGAGAAAATAATATGTGTAATAATAGTTTAATTTTTATGACAACAACAACTGACGCTGCTGTTTTAGCAAATGGAATCATTCCTTTAACAACTATTCAAAGACGTAGAGGAAGAGCGATTCAAAATGGAACTAACAGTATTTTATTAAATATGCCTGGTTATTATAAAGTAACAGGTTCAGTAACTTTTACTGCTCCAGCAGCAGGAGTTGCTAGAATAAAATTACAAAAAAATAATGCAGACGTACCTGGCATTACAGCAGGAACTACAATAACTACAGCAACTACTGAGGTTAGAACTTTAAATATTAGTGGTACTGTTAGAGTTTATTGTAATGAAGATATCGCCACATTAACACTTGTAAATAATGGCGTAGCTATTACTGTTCAAAATGTTGCATTAGACGTAGAATATCTTGACTAACTTGAGTTTTTTAGATATTTTAACTATTTTATCTTTTCTTGTAGGTGTTGAAAATTTAAATTTAAATGATATTCAAATTAGGGATTTAGATAAACATCTGCAAGAACAAGATAAAGAATTAAAACAAGAACAAGATAAAATGCTAAGAAAAATTATTGAACAGAATCAAGAAATAATAAAATTATTAAAGGAGAAAAATAATGCATAAAAAAATATTAAAAGATGTTAGTGATGAACAATTAAGAGATTTTGTTGATGATGCATTAATGATGATTCGTGAAACAAATCATGATTTATATGAAACACTAGAACATCATTTATACAAAGAAACTTATGGCTGTCATTTTAATGATTGGTTATTAAATGATGCTACAAAATATATGGTTAACGAAGATGGGACAATTGGCCCTCATTGGAACGTAGAACAAACCACATCTGTAGCTAAACAAAACGGAATTTCTTTTGATAAATTTAACGAATATGACTGGAATTATGTTATGAATATGATGTATTCTGATTATTATGGAGCTGTTCCTAATGATACTATAAGTTATGTTAGATTATCTCGTAAATTTTTAGAAGATAAAGACGCTAAAGAAGGAAAAGCATTTAAGTATTATTTATCAATGAAATAAAAAGATAATACATTTGACAACAATTAAATAAAAGTATATAATTAAATTGCATTTTAATAATTATGAATACAATTGTTTATAATTGGATTAAGGTGAATTTATGCCAACACATAAATTTGCCTTTTTTTCTTTATTATAAAAAAAATATATGTTATAATAAAATGTGAGGTGATACTATGATTGATATGCAACCACAGTTTATATCTACAGATGATTTTTTAAATTATTGGGGTATTGATTTAAAAGCTAAATTAAACAAAGGTGCTAATACTTCTAATTTCGCAGATATGTTCCTTCGTCGTATTGAAGATAGACTTATGACTTGGATTGATGCAAATACATTTAGAATTACTCCATGGGAATGCTTAAAAGACGATTATGTTCCTAAAAGTGAAATGCAAAGAAAAGTCATAGAAAGAGATAAAGATTATTTCAAAAAAGCGTTATTAGAACAAGCTATGTATGTATTTAAGAATAGCGATATTGGCCAAGACTCTGGATATGACCCTGAGAAAGGAATTATAGCTCCTGAATCTGATTTACAAGCAATTGAAATTTGCAGACCATGCATTAATTTTTTGAAAGATGCCGGATTATTCAATCACGTCATGATAAATAGGCCAAGATATACAAGTTTTAATTAAATATTCGAAAATATTGTTAAAATTTACTTGACAATATTTTCTTTTTTTTATATAATGTAGAAGAGGAGGTAGTCAGGAATGAATAATATAGCAAAATATAGAGGCCAAGCCAACATTTCGCAAAAAGACTTTGCTAATCAATTAAATATGACCAGACCTGGACTAAGCTTCATAGAAAACGGTAAAGCCAAAAATATCAATCATACTAATTTATTAAAGATGAGTGAAATTTTAGGCGTAAGTCCTATTAAGCTTTTAGGTATAGAAAATTTAAAATATATTCCAGAGACAAAAGAAGATTTTGACTATTTAATTGAATTATTAAAAGAGCAAAGGGAGAAATTATAATGGGATTTTTTAAAGACCTAAAAGAATTAAAAAAAGAAGTGGCTGAAATAAAAGCTGCACTCGTTGGCGACTTAGAGAAAAAAGGAAAAGAATACGACGAGATGAAAGAAGACCTATCCTATGTATCATTAAAAGTAAAATCTATAGTAGAAACTGTGGATGAAACAGGAAAACCTGCTTTAAAAATAATATATGAAGCTCCACAAGTTTTATTAATATTTGATGATAACGGGAATGTGCTAGAAAATAGTATATTTAAAGCTATAAACGGTCTTGATTTAATCAGTATGAGTGATAAGATGAAATTAATAGAAAGTATAAATCGAAAAAAGATTTAAAAAATACTTGACATTATTTTCTAAAGGTGATAATATTAAATTGTCGGAGGAAGAAATGTATATGCTTAATGTTAAATGGAAGAAAAATTCGGTGATTTAATAAAAAGATTAAGATTGCAAAAAGGCTATTCGATTAATTATGTTGCAAAAAAAACTGGTTTTTCTATAGTTCAAATAAAAAATATAGAAAACAATAAAAATAAACCAAGAGTTTTCAATTTAAACAAATTGGCTGAAGCTTTAGATTGCAGTTATGATTATCTTTTTAGTAAATTAAATGATTAAGAAAACGGAGGAAAAAATGAGCGAATTAACAAAAGAAACTTACATCACTGACCACAGCTTCTTATCTTTTACAAGAATTTCGAAATTTATGTCTTGTGAGGCGGCAGCAGCTGTGAATTACAAAACTGAGCCAACACCTGCTATGTTAATGAGTAGTTATGTTGACGCATATTTTAGCAAAGAGCTAGAAGAATTTAAAACTAAGCATCCAGAAATTTTTACAAAAACAGAAACTCTTAAGGCTGATTTCTTACAAGCTGAAGAAATCATAAAAAGAATTGAATCCGACCCTGTTATGATGTATTATATGTCTGGTGAAAAGCAAGTTATTATGACCGGAGAAATTTTTGGTAGAAAATTTAAAGCTAAGATGGACTCATACAAAAAAGGCGAGTTTATCGTTGATTTAAAGGTTATGAAAGACTTTCAGCCAGTATGGACCGGTTATGGTAAAGAAAATTTCGTAGAGGCTTATCTATACCATATTGAGCTTGCAATTTTCCAAGAAATTGTAAGACAAAATACTGGTGAGCAATTACCTTGCTACATCTGTGGAATTACTAAGGAAAAGCCAAGTGATGTTGGTATTTGGCAAATCCCACAACCACAATTAGATGCCGCTATGAAAATTATTGAAAATAACATCGGTAGAATCGGTGATATTTTAGACGGTAAAGTTCAGCCACATAGATGTGAGTCATGTGAATATTGCCGTTTAACGAAAAAAGCAAAAGTATTAAATTATTACTTTGCGGGATTAACTGGCGACCAGTTAAGAGAAGAGGGCATTGAAAGTGATGACCCATTATTAAAGAAGGAGGAAGAAAAAAATGCCTAAGTTTTATGACCCAAGCATTGATGCTACAGAATATTTCTTAGAGAGTTTAAGAAGAACTAGCAGCAGAGAATTATTAAAACCACATAAGTCTTTTATAGATGAATTTGTTCCACTAGCTAAATTACCTAAGATTACTAAGGTTGTTGCTAATGAAAAGAATGGTTATACTATTGTTAAGTTTTCTAACAATTATGTGGCTAAGGTTAAGTGCAATAATGAGGATTTTGATTTAGAAAAGGCTGTAGCAATGGCTGTTACTAAGTATTTAATCGGAAATAACAATTTCTATAAAGCATTAGAAAATGCAACAGTAATTAAGAAGGAGGAAAAGTAATATGGCAGCAAAGACACATTGGAAAACATTAGCTGACACAAATTATTTAGGTAGTTATTCTTTTAATGATGAAGTTAAAGAAATAACATTAACTATCGCAGAAGTTAAGTCAGAAGAGGTAACAAATCCTGTTGGTAAAAAAGAATTATGTAGAGTGGCTTATTTTGCTGAGGATGACAACGTTGTAAAAGGCGTTGAGGTAAAGCCTATGATTCTTAACAAAACAAATTGTGAAAGAATTGAAAAATTATATGGAACTCCATATATTGAGGACTGGGCTGGTAAGAGAGTAATTGTAATGAAAACAATGACTGAATTCGCTGGCGAAAAAGTAGATTGTTTAAGAATTAAACTTGAAATGCCACCATTTGAGGCTAAGAAACCAGCTCAACAATTTACATGTTCAGTATGTGGAAAAGCAATTACCGAAAAGATTTATAAGGCTTCTTTAGAAAAGTATGGAGCAGCTGTATGTTCTAAAGAATGTTTAGATAAAATTCAAAATAATAATACGGAGGAAAATAAATAATTATGCAAGAACAAAATTTTATGGATTTTAGTGAAGAAGCTTCTAGTGGTTTCGAATTAATTGAAACAGGAGTTTACGAGCTACAAATTGAAAATGCCGAGTTAAAGAAAACTGATACCGGCAAAAATTATATCGGATTAACTTTTGTTGTTAGAGATGATGTATCTCAACCATCTGCCGGAGCTAAAGTTTGGGATAATATCTGGGAAAATGAAGTTCACAGAGACCCACAAAAAAAGAATAAGAGAATTAAAAAAGAAGATTATGAGGCTATGTCTCAAGCTCAAAAACAAAATATCATTACTAGAATGGAGTATGATGACTATAAGATTAGAATGTTAGTTCATGCTCAAGATGCTGATGCCGAAATCGTAGATGCTAACGGAAACAAAACTCCAAACCCTAATTTTAAAACTAGATTTGGAAGCATTGATGAGGTTGCTTTATTCTTAAATGGTATGTGTGTTCAAGCTAAGGTTCTTAAGTATACTGATGACAAGACAGGAAATGAAAGAAATTCAATTGATACTAAAACAATCAAGAGAACATCTGTATCTCCTGCAGCTTCAGTAGAAATCGAAGACTCAGATTTACCATTTTAATAAATTAAAGGGTACCTTATAAGGTGCCCTTGTTACATGGGCAATGCGAAAAAGTCCTCCATTTGAAAGGGAAGGTTTAAGCATATTACATTACTTTGGTCGCTATTCAGTTCGAGGCTGAAATTGCCCCTTTATTTTTAAAAATTAGGAAGGAGGAACTATGAACTACAACGATTTGTGTAAACAATATGAAAGGGTACCTAATGAATTAAAAGCTTTAAAAAGATGGGTATGCTTTAAAATCGAAGAGCGCAATGGTGAGGTTGGTAAGTTTCCTATTAATTCTATAAATGGTAAATATGCTAGAAGCAATGATAGCATGACTTGGACCAATTTTAACATAGCCCTTTTAGGATGTGTTAAATATAATTGTAATGGAATTGGATTCATGCTTGGCGACGGAATTTATGGCGTAGATTTAGATAATCACCCAAATAAAACTACTGGTGAATTAGAATTACCAAAAGAAGAATTTGAAGAAATAGCTAAAGAATTTATTACAACTCTCGATTCGTATTCTGAAAGGTCTTGGAGTGGTAACGGAGTGCATATTATTTGTGCCGGAAAACTACCAGGAACAAGACGAAAAACCACATGTGTGGAAATGTATGAAAAAGGTAGATTTTTCGCTTTTACAGGAAATGTTATTAATGCTAAACCTGTAATGACGAGAGAGGAGGAAATTAAGCCTTTATACGAAAAGTATATGCCTAAGGATGATGCACAACCTGTAAGAAATGTAAACTTATCTGTGGGCAACGATGCTGATGTTCAAGAAATAATTGATAAGGCTATAGCCAATGAAAAAAATGGAGAATTATTTAAAGCTTTATATCTCGGAGACGTTGACGGAGCTTATATAATTGCCGGTAAATCATGGTGGGATGATAGCCACAGTTCTGCTGATTTAGCATTATGTAATTTACTTGCATTTTGGTGTAATTGTGACGCTGATAAAATGGACACAATATTCCGTTCATCTGGTCTTATGAGAGATAAATGGGACCAAATGCGAGGAGCAGATACTTATGGTAATCAAACTATAGCTAAGGCCATAAAAACTTGTACAAATGGTTATACTAAAGGCGGAGAAGATTTATCTTATATTGAGATTAATCATCAAAGAAAAGAAGAAATTATCGATGAAGAAACCGGAGAGGTTTTAAGTAGTTTACCTTTAAATAGAGAAGCTGTTATGAATATAGATAAAAACGGCGAACCTATTTTTAGAATTAAACCTCTTTATAAAAGATTCCCTTGCAATGATACAGGAAATGCTGAAAAGTTTTATGAATATTTTGGAGATTTATTCAAATACAATAAGACTGATAAAATTTTTATGTTCTGGACAGGTAAAACTTGGATTAGAGATGAAAAAGATATAATTCGTAAATATGCTAATAAATTTATTCAATTATGTAAGGATGATTTAGGTAATCTTGAAGACGAGCTTGAAAAAGATAGAAATGAAGGAAAAGATATTAAATTAAGTGAGGCTTATATTAAGGCTTATCAAAAGAATATCGACCGTATTTCTAATAAAGCCGGAAAAGATGCTATGCTATTTGAATTCCAATCATTAAAAGATGTGGCTGTAACAAGTGATGAATTTAATAAGGATGATTATTTATTAAATACTGATTCAGGTGTTGTTGATTTAAGAACTGGTGAGATATATCCTTTTAATCCTACATTAATGTTATCTAAAAATACTAATGTTAAGGTTTCATATGATGAGCCTAAGGTATGGATTCATTTCTTACATGGAATCTTTGAAAGAGGAAACTTACAAGAAACTGAAGAAATAATAGATTGTGTTCAAAAATGCTTAGGATATTCATTATCTGGTTCTACAAAAGAACAATGTATGTTCTTATGTTACGGAAATGGTTCTAACGGTAAAACAACCTTCCAAGAAATAGTAAATCATATAATCGGTGATTATGGAGATAATGTAAATAGCGAAGTTTTAATGCAACAAAAAATGCAAACAAATAATACATTTACAATTGCCAAATTAAAGGATGCCCGTTATGTAGAAACTGATGAAACTGACGAAGGCGAAAAATTAGCTGAAGGTACAGTAAAGCGTATGACTGGTAGTGGCCAAATGTCAGCTGCGTTCAAATATGCTAACGAATTCTCATTCATGCCTAAGTTTAAGATTTGGATGTCAACAAATAATAAGCCTATTATTAGAGGTACTGACTTAGGTATTTGGAGACGTATATTCCCATTCCCGTTCATCCACACATTTACTGAGGAAGAAAAGGATAAGGAATTGCCTGAAAAGTTACAAGCTGAGGCTGACAAGATTCTTGGCTGGTGTATAAGAGGGTTCCAAATTTATAATGAAACTAAAACAATCAAAAAACCTAAATGCCTTGAGGATGAAATTAAAGAATATCAAGAACAAATGGATGTTATTTCTCAATTCATTAGTTCAGAATGTAAGATAGTTCCTAACGGTGTTGCAGCATGTAGAAGCGCTTATAAATCATATAAGAGCTGGTGTATTGATAATAATGCATTCTTAATGAGTGAAATGAAATTTAGCAAGGAATTACAAAAGAAGGGTTATAAAGTAGTCGTTAACAATCAAGGAGTTAAGAGCTACCAAGGATTTGTGGTTATAGATAACACTTTCTCATACTAAGGCGGTGATTAAATGTTAAGGGATTATCAACAAGATGTTTATAATAGAGCTAGACAAGAATTAAAACATCATAAAGGCGTAATTGTTGTTCTTCCTTGTCGACCGTTCTGGTAAATCTTATGTTATGGAAGAGATGTGCCATTCAGCTCAAGAAAAAGGTTCTCATGTTCTTATATTAGCACATAGAAATATTTTATTAGAACAGCATAGAAATTTAATAGATTATCCAAACGTAAGAATTGTATCAGTTTTTACTGAGGTTAATCATCTTGGTGAAAATGGTCCAGTTGATTTAATTTTAATAGACGAAGCTCATATTTCAGGATGTAAAACATACCATGATGTTTGTGATTATTATAATTGTAAAATTGTGGGATTTTCAGCCTCGCCTCAAAGGCTTGATGGAAAGCCTTTAGATTTATTCGAGGTTATAGTTGAAGGAATATCAGCAAACGAGTTAATTAAAAGAGGAGCTATAAGTGATTACGATTTATACGCTCCTAAACTAAATATAGATTTATCTAATGTGGCTATAGGAGATGGAGACTATTCAACTGTTCAATTAGAAGATATAATGTGTGATAGCAAAATATATGGAGATATTATAGCTAATTATGAAAAATTAGCTAAGAATAAACAAGCTATAGCATATTGTACCTCTATAAAACATTCTAAGATTGTTTGTGATTTATTTAATAATGCTGGTTATAAAGCTGTCCATATTGATTCTCATACCTCAGAAAAAGAAAGATTACAAGTTATGGATGATTTCAAAAATGGTAAGATTACAATTTTATGTAATTGTAATTTAATTTCAGAGGGAATCACACTACCAACTTGTGAGGTATGTTTAATGCTCAGACCTACACAGTCTTTAGCACTTTACATTCAACAATCTTGTAGAGCATTAACTCCACAGGAGGGTAAAAAAGCTATAATAATTGATTATGTGGGAAATGCTTTCAGGCATGGTATGCCTACTGATGATAATGAGTGGTCTTTATCAGAGCGTAAAAAATGCAAGAATTCTTCAGGTGAGCCTGAGGTGCTTGTAAGAGTATGTCAAAAATGTTTAAGAACTTATGCTGGAACTAGTCCTATATGTCCTTACTGCAAAAATGATAATGGCAGGACTAAAAAAGAAATCGAGAATGAGAAAAAAGCCGAACTCGAACGTATTGAAAAAATAGAAAAAAAGAAAAGACGTATGGAGGTTGGCATGCAAGATACATTCGGTGGATTAGTTGAAATAGCAAAAGAAAGAGGTTATGCTCCCGGTTGGTGTTTGGCACAAGCAAAAATCAAACACATACCTGTTGACTGGGCTATGTATAATAAATTTAAAAGAGAGGTAATGTATAAATGATTAAATTTCATACAAATGATGAAAATTTAATGCCTAGACGTTCTACGTCGGGCTCAGCTGGATACGACTTTATATCTCCTGATAGATATGTTGTTTCGGCACATGGAGAATGTTTAATTGAAAGTGGTGTTTCAATTGAACTAGATAAGGATAAGGTATTACTATTATTTGTTCGTTCATCATACGGATTCAAACATGGAATTACCCTATCTAATGGTACAGGTGTTATAGATAGTGATTTCTATCCAAACACTATGAAGTGTAAGCTTCGAAATGATTCTGATAAAGATTTTGTTATTGAAAAAGGCGACAAATATATGCAAGGTGTAATTGTACAATATTTTATTGCTGATGATGATAATACAACCACAGTAAGAACTGGCGGCATTGGAAGTACAGGTAAATAATATGAAATTATTTGTATGTAGTGATATTCATGGGTTTTATAGTGAGTTTAAAGATTCATTAAAAAAATCCGGATATGATAAAAACAATCCCAATCATAAATTAATAATTTTAGGTGACTTCTTTGATAGAGGTTCTGAAGCTAAACTTGTTAAAGATTTTATAATGAAAGAAAAAGCTATATTAATAAGAGGTAATCATGATGACTCTTTAATGAGATTATATGAAACAGGTTATATAAAAAGACATGATTATACTGGCGGAACTTTCAATACTATGCAACAATTAGGCGAAGCCGATTCTGGGGAAACAAATAGAGTTTTAGCTGATTTTAGATTAAAGAATAAAGACCTTATGGACCTTTATTATAAAATGCCATATTATTATATTGTGAAAGATATATTATTTGTTCATTCATGGGTTCCTAACGTTGATAATATTGTGGAAGCAACTAGAGACGAATGGCATAGTGCTACTTTAACTAGTCTTAGCAAAAAAGTAGATTTAGTTAAATTCGGCGGGGCAATTAATTTATATCCATATACAAATATAAAAACAATAGTATTTGGCCATCATAAAGCCAATGATATATGTGGCATGGAAAATTATGATGGTAGTGGTGTTTATACCGAAGCTATAAAAATGTTAAAAACAAAAAATTTAACTTTATATGGCGTTGATGGACGAGTTGAAGAAACCGGAAAAATACCAATATTAATCATGGAGGTATAAATATGGGCTATATTTATAAACATACCAATAAAATAAATGGTAAAGTTTATATTGGTCAGACAACTAGAAATCCACAAAATAGGTGGTCAAACGGAAGAGGTTATACCAATGATAAAAGGAAATTAACTTCTCCATTTGCTAATGCAATAATTAAATACGGCTGGGATAATTTTAAGCATGAAATTATATGTGAGGTTGAAAATGATAAATTAGATGAACTAGAAAAATATTATATTTCTTTTTATAAATCTAATATAAAGGAATTTGGATACAATTGTGAAAGCGGTGGCAATAAAAATAAAAAGCTATCAAAAGAAACAAAAGAAAAATTATCGAAATCTCACAAAGGTAAAGGACATTGCTGTAGTGAAGAAACAAGAAAAAAATTAAGTATTTTAAGAACAGGAAAAGGGAATCCGATGTATGGAGTAAGAGGAGAAAAACATCCAAATTATGGAAAAAAAAGACCTAGCTTTTACAAGGCGGTTGTTATGTTAGATTTAAATAGCAACTTTATAAAAGAATTTGATTCTATAAAAGATGTTACAATTTATTTGAATTCAATAGGAGTCGAGGCAAAAGGTTTATCTCATATTTCTGCTGTTTGTAAAGGAAAAAGAAAGCAGACTTATGGCTACAAATGGATGTATAAGGAGGACTATTATGTCACAAACACCGGAAGTTAGATTAATGAAAGAAATTCAACTATGGTGTGGACAGCATAATTTTATTGCGTTTCATACGAATGTTGGTAAGATAAAATTCTGGGACAAGGTTCAACAAAAAGAACGTTACTTTGATACAGGATTGCCTCCCCCGGCTGGCCTGACCTTATGATTCTTACTGACAAAGGCAAGGTTATCTTTTGTGAAACTAAGGTAAAGCCAAATCGTCCCACAAAGGAACAGCTTAATACAATCGATGTGCTAGTTAAAAGAGGCTTTCTAGCCTTCGTTTGTTACTCGATAGAGCAATTTATCGAGACAGTCGAAAAAGCCCTTTAAATCGCTAAAAATGGAGGAAATAATATGAAAATTAATGTAGGCGATAAGATATTGTTAAAAAAAGTAGAGGATTTAGAAGAAAAAATCAGAGAAAACAATGAAATTAATCTAAAAGCATATGAGGAAAATTTTGCTGGAAAGACATTAACTGTAAGTGCGGTTCTAAATCGTAACCCCTTAGTGGTCGAGGTTGAGGAAGACGAAGACCTAGAAGATTTTGGTGATATACTTGTTAGTATAATCAAATCAGCTGACCTAGATTTAGATTTACCAATGTCAAAAAAATATCATTTTAGTGAAAAGTATATTGAAAAGGTACTAACTAAACATCCTGAAACCGGAACAAATAATACTCATTCATTTGGTTGGGCTTTAAGACGTCTAAAAAAAGGACTTAAGGTTGCTCGTACAGGTTGGAATGGTAAAGGCTTATGGTTAGAATTACAAAGACCTGACGCGCATTCTAAAATGACTTTACCTTATATTTATATGAATTACCCTAAAGGCGATAAGTACCATGATGGTTGCAGGGTACCTTGGTTAGCATCACAAACAGATATGCTTGAAGAAGATTGGTATGAGGTAGAATAATGACTAGTTATGAGTTTGAAGTTATTTGTAAAAATGAAATCATAAAAGAACTTAAAGAAAAGTATAATGAAGATTTCAAAATCGAAGAATTACATTTAGTATGGTATGCTAAGGAATTACAAAATATGAAGTGTTGCATATGTGATTCCGGCCAAGACCTTAGATATTATGAATGTACATATAATGGCAATAAAAAAGAGCTTTATGTGGATATTTATGACAAAATTTGCAATACTAAAGTTACAGCTGACCAATTTAATAAGGTGGTAAAAAGATGAGTTATATTTATAAATTAAAAAACATTGATACAGAAAAATTAAAAGAGCTTGGATATGATGTTTTACCAGAGTCTTTATGTCCAGCTCCTGATAATCAAAAATATTATTTTAAAATCGTTCTTCAAGAAACGAATTCAGAACCAGTTTTAAGCTTAATTGATTATTATAACAAAATAGCTGATAAAATTTGTGCCAATAAGGAAATGAGAAAACTTCATGCTGCAATTGGTATAAAATTCAGAAAGAAAACCGGCGAAAAACATTATTATCTTATGATGAATAAAGATTTAAGAATGATGTTTAGAGCTTGGAGAATTGAGCTTGACTTAAAGGGCGAGGACGTTTACTTTACTATTAGTGATGGTAGTTTACCTAGATTCTATGACGCTGAGCAGGTTATAGAAAGATACTGCCAAGAAGAAATCAAAGAACTTGAATTGAATGACCTTGTTTACAAGGAAGAGGTAAGTCAAGTACAATGAGAGAAGGCGTCTATGAAATAGTAGACGGGAGAAAAGTAGTAAATCTTTACAAACTTACTGGAAAAGGTTACGAACGAGGATGGTTTACAAACTGTCCTTGTCGTTACCGATTATTCGAAGGAGCTCGTAGTACGAAAAAATCTGTAGATATTCTTGGATACGAGCCTATATTTAAAATACTTTCGGACAAGCGTAGAAACATCATGATTTGTCGTAAAAACGATTCCGATAACAGACAATCTACATTCGAAAACATCTGTGGACGTCTTGCTGATTTAGATTTGCTTGGAACCGAGTTTAAAGCGACTTTAAACCCGTTAGAGATAACTTATCTAAGGACAGGACAAAAAATCATTTTTAGAGGCTTAAATAACCCCACATCATTAAACTCAGTAACATTCGCTCATGGATACTTAACTGATATTTATATCGAAGAGGCTTTCGAGCTTGATTCATATCAGGATTTCCGTAAGCTTGACGGTTCACTAAGAGGTAAATATGAGGGTATTACATTACAAATTACAATGTGTTTCAATGCGTGGGACGGAGAATCATGGCTAAATGAGGAATTTTTTAAAGGACGTCTTGATGATGATTATGAATTATTAGACCATCCTGAAATTACTTATCTTGATTATAAGGATTTAGATTTTGTAGGTCCATATGGAAAGGGTTTATATTTACATAAATCAACTTATAAAATCAATGAGTTTAGAGATAAAGAAATTTATGATGCTTCAGCTAAAGAGTGTAAGGAAAAGGACCCTGAACGTTATAAGGTAGAATTTCTTGGAATGTTCGGTGTTACAACTGGTAAGGTATATCATAACTGGAAACCTGACCAATTAGTTGTTCCTATCCAGCAAATTCTTGCGACTGACCAATTTGGAAATCCTAAAATGGATTTTGCTGATTTTGCAATTGGAATCGATACTGGTTTATCAGATGGAGAAGGAAAAGTCAAAACTGTTAAAAAGAACGAAAATCAAGATGTTAAAATCAAGGCTGCAACTACAATGGCACTTGGAGCTATAACCACAGATTATAAAACTTTGGTTACAATTGATGAATATTTCCATAGTAATAATAGAACAGATAACTCATGGAATACAGATAATCAAGATAATTATACAGAGCCAGAACAGGTTGATGCATGTGCTAGACAAATAATTGCTTGGATTAAAGAGTTTAGAGCTCATCCTAGTTGTTTAATGAAAGGTCAGATTAATATTTACGTTGACTGCGCTGATATTGGTTTTAGACAAAATCTTGAAATTAAATTGAGAGAGTATGACGTTTATAATTGTATATTAATGGGTTCGTCTAAGAGACCTATTCGTATGAGAATATCATTTACAAACATGCTTATGGCTTACGGTGAATTTATCGTATGTGATAGATGTAAGAATCTGATTAGAGAAATTAAAAATTGTCGTAAGGGAGAAGGAAACAAACCGAGGGCAGATGGCAACGACCACTTAATTAATGCCCATGAATACGGCGTTATTCCTTTTTACCAAAAACTAGTTCGCTGGGCTGATTATAAAGAACATTAATAAAAGAGGTTATGCTAATGGAAGAATATGATTTTATAAAGGAGGTTCCAGCAAAGAATGAGCTAGTTGGACGTAGAGAAGAACTAGCTCTTCTTAAGGAATCCATGTTTAAAAAAAGAATGAAAAATACAATACTTGTGGGTGAGGCTGGTTGTGGCAAAACTGCAATATTAGAACAGTTTGCATACGATATGAAACATCATTTTAATTTGGTTGAGCTTGACATTGGAGCATGCGTAGCTGGAACTAGTTTAAGAGGCCAATTCGAAGAAAAATTAGTTGATTTTTTATCGAAAACAGCTAAAAACAATAAAGATTCTAGTAAAAAAACGATAATTTTTATAGATGAAATCCACACAATCTATAATGCCGGTGGTAGCGACGGGGCCATAGATGCTAGCAATATTTTAAAAAGTTATCTAAGCCGCGGTGAAATAACAATTATTGGAGCCACTACTAGAGAAGAATACGAATCTACCATAAAAAAAGATAAAGCTTTAAATAGAAGATTATCACCCTTATTTATTAAAGAACTTGATGATAAAACAAACATTGAAATTCTTAGAAAATTTAATGAGGGATATTTAAATGATAATTTAGTGTTATATATTTATGAGAAATCAAAAACAATGCCTGGCTCTAATCCTGATAAGGCTATAGAAATATTAGACCGATGTATGGCTAAACAAATATTTACAGGTAAATATGTTACAGAACATAGTGTTAATGATATTATAAAATTTATGAAAGAAGGTATGATTTGATGAAAGATGAGAAAATAAGAAATATTCTTGATAAGTACGGAGAAGAAAATGAGGTAACTTTTAAGTTGTTTGATAATCCGAATTTTGATAAAAGTATAGTTGGTATATCTAGTGACCAGAGAGTTGTTTATGATTATGATTTGATGATTCAAGAGTTTGCTGAAGATAACAACTGTACTGCTGAGGAAGCTGAGGAATTTATTCAATATAATACAATGAGAGCTTTACCATATTTCGACGACGTTGACGGAAATAAACCTATTATTATAGAAAATAAATTAGGTAATTTGGAGGCGTTTTACGGTGATTAATAAAATTAAAAGATTAATGGAATTTGAAAATATTAATCAAAGACAATTAGGTCAAAAAATTGGGCTAACACCTGTAGCCATAAGTAGATATTTATCTGGAAATAGAAAGCCTACTATAGAATTTGCAATAAAGATATCTAATGCCTTTAATGTATCTTTAGATTGGCTTTTAAAAGATGAAAATCGATAAAAATCAATATACATATCATGGTTTTTTAAGAGTAAAAGAAAGGTCTAATATTTGTGATAAGGAAATAAAAAGGCTCAGCTACTTAGCGGTTAAGAACGGAATAAACCATAGTCAAATTCCCCCTGGACCACTTAGAGATTTTGTGGAAAATAAAATTGCTTTAAAAGGCAAAAGAGTAAAATTATACAGAGGCTATGTATTTATATTTTTCCTTAATTCAAATAGATTAATAACATGCTATCCTATACCGGCTAAATATATTGATGAATACAATAAAATAGCAAGCAAGAAAAAAAGAATGAAAAAAAGTTAAAAAAATACTTGACATTCTTTTTTCTTTATTTTAAAATATAGTTGTATCAAGGAGGGCAAGAATATGAAATTATTAGAATGGATTAGACAAAATCCGGGGCGACATTATAATATCTTTATATATAAAGAATATTGTAATTCATATGCTCCGTATCAAAAAGATTATAGACTTGTATATGATTCTGAAATAAAAGAAATTCATGAGATAAAATCTCATAAACTAGTGTGGGACAAGAAATTATTAATGATGGTACCCGATAAACCTTCATATAATATTTATTTAAAGGAAGAGGTGGCTATATGAGATTATGGCATTACAAGTTAATTCCTTACTTACCTAAGAGCCAGTTATTAGCTCAATGGAGGGAACTTAACAGTATATTTAAGAGGCAAGATAAACATATACTGATTAACTATATTTATGAGTATCCTAAAAATGATTTATACACATATACAATAATGGTTACTCAAGAAATGATAAAACGAGGCTATAAAATAAAAACACGCGATAATTTTTATAATTATTTTGGTGTAGACGCTACAACTTATTTAGAAATGGTAGAGACTCCTTTTAAGAATCATCATGATTTTGAATATTTGCAAATATGTTATTATAACTTAAAAGAAAAATATATGCGTCATCAAAAAGATTTTAGTAAAGAATTATTTAACGATTTAGAAAACTTTTATAACGAAGAGTATTTAGAAGACATAAAAAGAAATTGTATAATAGTTGATTTAAAGAAAAGGAGAAAAAAATGAGAACATACACAATAGAATTAATGGAATTTGTTGGGGTATACTTTCCAAGACTTCACAGAATCAAAGTAGAGGCTGCTTGTGCGGAAGACGCAATTTATGAAGCTTTAAATTATGTTGGGACGGGAGTATCACTAGAAGAGCTTGAATATGCAAAAGAAGATATAAATAATGATGATTACAATGTAATGTTTAACCCAAGGTCAAATGATTATATAGCAATAGCTTATAATTATGCCTTGGACCAATATCAACATTCAGACTATCGATTATTAAGAGGGTATTGTGGAAAAAGAAAATGTTTTGATATAGTAATTAAAGATTAGGGAGTGAAAAAAATGAAAATATTTTTTGGACCTAGTAAGTCTCCACACATTACAGAGAACGATACAGGAATCTGGCGTAGATTTTGTGGAGCTAGGGGATGTAATAAATCGGTATTCAACGCTGAGCCCGAAAACGAAGAGGAAAAGTGTTGGGAAACTGGCAATTATACTGGAATGAGTGACTGTGAGTTATGTTCACATAAGTATGAATGTAGCGGGTATAATGATAAGGAGGAATAAGAATGTTAAAAATATCAGAAAAAATTTTAGATGTAACATGCCAATTTTGGTGTAATATTATAAAAGGCGGAAAAGACCATGATAATGGTGATAAAAGTTTTACAGGATTTATGTGTAGCTTTTTAGCTAATAGTGGAACAAAAAGTATTGATGATGAAAAGCTTAAGGTTTTTAGTAAGGAATTAAAAAATCAAATTTTAAAAGAAGCTAAAAATAGATATACTAATTATATAGTTCTTTACTGCGATTATGGCCCCGGTCATTTACTATATCAAGCTGCAGAAAAAGCTCAAATTAATTCTTTAAATTTTCCTTGGAAAACTGGAGTTTATGTTTATGAAAATGCCGTTATAGAAAACAGGCCATACGCTCGTCCAGAGGATGAAACAGATTCTATAATTTATTGTGATAAAAGTTATGTTATTAATAAAATAAAGGAAATAAAAAAATGGATTGATGATTTAAAAGCAAAAGAGCTTGAGGAATGGGAAACCGAAGAAAATAGAAAAGAATATATAGAAAGTAATACTAAACGTTTAGAATCATATGAAGTTTTTTTAAACAAAATGGGTGAATGTTATTTAAGGGAGGATGATTAGTATGGTATCAAAAGATGCTGAAAAAATATTTAAAGCTTTATGCTCTTATAAAACTGTTCTATTATATAATTCAACAGACTTAATAGCTAAAATGAAATTATCAGATAAAAGAGATGTAAAAATAACATTAATTCGCGAGGCTGTTTGCTTTAGATTAATAATTGAATTAAAAAATGTGCTTTTACAATACTTTATTACAGATTATACAATTCAGGAATAAAATTTTATTGGAGGTAGAAGAATAAAAAAAGAGACTAAGAATATTGTTGTGGGAACAACCAATATTCAAAGCCCTCATTTTGATTAATTATAAAATTATAATTACCACAAATACATTATTATTGTATCATGTAAAGCAAAAATATACAAGATAAGAAAGGAAAAATAGAGGTGTTAGAAAATGAGTAAAGAATATTTAGAAGCATTCAAAAACTTAAAGCAAGAATTATATTATAGTCCTAATCAAATACCAGATATTGATAAATGGCACGAAATTATTGAAAATGCCCTACAACGCCTAGAAGCAATAGATAATGCAAACCCTAGTGAAGCGTTGGAGTGTTTGGAAAACATAATCAATGATAAGAAAATGCACGATTATATACTTTATAATTGCTTAGATGAAGATTTTATAAATATAAGAAAATCCTTACTAAAAGCCCAAGAGCAAGAAAAAGTGCTTGAGATTATTAAGGAAAAATCTGATTTAAGTGCTCTTGAAATGGCTGATAACGTTAATGAATTTAATGAGATGGCGTCTTACAAAAAGCCTTATACTGAAGAAGAATTTGATTTATTAAAGAGGTGGGCAAATGAGTAGAAGTAGATACATAAGAACAAAAGATGGAAGAATATTTGATTTAGAAAGTAAAGAAATATCATCTATCGAATATATAGACAAAAATACAGCTATAAATGAATATAAAGTTGAATGTGCTTTCTATACTATTTACTATTACAATGGGTTAAAAGGTCATTATTTAGAATGTGATAATAAAGGTGGGTATTCTTGCGATTTTATAGAAGAAAAAGATATTCTAAAGCAAGCCGACACCATAAAAGAATTATGTGATGAGTTTGTTGTTAAAGATAGCTTTGATAAATATTGTTTAGAAATAGACGCCAATTATGAAGCGTTAAAATGTAATGGTTGGTTTAATGGAGATTACCTTATCTATGGTGCAATATGGACAGATAAAGGTTTAATCTATGTAGCCAAAATGAATGAGAATGGGGAGCTTGAGTTGATATGAATAAATATGTAAGAACTAAACGAGGTTGTATTTTTAAAGTTATAGATGATTTTATTATGGTGGGAGACCAAGGACTTTACTTGCCACATTTTAAAGATACTATTTTAAAAGAAGCAACTACAATAGAAGAATTAATACAAGATAATGATATAATTTATATTAACGATTTATACCCTGATACAGTTTTAGTTGTTGAAGGAAACATTAAGCCTTTTGGCTATAATGATAAAATTGCCTTAAAAGAGTGGTTAAAATTTAAACACACTGAATTTGATTTATATATCAAACAACCAAATGGAGATTATCATAAAATAGCAGAGAAAAAACAATATGAAAAGTTGGTGTTACTATGAATAGATTAACTGAATATAGAGAAGATTTAAAACGTTATGAATACAAAGATGATGAAAGAGGCTATTGTTATATTAGTGAGGGGCAAATAGTAAACAAGCTAGGCGAGCTAGAAGATTTAATGGAAAAGTATGAAATCGAAAGTATTGAAGCATTAGAAGATACTATCCAAGTTAAAAAGGCTTTAGAATTAGCATTTGGAAAGCATAAAAGATAGAAGTGAATAAATATGAAAAAAGAAGTTAGTTTAGATGAGCGTTTTGTAAAAGAAATTCGTAAAATTCAATATATCGAACGTATTACAAGAACTCCTATATTATCAAAATATAGAGTTGATGAATATGATAGATATTTAGCAGATGAAGGACACCATATAAATCATTTATCAAAAGAAGCATTTGAGTATTATTATAACGTTTATGAACCTTATCAAAGAGCATTCGAAAAAAGGTTAAAAGAAATAATGACAAGTTCAGGTAATCTTGATATTGATACACCATTTGGTGGTGGAGCTAATAAGAAAGGAATTTAGTTATGAAAGGTAAGAGTAAATAATATGAAAATGATAATAGAAAAAATGGATAATATAGAATTTGCTGAAGTTATACGTCATGAACCTTTATATCAAGTTTATACAAATATTGTAAATGGTAATAAAGTAGACTCAACTCTTATTGGAACAATTGCACTACATCCAGTTGTTCATGAATATTGCTTTAAACCAGAGGATTTAATATATACTAGCTCAACGCTTACAAAAATTACAAAATTTTTAGATAAATTAAATAAGGAGAAAATAGGATAATATGAATAGAATAACAAAAAAAGATGATGATAATATTTATCGTATAAGTGGTTTTACAACTAGAGATGAACTTATAGATAAACTTGCTATTTATGAAGATTTAGAAGAAGAGTTAGGTTGTCCGTTAGAAAAATTGATTGAATTTTCAAAACAAGAAACAGTTTATACTAAATTGGGCGCTTTTACAAACGAAATTGTATTGGTAGATTTTAATTTGGGAAGAATACATATAACTAAAAACAGAGATTTAAACGATATGTATCTTCTTTATATAAGTGATTACAAAAAGACTTGGTGGTTAAAGGAAGACAGGAGTGAGTAGGATGAAAAATAGAAAATTACCAAATTCAAAATATGACGCTACAAATCCAAAAGATTTAGCAAGTTGTTTTAATATGTTAAGACGAGCTGAAAAAGACCATTGTTCAATAGAACTAGATTTATTAGAAGAAAAAGAATTGAAACAATATGGCGAAGTTGAAGTTGAACGCTATGGTTTTACATTTTTAATAGAAAATGATGGAGCAGGTGGTTATGTAATAACTATGATGTGTCCGTTTAACGAAGTTACATTTGTTTCTCAAAAGATTACTAATAATTTAAAGCGAGGAATTAAATAATGAATAACGGAACTGAGTTAAAGGGAATATTAGGACACATTAATAAAGATTATTCAGAAGCATTAGAAATGTTAGAAGATATAAGTAAAGAAGAAATCGTTGTTAGAGATAGAAGTTCAGTTTACATGAATCCAAATGATAATGGTAAAGGTGCTTTTATACACTTAACAACTGTTGGTGTTAATTTTAAAGGTGCAATAGAAACTATCAAACAAGAATTACTTAAAGCACAAGAGCAAGAAAAAGAATGCGATGATAACCTAACATTTGAAAACGGAAAATTTATGTCAGGCTTTGGTTATAAAGGAAAGCAAATTGTTGCTATGCCTTTAGATGCATATAGTAAACTTATGGAACAAGAAAAGGTACTTAATGTTATTAAGGAAAAGAATGTAGATACTAAATTGTTAAGAGAATGTAATAGTGTTGATGAATATAATGCAAAAATAAAGAAAGATTATAATAGTTTTTATTATAAAAAATATAGACTTACTCAAGAAGAATTTGATTTATTAAAGAGGTATTATGATGAAAAAATATAGAATTGAATTTTCAAAGCCTATGAGGCAAAAACATAATATTCATCATACAGACCACTTATATAAATATATAAGAGACAACATGTATTCATGGATGTGTTGGGATAGATTGCCAATTACAATTTATTCCACACAAAAGAATGAAGTGATTCATGTTATCACAGAAAAAAATTGGCATAGTAAATTAAAAGAATTGAAGGAGGAAGAAAAACATGGCAATTAAAATTACATTATTTATTATATTTATTTTAGGAATTATAATTTTCGGAGGATTAACTGGTTGGAAAATCTCCAAAAGAGGTATTTTAAAAAACGATTATAACGAGGAAACAGATTTTGGTGGAAAATATGGAAGAAGGGAAATTGATGAAAATAAAACTAAAGAAATAGCAGACAAATATAATGCTAAATTATTCCTTAATCGTATTCAAATAGTTTTATTTTCAATATTAACTATTATAATGTTATTATTAACAATTTTAGTTCCAGGTAATATTCACCAAGTTAATACCGGTGAGGTAGCTGTGGTTAGACATATGGGTAAAGTTTCTGGAATTAGAGAAGCAGGAATTCATTGGGATTTTTACATGACAAATTCTTATCAAAAATTTGACACAAAGGTAAGAGAAATTAAAATTGATACTCAAACTTATTCTAAGGATAATCAAATTATTGCGGTTCAAGCAGATTTACAATACACCATTGATTCTGCGCAAGTAGATAAAATCGCTGCTGAATATGGCAAAATCAATAAATTAGAATCTAAAATAAAATCTATAGCGCTTGATAACATTAAATCGGTATTTGCACAAAACACCGCAACAGACGTTATAAATAACCGAAGTCAAATAAGTGCTAACATAAGTAAAACTGTGGATAACTCTATTAATACAGGATATTATGTAAATGTTAAAACAATTGTTCTTACTAACATTGATTTTACAGATGATTTTGAGGCAGCGGTAGCGGCTAAGGTTGCTGAGGAACAAAAGAGACAACAAGCATTAATTGAACAAGAAAGACAATTAGCTGAGGCAGAAAATAATAAACAAATTGCTATTAAGAATGCTCAAGCTGAGGCTGAATCAGCTCAATTAAGAGCAAATGCTGAGGCCGAGGTTGCAAGAATTAAAGCTCAAGCTGACCAAGATGTAGCTAAAATTGAGGCTGATACTGCATTATACGCAGGACAAAAGAATGCTGCAATTGCATTACAAAAGTTAGCGTCTGTAAACGGCTGGACTGTATTAACTATTACTGAAGCAGACGGAACTCAATATTCTAAGTTAATTGATTCAGAAAAAAATGTAATTACTTCTGAACAATTAGCTAAAGGTGTCGAACAATTAGTTAAGGTTTACACTATTGAAACATGGGACGGAAAGTTACCAGTTTATCAAATGGGTGAAAACGGCTTAGTTACAGTTGTTACTCCATAATAAAAACGTATTGCCGGTGGGAGACTGCCGGCATTGTTTTAAAATAATTGAAAAAAAATTAAAAAAATACTTGACATTATTTTATTTATGATTTATACTATATTTGAAAACAGATAAGGAGGATAATAATATGGAAAATACTGTTTCAACTCAAGTAGTGAAGCTAGACCTACAAACAATTCTAGCAAATTATAAGGACCCTGAGTTCTGGTCAAAAAAATGGACTATTATTGATACTAAGCAAATTAAAATCGTTTGGTACATTTCATCTATTAATTGTGAGGATAACAAAATCAATAGTACGTTAAAAGTAGTTAACAAGAACATCAAAAAAGGAACTCTAAATTTAAGTGACTCTTGGTGGTCTGAAAGTGTTTGTGTAGCTTCAATACCTATTAACAACCCTGAATATACTGAAAAGCATTTTGAAAATGCTATTTTAGGAAAAGTGTTAGAGCTTTTAGGTGATATTGAACGTCATTGCACTTATGAATATGCTGAATATAAAGAGGCTGAACGTTTACAAGAAGAAATGAAGGATAAGCTAAGAGAAATTGCTAGTGATTTCTTAGATGAAAATAATGTAGCTAATGAAGAAATCAGAGATGCTTATATTGAAAAATATATTAGCGATAATTACGACGCCTCAGAGATTACATCTAAAGTCGTTCAACGTTATCAATACAAGATTATCCCTAACGTTTACTTATATGTATACGCTTGGTTTAATCGCCAAGAAGAATTCGAAAAATTCGAAGCTGAAAAATTAGGTCGTAGAGTTTCTACTCGTATGGAAATTTGGAGAAAAGTTAAAGAGATGCAAACTGAGAAATGGGTTAACGGAATGAAGGAGCAACTTCGTGGAATCTAATTACCCAGAATATATTGAGGGCGAACCTGTCATCTATCAAAATGGTGACAAGTTCGAACTTGGTATTGTAAAGTCAATATGTGGACATGATGAATATTTTATCAATTATCATACTGGCGATACCGCTGCTAGAACCCATGCTAGACATCTCCACAAAATCTCAAACAATTATGCATTCGGCATCGTAAGGTTTAATCCGGATGATGAAAAAATCGATAGAGTAGTGATTCCTAAGAAAGAATATGATAAAATGGTAAGTGATGTTGAGACTAAAGTTAGATTAGATAATCATTTAAGAAAAATCTTAAAACCTTTATTTCATTGTCCTGACATCAAAACTCTTCCAGATGATTTTTTGGATTTAGAGCCAACTGAGTCAAAGGTTGCAGTTAATGATGCTTGGAATGACCCTTTAAAAAATTATATTACTTTATATTTAAGATACGAGGTAGATAAACTATGAAAAAAATTCTGTCATTTCTATTTATATTTTTATTTACATTATTTGTTGCTGTTTATAATTTTTACAGACATTTTTATGTATTTGGAATAATTACTTTAATATTTGTTTTTATTGATTTTATTATGTTAGGACTAACAATTTTAAAGGAGATAAGAAAATGAAAGCTAAAGTTTTATTAAATATAGACGCTAAGCCGTCTTTTACAAGAATCCCCAAAGGTTCAGTCGTAGAAATTGTTTATGAAATGCCTGGTAATTATGTCATGATTAATTACGAAGGCGGCTTCTACCCTGTACCGTTAAGCAATATAAAAAAAATCGAAGAAAAATAGGAGGAATATTTATATGGAAAATAGAAAAATTAGAAGAACAATGATTTGTTTAGTTGCTGTAGTAATAATTTTATACATCGTACTTTTTAACATCTTTATTAAGGATAATCAAGAAAGAAAACCTTTATTTGTCTACGACTCTAGTGTAGACACATTAAAAGTTGATTGTGATGAAGAAAAAAAGCATTACAACATTTATATTGAAAGTGAAAATAAAAATTTAAAAATTTATTATAAAAATATAAAGTATATTGCTTCTGAATATGAAAAAATTATAATTTATGAGTACGAAAATGAAATTGGAAATGAAATGATAGTATATATCAATTATGAATCATATGAAAACAAGTGATTTAATATTTAAGGATATAGATAACGGAAAGCAAGTTGATATTTGGTATAACCTAATTTGCAAAGAAAAAGTCATGGACCCAGGTCATAAAGAAAACTGGGTCGGTGAGGTTATCTATGAAATATATTATAAGAATCAATTAGTAGGTTATATTGCTTATTCTAGGTGGGATGATTCTTATTGCTTATCATGCATTTATGTATTATCAGAATTCAGACGTCAAGGCATTGCTACTGCCGCTATTAAAAAGCTTAATTTTCAATTAAAAGGCAAAGGCGTATGGTTTTATGGATTCGTCCACAAAGATAATTTAGGAGCCATTTTTATGTATCATAACCTAGGTTTTAAATACTTAGTTAAAAATGGTGCAGGATACCTTTACGAGGCTCCTAATAAAAACTGTACAATGAGTGATGACGGATTCTATGAATTTGGAAAGAGGTTGGAATAATGTTAACAGCAAAAGAAGCTAGAAAATTATCTAAATATAAGTGTGAGAATTTATCTGTAAACATTTTAATAGATAATATTAATAAATATATAAAATCAGCATGTGATGAAAAAAGAATTGAAATGAGTTATATTGTTGACGAAACTAAATATAGTTTTAAAACTACTAAGAAAGCAATTAAAATATTAAAACGTAAAGGATATAGAGTTAAAGCTAAAAGAATATCTTCTCAAACTCCTAATTATCCTAATCATATGGAATTAACTATAAGATGGTGGTAATATGAAAGATTTTAAAGAAATATTTGAAAATAGAAGATTAAGTTTTATTGAATTTAGTCGAAACCCTGATAACGAATGTGTACTAGGTGGATTCACAATTGAACCAGTAACTAATAAGAGATTAAATTTTAAATTTTCTAGGTCAAATGGCTGGGAGCATTTATCAGTATCTACACCTAACAAATGTCCATCATGGGAACAGATGTGTTTTATGAAAGAGCAATTTTGGAAAGATGATGAGGCATGTGTTGAGTATCATCCTAAAAAAGAAGATTATGTAAATAATCATAATTATTGTTTACATATTTGGAGACCTTATGAGGTTGAATTACCAACACCGCCAAGCATTATGGTTGGAATAAAGAATATGGATGATGTACAATATTTGTTAGATAATTTTGATAAATTAACAATTAAAAATGTAATTGAAGATGAATTTTACATTGCCAGAAAGCAAGGAAAAGCAGTTCATTAGGAGGAGCTAGAAAATGAGTAAAGAATTAGAAGCGTTAAAACAAGTTAATGAGTTAATTAAGAGTGTTGAAGAATACAAGAATAAAACAGGAAAAGATAATCCAACTATATGTATGTCAGAGAAATTATTAATAAGTATTCAAAATGCTCTACAACCAGCCCTACAACGCCTAGAAGAAATAGACAATGCAGAAATTAATGAAGCATTTGAATGTGTTGATTATATTGAAAAGAAATTAGCTGGTTTAAGATACGAATGTAAAAGAACAAAAAATCATAGATGTGATGATTTATTTATTCAAGAACATATATTTGACGCTATCAAACAAGCCTTAATCAAAGCACAAGAGCAAGAAAAGGTATTAAGTATTATTAAGGGAAAGTGTTTACATACTGATAATTTAAACTATGTTGCAGTTTGTATTAATTATGATATGTATAAAGAAAAAATGAGCGAAAAACACGATACAGTAGTGATAAAAATTGATTGGAATGATAGAGAACTATTAGACTGTCTAAAACTACTTACACAAGAAGAATTTGAACTTTTAAAGAGGTATTGTAATTGATATGAGATTTTTAGAAGATTTTTGCTTTGGAGTATTTTTAGGAACTCCTTATGCAGTATTAGCAATTATAATAGCAAGATATTTAAAACAAGATAATTATTACTTTTGGCTAACACTAATTTTACTTTTTGTCGGAATAATATGTTTATTAATTGCCGAAATGTTATCAGACAAAAGAAGAAAGGAGAACTTGAATTGGTATGAGTAGATTAACAAAGAAAAAGCCAGGGCTAAATATATATGTTTTCGACAGAGATGTCGAATATGCTAATTTTGAAGATGGACTAGCATTATTACAAATTGTAGGACAATTAGAAGATTTAGAAGAAGAAATCGGCTGTCCGTTGGAGGCAAGATTAAAAGTAAATCATAATACTGCAATATATGATGTATCTGGAGAAGAATATATTGTTGAATTTGTTGAAAAAGATATTTTCACTGTATATGCAATATTTTATATGTCTTACCGATGGGAAGATTATAAAAAGACTTGGTGGTTGAAAAAGGATAAGAGTGAGTAGAAAATGATTCAATATTTATTTATGATGTTATGGTGTCACTTTGTAGATGATTATGTTTTACAAGGTGTCTTAGCTAAAATGAAACAAAAGAAGTTTTGGCAAGAAAATGCACCTCAACCTTTGTATAAATATGACTACTTAATGGCTTTATTATGTCATAGTTTAATGTGGGCTATATCAATCATGATACCTACATTCTTTACCGGACATTTCATTTGGTGGTTGATTCCAATCAATGCTGCAATTCATTTTGTAGTAGATGATTTAAAAGCTAATAGATTTAAGATTAATTTGATTGCAGACCAAAGCATACACTTTATTCAAATTGTTATTACATTTTTAGTATGCTATATTTGGATGAGAGGATAGGAGCAAGTAATTATGTTAGATATTAAAAATATGAATGATGATGAAATAATTAATTTAATAAAACTATTAAAGCATGAGCTTGAAACTAGGCGTACTAATAAACCTTATATGTTTCCTACAGGCGTAATTAGATTAACGTTAGAATCATCTATCACTAATGATAAAGGGCAGGTTTTCCAAAATGAACCTAAAAAGATATTCTATGAAACTGCAAATTCTAAGGATATTGACGCTATATTCAATCAGAATTCAACTTATCCTATAATGGTTAATCAATTAGTTGAAAAATTTAAAGAAGGTATGTGGGAAAATCAAACTGGGCCTTTAAGATTTTCTTATGAAGATAAAGCTAGACTTTTGTCATTAACACATAGAATAGAAACCTATTGTCCACAAATTAGTCCTGAGGACTTGGAATTATTAAATAAAATTTTTAAAATATTAGGAGGTAAATAATATGTTGATTCGTTCTCAAAATAGAACAGTATTAATTGATGCTAAAACTTTAGTTATAAACGAAGATGCTACTATCATGGGAATTGTAGCAGGTGATGTATATTTTAAATTAGGAGCTTACAATTCTTATGACGAAGCTGTGGCTGTTTTAAATGATGTAGAAAAGCATTTTCAAAAATGTTATGAGGCTGATGTATATAGTGTTTATAAGATGCCTAAAAAAGCATATTATTTATTATATGTATCAAAACTTAAGCTTGATAAAACACTTACTAAAAAGATACGAAAATTAGGAGCTAAAACTATCAGAGATATCCTAGAGTATGAAATGTTAGAAAATTATGATGATTCATTAACTGATGATGAAATTGAAGCTATTAAAGATGCAATTAGAAAGTTTGAGGAAACATAAAATGAAATTATTATTATATTGCACAAAGGCAAAGCCTATGTTAAGAAAATTAGATAATTATTTTTTAGATAAGCATAATGACAACTATTATTGGGGAAAAGGGCAAACTGTTCCTTATAACCTTAACAGCAAAATTGTAGCCGAATGTGATTATGAGGTTGAGAAAATATATTATAGCCCATTGTTTTGCAATTACACAACTTGGAGTTTAGGTAAAGATGATTTATTAAATAAATCTTGTTTAACTTATGATGAACTCAAAAACTATTTAGGGACAAAAGATGTAGTAGGCAATGATGGTTATAATGGTTATGCCATCCACATTAAGAACTTACACATATTTGATGAGCCAAAGGAATTGAATATTTCTAAAGCACCTCAAAATATGATGAAGTATTTAGATGAAAACGACAATTTATATATCCTAATATCAATTCAACCACAATGGCTATGCAAAATTCTTAATAAAGAAAAAACTATCGAAATAAGAAAGAAAGTTTTAAAGGAGATGATTAAATGAAACAAATGATTTATCAAAAAGATAGAATAACGCCTGGTGAAATTCTATTTGAAGATACTTATAAAAATATAGATTTTGTTATAGTTTCATACGGAACTCACCCATGTGCATATATTAAGATTCCTGAATCAAATAAATATTATAATATAGATTATCTTGAAGCTGATGAACTTTTAAATTTTCCAGTTAATGGAGGCTTAACTTTTTACGGAGGATTATCTAAATTAAATAAGGATGGCCGCTGGTATGGTTGGGATTATGCTCATTGTAGTGATTATTGTGGGTATGAAGAAGCTTTTCCAGAAGATTTAAGAACCGGTGGTAAAAAGTGGACTACCGAAGAAATCTATGAAGAGGTAAAAGCAGCTATTGATATTTTAGTAAGGGAGTTATAATATGTTAAACGAATATAATGAAAAAACAAAGGGCATTATTCATCTTATGGTTACATCATTATGCTTAAGGAATTGTCCACATTGTTGTAACAAGCAATATGATTTAAATGACATTCCTTATGTAACTGAGGACGAGCTTAAGAACTGTCATACGCTATGTTTAACAGGTGGCGAGCCATTTTTGTTTACTGACCCTCGCATTATAGCAAAATATTATAAGGATAAATATCCTAATATTAAAAAGGTGTATGTTTATACTAATGCAACAGAATTATCAGGATTTTTATATAGAAATAAAGATTTAAATCATATAGACGGAGTTAGTGTTTCAATAAAAGATTGTATGGATAAGGTTTCTTTTGATGATATTGTATTATATAAGAGCATTCAAGAGTTATCTAGTAATCATTTATATGTATTTAATAATTTGATGCCTAAACATATAAAAAATTTCGAAGTTTTTAAAAGGGACTGGCAGTCTGATTTCAAGCCTGCAGACGATTCAATATTTAGGAGGGTGTAATGAAAGTAAAAGACATCGTAAATAATTTAAAAATATTCACTCAATGTAATGATATTGTTCTTTATACAGAACATTTTCCTTTCTATATACATTCTGATGAATCTAAATTCGATGAGCATTTAAATGATGAAATAAAGGAGGTAAGAGTCGAAGACGGCTCTTTAATATTAACATTATGAAAATAGATTACAAAAATAATAAATTAACATTCTTTAAAAAAATAACAGGAACAAATTTCCCTGACCTAGCTGGTCTAAACAAATTTAAGCCTAAGGGTGATGCTGTTCTTGCTATGTTAGGATATGTGAAAGAAGATTTCGACCCTTTCTATACTAAGCGAGGGGCCTTAGCTGAGAAGCTTGCGTTCATGTCGTTAACAAAACGTAATCATAAATGTGTTACATATGACCCTAATAAAATATTTTATGACAATTTCCCTAATGACCCTTATTTCGGAGGCATGATAGATATCGAAATTCCCTCAGAAAACACTTTATATGAGATTAAGAGTAGAAATATCAAGGATTATGATAAAATTTCAAAATACGGCGATGTAGCCCAGGAAAATCAAGCTCTACATTACGGATTCTTGCGTCATTATAAACAAGTACACATAATGTGGATATTTTTTGATGATGAAACCGAAGAACTTATTCGTAATGACAAACCAGTTACAACGTATAAGAATCTGAAAATGTTTGAAAAGACACTTGATGTCAATTTCGATGAACAGGCCAAGCTTCATAAAGATGCATTATTATATTATATTCATTGCTTGGCTTATCAGGCTGTTCCTATTGAGGATATATCTGATAAATACCTTGAGTTGCTAAATAAGAAACGTCCCGAACCTAAGCCTGTTTCTAATAATTCCCAAAATGGAAATACAGCTAAACCAGTACAAATTCAATTAAATTTATTTGGGGAGGAATCATAAAATGGAAATAAAATTTTTAAAAAGTCCGAAGAAAAAATTTCAAACAGGAGATGTTGTGCGCTATGAAAGCAGCAATGCTATAATAGCTAACGACAACAGCTGCGGCAATTCGGAATATAATTTATTTGTTCCGAAGTGGCTTAACCGAGGTTCCAAGAAAAAATTCGAGGCACCTTGGGTAGGGGAGAATGAATTAATATTTGTAAGAAAACTAACAGAGGAGGAAAAGGTAAAATTCCTAGCTGAATATTATCACATATACATAACACTTTAGCTGAATATTACCACATATATAACATCATGATTTCAAAAATTGATATTGAACGTAGAAAAACAGGAATCGACTACTCACCTAGTCACAACAATGCAATCAATAAGAGACTAAGCGAGTTATCAGATTACGAGCTAAAAATTGTCAAATCAAAAAAATTTTCCAAGTTCATGCAGAAGCTAATTAAATACTATGCCGAGGGTGAAGAGGGTGCTTATCTGCCTTTTCTAGCCCCTCGCATGTTCCCAGAATTAGCTGTGGCCAAATTTAATTCTTACGGCCTTGAATGCCGTCTTGTATACGATTATCTCGAAAAATCAGTCTTTTTTGTAAAAAAAATGCGTGACTAGTCGTATTATAACCCGCCAAGGTGACGGAAATACTTTGATTTTAATATTATTATTTATTTATATATATAATATATATATAAATATAATAATATTAGTTTTTACTTATGTATTTTTCTCATTTTTCAATAAAGTTTATATTAAAAAAAGTAAAATAATATATAAAGTAGTTAGAAAATCGTTAAAAATACATAACCTCATTTTAAATATATATATATTATATATATATTTATTTTGAACCTAAATCCGTCACCTCAAAATCGCTTAACTTTTATATATACTTTGTATATATAACACTTAATCTATTCTGAGAGGAGACATTTTATGCCAGCAAAATCATTTAATTATATAGAATTTTTATTTACTGAGGACGGTCAGCTTAAACCTAGAGTTGCTCCGGTGGTTAATTATGCCCCTGAATCGGATTCGTTTATTTTAAAGTATTCGGTTCCGGGTTATCATGCTCCTAGACAGTATTTTAGATTCTCAGTCATTCCTGAACAGTTCCCGAATGTTTACATTGCTGAAATATTTCGCATTTTTTCGATTACTAACTCGTTTTTGTTTCGTCACCCCCATAATCGTATTCCTGAGGTTAAAAAATCGATTATAGAGGAATATTTTGATATTGATTCTATTACGCCTGTTAGTCCTGAGGATTTAGAGGTGGCTAAATATAATATGGAGCTTGCTTTGAAACTAGGCAGGGAGAATCATTCTCTTTTCTATTTCGATTCTTATCTCGAGGCTTACAAGGTTCTTCATCCTGAGATTAAGAGGTTCTCGAAAAATGTTGTTCGTTGTATTCAGGCTGAATTTAATAAGGCAATATCAAACTAGTTAATAATATAAAATTTCCGGTTTTTTTAAAACAGGAGATTTTTTATTCTTAACTGGTTATTTACTTTTTTAGAATTTTATTTTATAATAAAATATAAGAAGAGCATTAAATTGAAAGGAGTGCGAAAATTATGAGTAATTATAATTACAAGAGACCGTCTTTAATTCGTCCAGAGGGTGACCCTGACCAAACTGCTCCGGGTTTTAATTTTACTAGAAATGATTTTGAGGATTTGATTGATAACTTTACTCCTTTCGATGATATCCCTATTTTACTTCAGATTAAACATGCTGAATTAGATGAATTTTGTAAATATATTTACAATATGAATTATAAGGATACTTATGATAATTTGCTTAGACGCTCTGAGTTCTATTTTAGAAAATCTATGTTCTCTTTATCTAAAGGTGGTAATCCTACTGCTATCAAGGTTGCTGCTGAATTCTATGTGGGACTAGGCGCAGTAGATAAACAAGAACAAAAAATTACTTTTATTGGGGTTATGCCTGAATCTGAATCAGATGTTGATAAGCTAAAAAAGGAACAGGAAAATCAACAGGAAGCTGTTAAAAAAGCTAAGGAGGGATTCGGATTATGATTGGAGACAATGCTAGGAGAGTTATCGCAGACGTTCGACTTTTGACCAATCCTACACGCATATTACTCAATATTAACCCACAGTTATTAAAGCTAGGAGAAACACCAGAAACAAACCCAGACCTAGTTTACACAACTGGATTATATAATATTACATATCGCAGGCTTACGCATACAGGCGCAAAAAATATGAAAAAGTTTTGTTTAAGATATGACTTTGGAAAAGGATTTGTAAAATTTGATTCTTTGAAAGAATTAAAGGAACAGGCTAAGACAAATGACCATGTTCGTTTTTTATTAGAATACACTAATTTACAATCTCACATGTTGGATATAGCCTTATGTAATGAATCAATGCAAATTCCTGTTTGTTTAGACATGTGTAAGTATGATAGAAAAGTCAGAAAAGATTTAGGGGTAAAAAGCATGTCTGAATACTTAATGCTTTATAATCCTTACAGACCTAAATTTGAACATGATGTAGATGAAGCAATAAGAATTTATACAGGAGGTAAGGCATAATGAGATTAGAGGATTATTTAAATAAGCGAATCATGCAGCTAGCCGGAGGCGTTAGCGAATACGGTGGTATCGAGGAAACGGACCGCCTTATATTTGTAAATAGTAAAAGAGAGATAATGGAGAATAAGCTTAAGGAGTACGACGTCTGGTACGAGGGCGACTCTGATGAGCTTCTAAATTTCTATACCGTGCAAACAAATATCACATATAATTATGAGCCTTGGTATGATAGAAATAAGAGAGGCTACTTCTGGAGTATCAGTTCCACAGAGAACGATATCAAGCGTACGCACTCAGGCCAGCCTCGTAACATTGTGGATACCTTAGTTAGCTTGATAGGTAAGCCAGAGGTTCATGCTGGTAATAAACAGAATCCGATTCAGACATCTGATGATACACTCCTATCCGTGCTAGAGGATAATGAGTTCTGGGACATTTACATGTTCGAGCAAATGCCTATGACACTTGTTGAAGGCTGGGGATGTTATAAGATAGACTGGAATCAGGATATAAGCGACCTTCCTATGATTAAATATTATAGAGCGAAGGACGTTGAATTCATTTATCAAGATAAGAGATTAACTGCTATAATATTTAAGGATTATTATACAGACGGTAAGTTCCACGATTACTTAATTACCGAGACCCGTGCTGTCAGAAAAGGTAATCTGTATATATATAAGGAAGTATTCAGATTGTCTGGTGATGATGTTCAACCTATGTCTGATGACGAGATTGCAAGAGTTGAGGGCTTAGCTGATATGGACATGGAACCTGTTATTGTAGATAGCTTCAAGAAGTTTCTTGCTGTTCCGTGCGTATTCTATAAAGATACAGTTTATAATGACGGATACGGTAGAAGTATATTCACAGGTAAAGTTGATTTGTTTGATGACCTAGACCAGTGTTTAAGCCAGAGTTCGAATACAGTAAGACGTAGTACACCAGTTGAATATTTCAATACAGACTTCTTAGAGAGAGACCCAATTACTAAGTTACCTAAGATGCCACATGTATATGACAGAAAGTTCACATCATTTGTAGGTGGTAGAACAGTAGACGGAGCTACAAATACTACTACACCCGTGCAAGTAACACAACCACAGTTACAGTTTAATGAGTATAGTACAGAGGCTCAGAATGTTTTATTACAAATCATATCTGGAATCATGTCACCTGCAACACTTGGTATTGATGTAGCTAAGAAAGATAATGCGGATGCTCAAAGAGAAAAGGAAAAGATTACAATATTTACTCGTAATGTATTAATACAAAGCGAAACCAGAATATTAAAGAATCTGTTCAATCAGGTACTAGCAGCCGTGCAATTGATGAGAACGAATGCTGCTACATGCTTCGATTACAGTATTAGCGTTAAGTTCTCTGAGTTCGCAGATGATTCATTTGAGAATAAGTTACAGAAACTTGGAGAGGCATATGTCAAGGGTACTATCAGTACAGACATGTATCTTGAAAAGTTATATGGTGAAAGTTTATCTGATTCTGAATTTGAACGCGAGAAGAAGTATTTACAGGAACGAGAAGAAAAGGATTCAAATCCGTTTGATGATGTAATGGGTGCTGGCGACCCACCTCCAGGAGGAGCGCAAGAAGGCGGAGACGATGAATTCGATATGGGTGATGAGAAGCCCGGATTTAAAGGAGTAGATGCCGGTGAATAAAGTACAGATAATAAAGTACATATATCAAGCCGTGCTAGATAAAACCCCTGAAACTGTTATATTAAAAAGAATTAAGAGGGTGATTCAATCATCCTCTAATTTTAATGTAAGGGAGAAAGCAGGACTGTATAAGGTAATAAAGAGAACAGTCGAGCTCATGTATGTCCAAGGCGGCAAACTCGAAAATGGTCAGATTAAAAATTACAGTACAGGGCTTAATAAGATTGAGGAACATCGAAATGCCAGATTAAGGAAGCAGAATCTGATTCAGGAGATGAGGGTAAACCGTGCTCAGGGTAGTGTATTTTACATGTGTAGTATCCACTCGAATCCAGCAGAGGACCACAAGGACTGGCAAGGAAAGATATATGTGGATAGATACTGGAAGTCGGTATTAGAAGGGCAGCCAGAGGTTCAGAAGAAAGTGGCAGCGTATATCAGGAATCATGATACCTTAACCGTGCAAGAGATATGCGGGGAACCTGTATATCTGATAACAAGACCGTATTGCAAACACTTCTTCATAGGGCTTGATACTGATGAAGTTCTAGGAAATGGGTTAAAGAAAATCCAGAGAGACCATCCAGAGGCTCATACTAGAAGTCATAATGTGTATTACAGGAAGAAGTTCTACAGATTGAGGGAGAGAATCCACACCGTGCTAAACATGGAATCAGAAGCAGAGTGGGATAGAAAGTTAATAAAAAAACAGGGATAAAACCCTGTTTTAATTTTGCGTCGGGAAGGAGGACGCCGACCCGCAACGCAATATATAACATGCTCCACAAAGGGGGATGGGAGCGGACTAAATTCTTCCTAAATATTTGTATCTAACGTCTGTTTCTGGAACTCCTTGTTTGTTTGTTATGTTAACTAGGAGTCCTTTATAATTATCATTTAATGATGAAATTATGCTTCTTTTATCATTTTCACTAACTCCATATTTGAATTCGCCATAGCGATTAAATAAAAGTTTGATTTCATCTAAACTTAATAGTTCTTTTGGTATAGAAGGATTTATATAAACCTTCATTTTTCCAGAAAATATTTTTTGATTTACTATTAAATTCTCTCCGAATTCTAAATCATCATTTTGAGGAGAAAAAATTAACTCCACAATTTCATTCTTATAAAACGGCTCTGTTTTTTGAAATTCTTCATAAGCTTCATAAAGGTTTTTAAATACAATTTCATTATGATACTCAGTAGTGTTGGCATCATATCTTAATACATACCAATCCTTTTTATTGTATCTTTTATTAAGAGCTGCCATAACTTCTTTATTTCTTACGTTACATATTAACATAAAACACCTCTTTAATATAAGTTTGAGGGATGTGGCTCCCTCGGGCCTGCTGTTTCTGGACTAGCGAAAACCCTAATTTGACCCATTAAGTAGGACTTTTTAACGTCGTTCGTAAGACGGGTTTAGGTTTATTCCTTACCGAAGGGACTGGAGTAGCTATTTCCTTCCCTATCTTCACTTATATTATACCATTGGTTATAAACTATGTCAAGTATTATTTTAATCTTTTTAAAAAAATATTTCCAATCTGGCAACTCATCATGTTCTGGATAGTCACCGTGCTAAATGCGGGAGTAAAAAAGAAAAAGGGCTCAGCCCTTAGTGTTGATTGAACACTACTGACTGACCCTTCGTAAGGCTCCAGCATGCCTTGCACTCATAGCACTTGCCCATACAAGGTATTGCATACTCCGGAATTTTAGGGTTTTTACTTGAGTCCTTAAAGTTAACATATGTAACCGGTAAATTATGAGGGTTATTAACTTTGAAATCCTTATCCCAAGCACTAAATACAATATGCAAATTTTCAGGAAATTGACATTTAAAATCTAAATACATATTAACTAAACTAAATTTTTTAGTAAAGCATAAGAATTTTGTTTGAGGGCAAGCCTCAGCAACTTTTACAATACCTTTTAAATATTCATAGTTTACTATATCTCCGCTTGAATGCCATCTAAAGAATTTATAAGTAATATCTCCATTGTTAAGCTCGTTTATAATTTGATTGAAATAATCCTCAGGGTCATTATTAAAAGCCTCTAAATTATTTAATAATGATTGTTTAACGTTCTTATAAGTGAAGTTGCCCTTCTTAGCATAGCAGCCCTTTTGGCAAGGCGCGTCGGCTCTGCAAGTCAAGCCGGCTGGTAAATTGATACTAGGAATAAAGCCTCCTAGTTTGCTGTTAGTTTTTGAAATATTAATTTTCATATTATTGTCCTCCTTTATATTTCAATTATATTATAACATATTATATAATAATGTCAAGTAAATTTTTACATATTTTTATAAATTTTTTTAAGTCTGAATCATGAATCATGACGCTGGTAAGCACGGTAAGGAAGCAGGATAAGATTGTGGATATCTGGAATCAGGATACAGGTGTTACCGTGCTAGTCAGATGAGGGTAAAAGAAAAACCCGCTTTATTTTGCGGGTTTAGGTTCTTGGTTAAATCTTTTACACATCCTGAGGTATGTTTCATAACTTAATATACCTGCTAGATATTCATAGTAACCTTCATTAACCATTTGTTCATCATTGTCTTGATAAATGCTATCATCGAAGAAACCATAATCATTAAGATTGTCTGGTATTAATTGCTCAACCTCTTTATTTTGGTCTCCTAGTCTTTGATATATTGCATAGAATGTTTGTTTCAATATCTCCACAAGTTCTTCTTTTGTGAATTGATAAGCATTGTTTGCAATAAAATCATACATATTGCCTGTTCTACAAGCTTTTAATAATTCTTCATATTTTTCGTACATATCATTGTCCTCCTTAAAATATTTAAATATAGTCTCATAGCCTTGTCGTCTTCAAGAAAGTCTCTTGTTTCAGCATAATTTTCACAAATGTAATCTTGAAGTTGTTCTAGGTTTTCTTCTAATGTTTGACTCATAAGATTTTGTATAACCTCAGGCTTGTCAATTGAGCAAACGCCATATGGGTCAATGTAAATAGAAAGCTCATAAAATTTTAAAGCGTCTTGCCTTGTAGTTTCCATATCCTTGTCCTCCTTACTACACTTATATTATAACATATTATATAATAATGTCAAGTAAATTTTTACATAAAATAAAAATTTTTTCTGCAGGAGTATCCCGATTGCTTACCGTGCTAATTCTGGATAAAAGAAAAAGGTGTTTTTACAACACCTTAGTTTCATATATTCTACCGTCGATTTCCCAGTAGACTTGTTCAGGGTCGAGGTCGATTGCCCCACCATTCACATCCTCAGCTGAGAAGTCCCACAACTCGCCTCTCTCGTATGCCTCTCCATACTTGGCCATATACTCTTCAATAGTTTTACCACATTCAATTTTATACTCCATATTGTTCACCTCGTTTTCTAATTCTTCAAATGCTTTATCTACTTCAGCTTCAAATTCTTCTTTGCTAATTTCAACTCGAAGAAATCCAGTGTTTCTATAATATCTTTTTCCTAATTGATAATAGCTCACACCTTTGCTATTGGTTATCATTTTTCCTTTTTCTAGTTTTCTCATATAGTTGTCCTCCTATCTACTTATATTATACCATATATTATAATAATGTCAAGTAAATTTTTACATAAAATTTTACCAGACGAACCTGAAACAGAATCAGGTTTTACCGTGCTAACCGTCAGGATAAAAAAAGAAACTGGATTATTCTCCAGTTCTTTCTATTTGCATAGCTCATTAATATTATTACACATTTGAGAAATTTTTGCTAGTTTTTCTCTTAACATTGCGTTTTCATTTGATGTTTTATCCAATTCTTCATATAATTCATTTAACTCTTTTTGATATACTGATAAAACATCTTGATGTTTATCATTAAATATAAACTTTCTAAATTGTCTTTCAATAACCACACCATATGCCTTATAAATCTTTTCAACAAAGTCTTTAGGCATTGTGTCGTTTTCTCTCTCCCACTTTGATATTCCTGATATACTATAACCAGTAGCAATTGCTAGGTCATTTAAAGTATAACCAAACTGCTTTCTAAATTCTCTACATTTCATATTATGTATCCTCCTTACATTTATTATTATACCATATGTTATATAAAGTGTCAACATATATTTGATAAAAATTTTTCTGCTTCCAGACGCCAGATTGTATCCTGTATAGCACGGCTCCTACAGCTGGATTCCTGTGGACGAATCTGATTCTGGAATCGCCTGCTTCTGTTACCGTGCAATATATCCTGATTCAGAAGCGATTCGGGCATAAAAAAAGAGGGACTAGCCCTCATAAAACTTTATCATTGATGTTATGTTTTTGTATTCTGGATTTTTCTTTTCATCAATCCAAGTCTTAACCTCGATTTCATCGCAAGCCCAACGACCTACTAAATCTTGAAGCGGTCCTCTATAATCTCCTCCGCCTTTTCCGTTGCCTATTGCAGTTAATAAAGGTAATGGATGGATTATAAAACCTTTTTGTAAACCATATACTTGGTTAACGTAATCATCCATATAAAAGTATTCTTTTTTAGAACGATTAATAAAACATAAGCCATAAGAATTTTCCATTAGATTATGTTTTGGTTTAACTCTATATTGAGCGTCTTTTCTTTCAATCTCAATAAACTTTTCGGCTAATTCGTTTTTAACATCACTAGGTTCAGCATAGTCACCAACCCAAGCCAAACGAGCTTTTTTGTTTAGTAATTGTTTTACAACTACTTCAGTAAAATTATTTCTCAAATAAGAGTGTTCCATAAGTTTTGCTCCGTTATCATAATCGAAGCAGTTAAAAGTTTTGATTTTGTCATCCTTAATAATGACTGGTGTGTAATATTGTCCCATATTTTGTCCTCCTTATTTATATTACAACTTTATTATACCATATTATATAACATTGTCAAGTACTTTTAGAAAAATATTTTTAAATTATTTTTTGAAGTTATATCCTGATTCATGACGGTATGTAGCACGGTGAGGAAGCTGGAACAATCAGATGAATCTGGGCATAAAAAAAAGAAGCCTTACTTCAAGGCTTCAAGATTGAATTTGTATAACGGGTATTGGCAGAAACCACTAAATCCCATTATACCAGTTGGCTCTCCAAGCTTATATTTCTTAATAAACTCTTCAGCCCAAGAGTTGTTGTTTGTATCAATGTATTGATATTCCTTTTCAGCAACTCCATCACTTAGATTAACTGTTAATACTGCGAATGGCTCGCCTTCATCAGTTTCTAGCATTACTGCTAATGAATCATTGTCGCTGTAGTTAGCAGTCTTTGCTACTAAGTTAAATTTTTCTCCATAAAATTCTAATTCGTAAGTTTTCATATATTCGTCCTCCTTATCCTTACACTTATATTATACCATATATTATAATAATGTCAATAGCTTTTTTATATTTTTTTATACGTCACCTGCCAGATGAATCAATCCTGTTCACCGTGCAATGTATCCCTATCATGATTCGGAGCAAAATAAAAACCCGGAATTTAATCCGGGCTAGGTTTTACCACTCAACCATACACACTGTTTGTTGTTTTAATGTTCCGTTAGCTTCAGCTGTCATTAGTATGCGGATGGTTGATAGAACTGATTTGATTTCGTCTTCGGTTAAAGATATTGTATTGCCTTTGTTATCATGACTTGTTATAAATACATTACCAACGATTTGCTCAACTATTTTATCTTCACTCATTGTTACTATTGCAACTTGATTATCTTTTTTGAAAAGTCCCTCATCATCGCAGTAGATGTCTAAGTATTTACCATTGAAATTTCTTGATTGAATATCAAATGTATCGCACTCAAGCAATGGATAATAATCTTTATATGAATTAACTTCTAACTCATATATTCTTGGTTTTGTGTTTTTTTGATTTGGTGTAATTAAGATACCTTTTATTTTTTCCATATTAAGTCCTCCTTTATCTTATTACACTTATATTATACCATATATTATAATAATGTCAACACCTTCTTGAAAATAATTTGAAAATATTTTTTCGTCAGATTCGGGCTGCAGGTTCCTGTTCAAGCACGGTCATGATTCATACTCCTGCGTCAGGATACAGCTGGTCATCTGATTCATGATTCTGGTTCACCGTGCAAACAATCCCGCTGCAGGATTCAGGATAATCTGTGGACATAAAAAAAGAAGTGGAGCTACCACTTCTCATTATATTTTATGATATATTGAACTGCTTCTTGGCCATCGATGTCAGGGATGGTGTTCCAATCGATATCCTCAATTTGTTGATAATCAATGTCAACCTTAGCAACTTTTTTAACTAACCAATGGTTGATATCGTATTTATCCTCTCTTACTAATCCATACTCATGATTGCCCCATACATTAATTTTTAAATACTTTCTTAGTAGTCCATTGGCGACATCAGTTTTAAGCCCCTTTTCAACTACCTTTGCATTGACTGAGCCATAGCCCATAAAATGTTTAATTCTCATAAATATTGTCCTCCTTCTTATTTACACTTATATTATACTATATGGTATATATGTTGTCAATAGTTTTGATAAAATAATTTTAAAATATTTTTGAAGCCCGACGCAAGAACCTCATCTGGATACAGCGACGGTATAGCACGGCGGCAGATGGATACAATCAGGATTCGGAATTCTGGGTTCAGATGAGTAAAATAAAAACCCTACTTTTGTAGGGCCTTCATATATTCTTCAAGTGATGTAGAATAGCAAGGCTTCTTGCCATTGGCTTCACACCATTCTAAATATTTTTTAAAATCTTCAAACATTGCTCTTCTCCTTTCTAATGTATTATTATGCCATTTAACATCTAGTTCGTTGTCCTTCTTAACCTTTTCATTTAGTACAACTTTATTGGCATTGCTTTTTATGTTTATATCTTCTAATGTAACACTCATATATATCCTCCTTGTTTACACTTATATTATACCATATGGTATATAATATGTCAACACTTTTATAAAAAATTTTTTTAGATGGTAATGAGACGTCCACATACCTGTATATCTGCTGGTCAGGGAGTATATAGCACGGTCATAAGGGCCCATCAGGATTCGTCTGGATATAAAAAAAAGAAGCTGAAGTTAATCAGCCTCTCCTTTTCTTGCTATTTGTAATCTATACATTCTACCCGGTATTACAAATAAATTATCGCAACTATCGCAACACCTATCAGTTTCTTTAAACTCTCCCATAACTACTTGGGCTGTATTAGGGTCTCTCCAACAAGCACCATCGGGATTATTTCCAAACCCATTAAATGTACCACCACAAATACAACAAGTAAATTGATTATCTTTCATTTTTGAATTCCTCCTCAGTTTTTGTATAGCCATCAGCTTTAAGTTTGCTTTCGATGGTGTCAAGGTCTTTATTTGATTTAACCCATACATCAATGAATGTTGAGTTTTGACAAATCTTGCCTCTTTCATATTGCTTAGTTTCGTTGCATACCACAAGTTTCTTATGGTAGCCATTAGTATCTTTAACTCCAAATGTAATAGTTCTCATATTATGTCCTCCTCTCTATTACACTTATATTATACCATATATTATAATAATGTCAATATATTTTTAAATTATTTTTTAAAAAGTTTTGTTTCAGATGAGGCTCTGATTCGGGATTCATAAGCACGGTTGATAATGGCGTCAATCAGGTGTCAGGATAAATAAGAAATAAAAAAAAGAAGAAGGCTTTTGCCCTCTTACTTTATTTCTATTATGCTATTAAGTTTTACATTGAATACCGGTCTTTCCATTGGGTTGAATGGTTTAGGATTTCTTTCTTTACTTCCTAGAGCATTCATTTTGATTAACTCTTCTTTAGTGATTTTTTCACCATCTAAATAATATTGAGTATGTGGTTTAACTTTCTCATTCATTGTTTGAGTAAGTCTTAATTGGTATGTGTCAGTTGATGGCGAGTAAATGATTTCGTTTGAGTATTCGAAGAAGCCATATGGTAAACTACCAGTTATTTTATCTTTATTGATAGCCATATTTGAATAGTCAATTCCTATTCTAAAGTTTCCAATGGTCTCTTTTGCTACCCTTCCTCTAAAATCTTTTAATACCTCAGTATTGTTTAATTCTCTCTTCCAATGTATTGAATGGATTGTACCGGGTCTTAAGTTAAGGTCTTTATATTCTTGTATGTTCATATTATGTCCTCCTTTCCTTAACCACTTATATTATACCATATATTATAATATAGTCAATACCTTTTAATAATATTTTTAAAATATTTTTTTGATGAAGTTTGACGCCTCCTGAGCGACAGCAGTCCTGATTCAAGCACGGTCTACAGGATACTTCAGAATTGGCGTCTGGATTTGTTGAGCAATAAAAAAAGACTACTTAAGTAGTCCTTTTATAATTTCTAGGTCTTGGCTTGGTATGTCTCTTTTTAACCAACCACAACCAAACTTATAACCATTGTCTTCATATAGATTAATACTCTTTAGATAATCGCAACACTCATTATATTTATTGGCCCAACTAGTATAACCGGCTTTTTCAAGCGCCTCTTCTTGAGCTTCGGTTCCCGGGTGCATATCATTTAAATGGTGTTTCTTCCATATATTGTAAATGGTAACCATTGTTTCATTATCATTGAAATAGTTATAGATTTCTTCTAGGCATTGGCCACTACAACATCTTCTTCCCTCTTGTAGCCATCCACTAGCAGTAAATACATTGTTTTCATTTAATTCAATGGTTATTGTTGCCTCAATGGTTTTCTTATCTAGTTCTTTTAAAAATTTGTAAGTCTTTTTCATATTCTTGTCCTCCTTACCTTACATCTATATTATACCATATATTATAATAATGTCAACACTTTTTATAAAATATTTTAAAATTATTTTGCAGCGTCTGAAGTCATGACGCCAGATTGTTATGCACGGTTACAGAATCAGGATACAGCTGGTCGTCTGGCGGGCGACTTCATCAGAATCTGTTCCTGCATCTGAATCTGGGAATCAGACCTGCATGACGGTATATGGCACGGTCTACAGGATTCGTCATGTTGTGTGAGCATAAAAAAAGAACCTCTTTCGAGGCTCTTACATTGTTATTATTCTTTCACCAATTAATTCTAATTTATTTTCCAATTGAATTATTCTGCCTTTAATGGTTATTTTTTTACCCATTTCAACTACTTCTTTTGCTATTTCAATCATAGGCTCATCAATTACCTTAATTTCAAAGTGGTCAGTCCCTTGTCCAAACATTCTATCTACCTTTAATTTAATGATAAATGTTTGTCCATAGAAATATCCCTCCACAATTCCAATAAGCATAAAATAATTATACATAATTCAGCCCTCCTTATATAATATTATAAGGCCTTGTATGTTAATGGTAGCAACTAGCTCAAGGCCCAAACGTTAGTTGCTAAGTGTCCCATTCTTTCCAACCATTCACACTCTAAAATGGTCTTGCAAGGTCTTATCTACCTTACACCTATATTATACCATTGGTTATAATAGTTGTCAACAGTTTTATTTAAAAATTTTTTATCTTTATACTTCGTCCACAAGAACTATGTTACACGGTTCATAGATATCCCGATAGCACTTGGCTTCAGGATATTAAGTAAAAAAAAGAAGCCGTTGTTGGCTTCTATCTTGTTATTAAATTGATTTTAATACATCATTGTATTGGATTAAGAAGTTATCGAAATCATCATCATCGTTGTACATATCTTCGATGGTAAGATTTTCATTTTCTTTATAGTCTCTATAATACTTTAGAAGTTTTTCATCTTCTATTTCATACTCAACTTTCTTTCTAACTACATCAGCATAGCCATCAAAATCATCTTCGTTTAAATATATAGGATTTTCATATTCCTCTTCTATTAATTGTACTTTCATATTAGTGTCCTCCTTATTTACACTTATATTATACCATATATTATAATAATGTCAATAGTTTTATTGAAAAAAGTTTTTTTATTTTGGGGAAGGCGATATCCAGACGCTTCCTGTATGAAGCACGGTTTTAACATGTAAAATAAAAACCATCAGATTCTTCTGACGGTTCTTCCATAAAATTATTGATGATTTTTCATATCTTCTCTAATCAGTTGCTTAATGTATGTTGCTTTTCTTCTACCATTAAGCCATTTGATTATATCGGACTCAGTCTTAGGATTTAGCTCCATATAAAGTTTAACTTTTTTCTTATTATATTCTTTTATATAACTAATTTTGTTTTTATAAGCCATTGTTTCTTTGTTTTTTGTGTTAGCCATTGGTATTACCTCCTTTAATCATTATTATAACCCGTTGTGCCACAAATGTCAAGTTGACTTTAAATAAATTTGATGGTAAAATATTATTGGTGTAAGTTTGTAACTGCTCAAGAGTTTACATCACCTCCTTTCTTATTAGCCAGCCCCTGATTCGGGCTGGTTTTTTTACACGGTTCATTATTTAATATAATATGCTTGATGGATGCTCATTATATAAAAATAAAAAAGGCTGAATTAAATCAGCCTCTCATTTCTAGCCATTCAACTGCTTCTTGATAACTAGCAAACTTTTCGGTATTGCCTCTTTTATCAGTAGCATAATAATAGCCATTGATTTTTTTAATCATATTGATGTCCTCCTATCTAAATTCTAAGTACCAATGGTTACAGTATAACTTGTTTGACATATCGCTATATTTAATCCATTTATCAATTGGTTCTTTGCTTGCGTCCTTCCAAGGTCCGTATTTTACTCCATTCTTGTAAACTCTTACCATTCTAAATTCTTTCATATTGTATGTCCTCCTTATTTGCACTTATATTATACCATTGGTTATAATAGTTGTCAATACCTTTTAATAAATTTTTTTATTTATTTTTTAAACAGTATCTCGCAGCTGGTATCCTGATTCAGGTACATGTTAGCACGGTTGGGAATCCCACATGATGACTTCAGGAGTCTGATGCTTCAGGTGAATCTGCTCTTGATGTCAAGTAAAAACAGTACATGACTCCTATGTTGCACGGTGATTAGAAGCTATTTTATTATACCATATACTATAATGCTACGGATTTTGTTGTTTTTTAATATATATTTATATATATTACTTTTTGGTTATGTATTTTTTGCAAAAATAGAAGAGTTTTTATACGAAAAAGTAAAATAATATATAAAGTGGTTAGAAAAATGGCAAAAATACATGACTTAATTTTAATATATATATTATATATATTATTTTTGAGATAAATCCGTCACCTCCCTTTTTGGCCTAAAAAAAGGGCGAATGTCCCCTATAATTGATATATATGCAATTACTCCTCCCCCGTCTACACCACCTCCCACCCCATGGTATAATAATCTTAGGGGGAGGGGTCAAATCCGAAACCGGAGTCCCAAATTTTTACGCGCTCGATTTCGGGGTGATTAGGCACAGCTAGATTAGCGATTAGAAAAATATCGGTGATGGTTGCAAAACCGGAAAAAATAAATTATAATGTATATGCTGGGTATAGCATAAGTATTATAATAACCACACTTGTCAGTTCCATTAAACTGTCAGCTATATCATGTAGTTAACTTATGATGTTATATGCTTGGTTAGGGGAGTATATAACATGGAGTTCAGTGAATTGGTGATTCACAGGTTATATTTGAGCCAGAACCTAAATAGACAGAAATGTTGAAAGAAAAAGTAATAGCGGGAACGACGCTTAGAATATCGTTCACTTGATGGGTTCACGATAGTCCCAGTTTGTCAAAAATCGTAATAATTGGTGCCTCGCTACCAGAAGTGCGAAGTCTGAATACAGAGTCGGGCCAGAGACTATAAACCTGTCCCACCTAAAAAAGAAAGATGGATAATTGTTATTTAAAACTAAGGACCATTTGTATGATAAACGGGTTATAATATTGACCCGTTTTAATTTTTATCTATAAAAACAGTTGATTTAATTTTTAAAACGTTATATAATGAAAATAAATGGAGACCACAGCCATTATTGTGGGTTAAAAAATTTACTCATATCGGAGGTTAACGATGGAAAAAGATGAAATGTTAGAAACTGAAGAAAATAAAATTCCGGGTGAAGAAAATGCTCAGGTAACTGAGGGTGTCGAAGCTGAAACCGGTACAGCTGAAGGTGGAGATGAAGCTGCCACAGAAGATACAGCCGTTGAAGAAAATGTAGATAATCAAGTTGCGGAAAATCAGGAAGCAGCAGCTGATGAAAATATTACACCAGCTGAAGAAGGCCAAGGTGAGGCTCAACCCGAACCCGAACCCGAACCAGAACCTGAAAACGTCGAACAGACTGAAAAAATGTTAACTCAAAGCCAAGTAAACGAACTTGTGGGAAAAGCAAGACAGGAAGGTAGACTTTCTGCCATGAAGGAACTATATGAACGTTATGGTGTTAACGACGACAACGAAATGAATGACATTTTTGGAAAAGGACAAGGCTATGACATATTAAACGATGAGTACACAAGCTTAAACGGAAAATATGGTGACGTAGCTGCAGAAAATGCTTTATTAAAGAGTGGCGTTGTTACAAGCCGTTGGGGCGACGTCAAAGCTATATTAGGAAGCAAGGGTATGGATATTACAGTTGATAATATTCAAGCTGAAATGGCCACACATCCTGAATGGCAAAATACAGCTGCTATTGGTGCTGAAGAACCTGCAAAGGAATTAACACCAGATATGGCAGAACAATTTGCTGAAGGAACAAAGCCAAGTAAGGCAGCTCCTGCTCAACCAGCAACAATTCGTAAGTTAGGCTCTAATGCTCCTGAGACTAAGGTTGATATGGAAGAGAATGACATTATGAAGATGTTTGGTATAAAATAAAAATTGCGAGGTAATCAAAATGACTTTAGATGAAGGAAAAAAAGCAATTGAACAATTAAAGGCTGAAGGACATTCAGAAGAAGATATTCTTGGAGCATTCTATAAAATGTTCCAAAATGATGAATTAACTTTTGAAGAATTAGACGGCGTCGTTAATCTTATGGGTTATCACTTAACTGATGAATTTAAAGCAATGTCTCCTGAGGACCAAAAGAAAAAAGGTTATGAAGAGACTGAAGAGCCTGCTGAGGGCGTAGATAAAGAAGAGGTTGAAGAAGCCAAAGAGACTGACGGAAAAGATGAAGAAGAGTCTGAAAGTGTCGAAAAGAAAGAAGAAAAATCTGATGACGGCGAAGAAGACGAATCTGAAGAAAAAGAAAGAGCTATGAAGCTATTCGGCAATTAATTGTTAAACGGAAATAATATAAGAATTGGCGTCTGTATTCTGTGAAAAAATATAGAATATAGGAGAAAAGAAAAATGCCAAATAATATTGCGTTAATTACTAAGTATTCCACAGCTGCGTGGGATAAGGTTTACAAACAAGAATCTCGTTCTTCATTACTAGATGGTAAAGAAGGCGTAAATGTACAATGGACAGGTACAAAAACTGTTAAAATTGCTAAATTTAATGCTGGTGGTTTAAAGAACTACTACAGAAATAATGCTGGTGATGCTAGAGTAGCACAAAAAGCTGGAAATGAACAATTCATGGGCAATTTAGGTTATGGTTACCAAGCTTCAAATGTTGGTTTAACATGGGAAGAATTTACAATTGCTATGGATAGAGCAGCTGCATATCCAATCGAATACTTCGATAACGAAGAAACAGATGGATTAGTTTTAGGAGCAGCAACTACTGAAATTTCAAGAACAGTAATGATTCCTGAAGTTGATGCTTACTGTTTCTCAAAATTAGCTGACTACTGTTCAGCATCAAGTGAAACAATTACATTAGCTGATGGTACTACAAGAAGTGGTTTAGGAAACTATGTTACTTATGGTGGAAGTGGTAATCCAGCTGCTATTACTAAGGCTAACGCTTTAGAAGCTGTTAATGCTGCATTCTTATATTTTGATGAACATGAAATTCCTGCTGAAGACCAAATCTTATTCGTATCAGCAAAATTCTTCAATTACTTAAGAAACGATACTACTGAGTTAGCTCGTTACTTAATGCAATCTGATTACGATAAGAACGTTAAATTCACTCTTACTGAGTATGAAGGACGTCAAATCGTTGTTGTGCCTCCTCAAAGATTTAGAACTAAGTTTACTACTGTAACTAATAGTGGAGCTGGTTATGCATTCGGTTATTGGGATGCTACTGCAGGTGCTGCTGTTGCATCTGAAGAAATCCATTTTATCTTATGTGCTAAGAGTGCAGTAATGCATGTTGTTAAGTACAATAAGGTTAAGATTCTTTCTGGTGATGTTGCATTAGCTGCTACAGGCCAAGATGGATATGCATTATATGCTCGTGTTTACCATGACGTATTCGTAATGGACAACAAGAGATATGCTATCTACACTGCTGTAAATGGTGGTTCTGATGCTAAGTCAGTATCTGCTGCTACATCTTCAACAGCTGCTAAGGAAGTAAAAACTTCTACATCAACTGACGTAGAATAGTATTAAAAAAACAGGGGTTGCTTAGGCAGCCCTTTTTTGTTATAATAGAACTGTATACTAGGCACATTAGGAGGTTCTATGAAAAAGCTAGATATTTTGATACCACAATATAAAGAAGATGAAACTGTAATAAGTAAATTGCTAGATAGTATTGCTTTACAGCAAGGAATCAATTTTGATGACATAGGCGTTATAATTGTTAATGACGGAACCGATGTTATTTTAAGTGATGATTTCTTGAAAAAATATAAATTTGATATTAAATATGTTAAGGCTGAGCATAAGGGTATAAGTGAAACTAGAAATAGAGCACTTGACGAAAGTGAAGCTGAATATGTAATGTTTTGCGATGATGACGATATGTTTTTCTCAGCTGTTGGTATTTACACTATATTCCAATATATGAATGAAATTATGGAATCAGGAATAATGGGATTTGATGTGTTAGTACCGTGGTTTAAGGAAGAGCTAGAAAATATTTACGGAAACACAATATATTATAATCGTAAAAAAGATAAAACATTTAATCATGGTAAGGTGTATAGAAGAAGTTATTTAATTGAAAATAATATTAGATTTAGCCCACAGGTACCACTTCATGAGGATGTGTATTTTAATGCCTTGGCCCTTACTATTGGGACTAATATTAAATATGTAGATAATTGCTACTACATGTGGTGTAATAATAAAAATTCAACTACAAGAAAATGGACAAATTTTATTTTAGATACCATTGAAACTTTGGTAACATGCTATTATGAACTTGTTAAGGAATTTATGAGTAGAGGTTTGGTAAGATATGCGATAGTTAATGTTGCAAATGGCTTATATAGAATTTACTATGAGGCTCAAACTCAAAAATTTATTGATAATCCTGACAGATTATATAGTATGGAAAAATGCATTCAAAAATTTTATTTAGACTATAAAGATTTATACTCAAGAGCAACCTTTGAGGAAAAGAAGGAATTATTAAAAGGATTCAAGGTTGATTATTTAGATGAGGTTTTATTTGAAAAAATAAAATTCGAGGATTGGTTAAAACATATAGAGGAGTTGGATTAATATGCCGATAAATAATGATTTAAGACGCAAATTAACAGATAGCGATAGAGAAGAAATAATAAGATTGTGGGGATTAGGATATACTAATTATACTTATTTAGGTTTGAAGTTTAATGTTCATCCTAAAACTATACGAAAAGTCATTGATGATGATTATCGTTTAGCCTGTAATGAATTTAATCGCCAGAATTGGTATAAATATAAACCTTCTAAGGAACATCATGCTAAATTAGTAAGAGAATACAGAAAAAGAAAAAAAGATTTAAAAAATACTTGACATATAAAAATATAAGGGTATAATAAAATTGTATCAAGAAGATACCGAAGTGTTTTGGCGATAACAAACATGGTCTAGCTTCGTCCATAAAGAAAGTAATGCCCGACTGAGCTAAGCGAATCAGTCTACCGACACTCTGGGAATAGTTTAGTGGTTGTTAGGGTATAGCAGCAATTATACCTAGGGTATTAAAAAGGAGCTCTTTAGGAGGGTCGGGGTGACGTACCATTCTTTTAGCTATACATAACTGCAGTATGTATGGCGAAAATATATGGGTTTGATGTTAACGGCAGCATAGCGGTCTCCAAAACCGAAAGTAGAGGTTCGAATCCTTTAACCTGTGCCAAAAAAGGCGTATCATTTACACCGTCCTTCAAATAAACGGTTCAGTTTTTCATATTATGTCCAAAAGGTGTAAATTTTAGATATTGCAGGTTCAGTTAGAAACCTAAGCTATATATTTTATATAGTTCCAACAGTTGACCGGCTTAAGGTCGGCTCTTATATAAAATTATGGATGCTTAGCTTAGCTGGTCAGAGCTTCCGGCTCATAACCGGATGGTCCAAGGTTCAAACCCTTGAGCATCCACCAAATAAAATGGCCTGTTAGTAGAGTTGGTTAATACAATGCCCTTTCACGGCAGAGATGACTGGTTCGAGTCCAGTACGGGTCACCATAATCGGGGTATAGGCCAGTAGGTTAGGTCGCTAGTCTTGGGAACTAGAAGTCGTAGGTTCGAATCCTTCTACTCCGACCAAAAAATGCCTTCTTAACTCAACGGGAGAGTGCTTGCCTTACAAGCAAGAAGTTATAGGTTCGAATCCTATAGATGGCACCATGGTTCTGTAGCTCAGTAGGTAGAGCAAAGGACTGAAAATCCTTGTGTCAGTGGTTCAATTCCACTCGGGACCACCACATGCCCTGGTGGTGGAATGGTATACACGGAGGACTTAAAATCCTCTGCCGAAAGGATTGAGGGTTCAAATCCCTCTCGGGGCACCAAATAAAATGGGGGTATAGCTCAGCTGGGAGAGCGCTAGCTTTGCAAGCTAGATGTCGTCGGTTCAAGCCCGACTATCTCCACCAAATGGGAGTTTAGCTCAGTAGGTAGTAGCGAAGGACTGTTAATCCTTAGGTCACAGGTTCGAGCCCTGTAATTCCCGCCATAAAATAATAAATAACATAGGTGCTAGAAGAGTTCCAATGCGACATGCTTGGGCTTGCAAATAAGGTTAAATGGAGTTTGAGGAACAGCCTATGTTTAATATGGAAATATAGCTCAGAGGTAGAGCAGTGTCTTGATAAGGCATTGGCCGTAGGTTCAAATCCTTCTATTTCCACCAAGTTAAAATGGGCTTGTTTTTGGATTCGCTTGGAGTCTTGAAAAATGGTAAGCATGTCCGGTAGACCGGGTTAACAACGTCGAGGCTTAGAAATAAACGCAAAATCAGTTAATTTAGCAGCTGTTGCTGCAATGAACGCTCCTAGAGCATTCGCTTTAGTCTAATTAGAAACCATTAGACAATGAACCCTACTGACAGGTTATAGGTAGTTAGTAATTCAATTTCATAACCAAAATGAATATAGGGATGGGGCCTATATCTAATTGAGTCTATTTTTCTTATTTTGTAGCTTAATTAGTATAATAAAATAAGATAACATGTAGAAAGTCAAATGGATGGGTTTCAATACAGGGGTTCGAGTCCCCTCAGGTCCACCATGGTTCCGTAGTTAAGTGGTTATAATGCTGGTCTGTCACATCGGTGTCGTGAGTTCAATTCTCATCGGAACCGCCAAATATCCCTGTGACGCAATAGGAAGACGTGTTTGTCTTAGAAACAAAATTTTGTGGGTTCGAATCCCACTAGGGATACCAAAAATAAAACTAGTATACTGTGCTGTGGCATTGGTGAAGATGGTTAACACAGTAGGTTGTGGCCCTATTACTCGTGGGTTCAAGTCCCACATGTCACCCCAGAGCAGAGTATATTAGTTTAATGATTATAAAAGGAGGATGACGCATATGAGGCGAAAATGTAAGTGTCATAAACAAAAATTAAATATATGCGTCGTTAGCAAATCGGTGTAATGCAGCGGACTTTTAATCCGTCTAGGCAGGTTCGACTCCTGTACGGCGCACCAATGACTTGCTAGTTTAACTGGATAAAATATTGGTCTACGAAACCAAAGACTTATAGGTTCAAATCCTGTGCAAGTCGCCATTATGCACCGTTAACACAATAGGATAGTGTAATCGCCTTCTAAGCGATAGGTTAGGAGTTCGAGTCTCTTACGGTGTGCCATATGGGTAGATGGTGAAGAGGCTTAACACGATAGGCCGCAACCCTATTATATGTCATCAGTTCGAATCTGATTCTACCCTCCAAAA